>Ga0209415_10016951_pt1 | contig 11641 bp, 8 predicted proteins | sample PeaSoiSIISIP2007_FD_187696 | JGI IMG/M metagenome (GOLD analysis project Ga0209415, IMG submission 187696) | Peat soil microbial communities from Weissenstadt, Germany - SII-SIP-2007 (SPAdes) (version 2) | ecosystem: Environmental > Terrestrial > Soil > Wetlands > Peat | place: Germany... | reverse complement strand
TTTGACTTGAGCCCGAGCGATACGTTCTCGGCCACGGTAAGGGTCGGGACCAACATGAAGTGCTGGTGGATCATGCCGATCCCGAGCCCGATGGCGGCTGCCGGCGAAGCTATGTCCACAGGCGCCCCGTCGAGGTAGATCTTCCCCGAATCCGCTTGGTAGAAGCCGTAGAGGACCCGCATGAGGGTGCTCTTGCCTGCGCCGTTCTCCCCGAAAAGCGTGTGCACCTCACCGGCGCGCACATCGAAGTCGACGTCGCTATTGGCGAGCACCCCGGGGAAACGCTTGGTTATCCCGCGCATCTCGAGCAGCGCGGCCATCTCTCCCGTTCCCTCCGAGGTGCTCAGCATTGTTTGCCTCCCGATCAGATCCGGCCCGGTGCGTTATTGGGCAACCGTGAGCGTGCCGTCGACGATCTCGTTGATCAACTTCTTGGCTTGAGCCTTCACGTTTGCCGGGAGCGGGTAACTCGGGTTGAACGCGATCTTTTCGCCGGTGTTACCAAGCGAGATCGTGTAGGTGGCACCGCCGAGTTTCCCACCCCTGATGCCGGTAAGGATCTGCTCGAGGACTGGTTTCCAGTTATAGACCTGGGACGACACGACCTCGGTAGGCGCCAAAGACGCTTGTGTCCACTGCGTCCCGAACCACGCGACTTTGTCTGACTTGGCGACGCCGATGGCACCGACAACAGACTGCGAGCTACCGGTCAGGACATCGGCCCCGTCGGCGATGTAGGCCTTGGCTGCGCTGGCCATGAGGGTGACGTCGCTGAACGAGCCGGTGAACGATTCGTGCACCGTCGCCGTCGGGTCCTGTGCGAGCACTCCAGCCTTGAAGCCGTCGCAGTAGAGCTGGGCGTCACCGACGTCGATCGGGCCGATGACCCCGATCACGTGGCTCTTGCTCAACATCCCGGCCATATATCCCTGGACATAGCCGCCTTCGTTCGAGTTGGCCTGGTAAGCGTAGATGTTCGGCTCATTGAACGTCGAGCCGGCGGTGCCCCAAGCGAACGAAACCTTGCGGAACTTGGGAGCCAGTTGTTGCAAGATGCTGCCGTACTGGGAGCCGTGGGCGATCACGAGATTGTAGCCCCGGGACGCATACTGGCGGATAAGGTTGGCGGCGTCGGACACCACGAACTCGTTGTCCGAGATCGATATCTGCAGGTTGTACGACGTCTTGAGCGAATCGAGCGCCGCCACCATTGACTGCGTGAAGGCGAGGTCGTTCACCGCGCTGGGCGCCACGAGAGCAACCTTCAGCGTTGTGGTGGGGCTGGTGGCGCTGGCCGGCGTGACGCTGGCGGGCATGGCTGTCACAAGCACCGATACGGACGCCAAAGTCACGAGGCACCGCACCCACATTGATTTTGTCCTCATTTTCATCCTCCTTAGCGATGGGAACAGGGCGGAGCCCTCATCCCCATCGGGCTTTGTTTCCTCTCCTGAGGTCGCGAGGGGCGGCTGGGTCATGCTCCCCTCAAATAGGGCTTCCCAAGCGCAGCTGGCTGCTTGAAGCGGCCAGCCAGCGCGACGAGGGCCAGTATTGTGATCACGGCAGGTGCGGTGGCCGCCAAGTCAGCAGCGGAGGTGGGGATGATCCCCAGGGACTTCCACTGGAGGACCACCGCCGTCACGACGCCGTAGAGCAGCGAACCGGTCATGACGCCGGCAGGCCTCCAGGCGCCGAAGTACACCAGGGCCACTGCGATGAAGCCGGCGCTCTGGGTGAGGTTCTCCTGGAAGATGCCGTCGAGCAGGAGCAGCGTCGACCCGGCCAGCCCGGCCATGGTGCAGCCCAACATCACTGTCGAGTACCGGGTGCGGGTCACGCTAATGCCGAGGCTGTCAGCCGCGGCCGGGTTCTCGCCCACCGCGAGCACCCGGGTCCCGTAATTGGTGTGGTAGAGGACGAGCGCCAGGGCCGGGACGAGCAGGAAAGCGAGGTAGATGAGCAGGTTCTGTTGGAAGAACATGCGGCCCAGGGCCGGGATGTGCGACAGCAGAGGGATGTCCACCGCGGGTAACGGGTTAACGGGCAGGGGGGTCCCGACAAACCTCACGAAGAGCAGGTCGCTCAGCCCGAGACCGAATATGTAGACACCGATCCCACTGATGCCTTGCGTGGCTTTCAGCGTGACGCTCATGAAGGCGGTCATGAGGCCCAGGACGGCACCGACGCCCATGCCTACGAGGATCCCGAGCAGGTCGCTCCCCGTCTCAAGGGCCACGTAGTAACAGCTGAAAGCGCCCAACAACATGATGCCGTCGACACCCAGGTTCAGAACCCCGCTGCGCTGGCCAAGGGTCTCACCCAGTGCCGCCAGCAAGAAGGGGGCGGCGTACTGGACGGCCGACGCTATGGTCGCCGTGAGGATGGTGTAGGTAAAGAACTGGCTCATGCGCGCGCTCTCGCCAACTTGAAGAGCAACGAGCGTCCCGAGCTCTCCGGGGCACGTTCCTTGTCCCGTTCGAGCCGTTGGGCCTCCTCCTGGATGCGGAAGCGTACCCGCAGGTAGTCGATCGAAACCACGAAGATGACGACCAGCCCCTCGATGGTGGTGACGAGGTCGGTCGGCACCCCGATGATCGCCTGCATAGAGGTGCCCCCGATCAAGAGGCCGCCAAAAAGGTAGGCCGACAGGATGCTCCACAGCGGGTTCAGCCCGCCGAAGAGGGCCACGACGATGCCGTTGAACCCGTCGTTGCCGGTGAAGCCCGTGAGGCTCCCGTCCGTTACCATGCGGTGTGAGATGCTCCCGAAGACGAGCACGGCGCCGGCGACGCCGCAGCACGCCCCGGACAGGACCATGGCGTTCATAACCGTGCGCTTGACCGGCATCCCCGCGTAGGCGGCCGCGTCACGCGAAAGCCCGACAGCGCGGATGCGGAAGCCGAACCCGGTGCGCCACAGCAGGAAGTACACGGCGACGGCGACGGCCACCGCGATGACCACGCCGAGGTTCAACTGAGTCCCGCTCATGATGGTCGGCAGCCAGGCGTTCTTGGACAGCAGCTTCGTCTGGGGTATGAGGCCCGTGATGGAAAACGACTGCGACTTGTTGACCAACGGGCCGGAGAGCAGGTAGTTCATCACCTGCACCGCCACGAGGTTCAGCATGATCGTGCTCAGGATTTCGTTCACGTTGAAGTAGGCCTTGAAGAAGCCGGCGATCCCGGCCCAGATGGCACCGCCGCAGGCCGCCGCGATGACCACGAGCGGGAGGAGCACGAACGCGGGCAGGTTCGGCAAGGCGAGGGCGGTTGCCGTGGACGCCAGCGCGCCCATGACGATCTGGCCCTCGCCACCGATGTTCCACACGTTTGCCCGGACGGCAATGCAGATCCCCGTGGCGACGAGCAGGAGGGGGACGGCTTTCTGGGCCGTGCTGGCCAGCGCGTAGCTGCCCCCGAAGGCCCCCGATAGCAGCGCGTGGTAGCCGGTGACCGGGTTTGCGCCGAAGCCGAGTATGAGCAGCGCCCCGATGAGCAAAGCCGCCAGGGCCGACAGTGGCAGCGCCAACCAACCGAGGAGCAAGCGCCGCAAGCGCTTCCAAATGATGGACCGGGGAGCCAGGACTGAGCCGCCGAGCGGTACCTCTGTGGTCGTCATTGGCCCATCCACGTCCCCTGGCTCAGCGCAGCTTGACAACAGGTTAATGACGGGGGTGGACCGCCCCATAGGGCCGAACGTCCCTCTGGAGATGGCCTCTGGGTCCCTTCGGCCAAGGCCGCTACATGAGGTTCTGCTGGCCCGAACCCATCGCGAAATAGAAGGGGACCGACTGCTGGCCCGGGACGTCGGGGACCGCAGCCGGCGGGCCGCCCTGGACCGGCGGGCGGAGCCCGATCAGGTCGTCCGGTGTCACCGGGGCGCGGTTGAGCTGTCTGCCAGTGGCGTCACGCAGCGCCGCGACGACCGCCGCGGTCGACACCACCGTGGGCGACTCGCCCATGCCCTTCAACCCGTAAGGGACGTCGGGCTCTGGGTCCTCGACCACCACCGAGACCACTGGCGGGACGTCCAGGATCGTAGGGATCAGGTAGTCGGTGAACGAGGGGTTGGCGATCACCCCCTCCTTCAACTGGACCTCTTCCATGATCGCGAGGCCGAGGCCCTGCGCGGTTCCCCCTTCGATCTGCCCGGTGAGCCCGATGGGGTTCAGGACCTTGCCGACGTCTATCGAGGCAGCGACCTGGAGCACGCGGACCAAGCCGAGCTCCTCGTCGACCTCCACCACGGCCCGCTCGGCCGCGAAGGCGAAGCACACATGGATGTCCCCCTGCCCGTTGGCGTCGAAACCCTGGGTGCGCCGGTGGTGGTAGACGGCCTCACTCGACAGCGGCTCGTCGAGCAGCTCGGCGATCTCGACCACGTGCAGCCCCCCGGCGCACACCCATCCGTCCGACAGCGAAAGCTCAATGCCGTCTTCGACAGAGTTGCTTATCGCACGGGCGCGGGCGAAAATCTCCGACCGGACCGAAGCGCACGCCATCTGTACGGCACCCCCGGCCATCATCGATTGGCGCGACGCGGACGTGGACCCGGCGTTGCCGATCAGCGTGTCGCTCGGGTGCATCACCACGTTGTCGATCTGCAGCTCGGTTTTTGCCACCTGGGACAAGAAGGTGTACAGGCCCTGGCCCATCTCGACCGCCGCGGTGTAGATCTCGGCGACAGGCCCGTCCGCCGAGGCGCGCAGCGTCACCCTGGCGGTGGCGGCGTCGTCGAAGCCCTCGCTGAAAGCGACGTTCTTGTACCCGACGGCCAAGCCGACACCCCGCTTGATGCCCTCACCATGGGTGACGTTGCCTGTGCCCCCGGGGTAGCGAAGCGCGTCCCTGCCCTCGAGGGGCTCGAGGTCGGGTAACGGGATCTCACCGAGGCGCTCGATGATCTCCCTCACCGGGGCGCTGCCGCGCACGACCTGGCCGGTCGGGAGGACCGAACCGCTGGATAGCGCATTGCGGAGCCGGAGATCCACCGGGCCAACGCCGAGCGCCTTGGCCAACTTGTCCATCTGAGCCTCGTGCGCAAAGCACACCTGGGGAGCTCCGAACCCACGCATCGCGCCGCAAGGAGGGTTGTTCGTGTAGACGACGGTGCCCTCAACACGCACGTTGGGCACCTCGTAAGGCCCGGCCGCGAAGGTCACGGCGTTGCCCACCACCGCCGGTGACGACGAGGCGTAGGCACCGCCGTCGAAGAGCAACCGCGCATCGACAGTCACCAGGCGCCCGTCTCGCGTAGCGCCGTGACGCATCCAAATGCGCGAAGGGTGCCGGTGCACGTGCCCATGGAAGGACTCCTCGCGCCCGTAAGAGAACTTGACCGGCCTCCCCGTCCGCAAGGCGAGCACACAGGCGTGGATCTGCATGTGGATGTCCTCGCGCGAGCCGAAGGCACCTCCCACGCCCGCCAGGTGCAGCCTGACCTTGTCCTCGGGCAGCCCGAGGCAAGGGGCGATCTGTTCCCTGTCGACGTGCAGCCATTGCGTTGTGACGTAGACGTCGACCCCGCCGTCCTCGGCCGGCACTGCCAGCCCTGACTCGGGCCCCAGGGCCGCCTGGTCTTGCATGGCGGTCTCGTAGTAGCCCTCCACCCAGACGTCCGCTCGCGCGGTGGCTGGGTCGCCGTGCAGCAGATGGACGTGACGCAGCACGTTGCCGAACTCGTGCAGCCGAGGCGCGCCCGGCGCCATGGCCTGCTCCATGTCGAACACGCCCTCGAGGGGCTCGAGGTCGAGCGTGATGCCCCTGACTGCCTCCTTCGCGGACAGCAGCGAGCGCGCCGCCACCACTGCGATCGGCTCGCCCGCGTAGCGGACGATGTCGTCGGCCAGGACCGGTTGGTCGTCGAAGTTCAGCCCGAACCGGTTCTTGCCCGGCACGTCCGCGGCGACTATGACCGCCGCCACCCCAGGGGTCGCCAATGCCCGCGAGACTTCGACCCTGCGGATCCGTGCGTAAGCCAGCGGCGAGCGCAGCGTCGCCCCGTAGAGCATGCCGTCGCGGTGCAAATCGCTCGCGTAGGCAAAGGTGCCCCTAACCTTGGGTACCCCATCGATGCGAGGCGCCGCGTCACCGACCCTTCCCCGGGCCGCGACCGTGGTCGAAGTGCTCGTGCTCAATTCCGCATCTCAATATCAGATGTTATTCCGTCGGACAACGACTCGGCCCGGGACGAAGAGCCACGTGGCGCCGGCGTGCCTACCTGGCCCTCGAGCCGGCGAAGGTCCTCTACGGTGTCGATGTCCGACGGGTCACCGACGTCGTCACAGGGCACCGGCGTCACAACACCCGGGTTGGAGCGCAAGAACGCCCTCGCTCCCACGTCGCCGATGGCGTGCAGCTCCACATCGGGCCACAAGGAGCGGTCGAGCACGACAGGTGTGCCCATGTTGCCGCCGTAGGTAGCGACCGCAGCGGCCGCACCGTCGCGCCATCTCCCGATGAGGCGGGCCACCAAGGTGGGGGTGACGAGCGGTTGGTCCACGGGCAGCACGACGACCGCGGGCGCCCCGGAGCGACGGGCCTCGGCGAGCCCGGCCCGGACCGATCCGCCCATGCCTTGCGACCAAGCGTCGTTCACAACGACGACGGCGTCTCCCAGGGTGCATGCCCGCTGGACCTCCCCTGCCGCCGAGCCCAGCACGACTATCACCGGGCTGCACCCACCAGCCCGGAGCGTGCCCAGCCCGCGCTCGGCGAGCGGCACCCCGCCGAGCTCGACGAGAGCTTTCGTGGCCCCCAGGCGTCGACCTGCGCCGGCCGCGAGCAGGAGCCCTGCCACGCTGCCGCCGCGCTTGGTGCCGCTCATCCCTGCTCGCGCGTGTAAGGGGTACCGAGGGAGGCCGGGGTCCCGATCCGGCGGTTGGCCCAACTCGTAGATGCGGCTGCCAGCGCGACGACGGTCATCAGGAACGGCAAGGCCGAGTAGAACTCCGATGGGAGCGCAGTGACGTGGTGGGTCTGGAGCGTCGGCCCGAGCGCCGAAAAGATCCCGAAAAGGTAGGCGCCGAGCACTAGCAGGTCCGGGCGCCAGAAGGCGAAGATCACGAGGGCTATCGCTATCCACCCTGCGCCAGCCGTCAGGCCGTCGGTCCAGATGGGGGCGAGGGCGAGCGTGAAGTAGGCACCTCCGAGCCCGGCGAGCGCACCCCCGATCAGGGTGTGCGCGTAGCGATAGGCGGTCACGTTGATCCCCATCGCGTCAGCAGCAGCCGGGTTCTCACCCACGGCCCGCAGGTATAGCCCCGGCCGGGTCCGGTACAGGTAGTACATGACCCCGACGACGAGCACCCACGACGCGTAGACGAACGCATCTTGGTTGAAGATGAGCGGGCCCAGGACCGCCAGGTTCTTCAGGCCGAACAGGTTGATTTGGTTGAACTGGTGGAGCCCGGCCACACCGCCGATGTTCCAGACCTGGCCCAGATATGAAGACAGGCCGATGATCCCGGCGAAAATGGTGATGGCTAGGCCCGAAACGATCTGGTTCACCCGGATGGTGATCGTCAAGAAGGCGTGAATGAGAGCCATCGACGCGCCGGCCAGCATGGAGGCGAGGACTGCCAGCAGGAGAACCAGGTCGCTCGTCCAGTGCAGTTCTTGCGAGACGAAGAACGCGCACACTGCACCCATGAGCATCATGCCCTCGACTCCGAGGTTCAAGACGCCGGAGCGCTCCGCCAGCAGCTCGCCCAGCCCGGCAAGGACGAGCGGGGTGCCGAACGCGATCGCCGATACGACGACCGCGAGCACGATGTTGGAGTTCACGACGGCGATCACCATGCCCGAGGTCACGACGCCGCCCCCGACGGTGCCCCGGTGCCCACCGCTACAACCCCGGTCGCAGACGGTCTCGCGGTGCCCGCCGCCACGACCGGACGACGGTGCCAGCTGATGCGGTAGCGGGCGAGGATCTCGCCGCCGAGGACGGTGAACAGGATGATCCCTTCCATCGTGCCGACAAGGCCGGTTGGGAATGAGGGGCCTTCTAGGGCAAAGCCCGCGTTCGTCAGGCCTCCGATCAGCAGCGACACCATCACGACGGCGAGCGGGTTGTAGAGCGCGAGGGCGGCGACGACGATGCCGGTGTAACCGTACTGAGCCTGCTGGAGCCCGCGGGGGTCGAGCACGTGCCCGAAGTCGCCGATCTGGCTGGAACCGGCGATACCAGCGATACCGCCGGAGATCCCCATCACCGAAAGGATCTTCCGCTTGGTGCGGATGCCCGAATAATTGGCAGCGTGCGGGGAATCGCCCATGACACGCATCTCGAAGCCGTAGCGGGTGGAGCGGATGAGCACTAACAGCCCTACGGCTAGACCTATACCGAGGATGAAGCCCATTGGCAACGTGAACGACCCGATCGTGATACCAGGCCAGTTGGCGTGCGGGCCCAGGGTCTTGCCCGTCGGGAACACCGTCGCTCCAGGCGAGGTGAGGTCGCGCCAGTACGAGGTGCTGTCGTAGATCAGGTAGTACATCAAAAAGCCTGCAACGTAGTTGAGCATGAGCGAGGTGAGGATCTCGTTCGTGCGCAGGTAGGCACGCAACAATGCCGGTATCTCGGCCCATACCGCCCCGGCCAACGCACCCCCGAGGATCATGGCGATAATGAGGAACGGCCGGGGCCAGTTGCCGAGGGCGAGGCCAGTCGCCGAAGCCCCCACCGCTCCCATGTAAAGCTGGCCCTCACCACCGATGTTCCAGGTCCTCATCCGGAAGGCGAACGCGGCGCACAACCCGGTAAAAAGAAGTGGGGTGGCGAAGACAAAAGTCGAAGATAAGGCGCCGTTGGCGGTTATGGCGGCCGAGTACATCTCGTGATAGGTGGAAATTGGGTTGTGACCAGTGGCCAACAGCAAAATGGCGACGATGACCGCCGCCAGCACGAGCGAGGCAAGGGGTACGGCGACGTTGAGCCACTTCGGCGTGTCCAGCCGGCGTTCGAACCGCAGTGGCCCGGTCACGCCACGCCGACCATCATGAGGCCGATCTGTTGGCGGTTCGCCTCCGAAGCCTGCAGGGTGCCTACGACGCGTCCGCTGTAGAACACGGCGATGCGGTCCGAGAGCTCGAAGATCTCATCTAGGTCCTCGCTGACCATGACCACCGCGACGCCGCTGGCAGCAGTGTCGGCCAGAACGCGCCGCACGTACTGTGTGGCGCCGACGTCCAGGCCGCGCGTTGGCGAGGCAGCCACGAGGACACGCGGCCCTGAGGACAGTTCGCGGGCCAGAAGGACCTTTTGGATATTGCCCCCCGAAAGCTGCCTGACCAAAGTGCGTGGCCCTGGCGCGCGAATATCGAAACGGTCGATCATCTCTTTCGCGTTGGCGATGGCCTTGCGGTTCGACAGGACCGGGCCCGAGCTCATCGCCTTTCCCCGGTACGACTTCAACATCAGGTTCTCCGCGATTGACAGGTTGGGCGAGATGCCAGTCCCCATACGGTCCTCGGGCACGTAAGCCACCCCCAGATCGATTGCGGCGCGGGGATCGCCCGACGGAAGGCGCGCCCCGCCGATCGTGATCATGCCGCGTGTGGTTGGCCGCAGCCCTGCTATAACCTCAGCCAACTCTCGTTGCCCGTTCCCTGAAACGCCCGCAATGCCGAGGATCTCGCCGACGCGCACCTGGACTGTAACGTCCTTCAGGGCGTCGGAACCTAGGTCGGCGCGGGCCCACACACCTGTTAGCTCGAGGACCGCAGCGCCCGCCTCTTGGCTCACCCTGGTGGTTGCTTCGAGTGACACGTCACGGCCCACCATCAGCGCGGCGAGATCGTCGGCATCTGTGCCAGCGGCCGGCACGGTCGCGATCGAATGGCCCTGACGCAGGATCGTAACGCGGTCGGCCACGGCCAGGACCTCCGGCAACTTGTGGGAGATGAAGATGACCGTTCGGCCGGCACCTGCCATGTCGCGGACGCTCGAGAACAGTTGGTCGGCCTCTTGAGGGGTAAGTACGGTGGTCGGCTCGTCGAGTATCAGGATCTTGGCGCCGCGGCAGAGTGCCTTCAGGATCTCGACACGCTGGCGCTCGCCGAGGGACAACTGCCAGATCCGCGCCCTTGGGTCCACGGACATCTGGAAGCGCTCGGCGGCCTCAGCGACCGTCTTCTCGACGGCACGCGGCGAGAAGTGGAGTTGTCGCGGTGCCGAAGAACCGAGCACCACGTTCTCGGCCACGGTCATGCTCTCCACGAGCCGAAGGTGCTGGTGGACCATGAATATGCCGGCGTCCTGCGCGTCTCTGGGGGAGTGGAACCGTACGGGTTTACCCCCGACGTAGAGCCTGCCCTCGTCGGGCCTGTACAGGCCCATCAGCAGGTTGCAGAGAGTGGTCTTCCCGGCGCCGTTCTCTCCGAGCAGGGCATGGACCTCGCCGTCAGCCGCCTCGAACGACACGCGGTCGTTCGCGACTACTCCAGGAAAGCGCTTTGTCATGTCGATCGCCTGCACCGCGAGCGCCTTCGGCATGTCGCCGAAGGCGCCGGGAGCCAGGGTCGACACCAGGGCGGCCCCTGTGGGTGAAACCGCCTGGGCGTCGGTCATTGTGTGGGTCAGCCCTTGGGGTTACCGAGGACGCCCTTTACGAACCAAGTGATCGAGTACTTCTGCATAACAGACAGGGTGACGCCCTTGGCCACGACCAGCTTGCCGCTCTGGTCGTAGATCGGGCCGGTGAACGGGTCGAAGGTGCCCTTGATGATCTGTTGCTCCTTGGCGAGGATGGCCGTGCGAGTCGCTTGAGAGACCGACTTGCCGAACGGGGCCATCACGACGAAACCGTCAGCCAGCCCGCCGTACCAGAACTGGCTCTTCCAGGTGCCGTTCATCGCTGCCTTTATTTCCTGGATGTAGTAGGGCCCCCAGTTGTAGGTGGTGGCCGTCAGCCAAGAGTTGGGGGCGAAGGACTCCTGGTTGGAGTCGTAGCCGGTCCACTTGAGCCCTTTGGCTTCGGCAACCTGGCCTGTAGTCGGGCTGTCCTGGCCGTCGGCGAGCACGCTTACGCCGTCTGCGACGAGGCTCTCAGCGGCCTGCCGCTCGGTGGCCGGGGCGAACCAAGTGTTCGTCCAGACCGCTTGCACCGTCGCCTTCGGGTCCATCAACTGGGCCCCCATCGTGAAGGCGTCCACCTCACGGAGGCATTCGGGGATCGGGTAGGGGACCACGAAGCCGATCTTGTTGTTGCCTTCCTTAGCCGCGGCTCCTGCCGCCATTCCCGACAGGAAGTCGCCGTCCTCGCCGGCCCCGTAGTACTCCGACAGGGTCTTGGTGACCGTCGTGCCGGTCGCCTGCTCGAAGAGCACGTTGGGGTACTTCGCAGCCGCTGCGACGAGCTCAGGCTGGTAGCCGTACGAAGTTGCGAAAATTATGTTCGCTCCTGCGTTGACCAGCTGAGTTATGACCTGCGCGCACTGCGGGCCTTCGGGTACGTCCTCTTTGTACATTGTTTCGACGCGCCCGCCGAAGTACTTCTGCACCTCGAGCCGGCCGACATCGTGGGCGTGGGTCCAGCCAGCATCGCTGGGAGCCCCCACGTAGATGAACCCGGCTTTGAAGGGGTGCTTCACCGTCCATTGACTGCCCGGGGCGGCATTCGCCACCATTTGGCTTGCGGCCG
>Ga0209415_10016950_pt1 | contig 11642 bp, 9 predicted proteins | sample PeaSoiSIISIP2007_FD_187696 | JGI IMG/M metagenome (GOLD analysis project Ga0209415, IMG submission 187696) | Peat soil microbial communities from Weissenstadt, Germany - SII-SIP-2007 (SPAdes) (version 2) | ecosystem: Environmental > Terrestrial > Soil > Wetlands > Peat | place: Germany... | reverse complement strand
GGCCACCGCCACTTTCGACAACGTCTCCATTTCTAATGCTGCCGCGCAGGCGCCAGTCATTTCGGGCATCTCGCCTACGACCGGGCCGGTAGGCACTCCAGTGGTGATCAGCGGCTCTGGCTTTGGAGCTTCGCAAGGCAGCAGCACGGTCACTCTCAACGGCACTCCGGTGACCGTCAACTTTTGGAGCGCCACTTCTATCACTATCACCATACCTTCGGGCGGAAACAGCGGGCCTATCGTGGTCTCGGTGGCTCCGAGCATGACCAACAGTAATCCCGTTACCTTCACGGTGAATGCGCTGGCATTGCCCTCCGGTTGGCTGGATCAGGACGTCGGCACCGTCGGACCGGCAGGCAGCGCTACTTACTCAAACGGCACCTTCACGGTCATGGCTTCCGGCGATTTCATCTGGAATACCGCCGATAGCTTCAATTTTGCCTATCTGCCTTTGTCGGGTGACGGCACCGTCACCGCCAGACTCGTCAGCTTGCAAGGTGGCACCAGCTCCGAGTCCACCGGCGTGATGATTCGCGAAACGCTGGACCCGGGTGCCTCCAACGCTTACGCCACCTTCGCCAGCGGTTCGGCCATTTACTTCACGGAACGCCCCAGCACCGGGGCCAATAGCACGTACCAAACCAACTCCGTCACGGTCACCCTGCCGCACTGGGTGCAACTGAATCGCAGCGGCAACAACTTCAGTGTGTATTCGTCGCCGGACGGTGTGAACTGGACACAGGTGGGCACAACCCAGTCCATCCCCATGGCGACAAACGTATTCATCGGCTTGGCGGTCAGCGCCAACACCAATTCGGCATTGGCCACGGCCACGTTCGACAACGTCACGATTCAGTGAGTTAAGGCGCTCCTGACGGCGCGCAACTTAAATTTCACGACTGGGGGCAGCGTTTCCTGCCGCCCCGCTCTTCTTGCACGCTGAATGACGAACAGGCTGTGCTGGGACGATGAGTCCCCACAGCCCCAGCGCTCAAAGAATGGCCACGAGTTCGAGACTTGGGTCTTATTCATTTCCACATGGTCCGAATGGCGTCGCGGTTTGTTGTAATCGTTCTTTGAAGCCATTATTTGTTTCGGCAGCACCTCGAACTCGTTTGAGCGGTACAGAGCGCTGGCCCCCTACAATGCTCTTAGGCCCGCCCAGATGCGCTGCCCAAAGTGCCAATTCGATCATGAACTGCAGACTACCGAGTGTCTGAAGTGCGGAATCGTTTTTTCGCGTTACCAGGCGGCAACCGAACCGACCGCGCAACTGCCCGCTCCTGCGCCCGAGACTCCCGCATCGTCCGCGCCTGCGATTTCCCGGAACGATGCGCTTCGCGAATTGAAGTACCGGATTTTCGCTCTTCCGCTGGCATTGCTATTGGCGCGCCTGGTCGCAGGCACGGGTCTCCGCCTGGCGGCAGGCATGCTCGCCATGGTGATGCATGAGAGCGGACACGCCATCACCGCCTGGCTGACCGGCCGCTGGGCCGTTCCTCTGCCCTGGGTCACTCCGCACGGGCAAGAACGTTCCTGGTTGATTGTCGTGATTGTGACCGGCGTAATTCTCTTTGGAGGGTATCTGGCGTGGCAGGCGGAACGGTTAGGATGGCTTTTTGCCGCGGCGGCACTGCTGGTTCTGCAGTTCATCGCCCTGACTCAGCCGGCGGGAGCCCTCATCATTTTCTTTGGGGATGGCGGCGCCCTGGTGCTCGCCACACTCCTGATGGCGGCCTTTTATGCTCCGCGTGAAAGTCCTTTGGTCAAGAATTGGGGCTTGCGCTGGGGATTACTAGTTATCGGCGCGCTGGGCTTCCTGCACGTTTTCCTGCTGTGGAAAGGGCCATTGGAAGATCTTCCGTTCGGGGAGATTGAAGGCGTGAACCTATCCGACCCCAGTTTGCTCACCGAAATGTACGGATGGTCGGTTCTGCAAATGGTGGATCGCTATGTCCGGCTGGGGACAGGCTGCCTTGTGGCCCTGCTGGCCCTCTACGTATGGGGATTGGTCTCCGCCTATCGGAAGATACCGCCGAACCGATCGTTAGAGAAGCATCCCCTCCCGGCGAGTCGCTAGCCTCGCCGAATCACGCGGCCCGGCTCCCAGATAAGCCTAAAGCATCTGCAATCAATAGTTTACAGTAATGCATTTTGGTCTTAACAAGACGGGTATGGTTGCGGTAGTATCATAACCGTAGAGAACGATGCCCCGACTGCCAGGGGCTTTTTCTTTTTTTGGAGTGCGGTTTACCCTGAGCCTCGAAGGGCAGCCTTGCTGCCGCTTTTCTCTTGTAGTGGCGAGGTTTGCCACGCCCTCCGGCTCCGGTCCCTTGGCGGAGTTTACATTCCCATTTCGTAGCGCCGGCATCCTGCCGGCATTTTCGTTTTCTCCGTGGCCGGCGCTTGCCCCAATCTCGTCGGGGTGCTCTTGTCTCCGTGCTCTCTGTGTTGAGCCTGTGTCTTGTGGCCCGCAGCCTTGAAGAGACTCCTTCCTCGACTGTCAGCCGCTAACTTACATGTTTCCTAGGTGCTTAGTGCCCTCGATCTTTGGTTTTATCAGCCATCACCGCGCCGCCCTTCATGACCCATTTCACGTTGTAAATCGCCACATCGATATCCATCAGCGGGTCGCCTTCGACTGCCACCAGGTCGCCAAAATAACCCGGCGCAACCGCCCCGAGTTCTTTTTCTTTTCCGAGTAACTCAGCTGCATTGGTCGTTGCCGTTCGCAGTGCCTGCTCCGGCGTCATTCCCGCTTTCACGAACCAGCCAAGCTCTCGCGTGTTCTGCCCAAACATGGTGTAAATGGCGTCCGACCCCATGGCGAATTTCACTCCCGCTTTGTGCGCTTTACGCACCGTCTCCAGGTTGCGCTCAATGAACGCCTTGGTCTTCTCCTGAAAGCCGTTGGCATAGCCAATCTTCTGCCAGTTATCCAAGTAATAGCGGTTGTTGTCGATCGTTGGGACGTAAAACGTTCCGCGCTTCGCCATCTCCTGAATCGTGGCGTCGTCCATGTCGGTGGCGTGTTCCAGTGAATCCGTTCCGGCGCGAACTGCATCGCGCGCGCCATCGGGGCCGTAAGAATGAATCGCGATTTTCTTTCCGAATTTGTGCGCGGCATCGACGGCCGCCTTGATCTCTTCATAGTTGTACGTCTGAAACCCGCTTACGTCGTCGTCCGTGCCCGTCGACGCATACATCTTGATCAAATCCGCGCCTGCGGCGATCTGCTGGCGCACAGCGCGCAAAACTTCCGGCACGCCGTCGGCGATCCCGCCCGCAGGCGGATTGATCCCCGGCTTGTACGGCGTGTTGGTGATGTACAAGCCGTAGCCGACAACAAACATGCGTGGCCCGATCATTTCTCCGTGGTTGATCAGATCGCGCATGGCGATGTCCATGTACTGATCCGCGCCGAGGTCGCGCACCGTCGTCACGCCTGCTTCCAGCGTGCGCAGCGCGCCTTTGCGGGCGAGAAACACTTCCACCGCCGGAGGATTGTTGGTGAGTTGCTTCAGCATGGGCTCGCCGGGAGTCTCGTCGGTGTACATCGTCATGTGCGTGTGGACATCAATCAGCCCGGGCAATCCCGTGTATTTCGACAAGTCGATCGTTTCCGCGCCAGCCGGAATCGTCGAAGCATCGCTGGTCACCTCGCGAATGCGGTCGCCCTCCACGATCACGAAGGCATTCGTCCACAGCTTCCCCTTGGCATCCCAGAGCTTCCCGAAACGCACCGCCTTTACTGCTTTGGCGGCCGGTTTGTCCTGCGCAAAAACCCCGCCACTGCACAACGCGCCGAGAAGAACCGCCAGGATGATCCTCATTGTTTTCATCGCACCCTTGCTCCTTCGCCTGCTCGCAAACAGGCTGCGCACCGTCCGACTTCTAATGCAGTTGTCGATGGAAAGCAATGGCGAAGAACTGTGGACTACCGCTGGCGCTGGACTGGCTGAGGGGGCGCCGTTTTCTGCAGCGCCGATGAGCTCACCGGAGGTATGGGCGGCGCAATTCCGGCAGTCTGGGAACCCAGGCCCAATTGCTGAAGAGTTTTCGCATCCAGCTTGCCGGTGGGATTCAGCCCGTGCGCTTCCTGGAATTTTCTCGTGGCTTCAATCGTCGAATCGTCCCATTTCCCGTTCGGCTTTCCCGCGAACGAACCATCCTTCGCGAGCGCTTGCTGGATTTCGGAAATGCGATCGGGAGTGGGGGCTTTTTGCCCCCGCTCCCGCCGGCTTGATTTTTTCGCAGACTTCGACCGGCGCGACGAACTGCCGGGTTTCGAGGAAGTAGGTTTCTTTGGCGCCGTGGACTGTGTTTGCGCCGAAGCTGCGCATACACCCAGCCCCGCCGCTAAAAAAAGCGTCAAGGCCAGGTGAGTCGCGTTTCGGGCTGGCATAATGGGTTCAGTGTTTTGGTCTAGATCGTCGTTACTGCTGCCTTTACTGCTGGCTGTCCGACGGAACTTTACCTGACAAATAGAGTGTCAGGATCTGGTCGCTGTCCTGCCGGCGAAGCACCTTGAACACCACGTCCACGCCAGGCTTCAGTTTGGCCACGGCCTTGCGATAATCGGCAACTGAACTCACCGCTTCGCCATTGACCTGCGAAATCACGTCTCCGCGGCCGAAATTCAAATCATCGGCAAACGAAGCCGGATCGACTTCCGTCACCAGCACGCCCTTCTGCCCTTCCACTCCGATGCGGTGCCCGCGTTCCGGCGTGAGTTCTTCGACATGCAAACCGAACTCTGGAGGCGCGGTCTCGCCGGGTTGGTCACCCAGCGGCCCAGCCGAATTCGGGAATACCCTCGTGCGGTCTCCGACTTCCGCAACTGCTTCCTTCTGAGCGCGGTCGCGCATGTACGTCAATTTCACTTTGCTGCCAATCGGCGCTTGCGCAATGGGGTTCACCAGGTCGTTGCCGGTCTTCACTGCTTGACCGTTCACGCTGGTAATTACGTCGCCGCCCTTCAAGCCGGCCTTCTCCGCCGGACTGCCGGGCGCGACGCCTTCAATCACCACGCCATAACGCGCGCCCAGCGACTTCAGGGTGATCGCATTGGTGCTTATCTCTTCCTGGAAGCTGACGCCGATAGAACCGCGCGTGACGCGGCCCTGCTTGATGATTTGGTCGTAAACGTTAATCGCCGCGGTTGACGGCAGCGCAAATCCGACGCCTTCATAGCCGCGTCCACCCGTAATGATCGCCGTATTGATCCCGATCACCTGGCCGGCAAGATCCACCAGCGGCCCGCCTGAATTTCCCGGGTTAATCGCCGCATCGGTTTGCAGGAAGCGCTGAAACTGCCGGTTGCCGATCCCTCCGCGGTCCTTGGCGCTGATAATTCCAGCGGTGACCGTGGCTTGCAACCCAAAAGGACTGCCAATCGCCAGCACCCAATCGCCGACTTGCACGCCATCGGAATTGCCCAGTTTGGCCGTAGGCAAATCCTTGTTGGCTTCGATTTTGATGACTGCCAGGTCCGTTTCCTGATCCGCTCCGACAAGTTTCGCGTTATAGCGTGTCGTGTCGCCGTTCAATTGCACTTGGATTTTCGTCGCCTGTTCCACCACGTGATTGTTCGTAAGGATGTAGCCGCGCTTGTCGACGATCACGCCAGAACCCAGGCTGCGCTCGGCCTGCGGAGGGCCGTCCTGCCTTCCATCAAAGAAGCGGTCGAAGAAATCCTGCATGGGATCGTCCTGCTGATCGTTGGGCTGAGTGCGGCGCGCCCTCGGATTCTTCTTGCGCTCCAGCACTTGCGTCGTAGCGATATTCACGACCGCAGGCTCCACGCGATTAACGATCGAGGCAAAAGAACTGGACGAAGGCACAGGGTCCGGCACCGCCAGCGCCGTTGCCGTCGTGCCCGGAAATGCCAGAGTCTTCATCGCCGAGACGCGGACGGAAACCACCGACCCGATCAAGATTCCCACTGCCAAAGTGAACGCGACAAACACCCCCGCGAGTATCTTGCGGCGCCGCGCCCAGTTGAAAATCTCTCGCACTTGCTCTCCCATGTCAGTTACTCCTCTTGTTCAGGCCCCCGCAGCCCTCTTCGTCTCAATGGAATGCCGATCGGCCAGCCCCATTCCAGCCGGGGCACAACCTTTAAAGTATAACACCGCTGACTTGTCAGGGTTGCTGTCGACAATCGATTCGGCCAACCAATAACTGCCCCAATGGCCGGGGGTGCCTTCCGATTTTTGTTCTCCTCCCCATTGGACGCACGAAACCCTAAATATGTTGTCAACGCTCATAAGCGTGCGGTGTGCGCTGGCGTAAGCGCTTGTTATTCAACGGTTAAGCAAATCACATGCAATCCTTTGGGCACCTCTTTTGTTAACACTTCCCACTTCCCTGGCGTCTATTTTCGTGAGTGCATCGGAATTTGCTGGCCTTAACTGTGGGATATAGCATTGACTTTCGGACCGCAAGCAGGGAACGTCAGATCGTGACTGTGTGGCCTGTCACCGAAACGCGCGAGGAAGACTCGCTCGTCAGCGCCGCTCGCGGTGGTGACCGCACCGCCTTCGGGCGGCTCTACGACCGCTACGCGCGCATGGTGCACGGGATTCTTCTTGCGCGCGTCCCGCCGCGCGAAGTCGATGACCTGGTTCAAGAAGTGTTTTTGCTGGCTCTGCGGCAGCTCCATTCGTTGCGAGACACTTCTCGCTTTGGAGCGTGGCTGGGGACCATCACGCGGAATCGCGCGAATGACTATTTTCGGAAGTCGATTCCCGAGGAGAAAGTCGCCGAACCGATGCCGGAAGATCCAGTGGAGAGCCGAACGGCCAACGACGCTTCCGAGCAAGAGGCTGCCGTGATTCTGGCGGTGGTCCGCGCCCTTCCGGAGCCGTATCGCGAACCGCTCATCCTTCGGCTGGTGGAAGGAATGACCGGGCCGGAAATCGCGGCGCGCACTGGGCTGACTCACGGTTCGGTTCGCGTAAATCTTTATCGTGGCATGCAGCTGCTGCGTGAAAAGCTGGGCCAAACGGCGAGAGGCGCATCATGAGCCCAAGGGAAAATTTATGAAAGACGATTATTTGTGGGACGGCTCGGGAGAGCCTGACCCGGAAGTTCAAAAACTCGAGAAAACTTTGGGGCGCTATCGCCACAATCAACCGGCGCCCGCGTTCGATGAAGTTGCAGATGTTCCCCAATGGGAGCCCCGCAAGCGATACTTCTTACTGCGCTTTCCCTTTCAACTTGCCACCGTTGCAGCAACCGTGCTCGTGACGGCTGCGGTCTACTATTTCTCGTTCCGTCCGAAACCGATAATTGATTCCGGCCCGGCTTGGGATGTAGCTCGTCTGGCAGGCGCTCCCAAAGTTGGATCGCATGCTATGGGGGCCGACGCGAGTGTGGCAAAACTTTCTGTTGGCCAGACACTCGTGACTGATGGTTCGTCCCGCGCCAGCATCACGCTGGATGAAACGGGCCGCGTCGAAGTGGACGCGAATTCTCGCCTCCGTTTGATCACCAACGGCCCGGGCCACAAGCGACTCTCTCTCGAGCGCGGCACGATTCAAGCCACCATCTGGGCGCCTCCCGGCGAATTCGTCGTGGATACGCCCTCCGCCGTGGCCGTCGATCTCGGCTGCGTGTACACGCTGCACGTGGACGATTCCGGCGCGGGCCTCCTGCGCACCACCATGGGCTGGGTCGGTTTCAAGTTGAACGACCACGAATCCTTCATTCCTGCGGGAGCCGTCTGCAAGACTCGCCCGAAGGTCGGTCCTGGCACGCCATACATGGAAAACGCTTCAACATCGTTCCAAGACGCCTTGTCTCGCTTCGACTTTGAATCCATCACCCCGGCGGAGCGCACTTCCCTGGTCAACGTACTTCTCAACGGAGCGCGCAAAGACGACGCCATGACTCTCTGGCATCTGCTCTCTCGCGTCAGCGATGCGGAACGCCCAAGCGTCTACGACCGCCTCGCCGCGCTATCTCCGCCGCCCACAGGCGTGACCCGCGAAGGCATCCTGCGCCTCGATCGCAAGATGCTAGACACTTGGTGGAGTTCCTTCGGCTTCGGCGACATCTACCTGTGGCACATGTACGAGCGCGATTGGTCGCAAACCTCGCCAAAGTCCAAATGAGTCGTTAACACTGGTCTCTCACTGGCCGTCTTGCTTCCCGAAGGTTGCAACAATTCAATCAGAAGGAGATCAAGAATCCATGACGCGCCAACACATTCGTTCCACCCGGTTTGCCGCAGTACTGCTCGCGGCGATGCTTTGTTTTGCTTCCGTGGCTCAGGCGGGCCCGCCTCTGATTTGCCATACGATTGAAATTGGCCAGGCCAAATCGCTGCCATGGACCAGCCACAACGGAGACCTCAGCGGCGACGAAAACTACGACGCGAAAAATCTCGTCCGCGACACCTTGGAAATTCTTGATCTGGATACTCCCGTTCTGGTGCGCATGGAAACGCTGCGCCGCGCCACGCTTTACGCGCGCAAAGATCCCCTTGCGGCCAAGGCCCTTCTCGTCAAACTGCATCTTCGCGCGACGTCGGCGGAATCCTCCGGCCACCCCAACGCGCTGGCCTGGTTTGACGTTGGCTATCTCGCGGAAACCTACAAGCAGTGGATCGGAAAGAATATGCCGCACATGACCGACGGCATGCGCGTGGACGCCAATCCTGCCGCGGGTGTCGACGGCTACGCGCTGGTGAAAAAGGCGATTGAGCTGCGCGGCTCGGACCCGCAAATGGAATTCGCAGCTGCCCTCATCACCCTCTCAGGCCCACAAGCCGAACACCACGAGCACGCCCAAAAAGCTATCGCTGGCTCCAAGAGCGATCCGCTCCTCGCCGAGAACCTCGCCAAGCATTTCGTTGGCCCGCAAAACGAGACCATGTCCCAGCTCTTCGCCAAGAACTCAACTTCAAATTAGCGCCATAGCGGCGATTCCGTTGTAGGGGCGCCCGCCGCGGCGGGCGCCCCTACTGACTGAGTTCAAGCCCTCTCGTTCGATCTGGATGGCAAATAGCTGCTCTTGACATCCGCGGCCGGCTCAGGCATAAAAGATAGAGCTGCGGTTGCGGCGACACGTGGCGATTTAGGGCAACTTGCTCCACGTAAAAAACTGCTAAAGAGCTTTTCGAGTTTCTTAGAAGGTTTTCTGAGACCCTCCAAGCACTTTGGCGCGGAGGGTTTTTCGTTTCTCCCCCTCCCTGCTGCCCTAATCGAATTCCACGTACTCGCGCCTCGGCTGCTCCGTGCTTGACACGCTTTGTGTCTGCACTGAGCTTGAATCGTTTGCAAAAGGAACTTGCGCAATGTCAACGAACGCACTCTACGAACTCCGCTGTCGCGAATGCGGCAAAACCTGGGGTAACATCCCCCGCTCGTTCTGCGAAGACTGCTTCTCACCCCTCGAAGTCGCCTACGACTACGATGCCCTCAAGAAAACCGTCCGCCGCGAAAATCTTGCCGGCCGCGACTTCAATATGTGGCGCTATGCCGAACTCTTGCCTCTTCCCGAAGGGTTCAGCGGTCCGAATGCCGTTGGCGGAACGCCGCTGGTGGCTTCTCGCAAACTCGCCGCGAAATGGGGTTTGAAGAATCTCTATTTCAAAAACGACGCGGTGTGCTTCCCTTCTCTCTCTTTCAAGGATCGCGTCGTCGCCACCGCGCTTTCGGCCGCGCGCCGGTTCAATTTCACGACTGTGGGCTGCTCTTCGACCGGCAATCTCGCCAACGCCGTTGCCGCGCAAGCCGCCCAGCAAGGTTTCGACGCTTGCGTCTTCATTCCCGCCGATCTCGAGCCCGCCAAAGTGCTCAACACCGCTGTCTACGGCGCGCGCATCGTGCGCATCAACGGCAACTACGATCACGTCAATCGCCTCTGCGCGCAGATCGCCGACCGCTTCCAGTGGGGACTCGTCAACGTGAATCTGCGTCCTTACTATTCGGAAGGCTCGAAAACTCACGGCTATGAAATCGCCGAGCAGCTCGGCTGGACGCTTCCCGACAACGTGGTCGTTCCCATGGCCGGAGGCTCCCTCATCACCAAAATTGCGAAAGCCTTCCGCGAACTGGTCACCCTTGGATGGGTCGAGCCCAAGCCCGTAAAATTCTTCGGCGCCCAAGCCACCGGCTGCTCGCCAATTTCCGATGGCGTGAAGCGCAACCTGGCTCGCTTCGAGCCGCAAAAGCCCAATACCATCGCCCGCTCGCTGGCCATCGGCAGCCCCGCCGACGGCCCCTTCGCCATCAAGCAGATCCGCGAGTCCGGCGGCTGGGCCGAGGACATCTCCGATCCAGAGATTGTCGCCGCCATCAAACTCCTCGCCGAAACCGAAGGCATCTTCACCGAGACCGCGGGCGGCGTGACTGCCGGCGTCACGCAAAAACTCATCGCCCAGGGCCGCATCCAGCCCGACGAAACCACCGTCGTCTGCATCACCGGCAATGGCCTGAAAACTACCGACGCCATCAGCGCTGAATTTCCGGCCGCCGAAGCCATCGCCCCGCGCCTCGAAGCTTTCGAGGCCTACCTCGACGCGCAACTCGGCACCACCGCGGCCAGCGCCAAGGCGTAACCGGTGATAAACAATTTGCACCGCTTGCTTCTTTTCTTTTTGTTTGCTGAAAACTGAGAACTGACCACTGAGAACAGTTTCAAGACCGAGGAGAATGACCAATGCCAGTAACCATCGAAATCCCCACGGCTTTCCGCCGCTTTACCGACGGCGCGCCGAAAGTCGACTGTAGTGCCGCCACCGTCGCCGAAGCATTGAACCAGCTCACCGCCCGCTTCCCCGATCTCGGCCGCCACGTTCGCGACGACCAGGGCCAGATTCGCCAATTCCTCAACGTCTATCTCAACGAAGAAGACATCCGCTTTCTCGGCGGCGAATCCTGCACCCTCAAGGAAGGCGACCGCGTTCTGCTCGTTCCCTCCATCGCCGGGGGCTGCTAGTCGCGACCATCACACCGGGACGATCCCCCTGCTGCCCTTCTAAGAAAAACTGAAAACCTGCGGAACATTTTGCCCCGTAGCTGCGTTCCTTCAGTAGCAGCAGAAGGAGTGTGTCCCATGCGTAACGTCGTTTCCCTCATCGCCATTTTTTTGGCCCCTCTAGCACTGGCTCAAACCCAAAAGACCGAGACCACCAATCTCCCCGATCACCCCTTCCAAGTGGACTTCCCTTCCGGCAGCCAACTCAATATCCATGTGCGCTCGGGAGACGTTCGTGTGATCGGCCGCGACGACAACAAGGTCACCGTGCGCGTCAGCGCCAAAGAGTGGGAGAAGGCAAAGGAAATTAAGGTTCGCTTCGAACGCCACGGAAACACGGGGGAATTGAACATTTCCGGCGGCCCTAAGAATGACACGCAGATCACCGTCGAAGTTCCTCGCGCGACCGGACTATTCGTCCGCATGCCCGCCGGGCAAATGGAAATCAGCGACATTACCGGAGACAAGGACGTCGAGCTACACGCAGGCGAATTGATTGTTGGAGTTGGCAACCCTGCTGATTATTTTCACGTGGATGCCTCCGTGATGAGTGGCGGCATCGAGGCCCCGCCATTCAGTGAAGATCACGGCGGCCTGTTCCGATCCTTCCAAAAGAGCGGAAATGGCAAGTACAAGCTGCACGCCCACGTCGGTGC
>Ga0209415_10016949_pt1 | contig 11642 bp, 8 predicted proteins | sample PeaSoiSIISIP2007_FD_187696 | JGI IMG/M metagenome (GOLD analysis project Ga0209415, IMG submission 187696) | Peat soil microbial communities from Weissenstadt, Germany - SII-SIP-2007 (SPAdes) (version 2) | ecosystem: Environmental > Terrestrial > Soil > Wetlands > Peat | place: Germany... | reverse complement strand
GCGGAAGTTCGACGCGCGCTTCGAGGCCGAGAACAGCTGGCTCACGAGCTCCGCGTGCGGGTCCATCGAGCCGCCCACGTCCATGAGCAGCAGCACGCGCACGCTGGGCTTCTTGGGCGGGCGCATGACGATCTCGAGCTCGCCGCCGTTCTTGGCCGTCTTGTCGATCGTCTCCTCGAGGTCGAGCTCCAGCTCCGAGCCCTCGCGGTGGAACGCGCGCAGCTTGCGCAGCGCCACCTCGATCTGGCGCACGTCGAGCACCAGGTCGGAGCGGTAGGGCCGGTACACGCGCGCGTCTGCGACGGCCATGGCGCTCCGGCCGCCGCCCTTGGGCCCGACGCGAACGCCGGTGGGGTGCGTGCCGTTGGCCCCGAACGGGCTCGAGCCGCCGGTGCCGATCCATCGGTTGCCGCCGTCGTGGCGCTCCTTCTGCTCGCGCATGCGCTCCTCGAACAGGCGCCGCAGCTCCTCGAGATCCAGCTGCTGGAGCATCGCCAGCTCTTCGGCCGAAAGCTCCTTGCGCATCTTGGGATCGCTCAGCCACTGCTCGAGCTCCTGCACGAGCTCGAGCGACTTGCCCTCGATGCCCTTGAAGCAGGAGAGGAACGCCTCGTCGAAGGCGTCGAGATCGGCCTCGGTGTGCACGCAGAGGGCGCGGGCCACGTGGTAGAAGCCGTCGAGCGAGCTGTCGTGGAGGCCCATGCCGAGCGCGCGGGCCAGGGCCATCGCCTCCTGCAGGCCCACCTTGACCTTGCGCTTGCGCAGCTCGAAGAGGAACGGAACGAACATGCCGGCCGCGACGGGAGCGTAGCGTGGGCGCTCGCGCTACGCTCGTGGCCGTGGCGCAGACCGACCGCGCGCGGATCGAGCTGGAGCGGCGTCTGGGGCCGTCCAAGGTCCTGACGAGCCCCGAGGCGTGCGCAACGTACGCCAACGACGACAGCGACGTTCCGGGGCGCTCGCCCGACGCCGTCGTGTTGGCCGCGTCCGCCCAGGACGTCGCCCTGACGCTCGAGGTGGCCGAACGCTTCGAGGTCCCCGTGACCCCGCGCGCCGGGGGTACGGGTCGCACCGGCGGCGCCATCCCCGTCGACGGAGGGATCGTGCTCGCCACGCACGGCCTCGCGAAGATCAAGGAGATCGATCGCGCCAACCTGATCGCCGTGGTGGAGCCGGGCGTGGTCACCGGCGCGCTGCACGCCGCCGTCGAGGCCGAGGGGCTCTTCTACGCGCCGGATCCCAACTCGCTCGAGAGCTGCATGATCGGCGGCAACCTCGCCGAGAACGCGGGTGGCCCACGCGTCTTCAAGTACGGCGCGACGCGCGACTGGGTGCTCGGCCTCGAGGCGTGCCTGATGGGTGGCAGGGTGGTGCGCACCGGCAAGCGCACGGTCAAGGGCGTCACCGGCTACGACGTCACGTCGCTGCTCGTCGGCAGCGAGGGCACCCTCGCGGTGTTCACCGAGGCGACGCTGCGCCTGGTGCCGGAGCCCGCTGCCATCGCCACGGCGCTCGCGCTCTTCTCGGACGTACGCGGCGCCGCCCGGGCGGTGAGCGCGATCGTGGCGGCGGGTGTCGTCCCACGTTGCCTCGAGATGCTCGACTCGGCCACGCTGGGCGCGGTGCGCGCCGCCGGGGTCGCGATCGACCCCCGCGCGGGGGCCATGCTGCTCATCGAGGTCGACGGCGAGTCGTCCGAGGCGTCGCTGATGCGCGTCGGTGAGGTGGCCACCGGCTGCGAGGGCTGCTTCGACGTCGTCGTCGCCCAGGACGCGGCGCAGCGCGACCGGCTGTGGGCCGCGCGGCGCATGCTCTCGAGGGCCATCCGGAAGCTCAGTCGCCACAAGCTCAGCGAGGACATCGTGGTGCCCCGCACGCGCATCTCCGATCTGCTCGACCGCACCGACGACATCGGCCGCAAGACCGGCGTGCGCAACCTCGCCTACGGTCACGCCGGCGACGGCAACCTGCACGTCAACTTCCTCTGGGACGACGACAGCGAGCGCCCGGCCGTGGAGCGCGCCATCGGTCTTCTGATGCAGGCCACCGTCGAGATGGGCGGCACGCTGAGCGGCGAGCACGGCATCGGCGTGAGCAAGGCTCAGTACCTGCCCCTGGAGCAGAGCGAGGGGCTCATCGCCCTGCAGCGCGACGTCAAGCGGGCGTTCGATCCGAAGGGCCTGCTCAACCCGGGCAAGATCTTCCCGAGCGGCGGGCACCGGGCCTGCTAGTGACGCCAAGCCGCTTCGAGCTCTCCAAGTGGTACCTCGACTGCGTCAGCGACGCGGGCGACGTCGTCATCGTCTACGCGGCGGTCCTGCGCTGGGGCCCGATTCGTGTCCACTACGGCAGCGTCTTGTCGAGACCCGCGGGCGGGCAGGTCGAGGTCCACTCGTCGCTCCGGGCGGTGCCCGATCCAGGCATCGAGGGCGACGTGCTCACACTCTCCGCCCCCGCCCTGGAGGTGGACGGCACCTGGACGCGCCTGGCCGCCCCCGTGTCGGCGACGATCTTCGAGTCCCCCGAGGGCAAGGTCCACTGGGAGTGCCTGCATCCGCGGGCGCGCGTGGAACTCACGGTGCGCGGGCGCGCCGTCATGGGGGCGGGATACGCCGAACGTCTGCTCGTCACCGTCGAGCCGTGGCGCATGCCGATCGACGAGCTGCGGTGGGGACGCTTCATCGGGGAGCGCAGCGCCCTCGTCTGGATCGACTGGCGCGGCGGGCACCGCAAGCAAGTCGTGCTGCTCGACGGCAAGGACGCCGGCAACACGCGCATCGACGAAGCGGCCCTCGAGGCCGACAGTGGGGCGCGCCTCGCGCTGGACCAGACCGAGGTCCTGCGCCACGGGGCGATCGGCAAGACGGCGCTGTCGGTCCTTCCGTCGATCGAGCGTTTCCCCGCGCGCATTCTCGCGTTGGACGAGACCAAGTGGTGCTCGCGCGGCACGCTGACCGACGCGCGCGGCGTCGACCGTGGCTGGGTGATCCACGAGATCGTGAAGTGGCCCGTGGCGTCGACCGCGGCCGCGCCGTCGCGCGCATGGCTCGGCAAGGTGCTCTACGGCCTGCTCTTCGCGGCCGTGCTGCCTGCGCTGCTCGTGCTCTGGGCGCGCGCGACGAAGGACATCGTCACGGCGCCGCCGGTGCGCGCCCTGGTGCCCGGCGTCGCAGCGTGCGCCGCCGGAGCGCTGCTGATGGTCGCGGGCTGGCTCGCCCTCGTGCGCCACGGTGGAGGGCTGCCGATGAACGCGTTCCCGCCGCCGCGCCTGGTCACGCGCGGCGTCTACGCGATCGTCCCGCACCCGATCTACGTCGGCTTCAGCACGATCTGCTTCGGCGCCTCGCTCGCGACCGGATCGGCCAGCGGGCTCTGGCTCGTCTCGCCGACGGTAGCGCTGGGCGCGCTCGCACTCGTGCTCGGCTACGAGCGGCAGGACCTCATCGATCGCTTCGGCGCCGATCGCGTCGAGCCCATCCTGGGTCTGCCCCGGTCGAAGCCGGCGCCGGCGCGCCCCTCGCGGCTCGTGCGCATGCTCCGCGTCCTCTGGGAGCCCCTGCGTGCCTGGGCGGAGCGGCGGGCGAACTCTTGGAGCGAGTGGCGCATCGGCCCCGTTCGGATCATCAACCATGGCGCATGGGGGGCGCTGGCGTCGTTCGGAGGGATCATGATCATCGGCACGCTCGTGGGCCCCGGGCACGTGCTCGCCGTAGCCGTCGCGGCGGCGGCGGGCCTGGTGGGCGCGGGCCTGTGGGCGCAGTGGATCGAGGGCGCTTCGGGGCTGTCGCGGCCGTACGGCTTCTACGGAGGCCTGCTCGGGATCTGCTTCGCATCGCTCGCAGGGCCGTGGCTGGGCACGCCTGTATGGCTGCTGCTCGGCGCATACGCCGTGGCCGGGCCCTACGTGCAGTCGATGGGTCGCGTTCGCTGCCTGGTGCAGGGCTGTTGCCACGGGCGACAGGCCGACCCCGCGATCGGCATCCGCGTCCGCCATCCGCGCTCGCGCGTGGTCTGCATCGCGCACCTGGACGACGTGCCGCTGCACCCGACGCAGCTCTACTCGATCCTCTGGAACGTCGTGACGATGGGGGTCGTCGGCACGCTGTGGGGCCTGCACGCGGCGCTGCACCTCGTCGGTGGCGTCTTCTTCCTGCTCAACGGCCTGGGGCGCTTCGTCGAGGAGGCGTACCGCGGCGAGCCGCAGACCCCCATCTACGGCCGGCTGCGCCTCTACCAGTGGGTCGCGCTGGGATCCGCCGTGGCGGGCGCGCTGATCACCGCGCTGGCGCGCAGCGCTCCCGCCCCCGCGCCGGCGCCTAACCTCCCCACGCTCTGGCTCGCACTGCTGTTCGCGGTCGTCAACGGGATCGCCCTCGGTGTCGACTTCCCCGAGTCCAGCCGGCGCTTCTCGCGCCTCGCCTGAGCAGCCACCTATGGCCGCAGAGCTCGAAGCGGATCGGCCGCAGGTCTGCGGACCACGCCGTGGCGCGTGTCGAGGGCCTCGATCTCCCATCCCTCGCCGGCGTAGATCGCGACGTGACCGGGCCACCAGAGCACGTCGCCCGCGCGAACGTCGTCGACCGGCACGTCCCGGAGACTCGCACCCATCGCCGTCGACGTGCGCGGCAGCTGGATCCCCGCGGCCTCGAAGGCTCGCTGCACCAGCCCCGAGCAGTCGAAGCACGACGGGCCCCGCCCCCCCCAGCAGTACTGGTGGCCCACCTGGGCGGCCGCGAACGAGACCACCTCGCGTCCTCGCGCCGTAGGGGGAGGCTCGTGTCCACGGCGCGCGCGCTCGGCCAGGGCCGAGTGGGGGAGGGTGCGTGAGGTCGTCGCCGAGCAGGCCGTCGAAGCCAGCAGGACGAGCATCACGGGGAGCGACCAGCGCACGCCCGCATCGTCGCGCGGCGGGGGGCCCGGGGTGAAATTCCCGACGATCGCGCCCTACTGGATCTGGAACGCGAACAGCGCCTCGGTGCACTGCCCAGCGGCGTCGTGCTGCGCGCAGCGGGTGCCGATCGAGAGCGGCGCAACCCACGTGGCCGACCCCTTGATCTCGACCATGCACGCGTCGTCCACGCCAGGGCCGAGCTCCTCGAAGCGGAAGTCACCGGTCGCGTTCGTCGTCGTGAGGTGATTCGAGCCGTTTGCGCACGTCAGGCTCACCATGGCGCCGGGCACGCCCTTGCCGGCCTTCGACAGCGTGCCGTAGACCTGAGCGTCGTGCTTGCACGCCGGGAGAGCTGCGGCGCAAAGACCGGCGAGCAGGACTGGCGTCACGCGACGAGGGCACCTCACCCCACCAGGCTATCATCCCGCGTCTGGCGCTGACCGCGTCGAGCCTCAAAACGCGTACACGAAGTCGAGCCCTTGCGTCGCCAGGGCGGCCATCGGCTGCGAGCCCTTCACGAACGTGAAGCCAACGCCGAGGCCCGTCCCGATCGCGATCGGAGCCTTCCACGGCGCGTAGCGCAGCGCCCACATGGGCGTGAGCACCACCGCCGTCATCGGCACGTTGGGCGACATCGAGCCGATGAAGTTCAGCTCGGGGCCCATCGCGAACGGCCCCTCGTCGTGCACGAAGTAGATGACGTCGAGGAACAGGTCCGACCCGACCTTGTTGTTCACGGCGCCCTTGACGCCCGTCAGCGGCGACTCGGGGAAGCCGTTGCCGTTGTACGTGAACCCGAGTCCCACCGTGGTCGCCAGCTCGTCGACCGGGAAGTACCCGAACAGGACCGCCGGCAGGCTGCTCACCGAGGCGCCCGTGAAGAACGTGCCCTCGTGGCCCATGTAGGCCTTCTTCTTGTGGTGTTTCGTCGCTGGGGCCTCGTCCTTCTGCTTGGGCTCGTCCTCCTTCGGAGGCGGGGCGTCGTCGCTGACGGGCGAGTCCTCGTCGGCCAGCGCGGGAACGGCCGCGAGCGCGAGCCCGAGGCACAACGTCATGCACATCGTCGTCTTCATCGAACTCTCCTCCTCATTGCGACCAGCCCGAGGGCGAGGCCCGCGAGCACCCAGCCCGTATCCGTTCGCTGCGGCGTCCCCATCGAGCACCCGGGGAGCGTCGCGGGGGCGGCCGCCCCGGCGTCGGGCGCGGCTGCTGCGGCACCCGAGCTGGTGCCGCCCGTGCCTGCGTCACCCGTGATGATTCCCCCGGAGCTGCTCGCCCCGCCGGAGCTGCCGCTGGCGCCGCCCGACGAGCCGCCTCCGCTTCCGCTCCCGCCGCCGCTCGAGGAGCCGCTCGACGATCCGCCCTGCGCGCCCTCGAGACCGAAGAACTTGGCGGCGTAGCCGACCGCGCAGATCTGCTTGTCGATGTCGTAGCTGTCGGCGGTGCCGCAGGAGTGCGCCGAGTCGATGGCCACGGCGTGCGCCATGCCCGTGATCGAATACGACTCGACCCGCACGACTCCCGTGGTGTCGGCGTACTCGTCGTGCGGGTACCCATTCACGGTGTTCGACGACGTCGGCATCGCGCTCGCGCTGGTCACGTCGGTCCACTGCGAGACGAGCGCCGCCAGGTTCGACGTGCTCACCGTGGTGTCCGACGAGCCTTGCCAGACCGAAAGCCGCGGGTACGCGCCGACGTAGCCGGGGAACGCCGCTCGCGCGAGCGTGCCCCACTGCTGCGGCGTGTTCGTCGGCGGCGCGTACATGCACGTGTACGCGGTCGACAGCGAGTTCGCGCACCCGAACGGGATGCCCGAGAACGACGCCCCTGCGTCGAAGACGTCGGGATACATCGCGAGCAGGGCCACCGCGTAGGCAGCGCCCGCCGAGAACCCGCTCACGTAGATGCGTTTGGGGTCGATCGAATAGGTCGACTTCATCGTGTCGATCATCGCCATGATCGACGCGGCCTCACCCTGCCCGCGCGTGATGTCCGCCGTGTTGCCCGAGGTGTTGCCGAACCAGTTGAAGCAGGTCTCGGTGTTGTTCTGCGACTGCTGCTGCGGATAGACGACGTAGAACTTGTAGGTGTCGGCCAGGCCGTTCCAGCCCGCGTCGGAGAAGACGCTCGCGGTCTGGGTGCAGCCGTGGAGCGCGAGCACCAGCGGCGCGTCCTGCGGCACCGCCTGCGGCGCGTAGCTGAACATGAGCAGGTTGCCCGGGTTGGCCCCGAAGCTCGTGACCTGCGTGAGCGACGAGACGGCGGACGACGTCGTCGCCAGCGGCTCGGAGGTCGACACGTCGTTCGCGCAAGAGGCGAGCGACAGGGCGGAGCCGGCGAGAGCGACGTGGAAGAGCACGATTCGGGGGCGCATTGAGGACTCCTCGGGTTCAGGCGGCTTCGAGCAGAGGGGACACTTCGCTGGTCGGCTCTGCCGCGGCGTGCGACATCCGGCGGCCGGTCAGGACGATGACGGCAAGCGCGAGCTCGCAGCCCCCGGCGACCAGCATCACCGCGAGCCCGAGGCGCACGTGGGCGTACGCCGCCATAGCGGCCGTCACCGTGGGCACGAGCGCCGCCAGCGCAGCGCCCACGTGGTAGACGATGCCGACCATCCGCGCGCGCACGTCGGCGTCGAACATCCGCGTGAGCAGCAGGGGCGTCACGCCGCAGAAGCCGGCGCCGAGCATGCCGCACGCGACTGCGCCCACCCCGAGCAGGCCGGGCACCATCCCCACGTACAGGGGCAGCGCGAGCAGCGACAGCGTCGCCGGCACCACGATGGCGACTGCGACCCCCTTGCGCGCGGCGAGCACGCCGCAGGTCACCGATCCCACCAGCATGCCCACGTTGAAGAGGGCCACCAGACGCGCCACGCCGCCGGCGCTTGCGCCGAGCTCGGTCTGCAGCAGCGTCGGGTACAGGGCCGTGATCGCGTAGTAGGCGCCGAAGCCCAGGCCCATCGCGGCCGAGGCCCACGCGACCTTGCCGAGCAGCTTGCCGTCGAGCGCAGGGCGCGCGACGGGGGCGCGCTTGCGCGACTCGGTCCACTCGCGGCTCTCGGTGATGCCGAACCGGATCGGGATGACGAGGAGCGCCGGCAGCGCCGCGCACACGAAGAGGGCGCGCCAACCCCAGAGTGGCAGCACGACCGCCGACACTGCAGCCGCGAGCAGGTATCCCACCGCCCAGCTGCCCTGCAGCACGCCCGAGGCGATCCCGCGGCTGCGCGTCGGCCAGTTCTCCATCGCCAGTGTCGTCCCCGCCGTCCACTCGGCGCCCATGCCGAAGCCGAACAGCGTGCGCAGCACGAGGATCCACCCGAACGAGGGGGCCAGCGCGACGGCGCCGTCGCACACCGCGAACCAGAGGATCGAGACCATCAGCGGTCCCTTGCGCCCCCATCGGTCCGCAGCGGCGCCTGCGATGAAGCCGCCGGCCAGACGTGCGAACAGCGTCAGGGTGATCGAGCCCGCCGTGGCCACGCTGTGCACGCCGAACTCGCGCGCGATGCTCGGCATCACCAGCACGAAGACCGTGAAGTCGAACGCGTCCAGGACCCATCCGGCCCACGCCGCGCCGAACGCGCACCACTGCGCGCGCGTCGGCTCTCTCCACCACGGGGCTTCGACCATCGCCATCCTCCGCGGGCCCCTTCAGCAACGTGCGGTCCATCAGCGGATCAAGGCGTTTCTCGCGACTTTCGCCTTCCGCGCGTCACGCGTGACGCACCCCGCACCCCCGATGGGCGCGTCCATCGTGACGCGGAGCAAGAAACCGCCAGGACGCCAAGAAGCGCCAGGGTCGCCAAGAGAATCTCTTGGCGATCCTGGCGTCTTGCTGGCGTCCTGGCGGCTATCCCAGCCGCTTGTCGATGCGCTCGCCGGCCTGCAGGGCCATTGCCATGATGGTCAGCTGCGGGTTGACGCCCAGCGGACCTGGGACGATCGAGCCGTCGGCGACGAACAGGCGCTCGACCTCGTGGGTCTCGAAGTCCGGGCCGACCACGCTGGTCTCCGGGTCCGTGCCCATGCGGCAGGTGCCGAGCGGGTGGTACGCGGTCACGTCGAACGCGCCCGGCGTCAGGCGCATGGCGCTCAGCTTGCGGATCTCCTCGACCGTCGACAGCTCCTCCATGCCCGGGATCATCGGGTAGACCTTCGTCGCCCCGGCAGCGAGAAACACGTTGCAGAGGATGGCCGTGGCCCGCTGCATCTTGTCGGCGTCGTCCTGGGTGAGGTTGTAGGTGATGAAGGGCGAGCCGCGCACCGGGCCGGGCCTCACCTCGCCGCGCGCGCCGTCCTCGATCATGAAGCCGAAGATGGCCAGGTGCCGGTAGCTCGCGAGCAGGTCGGTCAGCCGCTTGCCGACCCAGGGGATGCTCACGGCGACGATCTCGATGGGCACCGAGCCGCCCTCGAACATGATCCCCTCTTCCGCGAGCTCCTCGATCGCGTAGCCCTGCGGGATGGCGCTCGCCATGTCGATGTCCTCGTCGAAGCAGGCCATCGTCTTGCACGCCGGGTGAATGGTGAGGTTCTTGCCGAGGGCCGGCGAGCCGCCGCACACGCCCGCCTCGCGCAGCACCAGCGGCGTCATCAAGGTGCCGCCTGCCACGACGACCGCCTCGGCCTTCACGCGGAGCCGCTTGCCCGACCCGAGGCGTGCCGTCACGCCCCTCGCACGCCCTGCGACGACCTCGATGCCGTCGACGCGGGCGGCGGTCACCAGCTGCGCGCCGCGCTCGAGCGCCGCGGGGACGTAGCTCACGTCGGTGGACCGCTTGGCGCCGGTGGGGCAGCCGAAGCAGCAGACGCCCTGCCCGTCGCAGTCGGGCGCGTTGCGGTTGACCGGCCCGTGGCGCATCCCGAGCTTCTCGGCACCGCGCGCGACGACCCGGCCGACGCCGCCGGTCAGCTCGAAGCGGGCCCTCTCGACGCGCAGCATCGCCTCGACGCGCGCGTAGTATGGGTCCATCGTCTGGCTCGAGTAGCCGACGAGGCCTTGCTGCTCTCTCCAGCGGCGGAAGGTGCGCTCGGGCGCCCGGTAACAGGTTCCGCTGTTGATGGTCGTCGTGCCGCCGACGCCGCGACCGGCGAACAGCGGGATGCCGGGGTTGCCGAGGGCGACGGTCATCCCCTGGTCGCGGTAGAGCTTCTTGATCATCGGCTGCGTCCGGCCGCCGAACTTGTCGCGCCGGTGCAGATCGCCCTCTTCGAGCAGCACCACGGCGCGCCCGCGCGATGCGAGCTCGTACGCGCACGCCGCGCCGCCCGCGCCCGTCCCCACGACGACGACCTCGCACTCGAGGTCCAGGTCGGCCTCCACCGCGCGACCATCGGTGATCTGCTGCGTCCAGCGCACCGGCTCGGCGACGGGCGGCTTGTATTCGTGGAAGCTCTTGCAGCTCACGGTCGCGAAGACGCGCGGATCGTCGAAGTGCGCCACCTTGATGGGGCTGGCGACGGCGCGCAGCAGCAGGCGACGCGCGAGCATCGTGGAGGCCGCCCACTCCTCGAGGAAGCGTGCCGCGCGCTCGGGGGACAGGGCCGACAGCGGCCTGCCGGTGCTGGGGATGGCGGACAGCTCGCCCGCCCAGAGCAGCGACTTGATGATGCGCATCTGGAAGGGGTTGGCGCCGTCGAACCACCGCTCGAAACGCTGCAGGGTGCCCTCGCCGCCGGGTTCGAAGACGCTGCCGGGCGGGACGATGGCCGCCGCCAGGGCCCGCACGATGCGCCGTTCGCGCGCCGACAAGGGTGGGGTGCGCCGGGCCGGCTTCGGCGGGGATTTGACGGAGTCCGGCAAGCTGACGGCGGCGGCCACCAGTGTTCTGTAATCTCAGAACGTTCCCGACGCAACCGCCACACGACGCATCCAGGCTTCCACACGCTCCCAGACGCTGCCGATGCGGCCTCCGGTGACCATCGTCATGTGCGCAGGGGGCTCGCCTCCGTCGTCGGCGCGCTCGATGCGGAGGAGCTCGCGCTCGCCTCCGCAACAGTCGAGGAATCTCGACCCGCCGGCAGTCGTGCACGCCAGCTTGTCGCCGTCGCTCACCACCTGCAGGACCGGCACGCGCACCTGCCCGAGCGCCGCGAGGTAGTCGCTCGCGCCGTCTGCGCTCTCCCAGCGGCCCGTGTGGGCGAAGCGCTCGAAGTCCTCGAAGTACGCCCGAGCCTCGTCGTCGCTGCCGAGCCTCATCGCCCGCGCCGGGAAGCGCCCCATGCGCCTGCACGTCGCGACGACGGTGGCGAGCATCGCGCGCTTGACCGCCCAGCGCGCCAGCGATGGCTCGAGCCTACGCAGCCAGATGTTGCCGCCGATCGAGGCGATCGCATCGAACGCCACCAGGCCCGTCCCCTGCGCCGCGAGGCCGACGTGCGCCCCGAGCGAGTGCCCCACGAGCACGACCGGGCGTCTCTTCTTGTCCCTCGCACGCGCGAACGCGTGGATCGCCGGCATGTCGATCCTCACGAGGTCGTCGTAGCCCCATGCGCCGCCGTCGACGGCGCACGGGCCGCTGTCGCCGTGACCCCGGAAGTCGAAGTTCACGACGCGCCAGCCCCGCTCGACGAGCATACCGCGCACGCCGGCGCCCTTGGGCCGGTCGAACTCGGATCGCCGCGCCATCATCGCGTGCCCGAGCACAGCGACGCCCACCGGATCGCCCGCCGGCTCGTCCACGTCGGCTCGCAGGGCCCAGCCGTCGCTCGTCCGGACCTCGATCGTCTCGCTCTCGGGGCTCTTC
>Ga0209415_10016948_pt1 | contig 11642 bp, 13 predicted proteins | sample PeaSoiSIISIP2007_FD_187696 | JGI IMG/M metagenome (GOLD analysis project Ga0209415, IMG submission 187696) | Peat soil microbial communities from Weissenstadt, Germany - SII-SIP-2007 (SPAdes) (version 2) | ecosystem: Environmental > Terrestrial > Soil > Wetlands > Peat | place: Germany... | reverse complement strand
TCGCACGACCTCCGGACGCCCCTGGCGACGATCCAGGCCGTGGCCTCCGACCTTCGCGACGGCGCGACCTATCCCGCGGAGACGCGGGAGCGCCTGCTCGGGCTGGTGTCCGACGAGGCGGCGCGGCTCGACCGCATCGTGGGCAACCTCCTCAGCCTCAGCCGGGTGGAGGCCGGGTCGCTGCAACCCGACCGCCAGGCCTTCGCCCTCGACGAGCTGGTCGCCGAGCGGGTGCGCGCGCTCGAACGGCTCTTCGCCGGGCGGACGGTCGAGGTGGACGTCGGACCCGGGCTGCCGCTCATCGACGCCGACTACAGCCAGATCGACCAGGTGATCTCCAACCTGCTCGAGAACGCGGCTCGCCACGCGCCGCCCGGTACCGCGGTCCGCGTGTGCGCCCGCGTCGTCGGGTCGATGGTCGAGCTGAGCGTGTCCGACGCGGGTGCAGGGGTCGCGTCGGCCGAACGCGAGGTCATCTTCGAGCCGTTCCACAAAGGGCGCGGGAGCACGTCGAGCGGCGTCGGCCTCGCGATCTGCAAGGCCATCGTCGAGGCCCACGCCGGCACGATCGGCGTCGACTCCGCGGGGGGCGGGGCCCGCTTCCATCTCACCCTCCCGATCCATGCCGGAAGCTGAAGTCCTCGTGGTCGAGGACGAGCCGGCGATGGCGACCGTCATCACCGAGGCGTTCGTGGCACGCGGCTACGAGGTGCGCACCGTCGGCTCGGGCGCCGCGGCGGTCGCCTCGGCGGCCGATGCGCCCCCCGACGTCGTCGTCCTCGATCTCGGGCTGCCCGACATGGACGGCCTCGAGGTGTGCCGCCGCGTGCGGAGCTGGTCGGAGGTGCCGATCATCGTGCTGACCGCCGACGGCGCCGAGGACCGCAAGATCGCGGCTCTCGACCTCGGCGCCGACGACTACGTGACCAAGCCGTTCTCGATGCGCGAGCTGCTCGCCCGCGTCCGCGTCGCGCTGCGCCACCGGAGCCAGCGCGGGCCGGACGAGACGGTGCTCACCGTCGGCGACGTGGTCATCGACGTCGCCCACCACACGGTCACCGTCGGCGGGGCCGCCGTCGAGCTCACGCCGACGCAGTTCGAGTTGCTGGCCCTCCTCGCCCGCCATCCCGGCCGGGTGCTGACCCACGGCCTGATCCTCGGGGAGGTGTGGGGGCCGGAGGGCGCCGGCCACGTCGAGTACCTCCGCGTGTACGCGCGCGCCCTGCGCCAGAAGCTGGGCGAGGACCCGGCCCGGCCGCGCCTGATCACCGAGCCGGGGGTGGGCTACCGCCTCGTCGACCGGGATGCGGCGGGTGCGGACGTCGCGACGCGTGCCGCCGAGCAGCAGCAGCAGCAGTAGTTGCCGTCTCTGGCAGGTTCGCCGTCGTCGTCTCTGGCCGCGGCGCTCACCTTGGCGGCGGCGCTCACCTTGGCGGCGACGGTCAGGCGCAGGTCAGGTCGAGGTGCTCGATCGCCGCTTGCGCCGCCCGCTGCACGTGGGGCACCAGATTGGCGACGATCCCCGGTGCGATCGGCGGCGCCGGCCACTCCGGGTCGCTGCAGGCCTCGGCGATGAGGGCGGTCAACCGCTCGCGGTCCTCCTCGAGGCCGTTCAGGCGGCCGGTCCGCGACAGCACGCTCAGCCGGTCGGCCATCTGCACCAGCGCGACCAGGCGGGCCTCGGCGGAGATCGGCGGGTGGAGGTCCTGGCGACGGTGGTGCTCGTGCACCACTCCGCCGATCCGCTTGGGGATGCTCCACTTCATGCAGAGGCGCTGGCCGATGTCGGCGTGGTCGAACCCGAACAGCTCGCTCTCGACGGCGATGTGGGGGTTGGGCACCTCCCACCCCGGCGCGTCCAGGCCCCGCAGGTGCTCGGGGAGGTGGTCGAACATCACGAAGCGGCCGATGTCGTGGAGCAGCCCGCAGAGGTAGGCGTGATGCTGGTCGACGCCGAACGGGGCGCTGGCGACCATGAGCCGGCACGTGGTGGCGACCTCGACCGCGTGGATCCACAGGTCGATCTCGCCCCGACTCCGCGGCACGAAGACCTCCTTCACCGCGAGGGCGGCGACGAGCTGGCCGATGTGGGCCGCGCCCAGGCGGGCGACGGCCCCCTGCAGGGTCTCGATCGGCTGGCGGGGCGCAGAGAGCGCCGAGTTGGCGGCGTGGATCACACGCACGGCGAGCGCGGGGTCCTCGCTCGAGATGCTCAGCACCTCCTCGAAGTACCCGTCCGAGCCCGGTGAAAGTGACATCAGGCGCGTGACGACCGCGGGCAGGACGGGCAGCTGGTCGAGCTTGACGTCAAACGGGCCGGCCATCGACCCCCCTCGGGCCTCCGGGGACTCCCCGTGCATCCTCGGTCACGGCACTCCAGTCAAGGGTCGGGGCCAAAGGTCAGGCCCGCCACTTGCGTCATCGACGGCGCCCGGCTGGAACTGAGCACACGCCGTCCTCGGTAGGATCCGGCCCGACGGGCCCGGATCGGGGAGGCGTACGGTCACGACACGCGGCGCAACCGGCCCTGGCACCACGTGTCGTGGTCAGACCGTCGAGCCGGGGGACTCTCGCCGTCCGCCCCGGCGTGGGTCGCCGCCGGCCCCGTCCATGGGGAAGCGGGCGGGGTCCATGGGGATGCGGGCGGGGTCGGGGGTCACGCCTTGTGGTCGCGCCGTCGCCGTGGGGGGTGCGGCCCTTCGACGTGGCGCGATTTTCGCGCCACGTGACGCGGTTGTCGCGTCCGCGGGGCCCGGGGCGCGACGGAATGACCATCTGGCGCGAAAATCGCGCCGCCTTCCCGCCGCCGGACGCCGCGACGGCCATCCGCGCCGCCGCCGGAGCCGTGACGGCGACCGGAGTGGAACGGAGCGTGGCCGGGGCTGCACCGTCCGCGCCGACAAGCGGCCGGACCGAGGGGCGGGCCGACGACCGTGACCGCGTTCGCCACCCATCCGGCCCTCCGCCACTACTGGCACGCGGTCGCGTCATCGGCCGCGGCCGGGAGCGGGCCGCTGGCCGTGCGCCTGCTCGGCGAGGACCTCGTGGTCTGGAGGGCGGGCCCGGACGCGGTCGGCGCCCTCCGCGACCGCTGCCCGCACCGGGAGGCGCCCCTGTCGGCGGGGCGGGTCGAGGGAGCGTGCGTGGAGTGCCCCTACCACGGGTGGCGCTTCGACGTCTCCGGCGTGTGCCGGCTGGTGCCCTCGGCGGGTGAGGGCGGCGCGATCCCCGACCGCGCGTCCGCCCCAGCCTTCCAGGCAGTCGAGCGCTATGGCCTGGTGTGGATCTGTCTCGACGATCCGGCTGCCCCGCTCCCCGAGATCCCCGAGGACGCGGACCCGGCCTTCCGCCGGATCAACGCCCCCGTCGACATCTGGCGTACGGCGGCGACCCGGATGGTCGACAACTTCCTCGACATCGCCCACTTCCCGTTCGTCCACCGTGGCAGCTTCGGCGGGGCGACCGCGACCAAAGTGCCCTCCGTCGAGCTGCGCGATCTGGGCGACTGGTTCGGCTACCGGTACGAGGTGACGGCGGCCAACCCCGACGCGGGCGCGGCGGCGTCGGGGCAGTCGGCGGCCACGGTACGGCGCGAGATGTCGACCGGGTTCACCCTGCCCTTCGCGGTCCGCAGCACCATCCGCTACGACACCGGCCTCCAGCACATCCTCCTGCTCCTGTCGACGCCACGCGACGACGAGACCTCCTATTTCACGTTCGTCGTCTGGCGCAACGACGACTTCTCCGTCCCCGCCGAGGAGGTCACCCGCCTCGACCGCCTGATCGGCGCCGAGGATCAGCGCATGCTGGAGCGGGTGCCGGGCACCCTGCCGCTCGATCGCACCGACCTCGTCAACGTGCAGGCGGACCGGGCGTCGGTGGAGTGGCGGCGTCGGCTCCGCGAGCTCCTGCGCTGACCGTCTGGCGGACGAACTCGGCGCTGTCCCAGTAGTCGACCCGGTGCGCGACCAACCCGTCTGCGACGCGGAACCGGAACATGCCGCGGATCACGACCGAGTGGGTTCTCTGCCAGCTGCAGGACATCGTGTACGCCACCGCGGCCCGATCGTCTTCGACGACGACCTCCTCGACGGCGTAGCGGAGGTCGGCGAACTCGGCGAGGAACGCCGGCAGGCGCTCTCGGTAGGCTTCCCGGCCGCGGGTGCTCTCGCCGAGCCGGGACGTGTGCTCGTTGTGGAAGTCGTCGGTGACGCACGCCGCGATGGCGGCGGGGTCGTGGGCGTCGAGTGCGGCGAGGTAGCGGGCGACGGCCTCGCGCGTCACGTCACTCAGCGGTGCCCCACAGCTCCTGGATCGTGGCGTACACCTTCTGGTTCCACGAGAACTCGATCACGTTGCCGTCCGGGTCGCGCGCCGCGCAGATGTATCCGATGTGCTCGGGCATCTGGTGCGGCTCCCACTCCAGGCACCCCATCGCCCGGGCCCGCTCCGCGATGGCATCGACGTCGGCCCTGGTCGGCAGCTCGACGCCGATGTGGGAGAACGGCCCGAGTGTCCGGTGCGGCACCCCCGGCTCGAGCTCGAACTGGCGGGCCACCGCCGGCACGAACTCGGACAGCACGAGCACGAACGGGGCGTCGACCTGCTTGTCGTTGCTCAGCCACACGCCCTTGCCGCTCTCGTCGGCATGCCGGGCCACGACGACGAGCGGCGTGAGGGAGGTGTAGAACGCGATCGAGCGCTCGAGGTCGCTGACCGGCAGGGCGACGTGCGTCCAGCGCGGCGACGTGAGGGTTGATCCTCCGATGGGCACGATCGTAGCCGCCCGGCAGGTGCGACGGCCCTCGGGCCCGCCCGCGCCGCGACTCCGGAGACGGCCTCGGGCCCGCCCGCGCCGCGACTCCGGAGACGGCGTCGGGCCCTCCTGCGCCGCGACCCTCGAGATGGCCCTTACGTGAGCCGACCTGCGCCGGGGAGGCGGCCGACCGGCGGCGAGTCCCGGGTGTCCGCGGGTACGTGCGGCCAGCGCGGCGCCGTCGGCAGGGACGCCCGCTCGCGGAGGGCGTGCGCCGCGGCCGCGGCCTCGTCGCGTAGCGCGGCCTCGTCGACGGTCACGCAGACGTGGTCGTGCACGACGATCCGACCGCCGATGATGACGTCGCGCACGGTGCGCCCGTCCGCCGACCACACCAGTTGGAGCGCGATGTCGCCCCGGGGTGTCCATTGCGGGCCCCCCGCGTCGTGCACGACGAGGTCGGCCTCCTTGCCAACCTCGATCGATCCGATCCGCTCCGCCATGCCGATCGCCTCGGCGCCTCCGATCGTGGCCATCTCGAACGCCTCGTGCGCGCCGAACCACGTCGGGTCGGCACGGACGTCCTTGGCCAGGCCGGCGGCCAGCGCCGCCACACGCAGGACGTCGAGCTGATCGCCGGCGTTGACCGCGTCACACCCCAGTCCGACGCGACCACCGCGCTGGACGATCTCGGCGTGGCGACCCTGTCGGGTCACGCCCTGGCCGAGCCGGAGATAGGCCCAGGGGCAGTAGGCCAGCGCGGTGCGGGTGCGCAGGACCGCGTCGACCTCGGCGTCCGACAGCCACACCCCATGGGCGACGAGCAGGTGCGGGCCGAGCACGCCGAGGCGGTCGAGATGGATCAGAGGGTCGCACCCGGCCCGCGCTCGGAACGTCGCCGCGTCGGCGGAGGTCGGCGACATGTGCAGCGTGAGGCCGGTCCCGCGCGTGCGGGCCAGCGCCGCCGCGCCGGCCAACAGCTCGTCGGACGCGAAGCCGTGCCCGACCAGGGTGACCCATCCCGTCACGGACCCACCGGTGGGGAAGGCATCGAGGACCTGCCGCTGGCGATCGAGCACCTCGTCGGTCCGGCCGGTGAACGGTCCCCCTCCGACGTCCCATCCCCACGTCCCGATCGTCGCCCGAACTCCGACCGCGTTCAGCCCGGCCGCGGCCCGGGCCGGGTGGGCGACGGTGCCCGCCTCGACCAACATCGTCACGCCGTTGCGGACGCTCTCCAGCGCCGTGAGCGTGGCCGAGAGCTCGTCGTCCCCGGCGAGGTGGGCCGCGTGCACGGGCAGGATCCAGTCGGTGACGGCGCGTCCCGGCGCCACATCGTCGGGAATGCAGCTGCGCACGAGCGGGTCGCCGGTGAGGTGCTGGTGCGTGTTGACCATGCCCGGGGTGATCACGCACCCCCGCGCGTCGAGCTCCGGTGTGCCCGGCCATCGTCGTCGGAGGGCGTCGACCGACCCGATCGCGAGAATCGTCGACCCCCCGATCGCGACGGCACCGGAGAGGAGCACCTCGCGCCCGGGGTTCATGGTGACGATGTCTCCACCGGCGACGATGAGGTCGGGGGCCACCCCGGCGGAGCTTACGGGTCCGCGGGACCGGTATCGTCAGAAGGCGTGGATGTCCGTTACGAGGACCAGGACCTCGATCTCCCGGGCGGGTCGGTCGTCGCCATCGGGACGTTCGACGGCGTGCACGTCGGCCACCGGGCGGTGCTGGCGGAGGCACGCAACATTGCGACGGGCCTGCGTGTGCGGTCGGTGGTCTCCGTGTTCGACCGCCATCCCGCGACCGTCGTGCGCCCCGAGAGCGCGCCCAGGCTGCTCACCGATCTGCACCACCGCATCGAGCTGTTGGGCGCGACCGGTGTCGACGTGTGCTACGTGCTGCGCTTCGACGAGGAGCGCTCGATGCAGGAGCCGGAGGACTTCATCCGCGAGGTGATCGCGGGACGCCTCGGCGCGAAGGCGCTCGTGGTCGGGGAGGACTTCCACTTCGGTCGTCGGCGCCGGGGCGACACCGCCGTGCTGGGCGATCTCGAGTCCGAGTACGGCTTCAAGGTGGTCGGTCTCCCGCTGGTCGGGCGCGAGTCCGCGGCGGGCGTGGTGTCCGCGACGGCGGTGCGTGACGCGCTCGGCCGCGGCGACGTGACGAGCGCCGCGGACATGCTGGGTCGCCTGCACGAGGTCCGCGGTGTCGTCGAGCACGGCGATCACCGCGGCCGCACGATCGGGTTCCCGACCGCGAACGTCGCGGTGCCCGGTGACATCGCCCTGCCCGCCGACGGTGTCTATGCCGGCTGGTACGAGGAGCCGTCGGGCCGCGCGCATGCGGCCGCGATCAACCTCGGGAAGCGACCCACGTTCTACGACCACAACGGGCTCCGCCTGTTGGAGGCCCACCTCCTCGATTTCGACGGCGACCTGTACGGGCAACACGCGAAAGTGCGTTTCAAGACGTGGTTGCGGGGAGAGGTCAAGTTCCCCAGCATCGACGCGCTGGTCGAGCGACTGCGCCGCGACGTGGGCGACACGCGCCAGGCCCTGCGCGACTGAGCTCTCGTGGCGCTCGGCGCGACGCTCTGCGTCTTTGCCGCCGTGCTCGCGGGGACGCTGCTGCTCGCGGATGTCGCTCCGCTCGCCGGGGTGCGCCGCGCCTTGGTGGTCCATCTGCTGCTCGCCGTCACCGCGACCGCGGTGGTCTGCGTCGCCGCACTCGCCGCGAGCGGCGGCCTCGCGTGGATCGGTGTGGTGGCCGTCGCCGCGGCCGCGTCGGCCGGCTTCGTGCTCTGGCGGCGGGTCTCCCGCGAAGAGAGTCGGCGCCCCGCGCCCGCGGCGCTGCTCGTGTTCCACGGCGCGATGGCCGGCCTCGCGGCGCTGCTGATCCTGATCGCCGCCGCCCGCGGGTGAGCTACGCGGTCGGGAGCACCCCGATCGCCGTACCGCACGCCGCGCACCAGACCACCACGACGGGGAATGGCTCGGCACCCGCGGTCTCGAGCCTGCTGTAGGAGAGGTGGTCGGCCAGCGCCGAGCCGCACGACGGGCACACCGCGCCGTCCGGCGGGGGCGTCGACGGCAGGGCCACGACCTGGGCCCGCTGGCGGCGCGGCAGTCGGAGCCGTCGCTGCGGCGCCGCCCCCGGCTCGAGCACCGCGAGCACCTCGGCGCGCAGCTCCTGGGTGTCCACACCGAGATCGGTCAGCAGGCCGGCGGCCCCGCCCTCGCCGACACGCACGATCGCGAGGAGGAGGTGCTCGGGCCCGATGTAGTCGTGGTTGAGCTGGAGTGACTCGCGGAACGCCCCTTCGAGCACCTGCTTGGCCCGCGGGGTGAAGGGTCCGGGACCGGCCACCTCGGCGGTGCCCTGCTCGACCTTGGCGTGGAGTGCGTCGAGGGTCACCCCGTGTCCGCCGAGGACCTCGGCGGCCGCCCCGTCGTCACGGACGAGGCCGAGGAGCAGGTGCTCGGTGCCGATGTGGTCGTGGCGGAGGAGCTTGGCCTCCTCCTGGGCGAGGACCATGACGTGGCGGGTCCTCTCGGTGAACCGTTCGAACACGGTGCTGATCGTCCCACGTCGGATCCGGGTTTGCCGGGCCCCGCCGGCGGGAAAATTCAGGGTCCCGGAAGGGAGGTCTCTCATGACATCCACCCGCGACATCCTCCGCATCTCGGTCGGCCGTGACGGCCCCTCCGTGGTCGTCTGGCTCGACGGCGACGTCGATTTCGGCACGGGCCCGCTGCTCAGCGCCGCGCTGAGTGAGGTCGTCGACGCCGGGGCGGAGGTGGTCGATCCTGGAGCGCCCGTGGTGGTCGACCTGGGTGGGGTGGAGTTCGTCGACCCGGCCGGGCTCGCGGCCCTCCTGGCCGCACGCAAGGAGGCCGCCCGGGCCGGGGCCAGCCTGGTCCTGCGCGCCCCGCAGCGGCCGGTGGCCCGCCTCCTCGCCTCGAGCGGCGCGGATCGCCTCGTCACCGTGGAGTGGTGAGCACGGCCGCGCGGAGTGGTGAGCGGGGCGCCGCGCCGCCGCGCTGAGGGCGACGGGCGCGATGAGATCGCGCCCGGCCCGCCGTCCAAGGGGTGGTGCAGCAGTGGTGCCGCGTCGTCATCGTGGGCGCCGACGGCCGCGTCCTCGCCCGCTGCTCGCTCGGTGGTCCCGGTGACCCGGGCCTGGGCGCGGTCGACGAGCTGGCACGCCTCGCGCTGCTCGCCGGTCGGCTGGGTGGGGTGATGACGCTCCTCGACGCCTCCCCGGCGCTCGGCGAGATGCTCGACCTCGCCGGTCTCGACCGTCTCGTATCCGAGACAACGGCGACGACAGCCACGACGACCCGGGAGGGCGACCTAGGCGTCGAGATGCAGCGGCAGGCCGAAGTCGGGGAACAACCGCTCGTCGTCGAGCGCGGCGAGGAAGAGGTTCATCGCCGCGATCCGACCGCCTGAGATCTCGAGCACCTGGATCGCCCACGGCCGGTAGCCACCCGCCGGGTCGCGCCGGTACTGGCCGAAGGCCGGGCAGCCGTTGGCGGAGGTGGCGACGAGACGTGAGCCGCGGCACGCGCTGGGCCCCGGCTGCACCATCCATCGCCCGATGTCGACCGCCCCCCGGATCCACATGGCGAACGGCGGCATCGACTGCACCGCGTCCTCGTGGAGCAGCGCGACGAGGCGGTCGATGTCGTACTGCTCGAACGCCTCCACGTAGCGGGCCAGGAGCTCGGCGTCGTCGGGGTCGAGCTCGCGCTGCACGGCACCGGCGTCAACGTTGCCGAGGGTGGCACGCGCCCGCTGCAGCGCGCTGTTGACCGCGGCGACGCTCGTGTCGAGGAGCTCGGCGACCTCGGCCACGCGCCAGCGGAGCACCTCGCAGAGGATGAGCGCGGCCCGCTGGCGCGCCGGGAGGTGCTGCAGCGCGGTGACGAACGCCAGCCTCACCGACTCGCGGTACTCCGCGATCTCCGCCGGATCCGACGTCTCGGGCGCGCCGCGCCCGTCGGGGAGCGGTGTCACCCACAACGCCTCGGGGAGCAGCGAGCCGAGGTGCGACTCGTCCGGTGGCGACGGCGGCCCCATCTCCATCGGCCTGGCCCGCCGCTGCACGTGGCGGTGCATGTCGATGCACACGTTGCTGGCGATCCGGTAGAGCCACGAGCGCAGGCTCGAGCGACCCTCGAACTCGTCGCTGTGCCGCCACGCCCGCAACATGGTCTCCTGCACCGCGTCCTCGGCCTCGAAGCCGGAGCCGAGCATGCGGTAGCAGTAGCCGGTCAGCTCGCGGCGGTACGGTTCGAGGTCGGTCGGGGCGAGGGGGGCGCGGACGGCCATTCCGGCCGATCGTACCGAGGGGCGTTCGAGGACGGCGTCGGGCATCGACGGTACTGACGGGGCCCGCCGTCGGAACTCATCGCTGGCAGCGGTCGGAACGGGCGCGGGCGCCAGCGGCGGCCCGGACCCGTCGGCCTCATGGACCTGCTGGCCTCAGGGACCTGCTGGCCTCAGGGCGCGACGGACGCCGTCGAACCGCCAAGACCGCCCGAACCGGCGAGGGCGTGCAGACCGCCGAGACCTCCTCCACCGAGGACGCTGCGCAGGGCGCCGCCGATCGGCAGCGCGCTCACCTGGTCGGCGGGCGGCGCGGTCACGTCGACGGGCATGCCGAAGTTCCACAGGTCGACGGTGACGGCGACCGGGCCGGCGCCGGGCACGTCGGTGCCGGGCAGGTCGGTGCCGGCCGGCGCCTGGAACTTCCCGGGGTCGACCGACGTGGTGAGCTGCACGAGTCGGCCCTGCGCGTCGACCCACACGTCGACCGGGACCGTCTGCCCGACGGCCTGGGCGGCCTGCTCGACGCCGGGGCGGACCGCGGCCGGCGCGTCGGCGGCGGCCTTGGTCAGGTCGACGTCGGCGCGGTAGTGGGTGGCGGTGATGCCGTGGATCGTCTCGCTGCCGATGTCGGTCACCGTGCCCGAGACGCCGCGCAGCCAGTCGAGCAGCGCGGTCACGTCGAGACCCGCGCCGAGCCCGGGTAGCCCCAGTTGCTGGCCGGCGAGGCCGTCGACGGTGGGCAGGTCGGCCTGGATCCACGCCTTGCCGCCGACCACCCCCTGCAGGTTGGCGGGCAGGCGCACGTAGGCGACGGTGCCGATCGTGCGCACCTCGACGGTGCCGATCGACATGGGCAGCGTGGCGGTGAAGTCGGCGTTGTGGGCGGTCAGATCGACCTCGCCCTGCACGTCGACGACCTCGGAGCCGACGGTGACCGAGACGCTGACCTGCGCGGTGTGCGCCGCCTCGGTGGTCGCGGCTGCGGCGAAAATGGGCGCCCCGCTGGCCACCCGTGTCGCGTGGCCTGACCCTCCACCGTGTGTGGCGACGACCGCGACGGCCGCCCCCACCAGTGCCGCGGCAGTCAACGCCGCGACCGCGACGCGCGCCCGGGGATGGTGCGGGGCCGGCGCGGCGGCGAGCACGGCGGGCGGCTCGGTGACCGGCGCCGGGCCCGACGACCGCACCGGGTCGGCCGGGCCCAGGTGGCGGCGGACCCACGCGACGTCGTCGGCGAGGTTCTCGGGGGGAAGGTGCTGGTTCATCGCGGGGTCTCCTCGCGGGGGGTGAGATGGGATTCGAGACGGCGCCGGGCCCGGTGCAGCCGGACGGCGAACGCGTCGGACGTGATCCCGAGCACCGCCGCGGCGCGGGTGGGATCGAGGCCGTCCCACGCGACGAGCATCAGGATCTCGCGGTCGTCGGGCCGCAGTCGGCCGAGGGCGGCGCGCGCCATCGCCTGCTCGACTGCGCCGTCCGCCGGGTCGGGCGCGGTGATCGCCGCCCCCTGGCGGACGCGGCCGGTGAGCCGCCGCCACCGGGCCTCGCC
>Ga0209415_10016947_pt1 | contig 11643 bp, 12 predicted proteins | sample PeaSoiSIISIP2007_FD_187696 | JGI IMG/M metagenome (GOLD analysis project Ga0209415, IMG submission 187696) | Peat soil microbial communities from Weissenstadt, Germany - SII-SIP-2007 (SPAdes) (version 2) | ecosystem: Environmental > Terrestrial > Soil > Wetlands > Peat | place: Germany... | reverse complement strand
ACAATTATTGGCACAACTTCGCGATACAAAACCCGTCGGCCGGCTCGTCATCGATGTCGAGGGCGTCCTTAAGGGGCGGCCGGGCGGCCCCGACGATATCCTGGTCCGGGATGGCGATAAACTGTTAGTACCAAAGAAGACGCAAGAGATCACGATATTGGGCGAAGTGCAGAGCCCAACCTCGCACATTTACGAGCCGGGGCTCGGCCGCAGCGACTACATCGCTAAGAGTGGTGGGATCACTCAAAAGGCGGATAAAAAGCGCATTTATGTCGTACGCGCAAACGGCGATGTCGTTACCGGAGGCCGCACAGGTTGGTTCCGGCGCAGCCAATCGTTCGAGATGCGACCGGGCGATACGATTGTCGTGCCGCTCGATACCGAGCGGGTTAGGGCGTTGCCGCTTTGGCAGGCGGTCACCACGATTTTGTATAACTTGTCCATCGCGATTTTGGCTATTCACACACTGTAACCGATCATTCGCCCCGGGAAATTCATGAGCGTCGACAAGTCAGCTGGCGGCACCCGATTGGTCATCGGGCCTTGATTTCGCGCGTGCAGAATCAAAACGACCAAAATGACCAAAACGGTGACGTCGACTTCGCCACCATTTGGAAATTTCTGCGGCGCTTCAGACGGCTCATTTTATCGGCGACCTTCCTGTGCGCCGTCATCGCCTTGGGTATAGCGTTGCTCGTCACCCCGATTTTTCGCGCGGAGGCGGTCATCACTCCGGTGCGCAGCGGAACCATCGGCGGAGCCGGAGGTTTGGGGGCTCAACTCGGCGGACTCGCGAACATTGCGAGTCTCGCCGGCGTCAATCTTGATTCGGGAAGCAGTGCCGATCGCGAGGCGAAAGCGATCCTGCAGTCGCGCAGCATGGTCGCGGAGTTCATTGCAAGAAACCATCTGCTGGGCGAGCTGTTCCCGGATTCAAAGAAGACGCCCAGCATGTGGCTGGCGGTGAAAAACTTTCGCGAAGGCGTGCTTACGATCCGCGAGGATAAGCGCGCGGGTCTTTTGACGATCGCCATTGACTGGAAGAGTGCTGCGGTGGCGGCGCAATGGGCGAACAGCTTCATTGCCCTGGCCAACGAGCGCATCCGCTCGCGCGCCATCGACGAGGCGACCCGTAATATCGACTTCCTAAACAGGCAGATTGCGAAAACCAGCGTGGTCGAAGTCCAACATGCGCTCTACAACCTCATCGAGAACGAGACCAAGACACTGATGCTAGCCAACGCCAAGGTCGAGTATGCGTTCACCGTCATCGATCCCGCGGTGCCGCCCGACCGGAAAACCAGCCCGCGGCGAAGCTTATACGTACTGTTTGGCGCGTTTCTTGGTTTCTCCATCGGCGTGCTGGTTGCGTACGTGCGTTCGGTGCGGGCCCGATCGGCGGGGTAGTCGGGCATGGCGAACACCCGCTCCGCCCCTCCCATCGGCTTGCCACAGATGCTCGAATCCGGTTCGAGTTTTCGCAACATGGTGAGGACCATCGCCTGAAGAAAATCCTGGTCACCGGCGCCGACGGCTTCATCGGTTCGCACCTCACGGAAACCCTGGTGCGCGCCGGCTTCGATGTGCGCGCGTTCGTTCTGTACAACTCGTTCAACTCCTGGGGATGGCTGGATCGCTGCGCAGCGGACGTGCGCAACCAATTCGAGATCTTTGCCGGGGATATCCGCGACCCGCACGGGGTGCGCACCGCGCTGAAAAATTGCGATGCCGTGCTGCATCTGGCAGCCCTGATCGCGATTCCCTATTCGTACCACTCGCCCGACACGTATGTCGACACCAATATCAAGGGCACGCTCAACGTCGTGCAAGCCGCCCGCGATCTGGCGCTTGACAAAGTCATCCACACATCCACCAGCGAAGTGTACGGCACTGCCCGGTTTGTACCGATCACCGAGGAGCATCCGCTGCAGGGTCAGTCGCCCTACTCGGCGAGCAAGATCGGTGCCGATCAGATTGCGATGTCCTTTTACACCTCGTTCGGGACGCCGGTGACCATCTTGCGCCCCTTCAACACCTACGGTCCGCGCCAGTCGGCGCGGGCCGTCATCCCCACGATCATCACGCAGATTGCGAACGGCAGCCGGCAAATCAAGCTCGGCGCCCTGCACCCCACCCGCGACTTCAGCTACGTGGCGGATACCGTTGCGGGCTTCCTCTGTGCGCTGCGCTCGCCGAGCGGCGCGGGTGAGGTCATCAATCTCGGGAGCAATTTTGAGATCTCGATCGGCGATACCGCGCGCCAGATCGCCGACGTGATGGGCGCCGACATCGATATCCTGAGCGACGAGCAGCGCTTGCGCCCGGAAAGGAGCGAGGTCGAGCGGCTCTGGGCTGACAATGGCAAAGCCCGCAGGCTGCTAAAGTGGGAGGCTTCCTATGGCGGTCTGGAGGGATTCCGGCGCGGACTTGCTCTGACGGTGGATTGGTTCAAGGATCCGGCCACCTTGAAATCCTATCGCGCGGATGTCTACAACCTGTGAATGCCATGATGAGCCAATCCCTGCTGGCGGAGACAATTGTCGCAGCCATTCGAAGCGTGGTCGGCGCCGGCCCCGTTGCGCTGCATGAACCGCGTTTCGCCGGTAATGAATGGGCGTACCTCAAAGAATGCCTGGACTCGACTTACGTTTCCTCGGTTGGCAAGTTCGTCGATCGCTTCGAGGCGGAACTGGCGGCGTTCACCGGCGCGAAACATGCGGTTGCCGTGGTCAACGGTACCGCCGCGCTGCAGGTCGCCCTGCGTTTGGCTGGAGTGCGGCCGGATGACGAAGTGCTTATTCCCGCCTTGACCTTCGTCGCGACGGCCAATGCCGTGACCTATTGCGGCGCGCTGCCGCATTTCGCCGACAGCAACGAGCGTGATCTAGGGTTGGATCCGGGCGCGCTACGGGAGTATCTTCTGGCGCGCACCGAGATTCGCGCCAAGCAGTGCGTCAACCGTGCCACAGGACGGGTGATACGCGCGATCGTGCCCATGCACGCCTTTGGGCATCCGGTAGATATCGAGGCTTTATTGGCCCTCGCCAGGGATTTTCACTTGAGTTTGGTCGAGGATGCAGCCGAGTCGCTCGGCAGCACGATTCGCGGACGGCACACCGGCACGTTCGGGCTGATGGGGACCTTGAGCTTCAACGGCAACAAGACGGTGACCACCGGCGGCGGCGGGGCGATCATTACCGATGATGCCGAACTCGCCCGGCACGCCAAGCACTTGACCACAACTGCCAAGGTTGCGCACCGGTGGGAGTACCGGCACGACGAGATCGGTTACAACTATCGGATGCCGAACCTCAATGCCGCCTTGGGCTGTGCTCAATTGGAGCAGCTCGCCGATTTCCTGATGGCGAAACGCCGGCTGTTCGAGCGCTACGCGGCGGCCTTTGCGCACACGCCCGGCGTGCGTCTGCTCGCCGAACCGGCGGGCCGCCGAAGCAACTACTGGCTACAGACCCTGCTGCTGGACCCCTCTGTGGCCGCACAGCGCGATGCGATCCTCGCCACCACCAACGATGCCGGGCTGATGACCCGGCCCACGTGGACATTGATGCACCGCTTGGTTCCCTACCGAGAGTGCCCGAGGATGCCGCTGCCGGTGGCTGAATCGTTGGAGGCGCGGCTCATCAATCTGCCGAGCAGCGCCTTTCTGGGCGCGGGCCCGACGCCGTGAGTAAGCAGCCAATCCTGCTGCTGGGGGCGGGAGGGCATGCGCGCGCCTGCATCGATGTGATCGAGCAGGAGGGCCGGTTTGCGGTCGCAGGATTGGTGGGCCTCGCGCATGAAGTGGGCACGCGCGTCTTGGACTACCCGGTGCTGGGCACGGATGAGGATCTCGCGCGTCTTCTCGGCGATCACGTGCATGCCTTGATCACCGTCGGCCAGATCAAGACGCCCGAGCCGCGCATCCGGCTGTTCGAGCGGCTGCAGCGGAGCGGCTGTGCACTGCCCGTCATCGTGTCGCCGCACGCGTACGTGTCGCCTCACGCCAGTGTCGGCGGCGGCACCATCGTCATGCACGGGGCCGTGATCAATGCGGCGGCCGTGGTCGGGCGCAATTGCATCATCAACAGCCAATCCTTGATTGAGCACGATGCCGTGATCGATGATCATTGCCACGTCGCAACCGGGGCTGCGATCAACAGCGGTGTGCGTATCGGCGCCGCGACCTTCATCGGCAGCAATTCCAGCGTGCGGCAAATGGTCCAGATTGGGGCAAGGTGCTTGATCGGAATGGGACAGCGCGTGCTCGCCGATTGCGCAGCGGGAACCTGCTTGCCGCCCTTGGAGAACATGCCGGCTCTGGGGAGCAAGTCTTGAAGACGCTCATCATCGCCGAAGCCGGCGTCAACCATAACGGCGACATGTCGCTGGCGTGCCGGCTCATCGACGCCGCCGCCGAGGCGGGCGCGGATCTGGTCAAGTTCCAGACTTTCAGCGCGGACAGGCTCGCCACCGAGAGCGCGGCGAAAGCCCGCTATCAGTCGGCAAGGTCGGGCGAGGGCGAATCGCAATTCGCCATGCTGCGCCGTTTGGAATTGAATCGCAGCATGCATGAATCGCTCATCGCGCACTGTAAGACGCGCGGCATCGAGTTCTTCTCGACCGGTTTCGACCCGCAAAGCGTCGACCTGTTGGCGGAGCTCGGCGCCGATCGATTCAAGATCCCGTCCGGCGAGATCACCGATCTGCCGTATCTGCGCCATGTCGGCAGCTACGGCAAGCCGGTCATCCTTTCGAGCGGCATGGCGACTCTGGGGGAGATCGAGGCGGCGCTCGCTGTCCTCGAGGCGAGCGGCACGCCGCGCGAGTGCATTACCGTGCTCCATTGCACGACGGAATATCCAACGCCGATGGCGGAAGTAAACCTTCGCGCGATGCTCACGATCCGCGACGCTTTCGGCGTGGCGGTCGGATACTCCGACCACACCCTGGGAATCGAGGTCGCCATTGCGGCTGCGGCATTCGGCGCCGTGGTGATCGAGAAGCATTTCACCTTGGATCGGGGCCTGCCGGGTCCGGATCACGCGGCAAGCCTGGAACCCGGCGAACTCAAGGCCATGGTGACCGCGATCCGTAACATTGAACAGGCCTTGGGCGATGGGCTCAAACGGCCGAGCGCCGGCGAAGCGATGAACAAGCCGATCGCCCGCAAATCGCTGATCGCCGCGCGAGCGATCCGCGCCGGAGAGGTCTTCAGCCCTGCGAACATCGTCGCCAAGCGTCCGGGAACCGGCGTTTCGCCGATGCGTTGGGACGAAGTCATCGGCCGCAAGGCGCCCAGAGATTTCGCGGCCGACGAGTTGATCGAGATATGAGCGGCGCGAGCAGGAAAGTCTGCGTCGTCAGCGGTTCCCGCGCGGATTATGGATGTCTGCGCTGGGTGATGGACGGCATCCGCAAGACGCCTGGCCTGGAATTGCAGGTTATCGCGACCGGCACGCACCTTTCGCCGGAATTCGGTCTGACCTACCGCGAGATCGAGAACGACGGTTTTGCGATTGATTCCAAGATCGAGATGATGTTGAGTGCGGATACACCGTCGTCATTGGCGAAGTCCATGGGCCTGGGGCTCATCGGCTTCGGCGACGCCCTCGAGCGCCTGCGGCCGGATCTCCTGTTCGTACTCGGGGATCGGTTCGAGATCTTCGCGGCCGCCGCCGCAGCGACCGTGGCCCGGGTCCCGATCGCCCATGCTCACGGCGGGGAGAGCACCGAGGGCGCATTCGACGAGGCCCTGCGCCACTCGATCACTAAGATGTCGCACCTGCATTTCGTGGCCGCCTAGCCGTATCGCAGACGCGTGATTCAGTTGGGCGAGGATCCCGCGCGTGTGTTCTTGGTAGGCGGCCTTGGGGTGGACAACGTCAAGAAGTTGAAGCTGCTCGAGCGCGATGCGCTGGAATCGGCGCTAGGCTTCAAGCTCGGGCGCAGGAATCTACTCATCACCTTTCACCCGGTGACGCTCGAAAACTCAACATCAGCCCGGCAGATGCAAGAGCTGCTGAGCGCCCTCGAAGCCGTCCGCGACACGCATCTGATCTTCACCCTACCCAACGCCGACACCGGCGGCCGCGCGTTGATGGAGATGATCGAGCGGTTCGTTGCCGGTAAAGCCCATGCCCGGGCCTTCGTTTCGCTGGGTGAACTGCGCTATCTCTCGTGCGTTCGCCATGTCGACGGGGTGGTGGGGAACTCCTCGAGCGGCCTGATCGAAGTGCCGAGCTTCGGCAAGGGGACGGTCAACATCGGCGACCGCCAGAAGGGGCGGCTCAAGGCGGCGAGTGTTATCGATTGCGAGCCGCGCCGGAAAGCCATTGATGCTGCATTGCAACAGTTGTTTTCATCATCATTTCAGGCCAACCTGGCTGCGGTTCGAAATCCCTACGGTGAGGGCGGCGCGAGCGAAAAAATCGTACCGCTATTGAAAGACTATCCGCTTGAATTCATTCTAAAAAAATCTTTCCACGATTCTGCGCTAAGGTAGCGCGATGAGCGACACCGCGAATTCTTCCAATTCGGCCGGCAATAGGCCCAGTTCCGCCGACAAATGGCGCGATGCGACGCTGCCCGCCCAAGCGGATCTCAAGCAGGCGATCCGCAATCTTGACGAAACCGGGCTGCAAATTGTTCTGGCGGTGTCGGCGGACGGTATCTTGCTCGGGACGCTCACCGACGGGGACATACGCCGCGGACTGTTGCGCGGCTTGGAAATGGACAGCTCGATCGAGGGGATCATTTTTCGGGATCCGCTGGTGGTACCGCCGCAGCTGAGTCGCGACACCGTCCTCGAGCTGATGCGCGTCAACAAAGTGCATCAGTTACCCGTAGTCGATGCGCAACGGCGCGTCGTGGGTTTGCACGTGTGGGATGAATTGATGGCTCCCGGCCATCATCCCAATCCGATGGTCATCATGGCTGGAGGGCAGGGAAGCCGCCTGCGGCCGCACACCGAGAATTGTCCGAAGCCGCTCTTGTCGGTGGGCGGCAAGCCGATGCTCGAGCACATCATCGAGCGCGCCAAGGCCGACGGCTTTCAGCACTTCGTGCTCGCGGTGCATTACCTGGGCCACATGATCGAGGAATACTTCGGCGACGGAAGCCGCTGGCAGGTCGACATCGAGTACCTGCGCGAGAAGGCGCCGTTGGGAACCGCCGGCGCTCTCGCGCTCTTGGAGCCGCGGCCGCTCGTGCCGTTCATCGTTTCCAACGGCGATGTGCTGACGGACATCCGCTACGCCGAGTTACTCGATTTTCATTGTCGACATGGCGCCGCGGCCACGATGGCGGTTCGGCAGCACGAGTGGCAGCATCCATTCGGCGTGGTGCGCACCAAAGGCGTGGATATCGTCGGTTTCGAGGAAAAGCCGGTGACCCGCAGCCATATCAATGCCGGCATCTATGTGCTGCAACCCGAGGCGCTCGATGCTCTGCAGGCGGGTGAACACTGCGACATGCCGACCTTGTTCGGCCGGTTGCAAGAACGGCTGGCGCGCACCATTGTCTATCCGATGCACGAACCGTGGTTGGACGTCGGACGCGCGGACGACCTGGAACGCGCGCAACAAGCTCCATCAACTCGAAGTACTGAAACGGCGAAAGTGCAATGAAAAAAAGAGATGTAATCGCTCTGTACAAGCTTCCGACTCATGTCCGGTTTTGCAAGCGATGCACGATCTCGAACCAGCGTCCGCGTATTACATTCGACGAACACGGCGTATGCTCCGCCTGCAATTTTGCCGAATACAAGCGCAAGCACGTCGATTGGGACGCCCGCGAACGTGAGCTGATCGAACTCTGCGATCGGCACAGAAAATCCAACGGCGACTACGACGTCATCGTGCCATGCAGCGGCGGCAAGGACGGAGGCTTCGTCGCGCATCAGCTCAAGTACAAGCACGGCATGAATCCGCTCACGGTGACCTGGGCGCCGCTCATGGCGACCGCCATCGGCCGGCGCAATTTGGACGCTTTCATCGCCTCGGGATTTGACAACATCCTCGGCACCCCGAACGGTAAAGTGACGCGGCAGTTGACCAATTTGGCGTTCACTCATTTGGGCGATCCGTTCCAGCCGTTCATTTATGGGCAGACCAACTTTCCGTTGCACATGGCTGTTAAGTACGGGGTCTCGCTCATCATGTACGGGGAAAATGGCGAGGTCGAATACGGCGGCGACATGAAAAACGCATTCCGGCCCGACCGTGATATCCAGGATCACGACAAGCATTATTTTTCTGGCTTGCCGCCGGCCTTCTGGACGGAGCACGGAATCACCGAAGCGGATTTGCGGCCTTTCATGGCGCCGCACTACGAGGATATCGTGCGTAACTGCACCACGATTCACTTCATGGGGTATTACAAATTCTGGGACCCGCAGGAAAATTTCTATTACTGCACGGAACATACCGGGTTCACGCCGAATACCGAGCGCTCCGAAGGCACCTACTCCAAATACGCAAGCCTCGACGATCGCATCGACGGCTACCATTACTATCTCGCCTACATCAAATTCGGTATTGGCCGCACGACTTCCGATGCGGCGCACGAAATCAGGGACGGTAAGATCACCCGCGAAGAGGGCATCGCGCTGGTCAAGCGCTATGACGGAGAATTCCCGAAGAAGCACTTCGAGGAGTTTCTCGAGTATTGCGCCATCACCGAGAAGCAATTCCATGAAGTCATCGACAGCTGGCGTTCGGATCACCTTTGGGAGCGCGTCGACGGCGCTTGGCGGCTGAAGCATCCGATCTGGGATGAGGAGCCGCAGACCGTCAGCTTATGAGGAAAATCCGGCTCATTGCGCGTCTCGACATCAAAGGGCCGAATCTGATCAAAGGTGTTCACCTGGAGGGCCTGCGCGTCATCGGTTCGCCCAATGTGCACGCACTGCGCTACTACCAGCAGGGCGCCGATGAGTTGATCTATATGGATTGCGTCGCGAGCCTCTACGGGCGCAACAGCCTCGGCGACATCGTCAAGAGCGCGGCGCAGGACGTGTTTGTGCCCATGACCGTGGGCGGCGGGATTCGCTCCGTCGAGGACGCCACCTACCTGCTGCGTTCGGGTGCCGACAAGGTCGCGGTCAACACTGCGGCGGTGGCGAATCCGCGCCTCATCAGCGATATCGCCCGGCGATTCGGCAGCCAATGCATGGTGCTTTCGATCGAAGCCAAGCACATCGGTCCGGATCGCTGGGAGGTCTACACGGACAACGGGCGCGAAAAGACGGGTCTGGACGTCATCGCCTGGGTCAAGCAGGCGGTCGCATTGGGCGCCGGGGAAATTCTGTTGACGTCCGTGGATCGGGAGGGCACGCGCAAGGGCTTCGATGTCCCGATGATCCGGGCGGTCACGCAGGAAGTCGGGGTGCCGGTCATCGCCAGCGGCGGCATGGGCAAGCCGTCCGATGTGCTCGACGCCGTTCTGAGCGGCGGGGCGGACGCGGTCGCCATGGCCGACATTCTGCATTACGGTCGGGCCACCATCGGCGACATTCGCAGCGCCGCGAGTGCCGGCGGCATCGAAGTGCGGGCCTATGAGCCGGCCTGACGTCGCGGTGATGGACTACGGCATGGGCAACCTGCTCAGCGTGCGCCGCGCACTGGAGCACTGTGGCGCGGTTGTGGCGGTGACCGCGGACCCAGCGGTGCTGCGGTCCGCTCCTCGCGTGATATTGCCGGGGGTGGGCGCCTTCGCGAATGCGGTGGCGGAGCTGCGCCGGCGGGGACTCGACGCGGTTGCCCGCGAAATCGCGGCCCGAGGCATCCCCTTGATGGGCATCTGCTTGGGTATGCAGATGCTGCTCGATGAGAGCGAGGAATTCGGCTTCAGCAAGGGCCTCGGCCTGATACCCGGCAGAGTCGTACCAGTGCCCGCCGTCACCGCCCAGGGACAGCCGCAGAAGATTCCGCACATCGGCTGGAACGGTCTCGTATACCCGCGGGGAAGGACAAGCTGGGCGGGTACTGTGCTGCGCGACCTGAAGCCGCTGGATGCCGTCTATTTCGTCCATTCCTTCATGGCGCAGCCGGCCGATCATGGCCACCGGGTCGCGGATTGTCTGTACGGTGGTGTGCCCATTGCGGCGGTGATTGGGCGCGAAAACGTCGTGGGGTGCCAGTTTCATCCGGAAAAGAGCGGAGCGGTGGGTTTGCAGATCCTGCGCGCATTCTTGTACGCCGAGTCCGAGGTGCTCGGAGGCGCGTGATTCCGATTGCCAAGGCGTATGCTTTAATTGGCCGCGAGAGCAACTTAGGGCATTTTCGATACTGAACACTCGATGAAGATCTGTCGAGGAGAAAGGCCAGTAAGGCCGCAGGTTTATCCGGAGGATGGTCAAAATTTGCGAATTCTTGCTGTAATCGCCGCCCGCGGCGGTTCGAAACGCGTCCCGGGCAAGAACGTACGCCTGCTGGGCGGCCGACCCTTGATCGTGTGGAGCATCGACGTCGCAAAGCAGGTCCCGGACATATGCGACATCCTGGTGTCGACGGATGACGCTGAAATTGCCGAGATCGGCCGGCGTGCCGGTGCGCTGGTTCCCTGGCTGAGGCCTGCGGAGCTCGCGACCGATGACGCATCGTCGGTTGATGTATGCCTGCACGCTCTCGAGTGGTATGAGGGCACACGCGGCCAGGTCGACGGCTTGATGCTTCTGCAGCCCACCTCGCCGTTCAGACGCCGCACGACGATCGCGCGAGGCATCGAGTTGTTTCGGGAAAATCAATGCCGCTCCGTGATCGGAGTATCTCCGGCCGCATCGCATCCGATGTGGTGTCTCAAGGTCAACGGAAAGTCGCTGCAGCCGTTCATCGAGGGTGCGGGTATTGCGGCGAGATCCCAAGATCTTCCGTCGGCGTACGTATTGAATGGCGCGTTCTACCTCATCTCGCCGGTAGAGCTGCGGCAACGCAAAACGTTCTTAAGCGAATCGACAGCGCCGCTGATCATCGATGAGCCGGCCGAATGCATCGATATTGACACCGAATGGGATTGGAGGATGGCGAACGCCCTGCTAACATCCACCAGCGACGAATCGCAATGAGAAACATTCAGAGTTCCGATTGTTCGATATGCACGCGCTTGCGCGAGGGTTTGCGCCTGTCGCCGGAGGCGAATAGGCCGAATTCGGTTCGCTTTCCTTCAGCTCGTTCCTAAATATTGAGGCCATCATGAACTTAAAGTCTCTTGTAATCATTGAGAGAAACCCTTACGCCGTTTTTGCGTGTGTCTGCGTTCTTGCCGGTGCAGATGTGAGCGCCGCGATCGTGACTCCCACCACGTCGGTAACAGTCACCAAGTCTTTGGCATACACCACTTTCGACGGCGGCGACTTTGTTTTCTCCACGAGCCTAAACGCGCCTGGATGCACAAGCGGATGGTACATAAGCTCTACCGACCCTGGATACAAAACCGCCGTTGCTGTTGTAGTTACTGCCCAGGCCGCTGGAAATTATCTCACGGTCTTTGGCGACAATTCTCAATTATGGCCCGGATCGGCCAGCGGCCAGTACTGCCACGTATGGACCGTCGGCATTGCCTCATAGTGAAGGGCTTTAAGCTAATGAGCCATGATAAGAATTCTATGCGCAAGGCGCTGCAGTCAGTGGCGATGCTTGCGGTCGT
>Ga0209415_10016946_pt1 | contig 11643 bp, 9 predicted proteins | sample PeaSoiSIISIP2007_FD_187696 | JGI IMG/M metagenome (GOLD analysis project Ga0209415, IMG submission 187696) | Peat soil microbial communities from Weissenstadt, Germany - SII-SIP-2007 (SPAdes) (version 2) | ecosystem: Environmental > Terrestrial > Soil > Wetlands > Peat | place: Germany... | reverse complement strand
ACATGCAGGACATCGAGTTCACGGTGCAGAAGGGCAAGCTCTACATGCTGCAGACCCGCACCGGCAAGCGCACCGCGGCGGCGGCGCTCAAGATCGCCGTCGATATGGCGGAGGGCGGCGTGATCGACAAGAAAGAAGCGATCCGCCGCATCGAACCCGGCTCGCTCGACCAGCTGCTTCACCCGACGCTCGACCCGAATGCCAAGAAGACCGTATTGGCACGCGGCCTGCCGGCATCGCCGGGCGCGGCGGCGGGCGCCGTCGTCTTCTCCGCCAACGAGGCGGAAGCGCGCGCCGCCAAGGGCGAAGCCGTGATCCTCGTGCGCATCGAGACCAGTCCCGAGGACATCCACGGCATGCACGCGGCCAAGGGCATCCTCACGACCCGCGGCGGCATGACGAGCCACGCCGCCGTGGTGGCGCGCGGCATGGGGCGCGCCTGCGTCGCCGGCGCCGGCGACCTGCGCGTCGATTATGCCCAGCAGACCCTGTCGGTGCGCGACAAAGTGGTGAAGGCGGGCGAGACCATCACCATCAACGGCTCCACCGGCGAAGTCATTCTCGGCGAGGTGCCGACCATCCAGCCCGAGCTCTCCGGCGATTTCGCAACGCTCATGCAATGGGCGGACGAGGTGCGCAAGATGCGCGTGCGCACCAATGCCGACACGCCCGCGGATGCGCGCACCGCGCGCCGCTTCGGCGCCGAGGGCATCGGCCTCTGCCGCACCGAGCACATGTTCTTCGACGCCGACCGCATCGTCGCGGTGCGCGAGATGATCATGGCCGACGATTCCGAGGGGCGGAAGGCGGCGCTGGCCAAGTTGCTGCCGATGCAGCGCGGCGACTTCATCGAGATCTTCCGCATCATGGGGCGGCTCCCGGTGACGATACGGCTTTTGGATCCGCCGCTGCACGAGTTCCTGCCCAAGACCGACGGCGAGATGCAGGAGGTGGCGCGCGCCACCGGCAAGGATCTGAGCGCGATCCGCCATCGCGCATTGGCGCTGCACGAGAGCAATCCGATGCTCGGCCACCGCGGCTGCCGGCTCGCCATCACCGCGCCCGAGATCTACGAGATGCAGGCGCGCGCCATCTTCGAAGCCGCTGCGCTGGTGACCAAGGAGACCGGCGCCGCGATCGAGCCGGAGGTCATGATTCCGTTGGTCGCGATCAAGAAGGAGCTCGACATCCTCAAGGCGATGATCGACCGCATCGCCGGCGAGGTGCGGCAGGCCACGGGCATCCCGGTCAAATACATGGTCGGCACGATGATCGAGCTGCCGCGCGCCGTGCTGTGCGCTGGCGAGATCGCCGAGACCGCGGAATTCTTCAGCTTCGGCACCAATGATCTCACGCAGACCTGTTTCGGCCTGTCGCGCGACGATGCCGGCAGCTTCCTCACCGCCTATCTCAAGCAGGGCATCCTCGAGCAGGACCCGTTCGTCACCATCGACCGCGAGGGCGTCGGCGAGATGATGAAGATCGCCGCCGCGCGCGGCCGCCGCGCGCGTCACAATCTGAAGCTCGGCATCTGCGGCGAGCACGGCGGCGATCCCGCCTCGGTGCGCTTCTGCCAGGAGCTTGGTCTCGACTATGTCTCCTGCTCGCCCTATCGCGTGCCGATCGCGCGCTTGGCCGCGGCGCAAGCCGCGCTATCGAAGGAGGCGGTGGAGACGACGGCCTAGCCGGGCGCCGCTATGGAGCTGGTTGATCTCACTGCGGGAGCTTCAACCACTCCGGCTGATGGGGCGTCAGGCGCGCCTCGCCAGCGGTGAGCGCGGCACCGGTCTTCGCCGCGGCCTCGACGGCTTCGAGCCGCAATAGCGCCAGCGCCAACCCGTCACGGCCGGAACGCAGCTCGCCGGCCTCTGCATCGCCCAACATCACCGGCGTGCCCGGCGGCGGCAGCTTGCCCTCGACATCGACCGGCAACAGCCGCTTCTTGATGAGCGCACGGTACTTGGTGCGTGCGGTGAGCTCTTGGCCCATATAACAGCCCTTCTGCCAATCGATGCCGTTGAGCTCGTCGAATCCCGACTCGAGCAGGATCGCGCGCTCGACCTCGAGATCGCGGCTGCCGTCGGGCACGCCCAGCGACAGGCGCAGCCGGTCATAAGCCGCTGCATCGCCTTGCGCCAAGCCCGCTTCCGCCAACGCGGCGGTTCCCGCGCCGCACGGCAAGAGCGCACGCGCGCCGAGCGCGGCCAGCCGCGGGTCGACATAGGCAAGGCCCCCGGCGAATTCGCGCGCCGCGCCGGGCTGCTCGGGCAGGCCCAGCGCCGCCGCCGCGCCCGTGCCCCAGGCAACCGCGACGCCGAAGCGCTCGCTGGCGATGGCGAGCGTGACCTTCGAGCGCAGCTTGTAGAGCGACAGGCGCCGCCGCAGCTCCTCGAGCCGCGCCGCCTCGGCGTCGAGGTAGAGCGCTTCGCCCAGCGCGACGACAAAGAAGTCGTTGAGATACTTGCCCTGCGCGGTGAGCAGCGCCGCGTGGATGGCGCGGTCGGGCGCGGCCTTGCTGACGTCGTTCGAAATGAGCCCCTGCAGGAAGGCGTGGCGATCCGCGCCGGCGATCTCGAGCACGCCGCGCTCCGCGAGCATTGCATAGGCCGGTCGCACCATTGGTCTCTTCTTTCGCAGCTTAGAGGTAAGCGGCGGACCGAGGCTTGGCAAGCCGTGGGGCCGGCCGTATAACGCCGCCGGCGCGCACGGGCCGGAGGCGGGATTTCCTGGGGCTCATGAGAATACTCTTCGTCACGGCGACGCGCATCGGCGACGCCGTGCTCTCGACCGGGCTCTTGGGGCATCTCGTCGAGCGCTACCCCGGCGCGCAATTCACCATCGCCGCCGGGCCGCTCGCCTTGCCGCTGTTCGAGGCGGTGCCCGGACTCGAGCGCCTCATCCCCTTGCCCAAGCGGCGGCTAGCACTGCATTGGCTCGATCTCTACCGTGCCGTGGCGGCGCGGCGCTGGGATCTCGTGGTCGATCTTCGCGGCTCGGCATTGGCCTATCTGCTGTGGACGCGCGAGCGGCGCGTGCTCGCCAAGCGCGACGGCGGCGAGCACAAGGTCCGCCAGCTTGCGCGGCTCTTCGCGCTCGATCCGCCGCCGGCGCCGCGCGTTTGGCTGGCGCCGCGTCACGAGGCGCACGCGTTGGCGTTGGTGCCGCCGGGCGAACCGGTGCTGGCGATCGGCCCGGCCGCCAATTGGCGCGGCAAGGAATGGCGTGCCGAGCGCTTCGCCGAGCTGGCGCTGCGCCTCATTGCGCCGAGCGGGCCGCTCCCCGGCGCGCGCGTCGCCGTGCTGGCGGCGGCGCATGAGCGGGCGCAGGCGGCGCCGTTGCTGGCCGCCTTGCCGCCGGCGCGGTGCATCGATTTGGTCGGGCGCGTCGATCTCCTGACCGCGGCGGCGATCCTGCGCCGGGCGGCGCTCTTCATCGGCAACGACACCGGCCTCATGCATCTCGCCGCGGCGGCGGGCGCGCCGACGCTCGGCCTCTTCGGCCCGAGCCCGCTCGAGCATTATGCGCCCTGGGGGAAGTGCACCGCGATCGCCGCGACCGCGGTGCCGTTCCTCGAACTGTTTCCGCCCGGCTTCGACCCGCGCACGACCGACACGCTAATGGACTCGCTCACCGTCGATGCGGCGGAGGCGGCGGCACGGAGCCTGTGGGTTCGCCTCCATGGCGAGGCCGCTTGATGGCGCTCATCGTCATGGCCGACGACGGCATCGCCTTCGATGGCACGACGCCGGAGACCGGCCCCTTGGGCGGCGCCGAAGCGGCTTTCCTTGCTCTCGCCGAGGCCTTCGCCGCGCGCGGCCATCGCGTGCTGGTGCGCAATCGCTGCGAAAAGCCGTTGGCGCATAAGGGCGTATTGTGGGAATCGATTGCCGCGGGCGTGCCGGAGCGCGCCGATCTCTATATCGCCAACCGTGCCGACCGGCTCGTCGGCTTGGCGCGTCAGGCGCAGTGCCGAATCTTCTGGATCCACAATCCCGGGCGATATCTCGCGAAGCCGCGCTACTTGCTGGCGCTGCTGCGGCATCGCCCGATCATCGTGACCATCGGCGCCTATCATGCCGCGACGGTGCCGTGGTGGATGCCGCGCGGCGGCAGCGCAATCATCCCCTATGGAATTGCCGAGGCATTCCGCCACGCCGTGCCGCGCGCGACCCCGCCGCCGCGCGCGATCTTCACTTCGAATCCGTTGCGCGGACTTGGCTGGCTGCTCGATCTCTGGGAAGCGCGGATTCATCCGGCGCTGCCGCAGGCGGAGCTTCATCTCTACTGCGGGCCGGCGGTCTATGGCAGCGTCGGCGGCGCCAAGGCGGCAGAGATGGCGGCGGTGCTGGCGCGCGCCGATGCGCTCGGGGCGATCGGCGTGCGCCGGCACGCGCCGTTGCCGCGCGAGGCGCTGATCAAGGCGCTCGAAGCCTCGCGCGCGATGCTCTATCGCGGCGATGAAAACGAGACCTTCTGTCTCGCCGTCGCCGAGGCGCAGGCGCTCGGCGTTCCGGCGGTGGTGCAGCCCTTGGGCTCGCTGCCAGAGCGCGTCATCGACGGCGTCACCGGCGCCGTCGCCGCCGCTGATGAGGGCTTCGCGCGCGCGGCGGTCGCGCTCCTCGCCGACGATGCGCTGTGGCAACGCCAGCACAAAGAGGCGCTCGCGCGTCAGCGCGGCTCGAGCTGGAACGAAGTGGCCGAGCGCTTCGAGGCCTTGGCGGCATGACGCGGCTGCTCCAGGCGATGGCGGGGCAGCATCATGGCGGCGCCGAGGCATTCTTCGAGCGGCTTGTCATTGGCCTCGCACACGCCGGCGAAGTGCAGCGCCTGCTCATCCGGCGCGACGCCGAGCGGACCGCGCGCCTGAGCCAGGCCGGGCTCGCCCCCATCGAGCTCGCCTTCGGCGGCCGGCTCGATTTCGCCACGCCGCGTCTCTTCCGCACGGCGGTCGCGGAATTCCGGCCGGAGGTCGCATTGACCTGGATGAGCCGCGCGACCGCTTCGTGTCCGAGCGGCGACTTCGTGCATGTGGCGCGGCTCGGCGGCTATTACGATCTGAAATACTACCGGCGCTGCGATCATCTGATCGGCAACACGCGCGACATCGTCGCCTATGTTCAACGCGCGGGCTGGCCCGCTGGGCGCGTCCATTATCTGCCGAATTTCGTCGCCGACGAGCGCGCGCCGCCGTTGCCGCGCGCCAGCTTGACGACGCCCGAGGATGCGCCCTTGGCCTTGGCAATGGGCCGGCTTCATCCCAACAAGGGCTTCGATGTGCTGCTCGCGGCGGTGGCGGCGCTGCCGCGGCTCCATCTTTGGCTCGCCGGCGAGGGCGAGGAGCGGCAGGCGCTCGAGCGGCAGGCGCAGGAATTAGGCATCGCGGCGCGCGTGCATTTTCTCGGCTGGCGCGAGGATAAGGCAGCGCTACTGGCGGCGGCGGATGTGCTGGTCTCATCCTCGCGGCACGAGCCCTTGGGCAATGTCGTGATCGAGGCCTGGGCCGCCGGCGTGCCGGTGGTTGCGACGGCAAGCGAAGGTCCGCGCGCGCTCATCCGCGAGGGCGAGACCGGGCTCCTGGTGCCGATCGACGACGCGCCGGCGCTCGCGCGAGCGATGGCCAAGCTCACGACCGATGCGGAGTTGCGCCGCGCGATCGCGGCCGCCGCCCGCGCCGCCTACGAGGCCGAGTTCGGCGCGGCGCGCGTCATCGCGCTTTATCGCGAGTTCCTGGCGCAGGTGCGGCGCTGATGTGCGGCATTGCCGGAATGATGACGGCGAGCGGCGAGCCGCCGCCTGCCGCGCGCTTGCAGGCGATGGAGGCGGCGCTGCTCCACCGCGGGCCCGACGGCACCGGGCACTACCGCTCGGGCGATGTCGGCATGGTCCAAACGCGGCTCGCCATCATCGACCTCGCCACCGGCGATCAGCCGCTTTACGAGCCCGGCGGCGCTGCGCTCGTCGCCAATGCCGAGATCTACAATTATATCGAGCTCAGGGCCGAGCTGCCGGACATCGCCTGCGCGACGCAGTCGGATTGCGAGCTGCCGCTCCATCTCTACCGCCGGCACGGGCTCGACTTTGCGCGGCATCTGCGGGGCATGTACGCGCTGGCGCTGCACGATCCGGCGGCGGGGCGGCTCGTCCTGGCGCGCGATCCCTTCGGCATCAAGCCGCTCTATTACGCCGAGACCGCGGCCGGCTTCGCCTTCGCTTCGGAGCCGCAGAGCCTGCTGCGTTCCGGCGTGGTTCTCGTGGCGCTGCAGCGTCAAGCGCGCAACGAGTTGCTGCAGCTTCAATTCACCACCGGCCGCGACACGATTTTCGCCGAGATCAAGCGGGTGCTGCCTGGCGAGACGATCGTGGTGGCGAAGGGCCGCGTCGTCGAGCGGCGCCGGATCGCGGCGCTGCCGGCGGGAGAGGTCGCCACGCAAGACGAGGCGGCGGCGCTCGCCGCGCTCGACCGCGTCTTCGCCGACAGCGTCACTCTGCATCAGCGCTCCGACGTGCCCTATGGCATGTTCCTGTCGGGCGGCATCGATTCATCGGCGGTGCTGGCGATGATGGCGCGGCTCAACGCGCGGCCGGTCCAGGCCTTCACCGTCGGCTTTCCGCAGAGCGGCGCCGCCGACGAGCGCGCCCAGGCGCGCGCCGTCGCGCGGAGTTTGGGCGCAGAGCACACCGAGATCGAGTTCACGGCGGCGGATTTCTGGCGGCTTCTGCCGGAGGTGGCGCGCGCGCTCGACGATCCCGCCGCGGATTATGCGGTTCTGCCGACCTACAAGCTGGCCGCGGCGGCGCACGCGGCCGGGCTCAAGGTCATCTTGAGCGGCGAAGGCGGCGACGAGCTTTTCGCCGGCTATGGCCGCTACCGCAGCATGAACCGGCCGTGGTGGGCAGGCGGCAAGCTCATGCGCGGGCGCGGCAATCTCGATCGCCTGGGTCTCCTGCGCGGCGATCTCGCGGGCTGGCGCGACGGCATCGCCGCGGCCGAGCTCAATGCCGCGCGCCCGGAGCGCACGCGGCTGCAAGTGGCGCAGGCGACGGATTGCGCGGACTGGCTGCCCAATGATCTCCTGACCAAGCTCGACCGCTGCCTCATGGCGCATGGCGTCGAGGGGCGTACGCCCTTTCTCGACCCGCTGGTCGCGGATTTCGCCTTTCGCCTGCCCGACGATCTCAAGTTGCGCCGAGGCGTCGGCAAGTGGCTGCTGCGGCGCTGGCTCGGCGAGCAAGTCGCCGTTGCCGAACCCTTCGCGCGCAAGCGCGGCTTCACCGTGCCGGTGGGCGAATGGATCGCGCGCCGCGGCGCCGAGCTTGGGCCCTTGGTGGCGGCGCAGCCGGGGGTGCAGGAAATCTGTCTCCCCGACCGGGTCGAAAAGCTCTTCCGGGCGCCCAAGGCGCGCCATGAGAGCCTCGCCGCCTGGACCTTGCTCTTCTACGCGCTCTGGCACCGCCACCACATCGAGGGCCGCGCCCTCGAAGGCGACGCGTTCGAGGCGCTCGCAGCGCGGGGCTGAGCCGCGGCTTTGCCAACGCCGTTGCGACTACTATATGCTCGGCTCGAGCACCCACCCTCCTCGAGGTGACGCCATGACTGCTTGCATCGTCGGCTGGTCCCATTCGCGCTTCGGCAAGCTCGAAGGCGAGGACATCGAATCGCTCATCCTGCACGTCGCCGGGGACGCCATCCGCGACGCCGGGATGACGCCCGCCGACATCGACGAAATTTATCTGGGCACGATGAATGCTGGCCTCGTGCGCCAGGAGTTTCCCTCCTCGCTGGTGCTGCAGCTCGACCCTTCGCTGCGCTTCAAGCGGACGACGCGGGTCGAGAATGCCTGCGCCACCGGCTCGGCCGCGATCTATCAGGGGCTGAATGCGATCGCCGCCAAGCGGGCGCGCACCGTGCTGGCGGTCGGCGTCGAGAAGATGTCGGAGATCACCGGCCCGGCGGTCGGCGAGATCCTCATCCGCGCGGCGTATTTGCGCGAGGAGAGCGGCATCGAGGGCGGCTTCGCCGGCGTCTTCGGCCGCATCGCGCAAACCTATTTCCAGCGCTGGGGCGACAAGTCCGACGCGATGGCGCGGATCGCCGCGAAGAACCACAAGAACGGCGCCGCCAATCCGCTGGCGCAGATGCAGAAGGATTTGGGATACGAGTTCTGCCGCACCGTTTCGGAGAAGAACCCGCTCGTCGCCGGTCCCTTGCGCCGCACCGATTGCTCGCTGGTCTCGGACGGGGCGGCGGCGCTCGTGCTGACCGATGTCGATACGGCGCTCGGCTGCGACAAGGCGGTGGTGTTCCGCGCGGCCGAGCAGGTCAACGATTTCCTGCCGATGAGCCGGCGCGACATGGCCGCCTTCGAAGGCCCGGCGGAAGCCTGGCGGCGCGCGCTCAAGACCGCGCGCGTGGGCCTCGACGATCTCTCCTGCGCCGAGGTGCATGATTGCTTCACCATCGCCGAACTCATGACCTACGAGGCGATGGGGCTGACGCCGCAAGGGCAGGGGGCGCGCGCCATCGAGGAAGGCTGGACCGAGAAGGACGGCAGGCTTCCGGTCAATCCATCGGGCGGGCTCAAGGCGAAGGGCCATCCGATCGGCGCGACCGGCGTGTCGATGCATGTGCTGCAGGCGATGCAGCTCACCGGCACCGCCGGCGGCATCCAGGTGAAGGACGCCGATCTCGCCGCCGTCTTCAACATGGGTGGCGCGGCGGTGGCGAATTACGTGAGCATTCTCGAACGGTTGCGATGAGCGATTTTCGGGCGCTTCTGCTCGAGGAATCCGCCGGCAAGGTCACGTCGCGCATCGCCCGGCTGGCGGAAAGCGATTTGCCGCCCAGCGAGGTCACGGTCGCCGTGCGCTACTCGACGCTCAACTACAAGGACGGGATGATTCTGCACGGCCTGGGCCGGCTGGTGCGGAAATACCCGCATGTGCCGGGCGTCGATTTCTCCGGCACGGTCGAGCGCTCGGATTCGCCGGATTACAAGCCGGGCGATGCGGTGATCCTGACGGGTTGGCGAGTCGGCGAGCAGCAATGGGGCGGCTATGCCGAGAAGGCGCGGGTCAAGGCGAGCCAACTCGTGCCGCTGCCGCCGGGCATGAGCCTCAAGCATGCCATGACCATCGGCACTGCCGGCCTCGCCGCCGTGCTGGCCGTGCTGGCGCTCGAGGAGCACGGGCTCAAACCCGGCGACGGCGAGGCGCTGGTGACCGGCGCCGCCGGCGGGGTCGGCAGCGTCGCCGTGGCGTTGCTCGCGCGCGCCGGGCATCGCGTCGTCGCTTCCACCGGGCGGCCGGCGGCGCATGAGTATCTCGCAGGCCTGGGCGCGGCGGGTTTTATCGACCGCGCCGAACTCGCCAAGCCGCCGGCGCGGCCGCTCGACAACGAGCGCTGGGCCGGCGCGGTCGATGCGGTCGGCAGCACGACGCTCGCTTCGATCCTGACGCAGCTGCGCTACCGCGCCAGCGTCGCCGCCTGCGGCCTGGCCGGCGGCAACGACCTGCCGGCGAGCGTCATTCCTTTTCTGCTGCGCGGCGTGAACCTTTTGGGCATCGATTCCGTGCTGTGCCCGCTCGAGCGCCGGCGAGTCGCTTGGAACCGGCTCGCACGCGACCTCCCGGCCGAGGCGCTGGAGAGCATGACCGAGACAGTCCCGCTCGCGGCGCTGCCCGAGCTTGGCCGCCGCATCCTCGAAGGCGGCATCCGCGGCCGCATCGTCGTCGACCTCCAGGCCTGAATTTTTTGCGCTTTCGCCAAGCCGAGCGGGCGGCAGCGCTCTGCGAAGCCGATGCTTTCAAAACTTTTATCTTTTAAGACCAATTAGATATAGACGATTCCTGATTTTAACTTATAATGAACCTCCGTAGTGCTTCTAAAGCCGGGTACGATTCCTGACCGGGGCGGAGACGGCGGTGGTGCAATTCGGCGGTTGCGATCGGCGCGGGTTTCTGCGGCTCCTCGGAGTTACGGCGGCTGGAGCGTGCGTCACGCCGTGGGGCCAGGCGCTGGCCGAGCCGCGGCGCGGGTCGCGCGGTTTGCGGCTCGTCGCTCTCGATCCGGGCCATGGCGGCGTCGATCCCGGCTGCATCGGGCTGAGCGGCGCTTATGAGAAAGACGTGACCCTGGCCCTGGCTCAGGAACTCGGCCGCGAGCTCGAGGCGACGCGGCGCTATCGCATCGCGCTGACGCGCCAAGGCGACGAGTTCGTGCCGCTGGGCGAGCGGGTGGCGCGGGCGCGCGCCGCGGGCGCCGAGTTGCTGTTGTCGATTCATGCCGATGCGCTGCCCGAGGAGCAATGGCGCGGCGCCTCGGTCTTCACGCTCTCGGAGCGGGCATCCGACGCCCAAGCAGCCGCGCTCGCCGCACGCGAAAACAGCGCCGATTTGGTGGCGGGTCCGGTCGCCGGCGTCGATCTGTCGCGCCACGCGCCCGAGGTCAGCAACATCCTTTTCGACCTGGCGCGGCGCGAGACCAACAATTTGTCGCTGCGCCTGGCGCAAGAGCTGGTGACGGAGCTCGGCAAGCGCGTCCGTCTCCTCGACCACACCCATCGCTCGGCGGGCTTCGCCGTGCTCAAGGCGCCGGACGTTCCCTCGGCTCTGGTCGAGACCGGCTGCCTCTCCAACCGCGAGGAAGAGCGCCTGCTGCAGCAGGAATCCTATCAGCGCAAGCTGGCGGCGGGGCTCGTGCAATCCATCAACGACTATTTCGACACGGTCGCCAAGGCCTGAGCCTGGTGGCCGGGTGTAGGCTCGCCGGCGCCCCGGGGGTGCTGGCGATGGCAGAAATTCTGCCCGGGCGACCGGCGCGTTAACCTTTTGTTGAGGATTTGCCGGGTATAACGACCGTGCAATTCGCGGTTATGCCGTGCATTGCAAGTCCTTCGGGCTTTTCCTCCCTGAACCTGGGCCGCACTTCGGTGCGGCCCTTTTTTTTCTGCAAGTCGTTGGTAGGACTAAATTTTTCTCTCCGACCGCGGGCCGAATCAGGAGCGCCCCGCGGGCCCCGCATGCTTCGGTCAGGATTATCGTCACGGGGAAATAGCGCAGTTTGCCATGGTGCTGTCGGTCCAGAGAATGTCGATTTAGATCGCCTGCGACGTTGGTCGATGGTAAACGATCCGGTCGCGAGAGACAGGTACCGACCATGATCAAACTGACCCTGCTTTACGGCCAGCCCAAGGACCCTGCTGCCTTCGAGCGGTATTATGCGGAGACGCACATGCCGATTGCCTCGCAAATTCAGGGCCTGCGGCGTATCGAGCTTGCCAAAGTGACCGGTACGCCCGATGGCGGAACGCCCGCGTTCTATCGTATGGCGGAACTCTATTTCGACAGTCCCGAGCACATGCAGCGCGTGTTGGCGACACCGGAGGCGCGAAAGGCGGTGGCCGATCTGCCGAACTTCGCAACCGGCGGCATTACGAGCTTGATCGCGCAGGTCCAGGAATAGGCGTCAATCGGTCCATTTCTCCACCGAAGCGCGCAACTGCATAGCCTTAACGGAGCGGCCGGAGCCGCGGTCGCCGACGGCCCTTGCACAAGCCATTGAAAATAATGGTGCTGCCGGTAAGGATTGAACTTACGACCTCCCCCTTACCAAGGGGGTGCTCTACCACTGAGCTACGGCAGCGA
>Ga0209415_10016944_pt1 | contig 11643 bp, 9 predicted proteins | sample PeaSoiSIISIP2007_FD_187696 | JGI IMG/M metagenome (GOLD analysis project Ga0209415, IMG submission 187696) | Peat soil microbial communities from Weissenstadt, Germany - SII-SIP-2007 (SPAdes) (version 2) | ecosystem: Environmental > Terrestrial > Soil > Wetlands > Peat | place: Germany... | reverse complement strand
GAGGCTCAGAACTGGGCAAGTGAAGCCGCAAAAAACGCGTCGACGCGGCCGAGGATCTCCGCGGGAGTACGCGCGGTGGTAACCTGCTGGCGAAGGTCGGCGCCGTTGCGGACTCCGCGGGTGAACGAGCAGGCAAACTGCTTCATCTTCCCGATGGCGTCTGGCAAGCCGGCGTCGGCCAGGTGTCCGTAATACGCCGAGAGCAGCCGATAGCGGTCGGCATCTGTGGGTTCCGCGTAGGAACCCGTGGATGCAAATTCCTCCAGCTGGCGAAAGATCCAGGGATTGCTGCCGGCGGTGCGGCCGATCATGACCGCGTCGCATCCCGTCTGCTCCATCATGCGAAGCGCGTCGTGGGGCGAGCGGATATCGCCGTTGCCGATGACCGGAATGCGCACGGCCTGCTTGACGGCGCGAATCAAATTCCAATCGGCGGCGCCCTCATATCGCTGCGCGCGCGTTCTGGGATGGACGGCAATGGCCTCGACTCCAACCGCCTCGGCGAGCCGCGCGACTTCCACAGCGACGATGCTTTTCTCGTCCCAACCGGCGCGCGTCTTGACGGTAAGAGGAATGCGCACCGCGGCGCGCACTTCGCGCAGGATGGCCTCGAGTTCGCGGAGGTCCCGCAACAGGCCCGAGCCGCCGCACTTGACGACTTTCTTGGCCGGGCAGCCCAGATTGATATCCACGATGTCGAAGCCGAGATCCTCAACGATTCGGGCGGCGTCGGCCAGCGCGCGCGCATGGGCGCCGAAAAGCTGCGCGGTGATGGGGTGCTCATCCGGCTGGAAATAAAGATAGCTGAGAGTGCGGCGAGAGTCCCGGGTAATGCCCTCGGCGCTGGTGAATTCGGTCATGATCAGGCCGCAGCCGCCGAGGCCGCGGATCATGCGGCGGAAGATCGTGTCCGTGACGCCAGCCATGGGGGCCAGCACCGTGGCCGGAGCGATGCGCACATCGCGAATCTCGAAACTCTTTGCGCTCATGGCTGCCGGCCGGCCGCACTCGCATGGCGCGGCTGGTCTTCTCCCGTGACGTGTCCCGTGACGTGCAGCGCCAGAGCCTCCCGCGATCCGTTGAAGAAGCCCTCGATCAATCGCGCAACCGCACTCGAACGCGCCTGCCTGGCCGAAAGCCTGGGCCGATAAACCCAGGCGCGGCCCACCTTCCGCCGGAGGACAACGTGTTTTTGCGCCAGGCGATCGAGAATGGTCATGATCGTGGTGTAGGCGCGAGGACGCTTTTCGGCGAGGGACTGCTGAACCTGGCGCACGGTGGCCTGTTCAAGCGGCCACAGCGCATTCATGCAATCGAGCTCGAGCGGCGAGAAGTCCAGAATCGAGTGCCGCGACGTCTTCCCGGCGGCGGACGATTTGCGACGGCGCCGCATGCCATTGCCCGGCGCGCGCTTCGCGGGACTCGCCACTACGAACCTTTTCTCCGGCCGAGTTGCGGCTCGCCGGATGCAGCGGTGGTTCTGGCTGCGTTTGGGGCAGCAGTCGAGGCCGCGTTCGGGGCCGCGGCCCGGAACAAATCCACGCGCAGGAGCTTGCGGGCGAGCGCCGGGCTGTAGGCGCTCCACCCCGCTTCGCCACCGTCGGCGGCCAGCGCCGCGCGCGCCGCGCCCAATTTGGAATCGAGGTCGTCGAGATAGTGCAGGACCAGGGCTTCGGGAAACATGGGCAGCTTGGGCGAACCGAACTCGTATTGGCCATGATGGCTGATCAGCAGATGCTTGACGAGCGTCTTCAGATCGCTCGGAAATCCCTCGATGGCGTTCATTTTGGCGGTCACCTGCTCGAGGCCGAGAACGATATGCCCGAGCAGTTCCCCTTCGTCGCTGTAGTGAATGGCGCGCTCGTAGCAAAGCTCATCGAGCTTGCCGATGTCGTGAAGCATGACGCCGGTGAGCAGCAGATCGATATCGATCTCGGGGTAATTCTGGGCCACCAGGCGAGCGAGGCCGCACAGGCTCACGACGTGCTCCAGCAGCCCGCCCAGGAAAGCATGATGCATCCTCTTGGCCGCGGGCGCGCGCTTCAGCCTCGGGACGACCAGCGGGTCCTCGATCACGCCGGCCACCAGGCGGTTGAGCCAGGGGTTCTTGATGGAGGCGGCGTGTTCGCGCAAGCGGAGATACAGCTGCTCGACGTCCTCCGCCGTGTGCGGGAAATAGTCGGCGAGATCGATCTCCCCGGGTTCGGCGCGGCGCACTTTATCGACGGCAAGCTGCATGCGATTTCGGTAATTCTCCACCCGCGCCTGCACCTTGACGATGTCGTCCCGCTCGAAGGTGCCGGCGAGAGCGTCGGCGTTGTCCCACAGCCGCGCCTCGACACTGCCGCTGCGGTCGCCGAGCTCCATCCGCAGGAAGGACTTTCCTTCGCGCGTCAGGCGCAGCTCCTTTTCACAAACCAGGAAAAATGACGTGATGCTGGTGTCGGCGGTCAGGTCGGAAACGTATGCGGATTTCATCCGCCGTTCTTGGTGCCCGCGGAGGCGGAGGGAATCGCGGGCGCGTTCTTCTTATTTTTCTTTTTCTTGTCGCCGTCGTCGGGCGTGGCGGGAACCTCTTCGATGGTGCTGGAAGGGACAGCGGCGGTGTCGGTGTATCCGGGCTTCACCTCCACGTAGCTGTCCTCGCGCAGGGTTTCCAGATAATCGCGCATGGCCGGGCGGAGCTTGGCGGAATAGAGGCGGTCGTTGATTTCGTTTTCCACCTTTTCCTGGGGCTGCTGGCCCGCCGCGTAATGCTCCTGCACCTGAAGAATCAGAAAGCCGGTCTTGGTTGGGAGCACATCGGTGAACTGGTTGCGCTGCAGCTTGAAGACGAGATCCTCAAAAGTTGGCGCGAGCTGCCCGCGCTGGAAGGTGCCCAGGCCGCCTCCCTGCTTGGCGGTGCTGCCGTCGGAGAAACGCTTGGCCAGTTCGCCGAAGTCGTCGCCGTTTTTGACGCGCTGCACCAGGTCGTCGGCCTTCTTGCGCAGCGCAGGAAGATCCGAATCCGGCTTTCCGTCGGTGCTCACCAGAATCTCGCGCAAGACCACCTGCTCGGGACGGACGAACTCCGCTTTGTGCTCCTCGTAGTATTTCTGGACTTCCGCGTGGTCGATGATGACCCTGCCGCCGACTTCGCGGCGGATGACCTCCTGCTGCAGAAGCTGATTGCGGATGTTGCTCTTGAAATCCTCGTAGCTCACGCCGGACTGCTCGATCTGCTTCTCCAGCTCCTCCATCGAGGGAATCTTGTTCTGGATGCGGATCTCATCGAGGCGCTTCACCACCTCGGTTTCGACGCTGACGTCCATGTCCTTGGCGCGCTGGACGAGCAGCGCGTTATCGATCAGGTCGCGCAGCAAATCCTTTTCCTGCGCGGCGACCCGGTCATTGACTTGCTGCGGCGTGCAGGCCGGGCAGTCCTGCTGCACTTCGGACTGGAGCTGCGCGCGGGCGCGCTGGACATCGCCGCGGGTGATGATCTCGTTATTCACGCGGGCGACGACTTCCTCGATGATCACGTCTGTGCTTTGAGCGCCGAGGCGCAAGGCTGGCAGAACGATCAGCGCGCACGCGCAACAGAAGAGCCAGTGCTTCCTCATCTTCATTTGTGCCTCTCTGGTGCCTCTCAGGCATTCTAGCGCCCCGTTTCGAGGGGAAGCAACACGTTTCGGATCGCTTCGGCCAGGCTTCCGGGCCCGCGCTCCATGGCGATGGTCAAGACGCCGCTGGGGTCCAGGCGCATGCCCTTCCGCTTGCGGACCAGGCCCACCATCTGCTCGGGGTGCACCGGGGTGGTGGGGTGAAACTTCACGGCCACGTCGCTGCCGCGGCGATCGATCGAGGATATCTGCAGGCGCTCGCAGAGCGACTTCAGCACGGCATAATCGAGCAAATTGCCCACGGCCGGCGGGGGCGGGCCGAAGCGGTCCGCGAGCTCGCGCCGCAGGGCTTCCCGCTCGGCCTCATCCGCGATTCCCGCGATGCGCTTGTAGGTGCGCAGGCGAAGATTTTCGCCCGGCAGGTATTCGGGAGGGATGCGGATATCCATGCCCAGGTTCAGGGTGACGCGGAGCTCGGGTTCCGCGCCCGCGCCTTTCTTGCTGGCCACGGCGCGCTCGAGCATCTGCGTGTACAGATCGAAGCCGATGGCGCTGATGTGCCCGTGCTGCTCGCGCCCCAGCAGGTTACCCGCTCCGCGGAGTTCGAGATCGAGAGCGGCGATGCGAAAGCCGGCGCCTAGTTCGCTGAATTCGCGCAGGGCGGCGAGCCGTTTTTTCGCGAGCGCCGTCAAGCTGCCCTCGGGGGGAACGAGCAGATAGGCATAGGCGCGCTGGTTGGAGCGGCCCACGCGGCCGCGAAGCTGGTACAGCTCGGACAACCCGAAGCGGTCGGCGCGATTCACGATGATGGTGTTTGCGCGGGGAATATCCAGGCCGTTTTCGATGATGGTGGTGGAGACCAGCACATCGGCTTCGTCGCGCACGAACTGGAGCATGACTTTTTCGAGCTGGCGCTCATCCATCTGGCCGTGGCCGATCACCACGCGGGCCTTGGGCACAAGTTTCTGAACCATGGCCGCCACCGAATGAATCGACTCGACGCGGTTGTGCAGGAAGAAGACCTGGCCGCCGCGATCGAGTTCCTCGGCGATGGCGCGCCGCACGATCCCTTCGGAGAAGGGGGCCACGACCGTCTGAATCGCCAGGCGATCCTTGGGCGGGGTTTCGATGACGGACATATCGCGCAGGCCGACCAGGGACATGTTGAGGGTGCGCGGAATGGGCGTGGCCGTGAGAGTGAGCACATCCACATCGCGGCTGATCTCCTTGAGCCGCTCTTTGTGCGTGACGCCGAAGCGCTGCTCTTCATCGACGACGAGCAATCCGAGATCGTGAAAGCGCACGTCGCGCGACAGCAGGCGGTGCGTGCCGATGAGGATATCGACTTTGCCTGCTTCCACCGCGGCCAGGGTTTCCTTTTGTTCGCGCGGACTGCGGAAACGACTGAGCATGTCGATGCGCACGGGAAAAGCGGACGCGCGGCGGCGAAAGGTTTCGTAGTGCTGAAAAACGAGCACGGTGGTGGGCGCCAGCACGGCCACCTGCTTGGAACTGCAGACGGCCTTGAACGCGGCGCGCATGGCCACTTCCGTCTTGCCGTAGCCGACATCGCCGCACAGAAGCCGGTCCATCGGCGAGGGCTTTTCCATGTCCCGCTTGATTTCCGCGATGGCCGAATCCTGATCCGGCGTTTCGGCAAACTCGAAGGCGTCCTCGAATTCCCGCTGCCAGGGAGTGTCGGGGGGAAAGGCGAACCCGGGCGCGGATTTGCGCTCCGCGTACAGTTCGAGCAATTTATCCGCGAGATCGGTGAGCGATTTGCGCACCTTGGACTTGCGCGCGCCCCAGGCTCCGCCGCCCAGGCGGTCGAGCTGAGGTTTAGCGCCCTCAAGCGAGCGGTATCCCTGGACCAGGTCCATGCGCTCGAGCGGCACGTACAGGCGCGCCTCGTCGGCGTATTGCAGGCGCATGAACTCGCCGCGACGCCCGTCGCTTTCGATGGTTTGCAGTCCTTCGAATTGCCCGATGCCGTGGTCCACGTGCACCACGAAGTCTCCGGGCTTGAGTTCGCTGAAGTCGGAATAGAAGCTCGCGGTCCTGGGCCGCTGGCGCGGACGCTCGTGCGCCGGTGTGGTCTCAAACAGGTCGCCGGTTCCGTAGAAGGCCAGGCGCGCTTCGGGAAGGACGAAGCCCTCGGGCAGCGGCGCACGGACCAGAACGGCGGCCAGAGCGCTGCCGGAAGTGACCTCCTCGATGAGCCGCGAGCCCGTGGCACTCTGCTCCAGCTCGCCCAAGCGGTAGGGGACGTCCAGTTCGCGGCACAGATCGGCCAATCGTTCGAGTTCACCCGCACTGGCCGCGGCGATCAGCACTTCTTCCCCCGAGGCGATGCGGCTGCGCACTTCGCCGAAGAACGCGGCGACCTGACCGTGATAGCGCAGGGTCGGTTGAACGGCGAGGGTGCGCGGTTCGTGGTCGCCGCGCCGGAGCGGCAACTCCTCGAGGTTAAACTGCTGGCAGACAGAGAGCGCCTCACGCCACTGCTCCTGCGACAGCAGACCGGGAGCGGCGCCGGTTTCCGCACCTCGAATGCTCAGGTCTCGCGCCAATTGCTCCCGGCCATCCAGCGCGGCGCGCTCGATGGATTCGGGTTCGTCCAGAACGAGCAGCGTCCCTTCGCGCAAGCCGAAAAGCGTGAAGGCGCCGGTCTCCTGACTGCGTGCTCTGTTGGCGTCGGAAGCGGCGCCGGCGTTCGCGCCATCCTCATCTGCATTCCCATTTCCATCCCAGCGGCCTGCGGGCGACTCGGGCAATCCAAGGGGGAATTCGGTAAGCGGCGGCAGCAAGGCGCGCGTGACCGGCCCGGTGGAACGCTGCGTTTCGGGATCGAATTCGCGCAGGGATTCAACCGTGTCCCCCAAGAGCTCGATGCGCAGCGGCCGCGGCGCTTCGGGAGGAAAAACATCGAGGATGCCGCCGCGGACCGCGAACTGGCCGGGCATCTCCACCAGCTCGGTGCGGACATATCCGACGCGAGTGAGATGAGCGAGGACGCGGTCGAGCGGGATCTCCTCATCGCGCCCAAGCGAGAGCGACAGGGATTCGTAAAATTGCGGAGAGCCAAAGGCGAGCAGCGTGGCCGCCACGGGAACCACGAGCACGGAGGATTGCCCGCTTACGAAGCGCCCCAGCGTGGCGGCGCGCGTCTCCAAAATCTCCGGGTGCGGACCCGCGCCCTGGCCCGGGAGCGCGTCCAGGGCCGGCAGCAAGGAAACTGGGGCGGCCGAACCACCGGCGAAGGTGCGGTAGAAAAACTGCAGAGGCTCTAGAACGTCTTCGGCCCGCCGCTGGCTTTCCACCAAGAGCAGCGCGGGACGCCGGAGTTCCGCGGCCGCCAGCGCGGCGACGATGGCCTTAACCGGACTGGTGAGGCCGGCGAGAGATTCCCGGGGTGAACCGCGGCGCAAGGCATCGAGGGCCTCATCGATGGACGGCAGGCGCGTCAGCCGGCCGAGAAGTTCGGTAACGGCAGGAAAAAGCATCAGCGGCCGACCCAGCCCGGCCGCGCCGGGGAGGCAGCGCGGATTTTTTCGAGAATGCGCGTCGTGGAATAGCCCGCCTCAATCGGAACGGAAACCACCCGGCCGCCGGCCGCCTCGACCTCTTCGCGGCCCACGACTTCCGCCGCGCCCCAATCCGCACCTTTCACCAGGATGTCGGGGAGAAGTTGCGCGATCAATTTTCGCGGCGTGGAATCCGCAAACAGCACGACGTAATCGACCGCCGCCAGCGCGGCGAGAACCTCGGCCCGTTCGTTCTCGGGGATCACCGGCCGGGAATCGCCCTTTACCTGGCGCACGCTGCGGTCACTGTTCAGGCCGACGACGAGCACATCTCCGAGCGAGCGGGCCTGCTCGAGGGAACGAATATGGCCGGGATGAAGCAGGTCGAAACAGCCGTTGGTGAACACAACACGGCGAGCGCCGCGGAGCTCCCGGCTGAGCAGCGCAACCAGTTCGGTTTGTGAAACGATCCGACCCATGTCTGGAAGCCGCAGGCCGGCCCGAAAGGCCGGAGGTGAAAGTTTAACACGCGGCTTCGCGTGTAGCTTTCGATACCACGACCTCGCGCAGGGGCGGAAGCCGTTCCTTCGGTGCTATACTCCGCGTTGTCACACGGAGCGTTTTCCCAGCTGCGCGAGGCCATCTCGAGGCACGGTCAGCTCGGCGCAACGATACGGAACCTATGGAGGTTCGCCAAATCGCGATCGCAGGAGGAGGCCCCTCGGGCGCGCTTTGCGGCGAACGGCTGGCGCGCGCGGGCTTTGAAGTCACAATTTATGACGAGCATCTCGCCTGGGAGAAGCCCTGCGGCGGCGGCCTGACGCACAAAGCGATTCTCGCCTATCCTTTCTTGCTCGAGAACCCGTACCCCAAGAAACTGATCAGCAAGATCGAGTTGATCTCCAGCGCCGGCCATCGCGCGCGGTTCGAGATCGATCATCCCATCGTGATTTACTCCCGCGCCGTATTGAACGGATTGCTGCTGGAGCGCGCGGCGGCGGCGGGTTGCAGCGTGATCCGGTCGCGCGTGAGCGGCCTGCAGATCGGCGACGACGGCGTCCGCTTCCACATCGACGGCGGGATTCAGCAATCCGATTTCGCGGTGATCGCTTCGGGCGCGCGCAATTCCCTGCTGCCCGGGACACGGCCCCTGGCGAGCGACGACATGGAGATGACCATGGGCTACTTCGTTCCGTCGGGCGGCGAGACACTTCGCGTGAAATTTCTGCGGCGCTTCGAGGGTTATATCTGGTCGTTTCCGCGGTCCGACCATCTCTCCGTGGGGATCTGCGGCAAGCTCAGCAGCCACACGTCGCAGGAGCTGAGTCATCATCTTCACGAATTTCTGCGGGAGGAGGGAATCCCCTCCGACGGGGCGCGCTTCTACAGCCACGTGCTGCCCTCGCCGCAGGCGGAGACGCTGCGGCAGCGCCGCATCGCGGGCCCCCACTGGGCGCTGGCCGGAGATGCGGCCGCGGTGGTCGATCCCATCACCGGCGAAGGCCTCTACTACGCCCTGCGATCAGGCGCCCTGCTGGCCGAAGCGCTGATTGCCGGCCAGCCGGAGAGTTATCCCCAGCGGGTGCGGGAGGATTTCTCGAACGAGCTGGAGATCGCCGCGACGATCGCGCGGCAATTCTATCGCGGCAGTTTTCTCGGCGGCGCGGTGGCCACGCGCATGACGCAATTCGTGCAGCGTAGCGCCGCATTTCGCGCGCTCATCGGCGATGTCTTCAGCGGCGCGCAACAGTATTCGACACTCAAGGCGCGGCTCTGGGCGCAGCTGGGCGTCACGCTGCTCGAAGTGTTCGAAGGCATGATCCGCCCGGGCGCGTCGCTCCCCCACCAAACAGCAGGAGACGCGTAGCGGTCCCTCCCCGTTCGTCGCAAATCCAGGATTTGTCAGGATTTTTCGGGCGCTAGAGAGCGGTGCGGCGGGCGGCGGGCTTGCGCGCCGGCGGAGGAATCAGGCTGGCCATCTTGCGGATCATGGCCAGCACCAGCCGCTTATCCCCGTCTGAAAGGCTGGTACTGTACCTCTTGATTTCGGCCAGGAAACGGATCTCATCTTCGGAGAGCTCGCCGAGCATTTTTTGGGTGTCCCGGTCGCGCGGAGTTTCCGTACCGGGGAAGAAATCAGCGAGGCTGATTTCCATGGCCTCGGCGATTTTTGCCAGGGTTTCGAGAGACGGCACGGTGTGGCCGTTCTCCACGCGAGAGAGGTAACAGCGCAGCAGCCCCGTGCGGCGCTCGATATCGCCTTGCGACAGGCCGCGCTGGCCGCGGTAGGTGCGGATCACCTCACCGATTTTTACTTTGGGTTTCTCCTTAGGCATGCACTACTCTCCCGAACGACGGGCTAATCTTACGTAGCACGCAATAAGGGCGCAAGGGGATTCTAGGTATCTTGACGCGCATCATTACCCATTGATCACACCGCCCCTGCGGCCGCCAAGGCGAGGCAAGATCGGGCGCACCGCATCGCCCCACCAAAAAAGAGCCAGCCTTTCCCCTTCGGGCTCGCGGGCCGCGGAGGGGAAGGGCTGGGCGGCAAGGACCCTGCGCTCGTGCCTTACGGCGCGAGCTCGAGGATCACAAAGGTTCCCGCGATCATCTGCGGACGCGGGCGCGGATTGTCCGCGGTCGGCGCCGCGGCCGGCTTGAAGTCCGCCGTCACGGTGAACACGTGATGCGTCTTAGTATCGACCGCCATGGTGCGAGCGCCAAATTGCGTGGTGACGTTCCCCACGGAGCTGTATTTATCGGGCGAATCCTGGTGCAGGATGGAGACCAGCCCTTCGCGGCATGAGGCGAAGAGCAGCCCCGTGCCCGGATCGAACCCGTTGCCGTCGGGATCGCCGCCGATGGGGGGAGAAGCGACCACCTTGCCCGTGTCTGCGTTGACCACGGCCATGATCTTGTCGCAGGCGGCAAAGAGCCGGCGATTCTTGGCATCGATAGACAGAGCGGAAGGGCCCTCGCAGGGCGCGAGAGGCCAGGGGCCGCCGGTCACCATCAGCGACTTCGTATCTATCTTGAGGATCGCACTCTTGTCCTCGAGGTTCACATAGAGGCTGCCCTTGCCGTCCAGCGCCGGCGCCTCGGGCTTGCCTCCGAGCATTACCGTGCCGACCACCTGCCCGCTCACGGCATCAATGGCCGTGGCGTTGCTGGTCCGGCCATTCATGGTGAACACGCGCTTGGTCTGCGGATCGTAGATGATGGAATCCGGATTTTCGCCGGTCACGTTGATCTCGGAGGTGGGCTTCATGGTTTTCAGATCGAAGACGGTGACCGTGTTGGCCATGCCATTGCTGGTAAAACCCTTGCCCAGTTCCGGCGCGACCGCGACGCCGTGTATGCCCTTGGTGTCGGGGATGTCACCGATGACGTTGCCCGACGTTTCATCAACGATCATCATGTGCGACCCGCGCGAGAGATAGATGCGGTGCGCATCGGGATCGACACTGACATAGTCCCACGCGCCGTCTCCGCCGACCGGGATTCTGCGCACGACCTTATAAGTCGAGCCCTGCTGCGGCGCGGCAAACGTCCCGGTCGCGGAAATGAGCAGCAGAGAAGACGCGAGGATACAGGCCCAGCAAAACAATCCTAAAACTCGCCCTCGTGACATAAGTTCATCTCCTATCGTGATTTTGGATTCAGCTTTTCCCTTGAAATCCTTGTTCCCAAATCGTCATTTCATTCGCCGCCGAACTTTTCCCTTACAGCGCGGGCCGGCGCTCCCTGGTCAGATAGAACTGCACGGCCGGGGTAATAATCAACGACAACACCATGGAGATCAGAATGCCGCCGATCACGGCGATGGCCAGGGGCTGCAGCATCTGCGATCCGGCACCGAGCGCGAGCGACAGCGGCAACATGCCGGCCATGGCGGCCATGGCCGTCATCACGATAGGACGCAGCCTGCGGCGCCCGGCCTGAATCAGGGCCTCCTCAGAAGAAAATCCCACCGCCCGGAACTTCTGGTTGGCATCGAGCAAGAGAATGCCGTTCTTGGCCACGATGCCGACCACCATGATCAAGCCCATGAACGAGGAGACGTTGAACGTAGTGCGCGTAAGCAGCAGAGCCAGAAAGACACCGGAGGTGGAAAGGACCGCCGACGAGAGGATGGCCACGGGCGCCGAAAAAGACCGGAACTCGAAAAGCAGCACGAGAAAGATGAGCACCAGGGCCAGCAGCAAGACCACCACGAGATCATGAAACGATTTCTGCTGCTCCTTGTAGGTGCCGCCGTACTCGACGCGAATCGAGGGAGGCAGTTTCAGATCATTGATGGCCTTCTGCACCGCCGCCACGCCGGTGCCCAAATCCAAACCTTCCAGGCGCGCGGTGACTTCAACGTCGCGCTGCAGATTCTCACGAAGAATTTCCGTCTGACCCGGCAATTCGGTCATGGTGGCCAGAGAGCCGAGCGTGGACGTTCCCCCGGCGGAATTCACAAGCATGGTATTGCTCATGGCCTCGGGGCTGGCGCGGTTTGCTTCCGGGTA
>Ga0209415_10016943_pt1 | contig 11644 bp, 10 predicted proteins | sample PeaSoiSIISIP2007_FD_187696 | JGI IMG/M metagenome (GOLD analysis project Ga0209415, IMG submission 187696) | Peat soil microbial communities from Weissenstadt, Germany - SII-SIP-2007 (SPAdes) (version 2) | ecosystem: Environmental > Terrestrial > Soil > Wetlands > Peat | place: Germany... | reverse complement strand
GAGGGCGCCGGAAGGTCGAGCGCAGCGCGGCGAGCAACCCCGGTGGTCGCGCGTGCACCTTGTAATGCTTGACGAGGTGCTGGACGGAGATCAACGAGGCCGCCCGGTGCTCCGCGTCGTCTCTGTCGTCGGGCTAGCCCGCGTGGCCTAGCTTCTTTTGCCCGTCCTCGAAGAGGACCTCGACCTTCGCCCCTTCGACGCCGATGACCACCCCCTTGCCGAACTTGGGGTGGAGGATGAGCGCGCCCTTCGCGAAGCGCGCCGTCATCGCGTAGGGGGCGAAGGCGGCGTCTTCCTTCCCGCCGGTCTGTTCGGCCCACGTCTTCGGGGCCTCTTCTTTCTTCCCGCCGAATCCGGCGCTGTCGTCATGGTCACGGGAGCCGAAGTTGCGCGGTTTGGAGCGTTTGATGGACATCGGCGGGCGATGTAGCGCATTTCGGGCCGGGCGGGGGGCCGAAGCGCGAGCGGCCCCCGCGACCGGGCCGCGTTTCTCCTTTCCTATGGCCAATTCGCGGCTATGATGCGCGCCCTTCTGGAGGTTTTCCCATGTACAGCCGGTTCCGTATCGCGTTCCCCTTTGCCTTGCTGGCACCTCTCGCCGCCGGATGCGGCTCGAACTCGAGCTCCGGTACCGGCGATTCGGGTGGAAAGCCGGATACCGGCGTCACCCACCACGACGCGGGCGTGTCGAACGATACGGGGACGCCGAAGCACGACACCGGGACGCCGAAGCACGACACCGGCGTCCCTTCGCAGGACACGGGCACGGGCGGCGACGCCGGCACGATCACGGTGACCCCCGCTCCGGGGAGCAAGATGATCGCGAGCGGGATCATCCAGGTCCTCGGGAAGACCAACGACGACTACCTCGTCTTCTACGACGCCACTCAGGGCGTCTCCGTGGCGGACAAGACGGGCACCGTCACGCAGATCGCGAAGGGTCCGCCCGACGGCGGCCTGGGCCCCAACTTCGCCTACGCCCTCGGCAACTTCGTCTTCTTCACGGTCAACTACACGACGCACAGCGTGAGCGGGCAGACCGAGCTCCTCTCGGGCGACCTCATGGTGTGGTCTCACACGCTCGGCACGGCGACGAAGCTCGCCAGCAAGGCCGTCGGGCAGGCGTACATCGCGACGGACTCGTCGTACATCGCGTACCTCGACAACGCGACCGGGGCCACGGGGACCTACGGCAACCTCGGCGTCGTCGCCGCAGCCGACATCGCGACCACCGGCGGGACGGACGTCCTGACGGACATCGTGATCGACACCTCTTCGACGACGTGCGCGCCCATCGCGGAGTTCTCGAAGACGACGCTCGTCGCGAGCGCATGCCAGCAGATCGACGGCGGCAACTCTCCGCCGACCGTCACGGCGTTCAGCGGCGCCGCCTGGACGCCCACCGTCCTCCTCGCGAGCGCGGGCCCGGTCAACATCTCCGCCTTCCCCGGCGCCCTCAACTTCGCCGTCGACACCGCGGGCGTGAACGCCCTCGTCCTCGGCAGCGGGGCCTCGGCTCAGCTCTCGGTGGTCGGCCTCGGCGGAACGGGGTTGACGTCGCTCCTGACGCCGTTCGGCGCCATCGCGAACGGCACGCCCTACTTCTACCTGAGCAACGCGTCGGCGTTCGCTCTGTTCACCGAGCCGTCGGGCGCGTTCGGCAAGGCCACGATCACGGGGCAGGACCCGACGACGGCGACCGTCACGACCCTCGTCCCGGCGACCTCGAAGGTCTTCGGCGTCGCCGGTATTTCGCCGGACGAGAAGTACGACGTCGACTACAACACCGCGCTCGACAGCAGCACGGGATCGCCGTCGACGCTCAACCTGCGCAACATCGCGACCGGCACCTCCGTTCCGCTGCTCAACAACGCGATCGGCAACGTCTTCGGCAGCACGAACACGTTCACGGCCGATAGCTCGTACGTCGTCTTCACGGGCGACCTCACGGCCGTCCCGCAGGCGAACGGCGGCATCGCATCCGTCGGCTCGCTGCAGACGGCCGCGGTCGCGACGGGGACGATCAACACGCTCGTCCCCGCGTCCGGCAAGGTGTGGGACTCAGAGTCGCTCGCCGGCGGCACGAAGCTCCTCTACAACCAGAACTACGTGACGGGCCCGACGCTGTCGACGGGGGCGCTGCCGAACGGGGGTGCTACGGCCGACCTGTACACGGCTGACGCGGCGATGGCTTCTCCGGGGACGCTCTTCATCACCGGAGCCGACGCGAACTACTACGCCACGAGCGACGGCAAGAGCGTCTTCTACTCGTTCACGCAGCTCGCGGCGGGCGACGGTGGCACCGCGTCGGTCGTGGCCGGTGACGGCGTGTACGTCGTCGCGCTGCCGTGACGTTGGTCTAGCCTCCCCTGGGAGCACGCGAAGCGCTCGGCCCGAAGAGGGTCGGGCGCTTCGCCGTTTCTTCTCGCCGCCTCAGTACTCGCACGCGTACGGGAAGGCCTGCCCGGCCCCGGTCTCAGGGTGCGCGAGCCCCGTGTCGTAGAGGTCGGAGATCAGAATGTAGGCGTACGACGACGGCGTGCTCACGCGCGGCTCGTGGTTGCCCCACACCGCGGGTCGTGAACCGGTCGACGTGGTCGAGGCCTCGACGCCGTCGTCCCACACCCAGATCGGCTTCGCATGCGGGCCCGCGTCCGTGGCGCTGGCGCGCGCGCTCATGCCGATCCAGAACGCGTTCAGGAACTGCGTGCCGCTCACGGCGTTCTGGAGCTCGTAGAGCTCGTAGATCACCTGCTCCCGCTCCGGGCGGCTCGCGAAGACGACGAGGTGGGCCGTTCCCGCCCCAGCGTCGCCTAGCGAGGCGCAGGCCGCCTCCGCGTTCGCCGCGCTCAGGGACCCGGGACTATAGGCGTACCGCTTGGGCCCGCCGTGGTTCGCAGTGAGGGTCGCGGCGATGGTGAAGCAGTAGTAGCCGTTGAAGCAGGGCACGGAGCGGGACCCGACCGGTTCGCGCTCGCAGATCACCTGCGCGGTGGTGGTCGTCCCCGCGACCTCCATGATCCCGTCGTTCTTCTGGGAGTCCACGGCGACCACGTTCACCCCCGGTCCGACGTCGGCTCCCGCGTCGGCGAACGGGATCGCGGCCGTGGAAGCGAGCCCGTGCACGAAGCACCCCGTGCATTCGTCGGCGAGATATCCAGGCTCGTTGACGGCCTGCGAGGAGAACACCCCGCCGTCGGCGGAGATGTTGAGCCCGACCCAGTATGGCGCGTTCACCGGCCACGCGGATTTCAGCTGGTTCACGACGTCGGCGGCCTCCTCGTCGTTCACGAACGTGACCACGTGCGCCTGCTGCGTTCGCTCGCCGCAGACAACCGCGCCGTTGTCGACCGGCTTCTTCGCGGTGAAGTAGCAGTGGTTGCTGAGCGGGTCGACGAAGACGGCGCCTCCTGCGCCGGACTGGCAGACGATCTGACAGTTCACGCAGCCGGGGTTGCTGTCCGGAGGGACGCCGGGGTCGCACGTCTCGGGCGGGTCGATCGTGCCGTTCCCGCAGAGGTTCAGCGCAACGTCCGGCAGGCACGCCCACGCCGCGAGCCCGCCCACGGCCCCCGCCGCTGCGATGCATCCGACTCGTCGCGCGGCGCGGACCATGGCGCGAAAGGTAGCAGAGCTGCGCGTCAGGGTGGACGCTCCCCCTTCGTCGCGATAGGGCAATCGCGTACGATGAACCCCAACGAGATCGCCTTCGATCCGCGCGCGCTCGAGGCCGGCTCGCCGGCCGTCACGGTGCGCTGGCTCGGCACCGCGGGGTTCGAGCTCTCATGCGAGGGGCACACCGTGCTCTTCGACCCATATCTCACGCGCGCGTCCCTGCTCCGCTGCGTCGCCTCGCCGCTGCGCTCCGACGAGGCGCTCCTGGTGCGACACCTGCCGCGCGCGGATGCGATCGTGCTCGGCCACACGCACTTCGACCACGCGCTCGACGCCCCGTCCATCGCCAAGCGCACGGGGGCGCGGGTCTTCGGGAGCACGTCGGCCGCCCATCTGTGCCGAGCCGCAGGCGTCGAGGAGGCGCAGATCGACGTCGTCGAAGGCTCGGTCGGAGCGGCCGCGGCCGTCCGCGAGATCGGCCCGTTCCGCCTCATCTTCCACCCGAGCGCGCACTCACCGCTCCTCCTCGGTCGCGTCCCGTTCGAGGGGGAGATCGCGGACTGCGACGCGATCCCACAGCACGCGAAGGACTACCTCTGCGGCGCCGTCTTCGGCGTCGAGGTACGCGTGGCGGGCCGGACGATCTTTCACGTCGGGAGCGCGGAGATCTTGCCCTCCGTGCCGCGGATCGAGGCGGACCTCGCGCTCGTCTGCGTCGCCGGCTGGAGCGCCACGCAGAGCTTCCCCGAGCGCATGATGCAGACGCTCTCCCCCCGCGCGGTGCTGCTCTCGCACTGGGACAACTTCCTCCTGCCCCTCGAGCGCGGTGCTCGCCCGCTCCCGGCGATGCAGACCGGTCGCCTGGTCGATCGACTGGCGCGCTCGAGCGGGGATGTCATGATCGGTACGTTGCCCATCCTCGGCACGCTTCTCCTCTGAATACGTCCGGGGGATCCTCCGTCGAACGGCGTCTCCGCCCCATTTCGACCCTTCCTCCTCCCGATGGACTAAACTTCGTAGCTCATGCCCGCGCTCGCTTCTCCCTATCGACCGCTGCTCCTCTTGGGACGGGGAGGGATGGGCTCGGTCGAGGCGGCGTCCGAGGAACTAGCGGACGGGACCACCCGCATCGTCGCGCTGAAGCGCATCCTGCGAACGACCGGGAGCGACGCTCCGCAAGTCGAGATGTTCTTGCGCGAGGCGCGCCTCACGACGCTGCTCGAGCACCCGAACGTGATCCGTTCGTTCGCGTACGGGGAATCGTCGGGCGAGCTCTTCCTCGCGATGGAGTACGTCTCCGGCGAGCCGCTTTCGCGCGTGCTCTCCGCGGCGCGTGCGCGAGGTGAGCCGCTGCCGCTCGGCGTGATCGCGTATGTCCTCGCCGAGGCGTGCGAGGGGCTTCACGCCGCCCACGAGCTCCGTGGACCGGACGGGGAGCCGCTCGGCGTCGTTCACCGCGACGTGTCCCCGCAGAACGTGATGGTCGGCTACGACGGAACCGTGAAGCTCCTCGATTTTGGGGTCGCGAAGATCGAGCTGCTCGACTGCGCGGCGCGGACGAAGACGGGCGAGGTCAAGGGGAAGACCGCGTACATGTCGCCGGAGCAGGCGATGGGCGAGGTCATCGACCGTCGGAGTGATCTCTACAGCATCGGCGCGGTGCTCTTCGAGTGCGTCGCGGGCGTGCGGATGTGGGGCACCGGTACGGACCTCGACGTCCTGCGGAAGCTCGCGCTCGAGGCTCCGCCGAAGCTGTCCGACGTCGCCCCCGCGGCTCCGGCTGCGCTCGCCGAGCTCTTCGACCGGCTCGTCCTTCGCGATCCAGAGAAGCGCCCCGGGAGCGCGCACGACGTCGCCGTCGCGCTCCGCGCGCTCGCGACCGACGAGCGGTCGAGAACGGATGCCGCGGCGCTCCGCGAGACGATGGCGACGCTCTTTGCAGGAGAGCGCGAGCGACGCGACCACGCGCTCGCGCGGGCGATGGCGGCCGGACCGACCGACGAAGCGAACGGGGCCACGGGGCGCCCGGGCTCCGGCGAATCCGGGCCCGTTTTCATCACGCACAGCGCGCTTCCGGCGCAAGGGCCAGCGCGCAGGCAACCGGGGGCCTGGGCCACGGGCGCCGCGGCGGTCCTCGCGTGCGGGTTGGCCGCGCTCGCGATGTTGCACCGCGGCCCGGGCGAAGCCTCCGCCACGCTCCCGCTGACCGCCGCGCCTCTCAGGCTCCCGGCGGCGAAGGAGCCACGCGCGAGCGAGCGCGCGAGCCCGGCGCCCGAAGCGCACGCGGCCCCAGCGTCCGCGCCTGCCCCCGCGATCGCGAGGGAAGCCCCGCCGGAGTCGCCAGCCCCCGCGGCACACAAGGCGCTCTTTCTCGCGCCTCGGCACACGGCGACGCCCCCGTCGGTGCGCGCGCCGACCGCGCCTGCCTCGGCGGCTGCCATCGCGTCGGTCGCTCCGGTCGTCACGGCTCCGCCGGTCGCCTCCGGAACGTCCCGCCCGCCCGATCCACCGGATGTCGATCCGACGCCTTTCTAGCCTCGTCGCGCTGCTCGCCTGCGCGGCGGCGACGGTCGTCGTCCCGAGCCGCGCCTGGGGAGACGACGACGCGCTCGGTCCCTACCGGGATCGCTTCCGCCTCGGGATGGAGAAGTACAAGGCGGGCGCGCTCGCCGAGGCCGTCCGCGTCTGGAGCGCGGTCTATGAGGAGATCGGGCCCAAGCGCGGGTATCGCCTCTCGTTCGACCTCGCGCGCGCCTACGACTCGAACGGCGAAGCGACACGCGCGGCGGAGCGCTACCGTTCGTTCCTGGACGAAGTCGACGCGCGAACGAAGGCGAACGAGCTCATCCCGGGGATCGTCGCGCGCGAGGCCGCCGACGCCGCGTCGCGAATGGACGCGCTGAACCGCGAGCACGGGCGCATCGCAATCGCCGCGACCGCGGACGCCGTGGTCGCGCAGGTCGACGACGCCGACCCTCGTCTCGGCGCCTTCACGGCGTACGTCGCCCCGGGCACGCACGTGGTCACGTTCGGTCCAGGGCGCGACGACGCCGAGAAGATCGAGGTGACCGTGGCCGCCGGCGAGATCGTCGTCGCGCGGTCGACCCGCCCCCCGACGCCGCGCGCAGTCCCTCCCGTCGATCCGATCTTCACGAAGCGCGTGACCCATCCGTTCTCGTCGACCGTGCTCTACGCGAGCGCCGTCGCCACCGCCGTCTCCGTCATCGCGCCCGTGCTCGCCTACGAGCACGCGTACTCGCTGATCGACACGAACAACTCGACGACCGCCACGGCGGCAGCCAAGACGAGCGCCGTGAACGCCTACAACGGAGGCGCGAGGACGTTCGCGTACGGCATGCTCGCCGTCCCCATCACGCTCGGCACAGTCACGGGCGTGCTCACCACGTGGTACTTCGCCGGCACGAAGGAGCACGAGGTCGCGGCGTCCGTGGGCTTCGCGTCGGGCGGTGCCTCGGGCTTCGTCTCCGGCCGGTTCTGAGCGCTCAGCCGCCTTCTCGCAGCCGCTTCACCCACACGAAGCACGGGACGAAGACCACGGCCCAGACGACGAACCCGACGATCGCGTCCGTCGCCCCCGAGACGTGACCCTCGAGCAACGCCGACACCCCCCACGCGACGAGCGAGGCGACCACGGACGCCAGGATCCCCGTCATGCGTGACCCCGCGTCGGGGCGCGCGCCACGGCGACTCGCCCGGCGACGCCGCGCACTACTTGCCCACGGTGACCGTGACGTCTGCGGAGAGCCCCGCCCTCATCGGAACGTCGGCGGGGAGGTTCTCCCACGCGATGCGGACGGGTACGCGCTGGACGACCTTCACGAAGTTTCCGGTTGCGTTGTCCGCGGGGAGCAGGGAGAAGCTCGCGCCGGTGCCGCCCGAGATGCTCTCGACCTTGCCGGTGAACTTCCGGCCGCCGTAGGCGTCGACCTCGATCTCCGCCTCCTGGCCGGCGCGCATCTTGCCGACCTGCGTCTCCTTGAAGTTCGCGACCACGTACGTGCGCGTGGGGACGAGCTGGATCACTGGCTGGCCGATCGTCACGAGCTGACCGGGGTGTACGGTGAGCCGCGACGCGCGGCCGTCTTCGGGCGCCATCACCTTGGTGTACGACACCTGCAGCTTCGCGAGCTCGAGCTGCGCCTTCGCGCCGTCGTACTTCGCGTGCGCGAGCGCCGCCTGGGCCCGAGCCTCTGCGATCTGCGCCTCGACCGGGGTGCTCTGGCTCAGCTTTCCCTGCGCCTCGCCGACCTGGGCGAGCGCCGTCGCGCGCGCCTGGTCGGCAACCGCCAGCTGGGCCTTCGCCTGCGCGACCGCGGCCGTCGCGGAGTCGTAGACGGCCTGGGCGTTGTCGAGCGCCTGAGGTGGGACGGCGTTCGCCGCGCGAAGCTCCTTGGTGCGATCGAGGTCCAGCTTGGCCTTCTTGGCGTCGACATCGGCGCGCTCGAGGGACGCCTTCGCCGACGCGGCCTGCGCCTCTGCGCTGCCGACACCCGCCGACGATCCCGACACCATCGCGCGCGCGCTCGCGAGCCCTCCTTTCGACGTCGCTTCGACGACCTGCACCTGCGCGTCCGCGGCGTTTGCCTGCGCGTCGGCCGTCGCGAGCTCGGCCTCGGCCTCCCTCTCGCGGGCGACGTAGTCGGCGTCGTCGATCTCCGCGAGCGGATCGCCCTGCTTCACGAGCTGGTTCTCCTTGATGAGCACCTTCGTGACGAGGCCCCCCACGCGCAGCCCGACCGGCACGACGTCCGCGCTCACCTGCGCGTCGTCCGTGGTCTCGAGGCCCGCGGTGAGCAGCATGTACCCGCCAACACCGATACCGAGCGCGGCCGCCATCGTGCCGACGATCATGTACCCGCGTCGCCCCTTCCTCGGCTGCGCCAGGGGGGCGCTCGCCTCCGCCGCGCGTCCCTCCGCGCGCGCTGCACGCGCGCCGTTGGTGCCGGGTGCACCCTCGGGGTCGGGCTTTGCCTTCAAGGATTCGGTCTCCATCGGGTCTCTCACATGTCGACGTGGACGTCGACCTTCGGGGCAGGCTTGTCGCCCGTCTTCAGGAAGAAGAGGAGGGGCAAGATCAGCATGAATACGATGCCGGCGAGCAAGAACATCTTCTCGAACGACAGGACGGTCGCCTGGCGGGTCACGACGAAGTCGAGAATCGCGGCGGAGCCAGAGCGGGCGCTCGCGGCGTCGAGCGCGCTCCGTGCCCCGAACATCGCCTGCGACGAGGCCAGACGCTGGATGACCTCGGGATTGCCGGGGTTTAGGTGCGCGACCAGCCCGTGCCGAGCGGTCACGACCGCGCGCGCCTGCAGCGTCGCGAAGATGGCGACGCCGACCGACCCGCCGATCTGCCTGACGAGCGAGTTCGAGCCTGTGGCGTCGGCGAGCTTGTTCCGGGGGATCTTCGAGATGGCGACCGTCGTGAGCGGGACGAACAGGCAGCTGAAGCCGACCCCCTGGATCAGGAGCGCCGCGACGATGCCGCGCGACGATGTATCGAGCGTGTAGTGGCTCATCTGGTAGGCGCTGATGCCGAAGAGGATGACGCCGAGACCGACGACGACGCGCGGTGAGACGCGGTTGTACATGCGCCCGACGATCGGCGTGATGAGCATCATGACGAGCGTGCGGGGCATGAGCGCGAGGCCGGACTGCGTCGCGGTGAATCCGAGCACCTCCTGCATGAAGACGGGCAGGAGGAAGGTCAGCGAGAGGAGCATCGAGAACATCACGCCGCCGATGAGCGTGCCGGAGAGGAAGACCGCGTCTTTGAAGAGGCGCACGTCGACCGCCGGGACCGTCGCCGAGAGCTCACGCACGACGAAGAGCGCGAGGGCGATCACGAAGGTCGCGAAGCAGGCCGTGATGAGCGGCGAGTCGAACCAGTCGTTCCGCTGGCCCTCCTCGAGCGCGTACTGGAGCGCGCAGAGGCTGACGCTCAGAAACGCGATCCCCGCCCAGTCCATGTTCTTCCGTTGCGCGGCCGCCGCCTTCATGTTGGCGACGCGGATGTCCTCGGGCTCGTGGACGAAGCGGGTGACCATGAAGGTCGCGAGGATGCCGACCGGGACGTTGATGTAGAAGATCCATGGCCAGCTGTAGTTGTCGACGATGTACCCGCCGAGCGTCGGCCCGAGCGCCGGGCCGATCATGACCGCCATCGCGAAGACGGCCATGGCCATCCCCTGCTCCTCGGGAGGGAAGGTCTGCCTGAGGATCGCCTGCTCGGTGGGCTGGAGCGCGCCGGCTCCGAAGCCCTGGACAGCCCGGAACGCGACGAGCGTCGGCAAGGTCCGAGCGGTTCCGCACAAGGCCGAGCCGATGATGAACAGGATGAGGCAGGCCAGGTAGACGTTCTTCTGGCCGAAAAGCCGCCCCAGGAACGCCGTCAGAGGCATCACGAGGACCTGCGCGAGGGCGAATCCCGTGGTGACCCAGGTGATCTCCTCGACGGTCGCGCCGACCGCGCCGCGCAGGTGCGGGACGGCGACGTTGACGATCGACGCGTCGATCGCCCCCATCAGCGTGCCGAAGGTCACCGAGACGGTGACGAGCCACTTGTTGACCGGTTTCCTCGCGACGTGCGCGGACAGCGGCATGACGAGGGGGGAGGCGATCGCAGCCGACACGTCAGCCAGCCCCCGCACACGGGCAGCGAGAGGAGCCCTTAGCCACGATGGCTTCGATGCCTGAAGCGAGGGTTCGGTTGCTCCACGCGGCGCTCACCCGGCCCTCACCACCGAACGATGACCGAGCTCGGCGTGATGTGCGCCTCGCACTTGTCGACCTGGACGATGACCGGAAGCGACTCGCTCCCCGACGGCGTCGTGGACTTCTCGTCGACGTGGGGGACGAGCTGCTCGGGTCGGAGCGCGCGGACGACCTCGGGCGGACAGACGAGGCGGACGTCGACCTCGGCCGGGAGGGTCTTGGCCTTCGGCGGCCCGACCACGATGACGGGCAGCTTGATGAACGGGCGCTCGACGACCTCGCGCATGACGAGCGTCGTGACCTTCACGATGTTCACGTCGTACGTGACGCGCGACGGCGGCGCGTCGACGAGAAGCTGGCGCTGGTATTGCCCTTCGGTCAGCCCGTTGACCTCGAACGCCGCGGTCCGCGCGTACTGCAGCCCGAGGACCTCGCTCTTCGGCCCGCGCGCGCGGACGAGCCCCGGCTCGGCGACCGGCACTCCCTTGACCATGAAGCCCGCGGCAGGCGAGCCGACGACGCCGACCTGGATCGGGACGTCGCGCGTGATGATGTCCTCCCAGATGAGCTCGATCGAGGCCGGGTCGATGGCCTCGACACGCACGCCAGGCGGCGCGTGCACGACCTTCGGATCGAGCCGGAAGAACCGCTCGTTCGTCGACGTGAGCTCGGCCTGCACGCTGAGGTCGTCGGCGTGCAGGTCGTCCAGCTTGGCCGGAGCGCCGCGGAGGAGGAGCCGGACTTGCGTCGGGAGCTGGTTGATGAGAACGCGGTTGGCGCTGCCCGACGGGAGGGTGACGACCAGGCTCGCGGACATCGACCTCTGAGCGTCCTGAGGGCTGTGGACGAGCGAATAGAGGAGCAGGGCGCAGGCGAAGCTCACGAGCTTGAGCCCGAGGTTCTCGGTGAGGCCCGCGCGGAGCCGGTCTTGGAGGGCGAGGGCCAAGGATCACCCCTCGCTGTCGCGCCGGGGCCCGCTCTGCAGCGCTGCGGCAGTGGGGGTCTCGGGGTTGGCGGACGCGGGCGGGAGATCGGCCGCGGGCGGGATGAGCTTCGGGCTCGCCTCGGTCTTCGTGACCACGCGGGGTATCGGACGGGCCGGGACGTTCGGGGTCGGCGGGACGAGGCTCTCGCGGGTGGAGCGCGGGAGGATCACCGAGCCGGTGTTGCCGTCGCGGGCCGAGGAGACGGGGAGGCTCGTGGGGGACGGTGGCGTCGGCGTGGGCGTCGACACGGGGAGCGCCGAGGGACGCTGCGACGGCGGGGACATCGAGCTGCGCTTCTGCGGCGGGGG
>Ga0209415_10016942_pt1 | contig 11645 bp, 10 predicted proteins | sample PeaSoiSIISIP2007_FD_187696 | JGI IMG/M metagenome (GOLD analysis project Ga0209415, IMG submission 187696) | Peat soil microbial communities from Weissenstadt, Germany - SII-SIP-2007 (SPAdes) (version 2) | ecosystem: Environmental > Terrestrial > Soil > Wetlands > Peat | place: Germany... | reverse complement strand
TTAACGTTTACGGTTCCGACGGCCTGAATAGCTTCCCCCAGGCTACTTGGACTGCCTTGCAGGAACACGGGCCAGAACGATGGGCAAACCTCCCACTACTCTCCGTGACATTGCGAAGGCGCTGGGCACTTCGATCGGCTCGGTGCATCGCGCGCTGCATGACAACCCGGGTGTAAGTCCGCTCACCAAAGACAGGGTTTTGCAGATGGCGAGAACCCTGGGGTACCGGCCAAACCTCGCAGCCCGCTACTTGTCTTCCAAGAAGACGCTGCGGATTTCAGTAAACACTCTCAAGGGAACCACCTCATTCTGGGACGAAGTGCGGACGGGCATTCGCGAAGCAGCCGCTTCGATCCTGCTCGAGAATGTCGAGATCGAATTTCGAACTTACCCAGGTCTCGGGGAAGGGGAAGAAGAAGCTTTTGAATCGGCTATCAACGACAAAGTGGATGGCATCATCACCTTCCCCAGCCGGCCGCAGTTCTTGCGCTCCTGGATCCGCCGCGCCTCTCGGGCCGTGATTCCTGTCGTGTGTGTGGCCACCGACGCTCCTCATAGCGGCCGACTAGGCATCGTGGCCATCGACACCCTCGCCAGCGGCTCCATCGCCGCTGATCTCATGGGAAGGTTCCTGGGCCCACAGCAAGGATCCATCGCGATTACCGTGTTTGACATGGCTATCACCGAGCATGCCGAAAAGTACGCCGCCTTCGAGAATACTTTGCGATCTTTTTATCCTGGACTCCGCCTGCTGAAGCCCATCGAAGATCACGATGTGGAGGCGGAAGCATACAGCAAATGCCGCAAGCTGTTTGAAAAGTGTCCCGACTTGTGTGGAGTCTACGTCACGACTGAGGCCTCGATCCCGGTGCTGAACGCGGCCCGTGACGCAAAAATGTTGGAGCGCCTCACCATCATCACGACAGACCTGTTTCCCGACCTGGTTCCTCAGATTCGATCCGGCGCCGTGGCAGCAACCATCTACCAGCGCCCCCGCGCTCAGGGCGAGATCGCATTCCGCATGCTGCACGAGTTCCTGGTGGAGGGCGCCAGCCGGTCGCACCAGGTCGCACTGGCTCCTCATCTGGTGATGCGCGGGAATCTGGATTTCTTTCTGCGCAGACAGTCCCGGGAATCGGCCCAGGAGAAAGAGACAATCGAGAAGAAAGACAAGGAAGATCAACCCCGCGACGGATCGGGCGCGCTGGAGGAGGATTTCGCTTAGCGCCCGAACGCGCCGCGAGCGACCGTCAAGAGGGAACCTCGAGGAGGGAACATCGCTTATCTGGGCATTGACGTCGGCACTGGCGGCACGCGGGCGCTCGTCATGGACGAGGCCGGGAAGGTCATCGCTTCCGGATCGGAAGAGCACAAGGCATTCGCCAGCCCGCAGCTTGGTTGGGCCGAACAGGATCCGCGCGATTGGTGGCGCGCCTGCGGATCGGCGGTCCGCAAGGCGCTGCAGTCCTCTCATCTGCGCGCCGACGACATTGCGTGCGTCGGTTTCTCCGGCCAGATGCACGGCGCAGTCCTGCTCGACTCCGCCGATGAAGTTGTGCGCAGTGCAATCATCTGGTGCGATCAGCGCAGTGAGGCGCAAAGCCAGGAGCTTGAAAAGTTGTTTGGCCGCGACGCCTTGATCCAACTCACCTGCAATCCTCCGCTCACCAATTTCACTCTCACCAAGCTGCTCTGGGTGCGCGAGACCGAGCCCCAGAACTGGGCGCGGGTCGCTCACGTCATGCTGCCCAAAGACTATGTGCGATTCCGCCTGACCGGAGAACGAGCCATCGACATGGCCGATGCCTCTGGGACTCTTCTTCTCGACGTCGCCCACCGCCGCTGGTCGGCGGAAGTTTTGAGCAAGTCCGGCATCGAGACTGGTTTGCTTCCCACCCTGCACGAGTCCCCTCAAGTGTGCGGAAAAGTTTCCGCCGTCGGTGCCGAAGCCACGGGACTGCGAGTGGGGACTCCGGTAGTTGCGGGCGCCGGAGATCAAGCGGCCGGCGCGGTCGGCATGGGCATCGCGCGCGCTGGCGCGGTCAGCGCCACCATCGGAACTTCCGGCGTCGTCTTCGCCGCGACCGATCGTCCAGCTCTGGACCCTCAGGGACGCCTGCACACTTTTTGCCACGCCATCCCCGGCCGCTGGCACGTCATGGGTGTTACCCAGGCCGCAGGCCTGTCCCTGCGCTGGTTTCGCGATCGCTTCGGCGTCGTCTCAAAGAATGGGCGCGACCCGTACGACATTCTGGCCGAGGAAGCCAGCTCCGCGCCCGACGGCTCTGACGGTGCTTTCTGGGCGCCGTATCTCATGGGGGAGCGCACTCCCCATCTCGACCCCAACGCCCGCGCGGCTTTGGTGGGGCTCACGGCGTCCCACAGCCGCGGCCACATCATTCGCGCCGTCATGGAAGGCGTCGCTTACAGCCTGAAAGATACGTTCACGATCTTCGACGAGATGAAGATCCCCGTGACCTCAATCCGCCTGGGCGGCGGCGGCGCGCGTTCGCCGCTGTGGCGGCAGATTCAAGCCGACGTCTACGCCCATGAAGTAGAAATTGTCGCAGCCGAGGAAGGCGCCGCCTACGGCGCAGCAATTCTGGCGGCCGTCGGGGCCGGTGCATGGAGTTCCGTCGACGAAGCCTGCGACCAAGTAGTTCGCGTTGCCGCGCGCATCGCTCCCAACCAAGCAGCTTCGAAAATCATGCAGCAAGCGTACCGCACCTACCGCAAGATCTATCCCGCGCTGAAGGTCTTGGAAGCGTAGCACCGCCGTCCCGGCGGCTGGGACCCTGCCCTGAGCGAAGTCGAAGGGGCGGGCGTCACGCCCGCCGCGTTCAAATCTTTACTGCGCCGGCTCCTTCACCGCCACAACCCGATCCCCCGCTACGTCCCGCATCTGCTGCACAATCCCCGAAGGCCACCGAATCTCGACCAGATCCGCGGACGCATTCGCGCCCAGCCCGAAATGCACCGGCCCCGCACTCGATGACGCATACCCCGCGCTCGTAGTCATGTGGTTATACTGCGCCCCAGATTTTGTAACGACCTTGATTCTCGCCCCAATGCCGTCGCGGTTGCTCTTGGTGCCCTGCAGCTTGAATTCCAGCCAATGATTGTTACCCGGACTCTGATTCATCCAGATCTCCGCGGGCGCGTTGATCGCACTCACCACCACGTCCAGCCGACCATCTCCGTTCAAGTCCCCGACGGCCGAGCCTCTGTGCCGCGCCGGAGGTTGCGCCGTCAGTCCCGCCTCCGCCGTCAATGCGGAGAACTTCATGCCACCCAGATTTCGGAAGACTGTGTTGGGCTGTGCCACCACGAGATTAGGTTGCGCCAGTAAAGACTGCACATGTCCGCGGGAAACGAAAATATCCTTCCAGCCGTCGTTGTCAAAGTCCGCAATCGTCGGAGAATACCCCGCCATGGGCAAACTCAACTTCGTCATGTTGCTCTCTCGCGTTACCTCCACGAAGCTTCCTTTTCCTGTGTTCCGGTACAGCGGGAATGTTTCCCCATCCAGAGCAACCAGAATGATGTCGGGATAGCCGTCGTTATCCAGATCGCGGAAATCGACGCCCATGCCGGAAATGAAGGTGCCGTCTTCCCGCAACGCCACATTCACGTCGAAGCCAATCTCCTCAAATCGCCCGCCTCCCTTATTGTGAAAGAACCAGTTCATCAGCTTGTCGTTGGGGACGATCAGATCCATCCTGCCCGATAGGTTGAAGTCGGCGGCCGCCACTCCCATGCCCTTGCCCGGATGCGCGCGGAACCCCGCTTCCACCGAAGCATCGCGGAACGTTCCATCCCCGTTATTGAGGAACAACTGGTTCGGAGTCGGTTTATACATCTTGGGATGGCAATAGTCGCGATGCCCGTAGCCCTGGCATACCGGCTCGTGATCGAAGTCCCACTTCAGATAATTGATGACGACGAGATCGAGCAACCCATCGTTGTTCACATCGACCCACGCTGCGGCGACCGACCAGAGCGGCCCGTATTCTGCATCGGGCTTATTCAACCCGGCTTTGGCCGTGACATCGGTGAACGTCCCGTTCCCGTTGTTGTGGTAGAGCGTGTTGCGATACACGCCCGCAACAAAAATATCTTCATAGCCGTCGTTGTCATAATCGCCAACGGCGACGCCAGTGTCGTAGCCCGTTCCCGCCAGCCCGGCTTTCTCGGTTACGTCGCTGAAGTGCCCGTGTCCGTCATTCTCAAAAAGCCGGTTGTAGTATTTCGGGGAACTCTTTTGGAGCGTCTTGATATCCGCTCCGTTCGTGAAGAAGATGTCGAGCTTGCCGTCGTTGTTGTAATCGAAGACGGCCACGCCCCCCGCCATGGTCTCGGGGGCATGACGCTCAGGAGTCTCATCGCTGTCCAGCTTGAAGTCGATGGGCTGATAGGTGAATCGGATCGGGCTATCCGTGGTGGTGGGCTCAGCCGAAGGTGTGAGCGGCTTCGCCGTCGACTGCGGATGCAGAGCCGGTTGCTGCATCAAGCTCGCGAGCAAAGGTAGTAGCGTCAGCAAACCGGCAAAGCTGCGGATGTTCATTTTCCCCGGGGCACATGTGGCCTGCTCCCATCTTAACCCGGGTGCTGACGACAAGCGACCGTCGAGCCCTGCTCGGGGCGGCTGGCGGGGCGATGAGTGAAATAGAGATTTTTCGCCAAATGAGTCTCGCGGACGGATCCAGGGAATGCCGAGTGTTTGGCAAGCGCCCGCCTGTCATTCGCCCAGCGCGCCGGCGTGTTTATTTGCGCCGATTGGTGCAAACTGCGGGATCAGCGCCACGCTTGATAAGGCCGTCTTGCCACTGCGGCGAGTCGCAGGCATCAGCCAGTGTCGTGGTCAACTCCTTTTTGCCAGCTCCCGCGGCCATCAGGCGGTCAACAAGTGGAAAGATGTCCTCCATCGGAGGAGCAGACCACAGAACATGCGCGAGAGCAGAGCGGCCTTTGCTGTCAACAGCGTGAATATCGTGCGGACGACTGAGTGCATCGTCGAGCATCTCCCAGACGCCGGAGGCGGCCGCTCGCATGAGATAGGTCTGGTCCGGCTTGCCCCCGTTTTGATAAGTGTCGAAGAATAAGTGCGTCGGGTCGGCTCCGGCGCTGATTAGGGTTCGCGCCACGTCAACGTTGCCGTCTTCCGCCGCGCGGCCTAGCGCGTCCTGCATGCCCGCTTCGTCCTCCCGCACTTCGGCGCTCAGAAGCAGTGCTCTAAAGACCTCATGCTGACTCTCGCGATCACGGATGAAGGAGGCGATTGTGAGAAGGCTTCTGTTACCGCCGTTTGCGTTCTTTGTCCTTACGGGTGCCCCGGCGGCGAGCAAGGTCCGCACCGCCTCTGCCTTACCTTCCTTGACGGCATGAAGTAGGATCTCCCCGGCCGCCTGCGAACTCGGCTCGATTCCCGCCTCTCGCATAGCAGCAAGTGTCTGCGGCCCCCCGCTTACCCAGCGGTCGGTGCCAGCCGTTTCGTCCACCGCATCCTCGAGTTCGCTGACCGACTCGGGCATGCCGACCCAACTACCCACATAATCGATAATGGTCTTCTTTCTTGGACCGATAGCCAACTGCAGGCAGTACGTTGGGTTGTCGGTTACACCGGCTCGGTACTCGTCCTTGAGACCAAAGAAGTCTGCCGTTCGGAAGCGTTCGAGAAGTCGCGCGGCTGCCTCTGGCTCGATGCGTGCTTCGTGGTCACCAGGAATCGCGACAAAGCTCTTGCCGTCAAAGTCGACTTTACCGTCACCGTGGACTATCACGGAGTAGCTTGGGCAGCTGCCGTAGCAACCTGAGCGAGAAAGTTGGATGGAGAAGCCGGTCCGTTCCACCGGCGTTGGGAAGGTCGCCCCGCCTCCGGATAAGACCGACGGCGCAGGCTCGACTCCAACCTGCACTTCGTCCTGCACCCACGCCTCTGCGGCCGCACCGTTACTGAAGAAGGGTCGATAAGTGATGTTTCGAACGGCCTCGACGAGCGCCCCAGTCGAATACTTGAGCGGCCATGGTGCATCTGTCTTGAACTCCCGAACTTCGATTACGCCACCCTGAGGGTTGACGTGGACCCAGAACGTGACGGTCTGCGGGCTGCCTTGGCTCCGACCGATACGCAGCTCGGGTAATGGCACGCGATGCCGTTCCGTCTCGCGAAGCCCAGCCGTCAGCGTCCCTTCGGGCGGCTGGAACTTCTGGCTCCGGCGTGTCTGCGCGGTAGACAAAGGCAGCAGGAAGAAACCGGCAACGACGAAAGCACAGAGCACCGCACAGGTTCTTGACATGACCGCCCTCATATTCACATTAGACACCGGTCATCCGTAGGTTGTCGAAACCAGGCGTTTACACTCAGAACCCCCAGGCCAGCGTCAATCAGCGCTATCGCGATTTCTCGCCAACTGATCGCCGGGTCAGTCATGTGGGGCTTCGGACAATTACCGGAGAAATCGAAATCTAAATCTACGCGAAGTCGCACAACCTGAAGCTCGACGTGCCGTCAGGAGAACTGAGAATTCGGCGATTCGTAGAAGGGAATCCTGTACACGACGGAGTCGTATTTTGGATTCGTGCGGTTGCCTATGATCTCGCCGTGAAGATTCTCAGCGATACGCCTGCTGGCGATGTTTTGTATGGCCACCGGATAGATGAAACTTCCTTTGCCGAGAGTTGCGTGCCCCCACTCAACAAGTGCGGCCACGACTTCCCGGCCAAAACCCTGTCCGTGCGCGCTTTCCTTGAGCCAAAGGCCGAGTACGGGCGAAACAGAATCCGCATCTTCCAACGAGGCCATGCCGAGGCATTCCCTGTTGTCGAGCCGCCGGACGACGAAAGAAAACTTGTTTGGTTCCGGAGCCTGCACTCTCTTCTCGCATCGCGTCACGTACTCGCTCCACGATGGCGGCTCCCATGGCATGAATCTGGCGATGGCGGGCGTGATGCATCCAAAAACCTCCTGTGCATCCCTCATCTGGAACTGGCTGAGCTGCAATCTTGGGGACTGGATGACAATCATTGTGTCAGCCTATCAACGACGGATAATACGTCAATTGATAGCTGGCGAGACCAGCCCATTTCACTCAAGTGTCCAGCGCAAGCCATGATGCGTGAAATAGTGATTTCTCAACAGCTATCCGGCCCTAGTAAAGTGGTAGGTGCCGCGATTGGAGAAACCAATGGAATGCCGGACCAAAGATGAACTTGAGCAACACCTGTCGGACATTCGCAGACTTGCATCCAGCCGCACCCTTACGCCTGAGGAAAAGGACGCGGCTGTTCGGGCCGAGCGGTTCGCCATTGGCCTGCTGAGGGAGCACGATCAGTCGGGGCATCACGGCAAGAGATGCCCGTTCGCCACACGACTGGAATGATCCATGAAGAAAAGCCGTGGCAGTGAGTGGAATTGATTCCATAACGATGTCGGCTCCCAGGCCCGAGTACGCTTTGGTGGTGCGAACCAACCAAAAGGCTCGGGAGAAAGGAGCCAAACATTATGATTACAAGGATGCGAACACCACCCGGCCTTCCAACAAATTGCTTTTGTGGGCTCTTCTTCGAGTGCACGCTGTAGTATGCGCGAAAGTGCTTGACACCGCCGACATTGTTAGAGACGCGATATCGCAACAACCATCCAACCCAGATCGCGCAGGTCACAGAGTGCATGTGGCGCTTTTTCAACAACCATTCTTGACTTCTGGCTCAAATAGCTGTTGTTTGATGAGGTCTTTCAGCCTATACTTTCGCCGCCAAGCGGCTGGCGGCTTGGGTCGGCAGCTGTCTGCCACGGATAAGATTGCCTCCTCCATATCTGTCGGGATCTCTCGGGCGGTAAGACGGAAAAGAAAAAGGTCGATATAAGGCGCCCACGTAGTGTGGCGGGTAACGGCACTCCCAGGAATACATATTGGTGACGCCCTCATCGCGCAAAGCAGTCCCAGTGCCCGAAATCAAGGAGGAAGCATGTTGGAGAAAATCACAAAGGTTTCTGTAACGCTCAAGCAGTGCGTGTGGGCGATTTTCATTCTGTTCCTTGCTTCAGCAGCATACGCGCAGAATGTGCTGACCATCACGGTGAACTGCGACAACGGCCAGTCGTTGAGTCGCACTTTGTCTCAGCTCAATAAGCAAATGCCGATCACGCTGATCGTGCAGGGAACCTGCACGGAGTATGTGACGATTGACGGATTTGAAGGCCTGGCCCTGAAAGGCCAGTCCGGCGCGGCGATACAGCAGCCCGCTACGAATCCGCATTCGAATTCCTACGTGCTGTCCATCACTGGTTCACGAGGAATTACCATCTCTAACCTTGCTGTCCACTCACTGCCGTCCATTTTTTCAGGTATTGGCATTGGAAAGGGCAGCAGCCAAGTCCAGCTTCAAGACGTGCATGTTGACGGTTCCTGGGGAGTTGTAGTTTATGAGGAAAGCCAAGTTTGGCTGGTGGGAGTAACCGTCAACATAACCTCCGGATTTGCGGCTATTTCTGCGTTCGACAAATCCGATGTTCACATTTTGGGTGGCTTGCTGCACCGCCCGTCCGACTCGGGTTTCTACGCCGGTGTTTTCGTTGGCTCGGGCCATGTCACGATGCAGGGAATCACCATCCGCAACATGCAATACGGCATCAACATCGGCCAGAGTGGGAGCGTGGACTTAGTCGATGTTGTTTCCACCGCACCGAGTGACGTGACCATTGATAACCCGTCCGGCACAAATTCTAATGGTGCCATCGTGAGTGATGGTTCATCGCTTAACCTGGAAAGCGCCAGGTTGATTATCAAGAACGCTGGGCAGACATTTGGAGGCAACACCGGCGCGGTTTTCGTCACCAACGGTTCGACTCTGGATGCGGGCCAGAACCTGGTTGTGTCCGGCAGCCGGGGGCAGGGCGTCATTGTGACGAACAACTCCCACGCGACCTTGGCCGGGTCGAGCATTACAGGGAGCCATCACGGAGGTCTGGTTGTGGCCAATGTTTCCACGATTGACGTACAACCAAGCAGTTCTTTGACCCTGGTTGGTGGTAACGCGCCGGATTTGTTCTGTGATTCGAATTCGTTCATAACAGGGACCGCGAACCTGGCCGGCGTCCCTACCGTCAACTGTGGCAACCTGCTGTCGGGTAACACGGTACCACTGCCGTAGGGGCCAGTGAGCTTTTGGGGCAGCTCCAAGAGCCGAATGAACAGAGTCAGGACCGCCGTCTTGACGGCAGCCGTCGGGCCCCCGCGCTTAGGGAAACGACTGAAGGAAAACCGTGGTATCCCGACCTTGACCATGAACGATTAGGAGAAGTTCTCATGAGCAAATTGCGAAAGCAACACGATAGCCGTATGCTCGCTCAGAGCTTGACAATCGCGCTAGCTTTTGCGTTCGCGCACTCGGCAGTGGCGACGCAATCTGTACAAGGCCAAGACTACGCTGTAGTCCGATCCTTTTCAGGCGGATCAGATGGGGCTACACCAACCGGAGACCTAGTCAAAGACCCGGCGGGCAACCTATACAGCACAACTGTCTTCGGTGGGACTTCCGGCGACGGAACCTTGTTCGAATTCAGCGGGCGCGGCAAGGAAACCGTGCTGTATTCGTTCCAGGGGGGGACGGATGGGGCAATGCCGTCGGCAGGCTTGGTCCGGGACGCTGCGGGTAACCTTTACGGTACGACAACGATAGGCGGTGCTTTTTATGGCACGATTTTCAAGCTTGACACCACGGGCAATGAGACGGTGCTGTACAGCTTCACCGGCTTCGCAGATGGCGGACGCCCTCAAGCTGGTTTAGTCCTCGACCCGGCGGGAAACCTCTACGGTACGACATTTTCAGGTGGCGCGTCTGGCTTTGGAACGGTCTTCAAACTAGATACGTCCGGCCATGAGACCGTGCAACACAGCTTTAGCGCCACTGGAGGGGATGGGGCCTATCCTTACGCAGGTTTAGTTGCCGACACGAAGGGTAATTTGTATGGAACAACCTTTGGCGGCGGTGTTTACGGCGCCGGTACGGTGTTCAAGATGGCTCTCAATGGCGATGCTACAACCCTGTACAGCTTTACCGGCGGGAAAAACGGTGCAGGACCAGTCGCGGGCGTAATCCGAGACAGCGCCGGAAATCTCTATGGTACGACTTTAAGGGGAGGCGATCAATCGGTGATGTGCGACGGATATGTTGGCTGCGGAACGGTTTTTGAATTGACAGAGTCGGGAACCCAGATTGTGCTGTACAGGTTCACAGGCGGGAATGATGGAGCAAATCCCGCGGCGGGCTTGATCCGTGACCCGGCGGGTACTCTCTATGGGACTGCACAGTTCGGCGGCGCTTTGCCGTGCTCAGGTTTAGGCTGCGGCACTGTCTTCAGGCTGGCCACGAGTGGGAAAGAAACCGTGCTGCACACCTTTGCTGGGGGAACGGATGGCTCAAATCCCCAAGCAGGTTTGCTGCGCGAGGGAGGTAGCCTATTCGGCACTACACCGCTTGGAGGAGCTTCCAATTCCGGAACGCTGTTCAAGCTTCAAATGAAGACGACCACGACCACGCTCTCGTCTTTGCCGAATCCGTCCACCTATGGAGAGGCGGTGACCTTTACCGCGGTGGTATCCTCCGCGGGTGGCCAGCCGCCGAATGGAGAACCCGTCACGTTTATGCAGGGTACGACGGTGGTTGCGAGGAGGGCCCTGAGTAAGGGATCGGCTAGATTTACGACCTCGTCTCTGAAGGTGGGTGCCGACTATGTCACGGCGGCTTACAGCGGCGACTCGAACTTTATCGGTAGCGCGTCGAAAGCGGTGAAGCAGGTTGTGAACAAAAATTACTGACCTTCCGCCGAGACTCCAGCCAGACGAGCCAGCATCACCCAGTGCCTCGGATGGGGTTTTCGTCGGCCTGCGCGGATGAATGCGGCGTAGGGCTTCGAGACGTGCATAGCCTCCGATATTTCACGAACCTTGATGGTCCTGAGTCGCGGCAGAATCCTTTGGAGGTAGCATTCCTCGTTCAGCCAAGCAGGCAGACTTGAGGGCAACCACCACGTGTTGGCGACGGCATGGTCGCTTAAGGCTTTGGAGATCAGGGCCTTGACTCGCTTCGTTCGCGGTTGAGCATGACCGATCAGTGCGACCTGGGCCATGTGCTCCCTGGAAACTTCGACCGCGCACGATGGGCAATAGCGATTCTGCACTCCCTCCGCGCCACACACCTCACAAATCTTCATCTGCCGTGGGGCAGGTTTATTTAGTGCCCTGACCTTTCTTCCCCTGCCTTCAGTTCGGCGACGTTGAGTGAGGCGCGTTGGGACAAAGTGTTTCTTGTTGGCCGATCTGGAGGGCGAACTCCAAAGGGCTTGAGCAACCCATTCGGCAACTGGTGCAACTGCCCGGCCCCAGGTCGACGCAGTCTCCGCGAGCCGGACAGCAAGTGTTGCCATTAGCCGACAGTTGCCGTCCCGCTGCTCAAAAAACCATTCCCGCCTCAGAGGCTGGCGTGTGATCCAGTCCAGCAAATAAGCATCCACTTGTGGGCGAACCGGCTCCAAGAGATCGAGCGCCAGACTGTCGCGATGGGGTGCGTCAACGTGGAGCACGCCAAGCCCCGGATCAAGACCAAGGGCAGCAGCAGCGAGTCGAGCCTCGGACTCTAACAAG
>Ga0209415_10016941_pt1 | contig 11645 bp, 11 predicted proteins | sample PeaSoiSIISIP2007_FD_187696 | JGI IMG/M metagenome (GOLD analysis project Ga0209415, IMG submission 187696) | Peat soil microbial communities from Weissenstadt, Germany - SII-SIP-2007 (SPAdes) (version 2) | ecosystem: Environmental > Terrestrial > Soil > Wetlands > Peat | place: Germany... | reverse complement strand
GCCCGCCGAAGCGGCGTCGCGTCTGAAGAGAGAGAATCGATGGCTCGTTACCATGGTCCGGTCTGCAAGCTCTGTCGCCGCGAGGGGATGAAGCTCTTCCTCAAGGGGGAGCGCTGCTACACGGAGAAGTGCTCCTACACGCGCCGCCCGTATCCGCCGGGGCAGCACGGCCAGGCACGCATCAAGCTCAGCGAGTACGCGATTCGCCTCCGCGAGAAGCAGAAGGTGCGCCGGATCTACGGCGTCCTCGAGCGCCAGTTCCAGAAATACTACTTCGACGCCGCGCGACGGAAGGGGAGGACGGGCGAGCAGATGCTGGGACTGCTCGAGTCCCGCTTCGACAGCGTCGTCCACCGCCTCGGCTTCGCGTTCACGCGCTCGCAGGCGCGGCAGCTGGTGAGGCACGGACACGTGCTCGTGAACGGGAAGCGTGTGGACATCCCGAGCGTCATCCTTCGCCCCGGCGACAAGGTCGAGATCCGGCTGAAGAGCCGCGAGATCAAGGAAGTGGTCGCCTCGCTCGCGCAGGTCGACAAGCGGCCGATGCTGTCGTGGCTCGAGCTCGACAAGGGCAACTTCGCGGGGACGTTCAAGGGGGTTCCGGTCCGCGAGGAGATGAACGAGCCGGCCATCCGCGAGCAGTACGTGGTCGAGTATTACTCACGCTGAGACGACGAGAATCAACGAAGACGAATCACACGGGCAGGCGACGGACGACGCCGGAGAGCGGGTTCGAAGGCGCGTCGGGATCGCCGCGTGAATCTGGAGAGAAAAGAGAGAGGCAAGAATGACGACGTCGAACATCATCGCAAGAAACTGGCGCGATCTCATCCGTCCGCGGGGCATGCACGTCGAGGCCGAGACCCTCACCGAGTTCTACGGCAAGTTCACCGCCGAGCCGCTCGAACGCGGCTACGGGATCACGATCGGCAACTCGCTTCGCCGGGTCCTCCTGTCCTCCCTCCAGGGGGCTGCCATCACGGCGCTACGCGTCGACGGGGCGTTGCACGAGTTCACGACGGTGGGCGACGTCGTCGAGGACGTCACCGACATCGTCCTCAACCTGAAGGAGGTCGTGCTCAAGGCGGCCCAGGCAAAGACGTACACCGTTCGCATCGAGAGCGAGGGTCCCGGCACCGTCTACGCCCGCGACATCCAGCTCGTCGACGGCCTGCAGGTGCTGAACCCGGACCACGTGATCGCGACGCTCGACAAGAAGGGTCCGCTCGTCATGGACCTGACCGTGAATGTCGGGCGCGGCTACGTCCCGGCCGAGCGGAACAAGACGCCGGGCATGTCCATCGGCACGATCCCTATCGATGCTCTCTTCTCGCCGATCCGCAAGGTCAACTACACCGTGACCAACGCGCGCGTCGGGCAGCAGACCGACTACGACAAGCTCACGCTCGAGGTGTGGACGAACGGCAGCGTGAAACCGCAGGACGCCGTCGCCTACGCGGGCAAGATCCTGAAGGAGCAGCTCTCGATCTTCATCAACTTCGAGGAGACGGAAGAGACGCAGTACGCGCCGTCCGGCTCCGAAGAGGAGCCGCTCAACGAGAACCTCTTCCGCAGCGTCGACGAGCTCGAGCTGAGCGTGCGGAGCGCGAACTGTCTCCAGAACGCGAACATCCAGCTCATCGGGGAGCTCGTCCAGCGCACCGAGCAGGACATGCTGAAGACGAAGAACTTCGGCCGAAAGAGCCTGAAGGAGATCAAAGAGATCCTGGCCAACATGGGCCTCTCGCTCGGGATGAAGATCGACAACTGGCCCCAGATGCTCGAGCGCTGGAAGCAGCAGCAGCAGCAGAACTGAGGGAAGAGGAGCCATGCGCCACAAGAACGCGGGTCGAAAGTTCGACCGGAACACGAGCAGCCGGCGCGCGATGTTTCGCAACCTGGCGGCCAACCTCATCCTGCACGAGCACATCGAGACGACCGACGCGAAGGCCAAGGAGCTGCGGCGCGTGGCCGAGAGGCTCATCACCAAGGCCAGGCGTCTCGGGCCGGTCGCCTACACGCCGCAGAGCCAGCTCTCGCCGGGCGACAGGGCGCGGCGCCTCGCGGCCGCGCGCGCCATCGGCGCCTACATCCCCCGGTTCGGCGTTCGCGTCGAGACGGGAGGCGCCACGACGCGCATCGACCTGGTCGAGAAGATCATGCTCGACCTGGCGAAGCGCTACGCGGCGCGCCCGGGCGGCTACACGCGCATCGTGAAGTTCGGCCCCCGCCGGGGCGACAACGCGCCGATCTCGCTTATCGAGCTCCTCGCGGACGGGGACAAGGCCGAGGAGGCCAAGCCCTCCGGAGCAAAGTCCAGCGCGAAGTCCCCGAAGAAGGCCACGGCGGCTGCCCCAAAAGAGGCAGCCAAGGTGGGCTAGGCTCGTAATCTAGCGGGCCCGGAATGGGCTCAGGACGGCTTGCCGCCGCTCATCATCGCCTTCATCCGCTTCTCGAGCTCCGCGGGCGACACTTCCTCTTTGCGCGTCGCGATGAACCAGTCGTTGCCGAACGGATCGACGAGGCGTCCGCCGCGGTCGCCGTAGAACATGTCCTGGGGGGGCATCATGGCGGTCGCGCCTGCGTCCACGGCGCGCTTGAAGACGGCGTCACAGTCCGTGACGTAGAGCATGGCGTGGACGACGTGCACGGGGTGCTGCACGGCCTCGCTCAGCATGACGATCGAGTCGCCTATCTTGACCTCGGCGTGCACGATCTTCCCGTGAGGGCCGACATGGCGTGAGCGTTCCTCGGCACCGAAGGCCTTCTTGAAGAAATCGATCGCCTTCTCGCAGTCCTTGATGTTCATGCCGGGTGTGATCGAGTGGTAACCGTCGGGAATGGGCTTCACGGGCATGGCGCACCTCCAGGCCGACGCAGATAGCCCGCGGCTGCCACGGCTACAAGCGTCACGCCGCGTAGCCGGGATTCACCCTGTCGAGCTTTCGTAGCAGGCCCGGCCACGCGATGGCGCCCCCGAGGCCCTTCGTCACCGATCGCGCCGCGTCCTTCACGCCGGCGAGGACAGCGGAGTCGACGCGGAGCAGCTCCGAGCCACCTGCTTGCGCGAGGATCTGCACCTCGCACGCCCGCTGGAGCGTGTACATCGTCAGGAAGGCATCGGCGATTGTCCGTCCCACGGTGAGAAGGCCGTGGTTCCTGAGGATGAGGCACGCCCGTTCGCCCAGGTCGGTCACAAGGCGCGGCTTCTCGTCGTCGCGCAGGGCGATGCCCTCGTAGGCGTGGTAGCCGAGCGACGTCAGCGAGATCGTGGCCTGCTGCGAGATGGGCAAGAGGCCCTCCTTCTGCGCGGAGACCGCGACCCCTGCGGGCGTGTGGAGATGGAGCACACACGCGAGATCATGGCGCGCCGCGTGGATCGCGCTGTGGATCACGAACCCGGCCGGGTTCACCGGATGCGGGCTGCGCTCGAGCTTCTCCCCGCTCTGGTCGACCTTGATCAGGCTCGAGGCCGTGATCTCCTCGAAGAGCATCCCGTAGGGATTGATGAGAAAGTGGTGGTCCTTGCCGGGGATCCGCGCCGAGATGTGCGTGAAAACGAGGTCGTCCCAGCCGAAGAGGGCCACGAGCCGGTAGCAGGCGGCAAGATCGACGCGCAGGGACTGCTCGACGGGGTCGCTCATACCCGAAAGCTTAGCTCGTTGGAGCCGGGTAGCAGGAGGCCGCCTCCTAGTGCGCCTTTTTCCCCGCGTCCGTGCAGTCGTCGAAGTCCGGGTTGCACGCCGTGTCCAGGACCGGCGCCGCCTCGTCCGGAGTCCCGGCGGGGACGGGCGGTGCCGCGGCCTGGCCGCCGGGGAAATTCTTCCGGTCCTCCGCCGAGCACGGCTGGGGGTTGGTCGGGTCCTCCTGCACACACTCCATCATCCACGCATCACGCGGAGGCAGGTTGTCTCTCTTCGCCTTCGCCCGCGCCGCCGCGACGTCTCCGGCGACCGCGACGTTGCTGAACCAGGGGATGTAGCTGACCATCCCCAGCCCCACGACGAGGATGCCCACGAACGGCAGCACCACCTTGTACAGGCTCGAGACCGGGCGGTTGAAGCGGAAGCTCGACAGGAACAGGTTCAGGCCCAAGGGCGGCATGCAGTAGGCAATCTCGAGGTTGAGGAGGAAGATCATCGCCAGCTGGAACGGCGACATCTTCTCGTCCGGGTGCCGGTTCCCGAGATCGGCGACGAACGGGACGATGAGCGGCACGGCGACGAGGATCGCGCTGAACCCTTCCATCAGCATCCCGAGGAGGAGCAGGAAGACGTTCATCACGATGAGGAACTGCCACTTGTGCTCGATCCCGATCTTCACCATGAACGTGAGGAGCTTCGTCGGAACGTGCTGGTCGACGACGTAGTTCATGAGCGCGTTGGCCATCGCGAGGATCAGGATGATCGCGCCGGCCAAAGTCATCGACGCCTTGGCGATGCGCGCGAGGTCCTTCTTCCAGGAGAGGTCCCGGTAGATGAAGAACTCGATGATGACGACGTAGAACGCCGTCATCCCGGCCGCCTCGTCGAGCGACGTGAGCCCCGTGCCCATGCCGGCGCCCAGCAGCGCGAGGATGCCGAGCTCCCACTTCAGATCCCACATCGCCGTGGCCATGTGATCGAGCTGGGGGCGTTCGCGCGAGACCTTTTCGCGTGATCCGACGATCGCGCAGTAGATGCTGAGGAGTGCGATGACGAAGAACCCCGGGACGAGGACCGCCTTGAACAGCACCGTCAGGTCGATGTGGGCCACGATCCCGTAGACCCCGAGGGGCAACGAAGGCAGCAGCAAGCCGACCGACCCGCCCGTCGTGACGAGGCCGAGCGCAAACTTGTCCGAGTACCCTTGCCTCCTCAGCGCCGGGTACAGGAGCCCTCCGACGGCGATGATGGTCACCCCGCTGCCGCCGGTGAGGACCGTGAAGACCGCGCTCGCGATGACACAGACGATGGCGAGGCCGCCGGGCAGCCATCCGAGCACCGTGCGCGCCGCGGCGACGAGGCGATCCGGCGTCTTGGCCTCCGCCAGCACGTAGCCGACGAAGGTGAAGAGCGGGATCGTGACGACGACCGGGTTGTCGGCGAAGCGCTCGTCGAGCACCGTGGGCGCGATGAAGCGCAGGTGGTGGTAGGCCTGGTCCGGATGGAGCATCCAGAGGATCTCCGCCGAGCCGCCCATCACCGCGAAGAGCGGCGCGCCGAGCAGCGCCAAGAGGACCACGAGCCCGGCGATGATCCCGCCGGCGATCGCGATGAACACCACGGCGGCGCCGGCGAAGCCGACGCCGATCTTCACGCCGCGCGGGATCTCGGGCCCTACGGTGGCGCTCATGTGGTGACACCCCGCGCCGCCTCGTCGTCACGCTCGTGCGAGTGGACGAGCGCTTCGTCGTCGAGCTCCGCCTCCGGATCGACCCGGACGTGACCGGTGATCGCGAGCACGATGCGCAGCAGGAACTTGAGCGCGATGACCGCGAGACCGAACGGGAAGACGAAGTTGAGCTCGCGGATGAGAAGCCCGCGCGCGTCCTCCCCGGTGCCGGGCACGGTGATCTGGGGCATACGCGTCGCGTCGGGTGCGGACGGATCCATGTGCAGCGCGTCGACCGCGCCCTTGTCGAAGTGCGCCGTCCAGTCGGCGCCGTCGAGCCACGCGTTCCACTCCGAGGCCTTCATCCACTTGTCGTACGGCGTCCCGACGATCACGCGCGGCAGCGATCTCAAGTCGAGGGACGCCTGACGTCCGAGCAGGAAGAAATCCGAGCCCATCTCCTTGCCGATGGCCGCGAGCTTCTGGCCTGTGGGTGTGTCGCATGCCTTCGTCGGCTCGCCGGGGCAAGGCTGCATCGCGCTGACGCGGAAGGCGGCGATTCCGATGTAGTCGACGAACCCGAAGACCGCGACGGCGCAGACGGCCGCCCCCGCGAGCGCCCCCACGACGGCCGTCGGAATGCGCAGCTTGACCGGGACATACCGGATGAGCACGTCGACGTGAATGTGCTTTCCCCGCGACGTTGCCAGCGACGCGCCGAGGAGAGCGACCCACAGGGTGAGGCGCGTCGCCAGCCCCCGTAGACCTCCCACGAGCATCAGCACCGACGCGTTCTGGAGGCAGTTGAGCAGGTTCGACGCCCACGCGACCCCGGTATGCGCCCATAGACGCCCGGCGACGAAGAGCCCGAACGTGAAGGCGACGACCACGGCCCGCCGGTGAACATTCTCCCCGCGAGCGCGCGTTGCCAGGTGAGCCGCGACGCCCAGCACGGCGGCCGACAGGAGCGACCGGCAGAGGAGCCCTCCCGCGTTGCCTCCGGGGACGTAGTCCGTCGACAGTCCCCTCAGTGTGATCCAGAGGGTGAGCGACGCAACCTCGACGAGGAGGACCGCCGCGCAGAGGCGCGCCTCGAGCGCCTGCCACGCGATGTCGAACCGCTCGAGAGGCGCCGCCCACGCCGCCGCCGCACCGGAGGCAGCGGCCGATCCCGCGTCTTTTCTGGCCGACTGGCCTTCCTCGCCCATGCGGCGCCGGACGCTATCACATCCGCGACGTCGTCACGGCCCGAGTTGAACGGGGGGTTCCGCGATCTTGACGATCTTGTCGAAGATGGACGGAGTGAAGACCGTCCCGCGGAGTGACTTGGCGACCTTCACGAATACGTCCGTCCACTCCTTCCGATCCGCTTCGGTCGGGTCGTACGCGATCTTCGTCGCCTTCATCCTCGCGTAGGCCTGCGCGTCCGCGTTACGGATCGTGGTCGTCGCCGAGCTGGACATCTCGCGAGCCTTCGCGAGCAGCGTCTCCCGCAGATTCGGCGGCAGCGACTGCAACCGCGACGACGACATGACGAACGCGCCGATCGCGAAGGCGAGCGTCTGCGTGCTGATGTGCGTGATGCGCGACGCCCACTGAAGCTGCTCGGCGGCCAGCGGCGGAACCGTGAGGACGTTGATGGCGCCGTTCGCGAGGTTGGGCAGGATCTCGGCGATGCCGAGCACCCTGGGCGTGATGCCACCGATGGACGCGTAGATCTTCGGCTGGACGGGATCGCCCGCGATGGCGAACACGCCCTTGCCCTGCAGATCGGACGGCCGATGCACCTCGAAGCCGACGGTCATCGTCTTCGCGGCGCCCACGTCGCCCCAGCCGAGGATCGTGAAACCCTTGGCGTCGAACTGCTTCGCGAACTCGTCCTTCATCGCGTCGCGCGCCAGGTCGAGCTTACCCCAGTTGGTGAAGAGGCCCGGGAGCTGGAAGATGAGGACGTCCGTCACGCCGGTCTGCGCGAGGCCTATGGCCGTCAGCGGAGCGCCGTCGAGCTGACCGGAGCGGATCTTCTGGACCATCAAGACCTCGTCGCCGGCCTGCCCGTTCCACTGGAAGTCGAGCTGAAGCTCGCCGTTCGTCGCCGCCGAGACGTCCGCCGCCCACTTCTTGAAGCCCTTTCCCCAGGGCGAGTCGGCCGGGGCGAGAGAGCCAATCTTGAGGGTGGTTGCGGCCTGGGCGCTCCCTGGGAAGGCCATCGCGGCCAACGCGACAGTCATCGCCCCCAGCATCGTCACGAGCTTGCGTAACATCTCGAACCTCCGGGAAAGGTGCGGAACCCTACTCCAAGCCCATCCGCCCTTCCAGTACGAGACGTCGCGGGGACGCAGTTGGCTGCCCCCTCTACTTGCCTACTACTTGCCTACTGGGCCCACCACGCTCGCCGTCGCCGCGGGCGGGCTCACGTCGACGCCGCAGGAATCCTTGGCGCGCCTCTTTGCGAGCCACCGCTTGGCGCGACGCTTGGCGAGCGCGTTCTCGAGGCGCTGGTACGGATCGGGATCCTGGGCGGAGAGGACGCGGTTGAGCATGTCCTGGTAAAGGGCGGCGTCGCCCTTCACGCACGCGTACGTGGTGGCGTAGGCGAGGGGCACGAGGAGGTCCCTGCCCCCGGTCATCTTCATGGCCTGATCGAGCATCTGCTTCGCCTGCTCGGGCTCGGCCATCCCGTTGCGCGCGTGGTACGACGCGAGGGCGATGAGCCCTGTGTAGTGCTCCGCCGCCGGGTCGAGGGCGACCGCCCGCTCGATCATCGCGACCCCGACGTAGACGTCGGCGATGAAGATCGGCCCTTCGTTCTCGTCGCCCTTCATCACGTCGGCGCGCGAGAGCCACGCGACGCCCGTCCAGAGCAGGTAGGGCGCGTCGTCCTTGTTCGTGAAGTGGTCCCCGAGCCACTTCGCCAGAGACCCCGCGTTCTTCTTCGCCTGGTCGAAGCCCTCCGCCGACTGCCCCAGGAGCTGCAAACCGTAGAAGACCGCGCGATCGAAGGCCATGCGCGCGCGCTTCCGCTGGTACTCCTCCATCCCGTCGTTGTTGGCGTCCTGCGCCAGCTCGATCTCGTCGACGATGAACCCCGCGCCGTAGCCCGTCCAGGTCTTCGTCAGCAGGTAGAGCGCGTCCTGGTTGTATGGGGCCAGCGCGTGCATCCCTTCGAACTGACCGAACGAAGCCTCGGCTGCCGAGCGGGCCAGCTCGACGTCGCCGATCGTGTCGAACGAGGTGGATGCCTGACGGGTGGCGGTGATCTGGCCGTCCGTCAATATCTTCATGATGCAACCATTCGAGCCGAGCGCGAGCGCGGCGGCGAGCGAGACGAGGGCGATGTGGGAGCGCATGGGAAGCCATGATTGGTAGGAGGATCGCGGCTCAAGGTCAACGGAAGTCACGAGCGGGTCGTGGCCGGGTTCGACCGGCGACGACGATGGCGCATGCCGACCTCACGCGCACGGACGCGTCCGGATCGGCGAGCAAGGGCGCCGCGCGCGCTGCGACGCCTAGCTCCGCGAGGGCCGTCGCCGCGGCCAGCTTCACGGCGGATCGGTCCGAGCGAAGGTCCTCCTCGATCCACGCCTGGACGCGACGATCACCGGCCTCGGCGAGGACGAGGCGGGCGTCGGCCGACACCGGGGACGAGGCGTGGGCGAGCCCTTCCAGTGCGACGACGGCGGGCGAGCCGTGCATCTCCGAGAGGCGACCCAGGGCGGCCACGCGCACTTCGAGATCCTCGTCGGTGGCGGCCTTCTGGACGGCCGAGAACACATCCCGCCGATCCAGCGGCGCCTCCGCGAGCGCCTGGAGCCGCAGGACGCGTGACCCGCCCTCGATCGCGCGGACGATATGCGCCACCGCGCCCTGCGTGACCTCGCGCTCGGCCTCGTCGGGCCGGTCGGGGGGGTGACGCCGGAGGACCGCGGCGGCCGCCTCGACGACTCCCGGCCCGTGCTCCGACGCCACGACCACGCGCAGCGCCTCCTCGCCTCCCGCCGCCCACACGCGGGGGGATGCCCATGCGATCGCGATGTCCTCCCGGAGAGGGTCGTCCGCACCGGTCCACAGGTCGCGCAGGACGTTCGCGATCCCGTCGCCCGGCGTCGGCGCGAGGGCCGCGATCGCTCGTACGGCTTCGGTGCGTACGATGGGCGACGGGTCGACGCGGGCGGCCTCGGCCAGCGCCGCGAGGTCGGCCGGGTCTCCCGCGTCCTTCGAAGCGCGCGCCGCCTCGCGCCGGACGAAGGGGTCGGCGTCGAGGAGGGCGCGCTGGCGGGCGGGTTGATCCCCGGGCCGGACGAGCGCCCGCACGCCCGCCGCACGCCATCGCGGATCCGGATCTCCGGCAAAGGACCGCAGGTCGTCAGGGCCAAGCCCCCTCCCTTCCAGGCGGGCCAGGGCCGCCGCGGCGCCCGCTGCGTCGTGGGTGCTCATCCTCGATGCGAGCGCGTCGTCGAGCTCGTGGGCGCAAGGACCTGCGTCGCGGATGCGATCGGGAGCCTCCTTTGCCGGCGCCGAGCGCAGTTCGCGAGCCGCCACCGCGATTGCCAGGGACGCAGCCTCGTCGTTCGATAGATCCCCGCGCGCCTCGCGGGCGGCGATCGCCTGCTGCAGCGCAGCGCGGTCGCCCCGTTCCGCAGCCCGGATGGCCGGCGACCCCGCGCACGCCGAGAGGAGGAGCAAGATGGGAGAGGCCGCCAAGCCGCCAAGCCGCCAGACCGGATTCTCTTGGCGGCTTCGCAGCTTGGCGGCTCCTCCCATCGCCTGACGAGGTAGCTCGTTTCAGGTGACCATGCTAGGCGGCGGGGTGGTCGCGAGCGTCGACGTCGTCGTCAACAGGAACGCGGGGCGACTGGGGAACGGCAGCCGCGTATGGGACGCGATCGCACGCGCTTCCGCGCGCGGAGGCGCACGCCTGCACGCGACGCAGAGCCTCGAAGATCTCGCGCGAGTCGCCCGCGAGATGGCGGCGCGCGGGACGGAGACCGTCGTGATCGCCGGTGGCGACGGGACGACGATGGCCGTACTGAGCGCCGTGGTCAGGGCATGGCCAGACGGCGTCCAGCCACCGTCCGTCGCGCTCGCGGGAGGAGGTACCGTGTGCACGATCGCCCGGAACTTCGGCGCGCGCGGCACCGCGCGAGCGTGGGCGGAGAGCGTGATCCGGGCAGCCTGCGACGGCAGCGCGGTCGCCGAGCGGAAGCTGACATTGCGGGTCCGCGACTCCGCAGGAGGCGACCGAGTGGGCTTCATCTTCGGCGCCGGCCTCGTGGCTCGGTTCTTCGAGGTCTACGACGCGGCGCCGCGTCGCGGCCTGTCGACGGCGGCGGGTATCGCCGCTCGGGTGTTCGCCGGTTCATTCACCGGATCGGCGATCGCGCGGCGGATCCTCGAGCCGGTCCCGTGCACGGTCTCGGTGGACGGCACGCAGCTGGTCGGCCGCGCGTGGAGTCTGCTCCTGGCCAGCGTGGTGCGCGACGTCGGTCTGCACCTGCTGGCCACGTACCGCGCCCTCGAAGAGCCCGATCGTTTCCACGTCGTCGGCACAGGACTGTCCGCACGCGCGCTCGGTCCGCAGATGCCGCGCGTCCTCGCGGGTTACCCGCTCACCGGAGAGCCACGCATCGACGTGCTTGCGCGCTCGCTCGCCGTCCGGTTCGAGGACGGCGCCGGGGCATATGTGCTCGACGGGGATCTGATCCAGGCGCGCGCTGCCGCGGTGGACGCCGGACCCCCGATCGTCCTCCTTACTCCGGCGTCGCCCCCGGCCTGACCCTGTCCCCGCAACACCGGAAGCCCGCCTCGTACGTCCGGAACGACCCCGGATGGGCCGAATTTCTGAACGAACAGTTCGGCTTCGGCTCCTTGTAACAGCCGGCCCAGTAGCAGCCCTTGAGTACGTGTTCGTAGCCGGGGCGTGGCGCGGGGTCGCTCCTGCGCACCCACTCGGCGACGTTCCCCGTCAGGTCGTAGACGCCCTCGTGCGAAAGGCACTCGGCGCGCGCGCCGCTCATGTCCGCCTGAAGCAGCCGTGTGGCCTCGTTCACGGCGACGTCGGAGGGCCACTTCGCGAGCGCCTTCCAGCTCACGTCGATCCACGTCCGGTCATCGTTGCACGCGCCGTCGCGATGCTCCGCACCGTAGGGATAGCGGCTACCGCCAGGTCCCTGGCAGGCGCGGACCCATTCGTCCTCGTAGCAGAGGCGCTTGTTCCGGGCGGCGCACCAGGCTTCGCCGTCCTGTGCGGTCTGCAGGGCGAGGGGGATTTCACCACGTAGGTTGGGGGCTTCGTAGCGGTCCATGCAGAAGGCGGGGAGGGCGACCATGTC
>Ga0209415_10016940_pt1 | contig 11645 bp, 11 predicted proteins | sample PeaSoiSIISIP2007_FD_187696 | JGI IMG/M metagenome (GOLD analysis project Ga0209415, IMG submission 187696) | Peat soil microbial communities from Weissenstadt, Germany - SII-SIP-2007 (SPAdes) (version 2) | ecosystem: Environmental > Terrestrial > Soil > Wetlands > Peat | place: Germany... | reverse complement strand
TCGCTGTCCAGCGGCGCCCGGTACTGGCGGACGAAGACGACCTCGTCGGTGCGTTCGTCGACTGGGACCGTTACCACCGCACCGGGGTGGTGGACCAGGTCCCGCTCGAAGCGCTCGCCGCCGGGGCCTTCGAAGGTCCCCCGGGCCACGTGCAGGAGACTTCCCTGGTAGACGGTACGCTCGCCTACCTTGCGGAACTTATCGGAAGGCAATGCCAGCCTCTTCGGTGGTGTCACGCGGCACAAGCGGCACGCTTCGCAGCTGATCCGGGTCGATCAGGTGAGGCTGCCGCCCTTCGGCCCTTTCCGATGCCGCTCCAACCAGCGCCCTGAACAGAGGGTGCGGGCGGTCCGGGCGGCTCTTGAACTCCGGGTGTGCCTGGGTCCCTATCCAAAGAGGGTGGCTGGGCAGCTCGATCATCTCGACCAACCGCCCGTCGGGCGACTCACCGGAACAGACGAGCCCGGCCTGTTCGAGGCGGCTGCGGTAGCGGGGGTTGAACTCATAGCGGTGGCGGTGCCGTTCGAAGATCAACATTTCTGGCGAGCCGTAGATGTCAGCCATCTGCGTCCCTGGCCGGAGCTTGGCCGGGTAGGTGCCGAGACGCATCGTCCCTCCATAGTTGGACTGGCTGACGATCTCCCTCTGGTCGTCCATCAGGTCGATGACCAGGTGGGGGGCGCTGGGCGAAAATTCGCGGGAGTTTGCACGCTCCAGGCCGGCGATATTGCGGGCGAACTCGATGACCATGACCTGCAGGCCCAGGCATAGGCCGAGGCAGGGGATCTGGCCCTCGCGGGCGTACCCCACGGCGGCGATCATGCCTTCTATCCCGCGTTCGCCGAAGCCGCCCGGGACGATCATGCCGTCAAGGTCCCGGAGGCGGCCTTCGGCCATCAGCCCCTCGACCTCTTCGGCCTGGACCCAATCCAGCTGGACCTTCGCACCATGGGCGTAACCGCCGTGGCGGAGGGCTTCCACTACGGACAGGTAGGCATCGGGGAGGTTGACGTACTTGCCGATCAGGCCAATGCGGACCGGCTTGGAGGCCGACTCCACACGGCGCACCAAGGCTTGCCAGTGCGAGAGGTCCAAACGGCCGGAACGGGCTCCTTCCTCACCTTCAGGAGCGCCCTGGAGACGCAGGAGCTGGCAGACGTAGTCGTCCAGGCCCTCGTCGTGCAGAGAAAGGGGGATTTCGTACAGGTTGGGCGCGTCGACGTTGGAGATGACTGCCTCTTCGGGTACGTCGCAAAGCAGCGAGATCTTGGTCTTCATGTTGGCTGGCACGGTGCGGTCACTGCGCAGGATAATGACGTCCGGTTGCACACCTCGGGAGCGGAGCTCTGTCACCGAGTGCTGCGTCGGCTTGGTCTTTTGCTCGCCTGAAGGCCCGAGGTACGGCACAAGGGTCACGTGCACGTAACAGACGTTGTCGCGCCCCACGTCCTTGCGGAACTGGCGGATCGCCTCCAGGAACGGGAGGATCTCGATGTCGCCCACCGTGCCACCGATCTCGGTGATCACGACGTCGACGTCTTCGGTGCCCAGGCGACGGATGCGCAGCTTGATCTCGTTGGTGATGTGGGGGATCACCTGGACCGTCTTGCCGAGGTACTCGCCCCGACGTTCCTTGGCGATGACCGACTGGTAGATGGAACCGGTGGTGGCGTTGGAATCCCGTGAGAGGGCCTCGTCGATGAAGCGCTCGTAGTGGCCAAGGTCAAGGTCGGTTTCCCCGCCGTCTTCTGTCACGAAGACCTCGCCATGCTCGAAGGGGTTCATCGTGCCCGGGTCGACGTTGATGTAGGGGTCGAGCTTCTGCATCGTCACCCGCAGGCCCCGGCTCTTTAGGAGCCGGCCCAGTGATGCAGCGGTAAGCCCTTTACCGAGGGAGCTCGCCACTCCCCCGGTCACGAAGATGTGCTTGGCCAAAATGTCCTCCATGCTCGGCTAGCGGTGGTGGCCGGTGGAGGCTCGCCTTCGCTCGAGATTTGCCTCGTGAGGACGGTCCCTGGTGGCCACCCCACCCTATCTCAGCCCGCGCGAGAAGTTGGTGGACCTAACGGTGACCGTCTAGACCGCCGGCGGTTCCTCCGACGCCTCCTCCACCGTCAGCTCTGCCGCTGGGTCGGCCTCGAGCCGCGCGTCGGGGATCGGCAGGCCGCTTTTGATCGAGCGGCCGTAGGTGCCAGCGCGAAGGCGGGCTTCGGCTCGCTCGATCGCCTCGAGGCGATCGCGCAAGCCGGCAGCAACCGCGTCGTCGAGGCCTTCGGCGATCAACCTCTGGGCGGAGCCGTCCATCTCGATTTGTTCGTTCGCTTCCTCCCGGTCCTGCTCTCCCGCCTCGACGGTGTCCCCGAGAAGCCCCTCGACGCGCCGCCGCTCGGTCTCTAAGGCCCTCTTCGCCCGTTCGTTGTCCAACTTGGCCTCCTCTGGGTCCGGTCTCTGGTCCGCTCTGCAAGGTCCGCGCCTTACCTTCTTTGGTCCGCGCGTTCTGCCGCAAGGGTACTCCGACCAGGCCCGGCTGAGCCCTACCAGGCCACTGCTGCTAAAGACCCAGGAAAGGGGGCCGATCCGATAGGCATGGGCATAATCTCCGCACCTTCAGCGGCTCGCGCCAAGACGCAGTGGACTGCGACCGGCTCATCCTCGGGCCCCGACGCCCACAGCGCTGGCGTCGAAGCGGCCTCAGCAGCCCTTTCGGGTGACGAAGCCAAGCTCCTAGTCGTATTTTCGTCCGAGGCCTATGACCTCCCCCAGCTACTCGCCGGTATCCACGAAGTCGCCGGCGACGTCCCGGTGATCGGTTGTACTACAGCCGGCGAGATAGCCGCGGCGGGGCCGGGGTCCGCTGGTGTGGTCGCCATGGCGGTCGGAGGGCCGGGGTTCGACGTCCGGACCGCCTCGGCCAGTGCCGATGCCGGGCTTCGTGAGGCAAGCGCCGAGGTCGCAATGAGCGCCGCCAGGCTGGAATCGAGCCCCCACAAGGTCCTGCTGGTTTTGAGCGACGGGCTCGGCGGAGACCAGCAAGAAGTTGTCCGCGGGGCTTACAGCGTTTTGGGTGCGCAGGTCCCGCTCGTCGGTGGGTGTGCCGGCGACGGTTTGAAGATGAAGTCGACCTGGCAGTTCTACGGCCAGCGCGTGCTGAAGAACTCCATTGTCGGGGCGGCCATCGGGTCGCAAGGCCCGATCGGCATCGGCGTGGAGCACGGCTGGCGTGCCGTGGGAGACCCGATGGTCGTGACGGCCAGCGAGGGCAACCGAGTTTTGGCCCTCGACGACCAGCCGGCCCTCTCCGCATACATGAAGCGCCTTGGAGCGCCCCTGGCTGTTCATGACGACGCGGATGCCTTCACCCATTTCGCCATGACGCATCCCCTTGGGCTGAGCCGCCGAGGTGGCGACCAGGTCCGCTTCGTCGCCGGCGCAGACTTTGCGGACGGCTCGCTGAACTGCATTGCCGCTGTCCCCCAGGGGAGCATGGTCAGGATCATGAAGGGCGACAGCCGCTCGGTCCTGGAGGCCACCAACGTCGCCTGCGAGAACGCGCTCTCCGGTCTCGGGGGGCGGGCACCGCTCGGGGTGCTGGCATTTGACTGCATCGCTCGAAAGGGTGTCCTCGGTGATGAGGGCATCGTTGCGGAGGTCGAACGCATCGCCACCTATGCCGCAGGGGCCCCGGTGGCTGGGTTCTACACGTACGGGGAGTTCGCTCGTACCCACGGGTTGAACGGCTTCCACAACCAAACTCTCGTTGTGGTTGCTTTCGCATAAAGGATGTAATGGCCTCTTCGGACTGGGCGACGCAACAGCTCGCGGAGTTCCTCGCGGTCCTTACGACCGCGGCGGACGACCAGTTTGCGGTCGCTAACGCCCTCGAGCGTCTCGCAGAGTCGTTCGACGCCGATGGTGGCGCCTTTGTGAGGGGTCGCTCCGTGATGTCGTCGCTTGGGTGGTCAACCGGGCACGCCCACGAGCCGGAGATCCTCGCAGTAGCTCTCGGGCACCGCACGAATGTCGACATCCCCGGCGCCGGGTTGTGCGAGACGGTCGTCATCCCGGTCGACCGGGATGAAGGCTCCAAGCTCGTGTTGGCGCGGGCCGGTTACCGCTTCAGCGCCGAGGAGGTCGCCCTACTGCGCGGGATGGGCAGGGTACTGGCCCTCGCGCTCCGGTTGCTGCGGACAGTTGCGGTGGAACGGAGGCAGGTCGACGAAAACGCAAAGCTCGTGGCGTCGCTCCGCGACCGGCAGGCGCTACTGGAGAGGTTGTCTTCGATCCAACGCCAGATCAGCTCGAGGGCGCTCCTCCCCGAAGTACTGCACGCCGTCACGGCAGGTGTCGCCGAGTTCTTGGGTGACGATGTCGTGGTGATGCAGCTGGTAGACGAATCTGATCCTGGCTTCACATTGACAGCGTCGCTTGCCGGGGACGCCGTTCATCCTGGCGCCAGGCTCGAGCGTCAACCCGCCGGTGACGGCGTAGGTGGCCGCGCGATCGTAGAGGACCGATTGTGCGTCGCAGAGAGCGAGCGGGACTTGCCTCGGGGCGACCGCATCCGCGGGACGCAAACGCTCCGGTCGGCCATGGCTGTACCGATCCGGCTGGAGGGCCGTCCTGCAGGCAGCCTGGTCGTGGCGTCGAGCGACCCCGAACGCAGGTACGGCCAGCATGAGCGCGATGTCCTGGCCTCTTTTGCCGAGCACGCTGGCCTGGCGCTGAACGACTCGAGGACAGTGCAGGCAATGAAGAAGGCGCTCGACGATGCGAGGCACCAGGCGATGCATGACGAGCTAACCGGGTTACCTAATCGAGCCTGCTTCTACGACCGAACGGACCAGGCATTGCGTCTCGCCTCCCGCGATGGCACCTGTACGGCGGTCTTGCTGTTCGATTTGAACCGCTTCAAAGACATCAACGACACACTTGGCCACAAGTTCGGCGACAAGGTGCTGCGCGAAGTAGGGCCGCGGTTGCGCCGCGGCCTTCGGGACTCGGACACCTTGGCGCGCTTGGGCGGGGACGAGTTCTGCGTGCTCCTGCCGCGAGTCGAGGGGGTCGGCGACGCGCTGGTGGTCGCAAAACGGATTATCGAGCTGCTCGAGGAGCCCTTCGACATCGACGGGATGACCATGCCGGTAGAGGCCAGCTGCGGGGTCGCGATCGCTCCCGTGGACGGCGACAGCGCCGACCTGCTGCTGCAGCGCGCCGACGTGGCTATGTACGTGGCCAAGGACTCGCACGCCAGCATCGTGACCTACGACGATGAGCTCAACATAAACACTCCAGCCCGCTTGGCTCTTCTGAGCGAGCTCAGGGCCGCGGTCTCCGGGGGCCAGTTCGTCTTGTACTACCAGCCCAAGGCGGGCCTGGGAGGACGGAACGTGCACGGTGTCGAGGCCCTCGTCCGCTGGCAGCACCCCACGTACGGCCTCGTCCCACCGAACGACTTCATCCCACTGGCAGAGCACACCGGGCTCATCAAGCCCCTCACCACTTGGGTGCTCAACACGGCTCTGGAGCAGCTCAGCCGTTGGCGAGAAATCAACGGCGGCCCGGTCCTGGCCAACCTCTCGGTGGCAGTAAACGTATCCACCCGGAGCCTGCTCGACGACGATTTCCCTACAGAAGTCGCCACATCCCTCGAGCGGTGGGGCATCCCTCCCCACCTCTTGGCCCTCGAGATCACCGAGAGCACGATCATGGCCGACCCCTCGCGGGCGCACCGCCTGCTGAGCGAGCTTTCTGCCACCGGCGTGCAGGTCTCGATAGACGACTTCGGCACCGGCTACTCGTCGCTCTCCTACCTGAAGAACCTCCCTGTCAACGAGCTCAAGATCGACCGCTCCTTCGTGTACCACATGCACCGCGACCCCAACGACGCCGTCATCGTCCAGTCCGTCATCGACCTCGGCCGCAACCTCGGCCTCCACACCGTGGCCGAGGGCATCGAGGATGACGAAACCTGGGAGCACCTCCGCCGCCTCGGCTGCGACAGCGGCCAGGGCTATCTCCTCGCCAGGCCCATGCCGGCCGAGAACCTATTGGGCTGGCTCACCGACAAGGAAGCTCGCACCGCTTAGCTAGACCGCACGGCATGCTTCAGCGTTCGGCGTAGTCCGGTTCGCTGAACGGCCACACCCCGACAAGCCATTCGCACACGAACTGATAAAGCGGCTTATCGAGATCGGCGCGATCGGCTGTCACCCAGGACCGGACCTCGACGTCGTAGCCGTCGCGGCGCGGGGGGTAGAGGTAAACGCAGCCGATCACTTCGGCCGTCGCCGGATCTAGCACCGTATACGTGAAGCCAGTCCGGTTCGCGAAGTCCTCGGCGTGGCGCACCAAGTCCGTCTCGTTCTCGTCGAGAGAAAAGGGCCTGTCCGGCCACGGTCGACCGGCGAAGCCGGGCGTCGCCCTTATATGGGCGATGCTCGAGGTCCAGGCTGCTAAGTCCGCAGCGTTGTGCCGGGGGCCCAGTGGCTCCAGGACGAAAAGTGCCGTGGCGGCGCCTGGCGGGACCGCGAAGTCGTGACGGACCAGAGCCATCGAACAGAACTCTCCCCTTCCGCGCCCGGTCTTAGGCGACGTCGCTCAGCCGGCACCTTGCCCGGTGCCGGGGGCCACGTCGTGCAAATGGTGAACAACATCATGGAGCATGTACCGCGACAACGAACCGACTGTGAAGGTCGCGCCGTCGCTGCGCCGTCCCGGCCGAGACCAATCGTCCCCGCCTACTTGGTCGAGGCGGTCGGCCAGGTTTGCTCCGGCCTCCTCGAGCTCGTCCGCGACCCTCCCGGGTTGCTGTTCGCCATAACGCCCAGCCAGGGCGGTCGCGTCCTGGTCCCAGTTCTCGAAGAGCGGGTCGTCTTCTTGGAGCATTCGCACCAGCCGGACGTCGAAGATCCTGAACACGTCGCGCACGTGGCAGCCGTACTCGAGCGTCGACCAAGTCGTAGGCCTCGGGCGTTCCACTGCGTCCGGTCGCGCGAGGAGGGGCCGCCAGGCTGCACTCCTTTGCTGGAGCTCCTCGGAGACGCCCCGGGATGGGAACTTCGAGGCGTCGAAACCGCAATCCGGGCATGGCCGCGCAAGGACCCAGGTCCAGTCCTTAGTGTCCGGGATGATCGTCACCGGGCCGATGCTACGACGTCTCCCTGCCGGGCGCAGGCCTAAAAGTCAACGGTTGTTAGGCTGGCCAACCTGTCAAGAGGAGAGGTTATGGCAACTGGTCCAAACCCAGGCGGTCCACACGCACGAGTGCTTGCGGACAGCAACAAGATACCGCTGCTCGGGCTCGGCGTCTGGCAGGTTCCCGATGGCCCCGAGTGCGTCAACGCCGTCCGGGCGGCGCTCGATCTCGGGTACCACCACATCGACACGGCTCAGGCGTACGGCAACGAGGAAAGTGTCGGACGAGCGCTCGCGGAAAGCGGCGTGGCGCGTGAAAAAGTCTTCGTCACCACAAAGTTCAACCCCGGTGGGAAAAAGCCCGACGTCGAAGCAGAGCGGAGCCTCAAGCGGCTCGGCCTAGATTACGTCGACCTCTATATCATCCACTGGCCCCAAGGTGGTCCGACGTGGGCGTGGCCGGGAATGGAGCGCGCCCGCGAGCTCGGGTACGCGCGCTCAATTGGGGTTTCGAACTTCAACGTGGGCGAGCTCGAGAAGGTTTTCGCGGTCGCAACCATCTATCCAGTCGTGGACCAGGTCAAGTTCAGCGTCTTCGACTACCGCCGTGGGCTGCTCGACGCGGCTGAGGCCCGCAACGTCGCCCTCGAGGCTTACAGCCCGCTCGGGACGGGGCGCTACCTCTCAGATAAAACGGTAAGCCGCGTGGCTCAGAGCTGCGGGCGTACACCGGCTCAGGTGCTGCTCCGGTGGTGCGTGCAACACGGGCTGCCCGTTCTCGCTAAATCGACTCACCGTGAGCGCCTTGCCGAGAACGCGCAGATTTTCGACTTCACGCTTTCCGAGGCGGACATGGCCGATCTAGACGCGCTGGACACAACGGGCCGAACCGAGCGGGCCGTCGAAAGTAAGTGGTGGTGAGATTAGCATAGGCCCGGTTCGGGCCCCGCTCGTGGGCCGCCTGGGAGGAGTTCGAGAATGTTGAAGGGCTTCAAAGAGTTCATAATGCGAGGCAACGTGGTTGACCTCGCGATCGCGGTAGTGATCGGCACTGCGTTCAGCGCGCTTGTGAAAGCGTTCGTGGCCGACATCCTGACGCCGATCATTGCCGCCATCTTCGGTAAGCCAAACTTTGCCGACCTTACGTTCACCATCAACAACAGCGAGTTCCTGTACGGGGATCTCATCAACGTCGCGATCACATTCGTGTCCGTCGCGGCTGCCATCTACTTTTTTGTGGTCGTCCCGCTCAACAAGATCGCCGAGCGCCGTGCCAAAGGTCAGGTGCCGGCCGACGAACCCCTTCCCGCTGATATCGCCCTGCTCACCGAGATCCGCGATCTCCTTGCGAGCCGGGACGGCACAGCTCCGAGCGCCTGAACCGCACTGCGAGGGTCACGGTCCAACCTTCACGGTTCGGCCTTCCTGCAGGACAACCGCGACGTGGCCGAGAGCGGCTAGGCCGTCAAGGGGGTTGTCGTCCAGGACCATAAGGTCTGCGTGAAAGCCCGGGCTGACTTGGCCGATCTGGTCCTCCGCGCGCATGAGCCGGGCCGGGTTGATGGTTGCTGTCTGGAGGGCGGACAGGCGCGATAGGCCCGCGTCCTCGAGCAGCATGAGCTCGACCACTGTCGATGGCAGGCCGCCGACGTCGTCGGCAGGCGGCAAGTCGGTCCCGCAAAGCAGCGGGACACGAGCGGCAATGGCGTTCTTGATGCTCTGGAGATGGCCGTCAGCGGCGGCGCGGGCGTTGGCGATGGTCGCCTCCTCGAAACCGTTGGCACGCATCCAGGCCTCGCACCGCGTTACAACCAAGGTGGGCGTCAAGTAGGCGCCCTCACTGGCCAGCAGTGACGCTGTGCTGGTGTCGAGCTCGTAGGCATGTTCAAAGCAACGAACGCCGCTGCTCAAAGCCTGGCGGATGGCCTGCGAGGCGCCTGAGTGCGCTACGACGTAGGTGTCGTGCTGCCGGGCGGCCCTCACGGCGCCCGCGAGTTCCTCGTCGGTCATCTCCGATCGCGAAACGTCCTCGCCTTCGCGCGCCAAGCCGCCGTTGATGAAAATCTTAATATGGTCTGCGCCGGCCTCCAGTTCTCCGCTGGCCGCGAGGTAGAACCCCTCCTCGCCTTCTGCGGTTACGCAGGCGGCTCCGGCACCGTGACCGTTACGAGTAGTGATGGCCCGGCCCGCTCCGACAAGCCGGGGCGCTTCCGCCCATCCACGCTGCTTGGCATCTCGCAACCAAAGGTCGGCGCGGTTTTGTTCATGCACGCAGCGAAGCGTGGTAATGCCGGCATCGAGTGCTTCGCGGGCCCGCTTAGCCGCCCGCAGGACCGTAGCCGCCGGGCTCTCGGACTCATCCGTGCCTGACATGGGGAAAACTATCGAGAGGTGCGTGTGGCAAGACACGAGCCCAGGAAGCACGAAGCGGCCTGCGGCGTCGATGACGTTGCCCGCGCCGGGCGGTAGCGTCGCAGAAACAGCGCGTATGGCCCCGTCCACGATCTCGACGTTGCGGTTGCGCATCACCGTGCCGTCTGTGACGTCGATCACCTGGGCGTTGGTCAGCCATCCTGAGTTCTTGTCGGACATTGCAACCACAATGCCAACATTTCCTTCCGCCCACCACCGCTGCGGTCTCCGCTCCACCAGCGCTCCGCGGGAGGGTTGGCGCCGAGATGTCGCCCCTGCCGAAGCCGGCCGACTAAACCTGGTCCTGCAGCCGGGGAGGTGCTGAGGATATGGATCTGTGGGACCTTCGGGTCACGGTCGAGTCGATAGAGGGCAGGTCAGTTTGTGGGCTGTCGGTGGGCGACTACTTCGACCTCACCCGTTCTAGCCATCTGACCATCCCACCGGGCCGCCATTTCTGCATATTTGCCCTGGCCGCGGCGCTGCCACTGCTCCCGGCCAAGCAGCGTGCTCTGGCCGAGGACGATTGGCTGGAGACTGAAGCATTGGTGTGCTGCCCGGACCCCGGCGAACGCCTTGTCATGCGCATCGAGCGGCTTGACCTCGTCCATTTGGACGCCCAAGAGCTGACGTGAGCGGCACAAGCCCGCGCTTGGGCCTCGGATTTCAAGCGGACAAGAAGAGCTCCGACTACGAGCGACTGGCGACGGCAGCCGAGCATTACGGCTTCGACGTCGTCAGCGTGTTCGCAGATCTCTACTTCCAGCACCCGTTGCCCGCCCTGCTCTCGATGGCCCGGGCGACCTCTTCGATTGCGATCGGCCCCGCCTGCCTGAACCCCTTCACCGTGCATCCCGTTGAGATCGCCGCGCAGGTCGCTGCGCTCGACGTCGAAAGCCGGGGGCGGGCGTTCCTGGGGCTCGCACGCGGCAGCTGGCTGGGCGACCTTGGTATCGACCAGAGCAATGCTCCCCGAGCGGTCGCAGAGGCGGCTGCGGTCGTAGCGGCGCTGCTCAAGGGGGACCGTGCGGGGGTACGCGGGCACCGCTTCTCCCTTCCGCCCGGGGCCGCGCTGCGCCAGCGCCCGTTCCGGGAGTCGGTCCCGCTCCTCATCGGCACATGGGGGCCCCGCCTCGCCGCCATCGCAGGCGAGATAGCCGACGAGGTGAAGATCGGCGGGTCAGCTAACCCGGACATGGTGCCGCTGATGCGGGAATGGACGGGCGGGCACGGTCCGGGGAGGGGCACGCGGGGGCCGGTGGGCGTCGTCGTCGGGGCAGTAACGGTTGTCGACGAAGACGCGAGGTTGGCCCGAGCCCGCGCGCGCCGCGAGGTGGCCCTCTACCTCGATGTCGTCGGCCGGCTCGACCCGACGGTCGAAATCCCCGCCGAAGTGCTGGCAAATCTCGGCCGTGCGCTCCGTGAGGACGGCGAAGAGGAGGCTGCCAAGGCCGTCCCCGACGAGATCCTCGACCGGTTCGCCTTCGCGGGAGACCCCGACGCCGTTGCCGAGCACGCCATCGCCGTCCTCGAAGCGGGTGCCGACCGGCTGGAGTTCGGTACGCCCCACGGGCTGAGCGACGACGGCGGTGTCGAACTTCTCGGCACCCGCGTCTTGCCGGCCGTGCGCGAGCACTTCCTCGCCCACTGACTCACCGTCGCCTACTTCGGCCCTGCCTTGGGCCCGCCTCAGGACAATTCGGGCGATCGAAGCCTCGAAAACTGGCTTCCTCGAGGCAGGCTCGGCTTCAACCGCCCGAGTAGCCCTCCGTCGGTCCCACCCTCGGTCTTGCGAGCAGGCAGCGCGACTGCCAGCCGGGCTCGACTTCGACGGGCGGGGGGTCCTCGCTGCGGCATCGGTCGAAAGCCTCGGGGCAGCGAGGGTGGAAGCGGCAGCCCGACGGTGGCCGCGCCGGGTTCGGCACGTCGCCTGGGAGCTCGGCCGCCAGGCCCGACCGCGCACCTGGTACCGGGACAGCGGCAATGAGGGCGCGCGTATAGGGGTGCGCCGGCTCATGCCAGATCGGCGCGGTCACTCCCGATTCGACGATCCGGCCGAGGTACATCACGACTGTTCGGTGGGCGATCTTGCGAACTAC
>Ga0209415_10016939_pt1 | contig 11646 bp, 9 predicted proteins | sample PeaSoiSIISIP2007_FD_187696 | JGI IMG/M metagenome (GOLD analysis project Ga0209415, IMG submission 187696) | Peat soil microbial communities from Weissenstadt, Germany - SII-SIP-2007 (SPAdes) (version 2) | ecosystem: Environmental > Terrestrial > Soil > Wetlands > Peat | place: Germany... | reverse complement strand
ATCAGGGGTTAACTCACCCCCGGAACGCGGGGGTCGCGAGCTCACGCCAAGGACGCCGTCCTGCGCACCGGTCGCCCGACCATCTGGGTGACGCGCTGCACCGACACGGCCTGCCCGCGGGTGCTCTCGAACATGGTCAGTTGCCAGGTCGCGTGGACATCGTCGACACGCAGGATATAGAGCCCGCCATCGTCGCCCTTGACCTTGATGTAGCGATAGTCGGGCCCGAACCACTGATCGATGGTGTCGACCACCTCGACGCGGCGGGCGCCAAGCTCGAAGCCTTGCGGCATCAGCATGCCGCGATGGCCCGGATGGGCCTCGACGTCGATGTCCATGAGTCCAGGGTTGCAGAATTCCGGCCCGCCTTCAACCTCGTTCGGCGCGCCTGCGGTGTGAGTGAACACCGGACAGCCGCCCGCTTTCGCGCGACTCGTGGTGACCGCCACCATGGGCTGCGTCCGGTGCTGCCCGCCTTCGGCGCCGGCGCAGGACTGGCCGCGCCGTGACGCACGGCTCAATAGATCGCCCACAGGCCGGGGGTGGCGAGCTCGAGCAGGTGCCCGTCGGGATCGCGAAAGTAGACGCTCTGGCCGCCGCGCCGCCAGGCCGTGCGGCCTTCGATGTCGACTCCATGGCTGCGCAGCCGCTCCTCCCATTCGGCCAGCGCGGCCGCCGGAATCGCAAATGCGACGTGCAGCGGACCGCTGCCGTCATGGGGCGGGATGGTGCCGCCCGGCAAATGTGCGGTGGTCAGCGAGGCGCCGCGGCGAAAGATCAGCAGGACACTGCGGGCGCCGACCTCGTAGGCGCACAGCCGATCGTCGGCGAACAGGCCCTTCAGACCGAGGACATCCTCGTAGAAGCGTTGCGCACGCGGCAGGTCGGCGACGTAGAGGGCGGTTTCGAGGATGCCATCGAGGCTCGGCACGGCGGGTCCCGGTCGCTTGTGGGCGAGCCCGGCCGACGCCGGTCGCCCGCTCGTCTGCGTGTGACGCCTTGCACCGACATGCCGCGATCGCCCGGCTGCGCGTCGGCGTCATGTCCATGCCGCCAAGGTTGCAGGTTCCGCACCCGCCTTCAACCTCGGTGTCGTCCCGTCACTGCTGACGGTCTCATGAAAGCACGGCATCCCGGCCACAGTTGAGACGGGAAGTCCCCCCGACGAACCCGCGCGAGGCGGACCGGATTCCCCTCCGCGCGAAAACCCTCTATACGGCGGCCTCCCGCACCCACGAGCACGATCACCATGCACCACGCTTTCGTCGCGCGCGGCGGCACGCCGGCACCGGTTCCGATCTGGTTCGTCCGCGATGACAGCTGGGCTGCGCTGCGGGACGGGCTCGACCCTGCGGCACGCGCCTTCGCGCAAGCCGCGGGGTTCGAGCCGCAGCCCGGCCGGCTCCTGGCGCTGCCCGGAGCCGGCGGAGAATTGTCCGGTGTGCTGTTCGGGATCGAGCCGGAAGCCAAGTCGCACAAGGACCCGTTCCTCGCCGGCAAGCTGCCCGGCCTGCTGCCGCCCGGCACCTATCGCTTCGCCAACGCGCCCCACGACATGCGGCTCTCCGCCCTCGCATTTGCGCTCGGCAGCTATCGCTTCACCCGCTACCGCGAGGCGCCGTCACGTGACGTGAGGCTCGAGCTGCCCGACGGCGTCGACGGCCCGGATCTCTCGCGTATCGGCGAGGGTGTCAGACTTGCGCGCGATCTCATCAATACGCCTGCCAACGACATGGGGCCGGCCGAGCTCGAGGATGCGGCGCGGACGCTCGCGACCCGCCACGGCGCGACGATTCACAGCATCGTCGGCGACGATCTGGTCGCGGCAAATTTCCCGCTGATCCACACGGTCGGCCGCGCCGCGGCGCGCGCGCCCCGCCTGATCGACGTCGGGTGGGGAGATCCGGCCGCCCCGAAGGTCACGCTGGTCGGCAAGGGCGTGGTGTTCGACACCGGCGGCCTCGACATCAAGCCGGCGGCCGGCATGCTCATCATGAAGAAGGACATGGGCGGCGCGGCCTGCGTGCTGGCGCTCGCCCACATGGTGATGGATCGCGGCCTGAAGGTGCGCCTGCGCGTGCTGATTCCGGCGGTCGAGAATGCGATCTCGGGCTCGGCATTCCGTCCGCTCGACGTTTACCGGTCGCGCAAGGGCCTCACCGTGGAGATCGGCAATACCGATGCGGAGGGTCGGCTGGTGCTCGCCGACGCGCTGACGCTGGCCGACGAGGAAGCCCCCGAGCTCCTGATCGACATGGCGACACTGACAGGCGCGGCGCGCGTCGCGCTCGGCCCCGATCTGCCGCCGTTCTATACGGACGACGACGCGCTCGCGGCCGAGCTCGCGCGCCACGCGGCGGCGGAGAACGATCCGCTGTGGCGCATGCCGCTGTGGCGCGGCTACGATCAGATGATCGAATCGAACGTCGCCGACATCACCAATGCGGCCGGCGGCGGCTTTGCCGGCTCGATCGAGGCCGCCCTGTTCCTCCGCCGCTTCGTCGCGGCGGCAAGGAGCCATCTGCATGTCGACGTCTATGCGTGGACGCCGTCGGCCAGGTCGGCGCGCCCCGAGGGCGGTGAATGCCAGGCCGCGCGCGCAATGTACGCGCTGCTGACGGAGCGCTACGGGTAACTGACGGGCGCATCCGACCGGACACGACATGAGCCTTCTCGATCCGCGCCTCACGCCGGCACGACCCGACCTCGCAGCTCGCCATCTCGAAGGGACCGTCGAGGCGGAGCGCTTCGTCGAGGGCACGGTGCTCGAGGTCGTCGATGCGCAGGCGCCGCTGCGTCGCGCGCCCTCGGGCGATGCCCCGCTGGAGACCGAAGCCCTGATGGGCGAGCGCGCGATCGTCTACGAGATCAGCGACGAGGGCTGGGCGTGGGGCCAGCTCGAGGGCGACCGATATGTCGGCTACCTGCCGGCCAACGCGCTCGCCAGTCCGGGGGCGCCTCCGACCCACAAGGTTGCGGCGCTGCGCACGCTGATTTTTCCCGGCCCGTCGATCAAGCTGCCACCGACAGCCGCTCCGTCCCTTGGCGCGCGGCTCGTGATTGTGCGCCACGAGGAGCGTTTCGCCGTGACCGCCGCGGGCGGTTTCGTGCCGGCGGCGCATCTGGTCCCGCTCGGCCACAACGCGCAAGATTTCGTCGCGGTGGCGGAACGCTTCGTCGGGGTTCCCTATCTGTGGGGCGGCAGGACCAGCTTCGGGCTCGACTGCTCGGGCCTCGTGCAGGTCGCACTCGGCGCGTCCGGCGTCGCGGCGCCGCGCGACACCGACATGCAGGAGCGCTCGCTCGGAGCTGTGGTGACGGCAAACGCCGAGCATTCCGATCTGCGGCGCGGCGACCTGATGTTCTGGAAGGGGCACGTCGCAATCGTGCGCGACCCCTCGACGCTCCTCCACGCCAACGCGTTCCACATGGCGGTCGCGCTCGAGCCGATTGCGGAGGCGATCAGCCGCATCCGCGCGACCGACGGCGAGCCGACCGGCGTGAGGCGAATGTAAAATGCACTAATACCCTGCCGCGCGATCGATGACGTTGGCGAGCGCAAGCCCCCGCTCGTGCCGACCGATCTGATCGAGCACCCTGGTGACCAGCGCCCGCGGGTCGGACTCGGCCGCAACGTGCGGCGTGACCGTGACCTTCGGATGCGTCCACAGCGGGCTCTCCTGCGGCAGCGGCTCGATCGGAAAGACATCGAGCGTGGCGCCGGCGAGCACGCCCTGGTCGAGCGCCGCCACGATGTCGGCATCGACCTGGAGTGCACCGCGTCCCGCATTGATCAGGTACGCGCCACCCAGCGCGCCGTCGTGCTTCATCCCGCGGAAGGTCGCGAGACTGAGAATCCCTTCGGTGTCGGGCGTATGCGGCAGCAGGCAGACCAGGATCTCGCTGCGCGCGAGGAATGCCGCAAGGCCCGAGCTGCCGCAGAACGTCTCGACGCCGGGAATCGCCTTCGCGGTGCGGCTCCAGCCGACCACCCGGAAGCCGAGGCGCACCAGCACGTCGACGGCGTCCCGCCCCATCACGCCGAGCCCCATGACGCCGACCGTCACCTCGCCGGCGGCCGGCTGCCGATGATCGCGCCAGAGCCGCGCGCGCTGCTGGGCATCGTAGCGCCGCTGGCCGCGATGATGCATCAGGACGTGCAGCGCCACGTATTCGCTCATTCGCCGCGTCAGATCGGGGTCGACGATGCGCACGACCGGCGCCTGCGGCAGCGACGGATCGGTGAGCAGATGGTCGACGCCGGCACCGAGCGAGAACACCACCTCGAGATTGGGGAAGCCCGTGAGCAGGGCGCGCGGCGGCTTCCAGGCGCAGGCGTAGACGATGTCGGCGGGGTCGCCGACGCGATCGGGCCACAGCCGGATGTCGCGATCGGGCGCCAGCGCGCGAAAGCGCCGATCCCAGTCGCTCGGATCCCACGATGTGATGGCGAGCAGGATGGCGCGGCGCATGGACGCTTCGCCCGGACCTACTCGCTGACGACGCCGTCGCCGGCGGTCTCGAGATTGAACGCGGCGGCGAACAGGGCGCGCGTATAGGCGGATTGCGGGTGGGCGAACAGGTCGGCCGCCGGACCCTCCTCGACCACCTTGCCATGGCGCATCACGACGACCCGGCTCGCCAGCGCGGCGACCACCTTGAGATCGTGGGAGATGAAGATGTACGTCAGATTGCGGCGCTTCTGCAGGTCGCGCAGGAGATCGACGATCTGGGTCTGGATCAGCATGTCGAGAGCGCTGGTCGGCTCGTCGAGCACGACGAAGGTCGGCTCCAGCACGATGGCGCGCGCCACCGCGATGCGCTGGCGCTGCCCGCCGGAGTATTCGTGCGGATAGCGGAACCGGATCTCGGGCTTCAGCCCGACATCGCCGAGCGCGCCGATCACCCGCTGCGCGCGCTCCTCCGCCGACATCTTCGGGTGGTGGACCCACAGGCCTTCCTCGATGATGTCCGATATCGACATGCGCGGCGACAGCGAGCCATAGGGGTCCTGGAACACGATCTGCATGTCGCGCCGGAACGGCCGCATCGCCTTGAAGCGCAGGCCGTCCAGTCGATTTCCCAGAAAGACGATCGGTCCGTCGGAGGAAATGAGTCGCAGGATCGCGAGCCCGAGCGTGGTCTTGCCGGATCCGGATTCGCCGACCACGCCCAGCGTCTCACCCTTGCGCACCGTGATGCTGACGCCGTCCACCGCCTTGATGTGACCGACGGTCTTGCGCAGGATTCCCCGCCGGATCGGAAACCAGACCTTGAGATCGTCGGTCTCGATCACGACGGGCGCGTCGGGCCGCATCGGCGCCGGATCGGGCGTCGGCTCGGCGGCGAGAAGCTCGATCGTATAGGGATGCTTCGGCGTCGCGAAGATCTGCTCCACCGGTCCCTGCTCGACGATCTCGCCATGCCGCATCACGCAGATGCGATCGGCGACCTTGCGCACGATGCCGAGATCGTGGGTGATGAACAGGATCGCCATGCCGAGTCGGGTCTGCAGGTCCTTCAAGAGCTTCAGGATCTGCGCCTGAACGGTGACGTCGAGCGCCGTCGTCGGTTCGTCGGCGATCAGCAGGTCGGGCTCGTTGGCGAGCGCCATGGCGATCATCACGCGCTGGCGCTGGCCGCCCGAGAGCTGGTGCGGATAGCTGGCGAGGCGGCTGGCCGGATCCGCGATGCCGACCTGGCTGAGCAACTCGATCACCCGGGCGCGCGCCGCCGCGCCGGTGACGCCCGCATGGAGCTCGAGGATCTCGGCGATCTGCTGCTCGATGGTGTGCAGCGGATTGAGCGAGGTCATCGGCTCCTGGAAGATGATGGTGATGTCCTTGCCGCGGACCCGACGGATGCGGGATTCGGACAGCCCCAGCAGCTCCTCGCCCTTGAACAGGATCGTGCCGGAGGGATGGCGTGCCGCCGGGTAGGGCAGCAGCTTGAGGATCGAGAGCGCGGTGACCGACTTGCCCGACCCGGACTCGCCGACCAGCGCCAAGGTCTCGCCCTTGCGGATGTCGAAGGACACGCGATCGACGGCCAGGACCTCGCTCCCGCCCTGACGGAACGCAACGGAGAGGTCGCGGATTTGGAGCAGCGGTGCGGCGGCGGCATCCATCCGGTTCACCCGAAGGTCTTGCGCGGATCGAAGGCGTCACGCAGCGCCTCGCCGACGAAGATGAGCAATGACAGCATGACCGCGACCGTGAAGAAGCCCGACAGGCCGAGCCACGGCGCCTGCACGTTGCTCTTGGCCTGCGACAGCATCTCGCCGAGCGACGGCGAGCCCGGCGGCAGGCCGAAGCCGAGGAAGTCGAGCGCGGTCAGCTGCATGACCGAGGACGACAGCATGAACGGCAGCAGCGTCATGGTGGCCACGGCGGCGTTGGGCAGCAGGTGGCGAAACATGATGGTGAGGTTCGACACGCCGAGCGCGCGGGCGGCCTGGATGTATTCCAGATTGCGGCCGCGCAGGAACTCGGCCCGCACGAAGGCGACCGGACCGACCCAGGAGAACAACAGCAGGATGCCGAGGAGCACGAAGAAGCCGGGGACCAGCACCGACGCGATGATGAGCAGCAGATAGAGCTCCGGGACCGTGGTCCAGATCTCGATGAAGCGCTGGAACAGGAGGTCGACCCATCCGCCGAAATAGCCTTGCACGGCGCCGGCGGCGACGCCGATGACGATCGACACCGCGGTCAGGATCAGGCCGAACAGGACCGAGATGCGGAACCCGTAGATCAACCGCGCCACCACGTCGCGGCCCTGGTCATCGGTGCCGAGCCAGTTCCATTCGAGATCCCGGCAGTCGGTTCCGCCCTTCTTCTCGGCGATTGGCCGGCACTGCGCGTCGGTGAGCAGCCAGGTCGGCTTCGACGGCGCCGGCGTCGGCAGATCGAGATTGTGCGTTCCGTAGGAAAAGCGGATCGGCGGCCACAGCATGAACCCGCCCTTGTCGGCGATCAGCTTCTGCACATATGGGTCGCGGTAGTCCGCGGCGGTCTCGAACTCGCCGCCGAACGTCGTCTCCGCATAGGAGACCACGGTCGGAAAGTAGTAGTGGCCGTCATACTCGACGAGATACGGCTTGTCGTTCGCGATCACCTCGGCGAACAGCGAGACCACGAACAGCACCATGAACACCCAGAACGACGCGTGACCACGGCGGTTCGCCTTGAAGCTCTCCCAGCGCCGCCGATTGATCGGCGACAGCCGCAACCGACCGCGCCCGGTCGACGGGGCAGGAACCATCGGCTGCGGTTCTCCCGGCGGCACCGCGAACGGACGATGCGGCGCGCCGTCGACCGTTTCGCGCCGCGTTGCCGAGGTGGTATCGTCCATCTCACACCTCCCGCGTCTCGAAATCGATGCGCGGATCGATCCACGTATAGGTCAGATCGGAAACCAGGTTCAGCACCAGACCAATGACCGAGAACATATAGAGGGTTGCGAACACCACCGGATAGTCACGATTGAGCACGCTTTCGAAACCCAGGAGCCCGAGCCCATCGAGGGAGAAAATGGTCTCGATCAGCAGCGCGCTGCCGAAGAACGCGTGGACGAAGGCGCTGGGAAATCCCGCGATCACGATCAGCATGGCGTTGCGGAACACGTGACCGTAGAGCCATTGCGTGTTGGTGCATCCCTTCGCCCGGGCGGTGAGTACATACTGCTTGCGGATCTCGTCGAGGAAGGAATTTTTGGTCAGCAAGGTGAGGAACGCAAACGAGCTGAGCGCCATCGAGGTGATCGGCAGAACCAGATGCCACAGATAGTCGAGGATCTTGCCCCACCACGGCAGCAGCTGCCAGTTGTCGGATGTCAGCCCGCGCAGCGGAAACAGGTTCCAGAAGGATCCTCCGGCGAATAATATGATCAGCAGGATCGCGAACAGGAACCCCGGGATGGCATATGCCACGATGATGACGGACGACGTCCAGACGTCGAACCGTTGGCCGTCGCCGACCGCCTTGGCGATGCCGAGCGGGATGGAGACCGAGTAGCTGATCACCAGCATCCACAGTCCGAGCGACATCGACACCGGAAGCTTCTGGCGAATGAGCTCGATGACCTCGGTGTCGCGGAAGTAGCTCTTGCCGAAATCGAACCGGACATAGTTCCACAGCATGATGAAGAAGCGCTCGTAGGCCGGCTTGTCGAAGCCGAACTGCTTCTCCAGCTTCTTGATGAATTCCGGATCGAGTCCCTGCGCGCCGCGGTATCTCGAGCTGGCATCGAACTGCGAAGAACCCGGCGCCTGCCCGCGGGCGCCGAAATCGCCACCCGGCGATCCGGTGACGCGCGAGCTCGGATCGGCCCCGCTGAGCGAGGCGATCACCCGTTCGATCGGTCCGCCCGGCGCGAACTGCACGATGGCGAAGGTGACCAGCATGATGCCGAACAGGGTCGGGATCATGAACAGGATGCGGCGCGCGATATAGGCGGTCATGGCTCCTCCGGGACGCGTCGTCCGTGGTCAGTCGTCATGGGCGGCCGCTCGTGCTTCTGTTCCGAGCCAGCCCCTGTGATGACGGATAACGCCGGGCTTGTCACTGCGCGCGGTACCACCAGGTTTCGGGGGCTCCCAGCGCATAGCGCGGCTGGATCGCCGGATGCTCGAAGACGTCCCAGTAGGCGACGGTGTGGCTACCGCGAAACCACTGGGGAATCCAATAGCGCCCGGCACGCAGGACACGGTCGAGCGCCCGACAGGCGGACACCAGCTCCGGCCGGCTGCGCGCGGCGATGATCTTCTCGATGAGCGCATCGACCACCGGATCGGTGATGCCGCCCCAATTGTTGGAGCCCTGGGTCGCGGCCGCCTGCGAGGAGAAATAGGGTCGCAGGGACTGGCCCGGATTGATCTCGAAGCCCATCCGATGCATCGTGATGTCGAAATCGAAGGTCTCGGTGCGGGCCTTGTACTGCACCGGATCGACGACGCGGAGCGTGGCGGCGATGCCGAGGGTCGCCAAGTTCTTGATGAACGGCATGTGGTGCGGCTGCAGCCCGGGCTCGTCGATCAGGAACTCGACCGTGAAGGGCGCCCCGGTGGCGTCGAGACGCTCGCGATCCCGGATCGAAAGCCCGGCGTCGGTCAGCAGCTGCGAGGCCCTGCGCAGCAAGGCCCGGTCCTGACCCGAGCCGTCCGAGACCGGCGGCACGTAGGGCTCGCCGAACACCTCATCCGGCACCTTGCCGCGGAACGGCTCGAGCAGCTCGACCTCCTCGGGGGCGGGTTTGCCCGTCGCCATCATGTCGGAGTTCTGGAACACCGAGTGGGTGCGCTTGTACGCGCCGTACATGACGATCTTGTTGGTCCATTCGAAGTCGAATGATTGAATGAAGGCCTCGCGCACCCGCGGATGCCCGAACTTCGGGCGCCGCAGGTTCATGATCCAGCCCTGTCCGCCCGACGGCGTTTCGTCGGGCAGCGTTTCACGCCTGACCCGACCGTCGCGCAGGGCGGGAAAATCATAGCGCGTCGCCCAGATGCGGGACGTGAACTCTTCGCGAAACAGGTAGTTCCTGGCGGTGAAGCCCTCGAACGCCACATCGCGATCGCGATAGAACTCGAAGCGCTGGACATCGAAATTGTAGTGGCCGCGGTTGATCGGAAGGTCGGCGCCCCACCACTCCTTGAGCCGGTCGTACTCGATGTAGCGGCCCGGCTCGAAGCGGCCGACCCGGTAGGCGCCGCAGCCGAGCGGCGCCTCGAGCGTCGTCTCGTCGAACGTCTTCGCCGTGTAGTAGGCGCGGGAGAAGATCGGCAGGGTGGCCACGTAGAGCGGAATGTCGCGCGGACGATCTGCGGCGAAACGCACCACGACGGTCGCGTCGTCCCGGGCCTCGGCAGCGATGAAATCGCGCAGTTGCTGGGTGATCAGCGGATGGCCCTGCTGCTTCAGCAGGTTGAGCGAAAACGCGACGTCGTGCGCGGTGACCGGCGTGCCGTCGTGGAACCTGGCTTCCGGCCGCAGCAGATACGCATAGGTCAGGCCGTCGGGCGATACCCGAACCGCGCGCGCCGCGAACCCGTACATCGCGTCGGGCTCGTCGGCGGCACGCGCCATGAGGGTCGCGAAGGTCAGCTCCATGCCCAGTGCAGCGTCGCCCTTGAGGATATAGCTGTTCAACGAGTTGAAGGTGAGAAAGTTCTGATTGTATTGACGCACGCCGGCGACCCAGGAGAACGTCCCGCCCTTGGGGGCCAGCGGATTGACGTAGTCGACGTGATGGAAATCCGCCGGATATTTGAGATCGCCGAACGCCGAGATGCCGTGCCGTTCGCTCTCGCCGTCGGCCCGCACGGCCGCAGCCGGCTCCGGCACGCCGACGGCGAGGAGGCCGGCACAACCGGCCAGCACGGTGCGGCGGGTGACCGGCGGCGGCTGGCGGGCAGCCATCAGCGCGATCCCACCCTGGCGGCTCGCCCGGCGTCCCACCACCAGATGTTGGGGAAGCCGTGTATTCCATATTTGGGCAGCATCTCGGGTCGGCCGAAGCGATCCCAGCGGGCGACGCGCTGCTTGAACAGGTAGAATTGCGGCACCACGTAGTGGTGCCACAACAGCACGCGGTCGAGCGCCCGGCATGCCGCAACGAGATCCTCGCGGTCCTTGGCGAAGATGACGCGCTCGATCAAGGCGTCGACCGCCGGATCCTTGATGCCGGCGAAATTGCGTGTCCCCGGCGTGTCGGCGGCTTCCGATCCCCAGTAGTAGCGCTGCTCGTTGCCCGGCGAGAGCGATTGCGCCCATACATTGCTGATGATGTCGAAGTCCCACTGGCGCAACCGGTTCTGATATTGCGCGTTGTCCACCGCGCGCAGCGTGACCGCCATGCCGAGGCGTTCGAGCGCCGGCTTGAGGAACACCACCAGCCTTTCGTAACTCGGATCGTCGATCAGGATCTCGACGCTGAGCGGCTCGCCGGTCCTGGTATCGACGAGCCTGGTATCGCGCACCTCGTAGCCCGCCTCCCTCAGCAGCCGGGTGGCCTCGCGCATGTTGGCGCGCACCGCCTCCGGGCTGCCGCCGACCGGATTCTTGTAGACCGTCGTGAACACCTCCGGCGGCACCTTGGCGCGCAATGGCTCGAGGATGGCGAGCTCACTGCCCTCGGGCAGGCCGGAGGAGGCGAGCTCGGTGCCGTCGAAGTAGCTCGAGAGCCGCTGATACTGATTGTAGAATATCTGTTTGTTCAATTCCTCGAAGTCGTAGGCGAAATTGAAGGCGCGCCGCAGACGCGGGTCCTTGAACTTGTCGCGGCGGGTGTTGAACACCAGCGCCTGCATGATGCCGACGCTGCGCATCGGAAACTGCTCGAGGACCACCCGCTTGTCCTGCACGGCCGGAAAATCGTAGGCCGTCGCCCAGTCCTTGGCGCTGGGCTCGGTGCGCCAGTCGAGCTGGTCCGCCTTCAGGGCTTCGCGGGCGACCGTGGAGTCGCGATAATACTCGACGCGGATTTCGTCGAAGTTGTTCTGCCCGATATTGACCGGCAGGTTCCGGCCCCAGTAGTTTGGGTTCCGCTTAAGCACGATGCCGGCACCGGGCGAGACCTCTGCGACGGTGTAAGGGCCGCTGGCAAGCGGCTTCTCGAAGCTCGTTTTTTCAAAGTTTTCGGCCGTGA
>Ga0209415_10016938_pt1 | contig 11646 bp, 8 predicted proteins | sample PeaSoiSIISIP2007_FD_187696 | JGI IMG/M metagenome (GOLD analysis project Ga0209415, IMG submission 187696) | Peat soil microbial communities from Weissenstadt, Germany - SII-SIP-2007 (SPAdes) (version 2) | ecosystem: Environmental > Terrestrial > Soil > Wetlands > Peat | place: Germany... | reverse complement strand
GGCTTCGTGTGGCGACGCTGCCACTTTCCTGTTGCCCGCCGTAGACCCAGTAGGGAAAGCGATTGTCCGTGGTGACGTCATAAAACTGCGCGGTCGGCTGGTTGTACCAGGTGCTCCAGGTGGCGCCGCCATTCACGCTGATCGCCGCTCCTTGATCGGCGCTCAGCGCCATGATTTGAGGATTCTCCGAACTGATCCAGATGTGCTGGTAGTCGTCGCCGCCCGGCGCGCCCTTGAAGCCGACAAACGTTTTCCCGCCATCGGTGGATTTCCAGCTGGTTGTGTTGGCCACGTAAATCACGTCCGGATTGTCGGGCGCGACGGCAATGCCCATGGCGCCCGGCCCGCGCCCGCCGATGCGGTGATCGGAATTTACCAACTGAAAGCTATTTCCCGCGTCCTCCGAGCGATAAATTCCCGCGCCTTTGTTTTTCGATTCGACGGTCAGGTATACGATTTTGGGATCGCTGGGAGCAATGGCAATGCCGATGCGCGCCAAGCCGTCTTCGCCCGTTGGCAGGCCTTTTGTGAGCGGCTGCCATGTCGTGCCACCGTCCGTGGATTTGTAAAGCCCGCTGCCCGGAATAACGAACGACTCGCCGCTGCGAATTTCCCATGGTGCCACGCGCGCGGCCCACAGCGCTGCATACAGCACCTGCGGATTGCCAGGATCCATCACCAGGTCCGCCGCGCCGGTATTCTCATCCTTATATAGGACCTTCGCGAAGGTCTTTCCGCCATCCAGCGACCGGAAAACGCCGCGTTCCGCATTCGGGCCATAAGGATGACCCTCCGCGGCAACAAACACGCGGTCGGGATCCTTCGGATCAATCACCATGGCGGTGATCTGCTGGGCGTCGCGCAAACCCAGGTGCGTCCAGGTACGTCCCGCATCGCTCGACCTGTACACGCCGTCGCCCACGGCCAAGTCCGGGCGCTGCAAACCTTCGCCGCTCCCCACATAGAGAATGTCCGGATTGGAAGGCGCCACCGCCAACGCCCCAATCGAACCCGAGGGTTGATCGTCAAAGATGGGGAACCACGTGTTGCCGAAGTCGGTCGTTTTCCATACGCCGCCGTTCACCGGCGCCATGTAATACACATTGGCCTGGTGCGGCACGCCGCTGATCGCCACCGTGCGCCCGCCGCGGAACGGCCCAATGCAGCGCCAACGCATCTCGCCGAAGAGCTTCTGGTCATACTGCTGCGAACGGGCCGTGATTCCCGCCAGCGCCATCAGCCCCAGAATCAGCAAGAACTTCGTTCTTAGTCGCAAACGCATCGCATTCCCCTCCGCAAAACACTGGAGCATAACGCGTGGAACCCGCCACGGCAAAGGTCTGTGTGCAGAAACTCGAAGAAGCGCCGCGGGGAGACTATGAGGCCCGGAGAAGTGATCTGCCAGATCATCGGAGAGTGGCCAAGCTTTCAGGGACTGACTTCCTCGAGGAAAGATACACCCGCGTTCTGAATTTAGTCCTCTGTTCATGAAAAGAAGCGAGTGTGGCGTCCCAGAGGTTTCTGGCATTTCTCCTCAGGAGGCCGGGGCGGCGCCTGTTCCGACCCGGTCGGGAGTCCCGGCGCAAAGCCCGGTAAAGAAACTGGGCTCTAGCGCGTCACCAGCAGGACACGATGCCAGTAGTTGTCGTTCAGTTCTTTAGGCAGCACGGAAACGACTTGGAGCTTGAATCCGTCCTTTTTCAAGCGGCCAGGCCACCAATCACCCTCCAAACCGCCCCCGCCGGAATAGACGAGGAACTGGGGATGCTCTGCAAGAAACGGCTGAAAATCATAAATGGGCAGCGACGTGTATTGGCGCAAGAGTGCCAGTTGCTTGTCCGCCGAATCATTGCCCGTAATGACGACAGCCTGCTCTGGATCGAGCACCGAGACAAAGCGCTTCCGCCAACCAGGATCGCAGTAGTGCTGGAGTTGCAGGAAATCATGGGCATCGGAAACGACGACAGGCAGCTCTGCATGGCCGCCAGCGGCGACGAAGTCCTCTACAAACGGCGCGGGGGAAATGAGCTGACCGTCATAGTCCGACCAAAACTGGCGTTCCTGCGGCACGAGCACAAAAAGCAGTAAGGCGGCAGAGACAGCCGGCAGAAGAAATCCCCAGCGTGGCAGCCTCGGAAGGGCAAAGCCGAGTGCGAGGGGGAAGCCGAGCAAGGACGGCACCATATACTTGGCGATCATGCCGCTGTGAGCGATGATTGCAGCTGCAAATCCCACCAGCGGCAAACTCAGAAGGCCCAGCACGAGGGTCAGTTCATGGACCGGTGCGCCTGCGGAGCGTTCACCCCGCGATGTTTTTCTCAACGCCGCGGCCATGGTGAAAAGAACGGCGGCACCCGCAATCGCCGCCAAATAGGCGCCTGGATTCTCCTCGGGCATCAGGAAATACCAACTGTAGCTCCCTAAGGCCGCTTCTAAAGTGGGCTTCGACCAGATATACGGCCCGTAATACTTTTGAAAAGCGGAGAGCACGGGCCAGAAACATGCCAGCGGCACGAAGCCGCTAAGAAGCGCGATCCAAACGCCCCGGCGCAACTCACGCGTCATTCCATAGCGCGCGGCTTCCGCGAGAAAAAACGGCAGGAACGCGAATACCGCAAAGTAGTGAAAGGATTCCGCAAGCACCAGGCTCAGGCCCAATAGAATCACCCAGCGTCGTGCCGGAGCGCGCTGGTAACAAACCACCGCGAAAGCAATGCAAGCGACGAGCAAGCTATAACCGCGAGCTTCCACGGCAAGCATGTCGAAAAGAATCGAGGCCAGTGGAATCGCGGCGCAAACCAACGCGATCGCGGCACCCTTGTGCGTTCTGACGGCAACGAACAGACACACGAGAGTGACGGCAAATCCCAGAATGGAAGCGTCCCGGTACGCCAGATTTTCGTTGCGGATGAAGGCTGCGGCCGCACGTTCCAGCAAGTAAAAGACGAGGGGTTGACAGTCGGCGCCATGCACGACGCCTTGCCACAGCGTGGAAAGATGTTCCTGCCGGGCTAAAAGCAAGGTGCAGATTTCGTCATACCAAAGGGGCCGGATCAAAGCATGGCAGATGTTGCGTGCCGTGGAATAAATCACCAAGGCCGCCAAAGCGAACAGTGCAAGCTTTTCGGAGAGCAAACCGCTTGGCACCGGTGATCGCGCTACCCCGGTTGACGGCGATGAGCCATGTACCTGTGCAGGAAGCCCTGCTAATTCTTCTTCAGTGAGTGCACTCATGAGGCAAAGGAAAGAGTCGCTCATCAGGATAGGATGATTACTGCAACATTGCACGGGGGAATTTCGATCTTGCGGCAGCGGCCGGAGGAGTGTTGAGGTGCTTGCCCGCACCATAGCTGAGTGCAAAAATGCGGCGGGCCGCGGGCGGCGCGCACTCAAACGGTTTTGTCGGCCGCGTAGCAGAGCCTTTCCAGGTTGCACTCGGCGCACTTGGGTTTGCGTGCGGCACAAACGCGGCGGCCATGCCAGATCAATTGATGGGAAAACTGGATCCATTTGTTTTGCGGGATGACGGCCATCAAGTCCTGCTCGATCTTCTTGGGGTCGTCGTTGCGCGTCAGATCCAGGCGCTGGGACAGCCGGATCACGTGCGTATCCACGACGATGCCGCTGGCAATCCCGTAAGCTGTGCCAAGAACGACGTTGGCCGTTTTTCGCGCCACGCCCGGAAGCGTGAGGAGTTCCTCCATGGTGCGCGGCACCTGCCCGCCGAATTGCTCCACGATGGCTTTGCTCGCGCCCATCACGGACTTGGTTTTGTTGCGAAAGAAGCCGGTGGGGCGGATCTCCTTCTCAAGCTCCGCGGGATTGGCGTAGGCAAACGCTTCTGGCTTCGTATATTTCTTGTAGAGCTCTTGCGTAACTTGATTCACGCGCACGTCGGTGCATTGCGCGGAGAGGATCGTGGAGACCAGCAATTGAAAGGCGTTCTCGTGCTTCAGCTCGCAGGTGGCGTTTGGGTAGGCCTCGTCGAGCTTCGCCAGAATGGCCGCGACGCGCTGGGGATTGGTGCCAGCCGAGGAGCCAACCTTGACAGGGATCTTCTTCGCTGCGGCAACTTTTCTCGCGGCATTCTTGCCGTGCTTTGCGGGCTTCGGTGATTTTTTCTTGCCGGACTTTTTCCTGGCGGCCATGGCAACTCCTTTTGATTCCGCGATGAGCGTTTCTCCTACGATTCCAACACTTCCAGCAACCGGCGGAAGGCTTTGCCGCGGTGGCTCCGGGCATTCTTTTCGTCCGCGGGCAATTCCGCAAACGTTTTTCCCAGCGCTGGAAAATAAAACACGGGATCGTACCCGAATCCACCGCTGCCGCGCGGCGCTTCGGCGATTTCGCCGTCCACTTTCTCCGAAACGACGGTAATCACGCGCCCCATCTGCGCCACGGCAATCACGCACACGAAGTAAGCCGAGCGCTCCGCACCTCCTCTGTCGCGCAAGGCCCCTAGCAATTTCGCGATCTTTTGATCATAGCCGGCACCCACGCCGGCATAGCGCGCCGAGTGCACGCCCGGCTCCCCGCCGAGCGCAGGCACGACCAGTCCCGAATCATCCGAAAACACCATGTCTTCGCAAGCACGGGAATAATACAGCGCCTTGCCCGCGGCGTTTTCGGCAAAGGTAGGCGCAGCCTCCGGGAATTCCGGCAGCGCGGCGTACTGCGGGAGCAAATCCAGCTCCAAATCCGAGCGTGCCGCGGCAGCCAGCGCGTGGTATTCCCGCAATTTCCCCGCGTTGCCCGAAGCAAGATACAGCTTCCTCGACGTCCTCGTTGAAGTCATCGCGGCGCTTTGTCCCTGTTCATGGAGGCGCGGTAGTGGAACGATTTTTCACTCATCGCCCGCGGCCGAGAAAATGCTCGGGCAGAACCTCGCGCTGCTCTTCGGCCAGGCGGCGTATGCCCGCGGCGCCCAACGCCAGCAAATCCTGCATCTCGCCGCCGGTGAAGGGACGCCCTTCGGCGGTGGCCTGAATTTCCACGAAATCACCGCGCCCGGTCATCACCACGTTCATGTCCACCTCCGCCCGCGAATCCTCTTCATAGCACAGGTCGAGCAGGGCCACATCATCCACGATGCCGACGCTGATGGCCGCCACGGAATCGATCAGCGGAGAGCGTTTCAGAATGCCCGCCGCGACGATGCGCTCCATGGCGAGGGCCAGAGCCACGAACGCGCCTGTAATCGAAGCCGTGCGCGTGCCGCCATCGGCTTCAATCACGTCGCAATCCAGCACCACGGTGCGCTCTCCCAGGACTTCCGTATCGATCACCGCGCGCAGCGAACGGCCTATTAGCCGCTGAATTTCCACCGTGCGTCCGGTCTGCTTGCCGCGCGCCGCTTCCCGCGGGGTGCGCTCTTCGGTGGCGCGTGGCAGCATGCCGTATTCGCTGGTCACCCAGCCTTTGCCGGAACCCTTCAGGAAGCCGGGCACGCCATCGTCCACGGTGGCGGTACAGATCACGCGCGTCTTGCCCAGTTCTATCAGGACACTGCCTTCGGCCTGCGAAATAAAGTCGGGGGTAATTTTTAATGTGCGAATCTGGTCGGCGCTTCGTCCATCAATCCTCATCTTGCACGCCCCTTTTCCGGGACTCTTGTGTTCGCGCAACTCGCCGGGGTCTCCGCCTACCTTTTCACCGCATTTTCGATCTTCTGCACGGCTTTCTCGATCGGAGCAGCGATCGCCGAAACGGGAGAAGGAGGCTGCGCATCCGGCGTCCCTGCCACCTTTGTATTCACGCGAAAGGTTTGCGTCAGGTCAATGTGACCCGCGAGCGTTTCCACTTCCTGGCCGTGAACGAGGATTTTGAGGCGCTGCACCTGGGGCACATCGGCCTCCAGGGTGCGCGCAATGGAATCGACGGCCAACTGTTCGCTCTGAATCCCAGAGGGGATGGAAGTGCCTAGCGCTTCCGAGAAATCAGCAACCGCGGTGCCATCGGGCAGAAGATAGAATGCCAGCAAGGCCGCATCCGGCGGCAAGGTGCGTGCTTCGGGATCAACGGGCCCAGCCAGCAGCGTGTTCAGAACTTCCTTGGCGCGCAGCACAGGGTCATTCGAGAGCGGGAGCTCTACGGTGACGGGCTTGAGCATGCCATCGTCATTCCCCGATCCCCAGAACATCTTCACCTTCAACTTCGGCTCACTGCTTGCTGCGGGAGTGACCGGCAGCAGTTCGCGGCGTGCCTGCTCCGCGGTTTTCTCGGTGACTTGCGCGGCCCGTCGTACTTGCCGGCGCAATGCTGGAAAATAAAGCGCAGCGGCAAAAACTGCAGCCAGAAGGCCGCCAGCCAGCCAGACGCGCGCTTGCGGGCTCATGGCTGCTTGCCTCCCGGCGTTCCCGCCGGCACAGGCAGGACGTAGGACGGCTTGAAGGCTACGATACCCTGCGCGATGGCCTCGGCAACACCTGGCACCATGCGGTCGAGATCCGCGCGCTCCGGTACGATGACACTGGAAATCTCCACGGCAATGGCGGGCGCCGCAGTGGTCCGCAATTGGCGCACCGGCGCTACTTGCGCAATGCTGGGCGAACCCCGGAAGCGCTTCGCGAGTTCCTCCTGGACCAAGTCGCCGAGCAGGTGGCTCAAGCCGACAAACGGTCCTTGCGCGCGGTCCCAGGGAATCAGTGCGTTCGCGTCATTCGATGGGGGAATATCTGGCACGACGTAAACCCTTGCGGTGCCAGCCAGGCCGGTGGAGGCGATGTGGAGCGTCACGAAAACCGCGCCATGCTGGGCATTGGCACGCGCCGAGCGGTCGTCAAACGAAGGATTATCGTTGCCCTCGCGGGTCATCACGACCTGAAACCCTTGTGCCTGGAGCGCCTTGCGCACTTCCGCGGCGAACACCAGCACGACTTCGCTTTCGCGGATGCCTTCCGTGCCGCGCGCGCCCAGGTCGATTCCCCCGTGCGCGGGATCGAGAACGACGATGTTGAGTGCACTGCGGGAAACGAATTGCGTCTGGCTCGGTGCGGCCGCGGCGGGTTGACGCGTTAGGGAGGAAGGTGCGGCGGTTGTCGGAGCCGGGGCAGGATTCGCGGGGGAGCTTGGCGCTTGCGGTTTGGCCTGGCTAGTTGCCATGGCCGCCAGGGCAAGACCCACGCCCAGCAGCGCCGTCAGTAAAGTTGTCCGGTACCTCACGACATCTCTCACGTGGAGAAGAATACCAAATCTCAGCGCCTTCCTGCTCACTGCGATTTCTTGCCGCACGAAAGAGGGACCTCACAGCGACGACGGGCTGTTGCGACCCCAAACTCTTCTGCACCTGAAATCCGAAATCGCAGAGGGATTTCATCGCACAGAGAACGTGCGATGGAAAACCCTATCTCCGCTCCGGGACCGCGAGAAGCTCCGTCCCTCCGGTCGAAATGACATGTACTTGGTGGTTGGCTGTACTTTGGCCCAATCTTCCAATGGGCTCGGCGTGGCGGGGCTCTTATGCTGCTTCTGCTGTATCCATAGCTTCGCGGGAGCTATGAGGCGCCAGGACCTTACGAGTAGCCATGTACAACAGGACGCCGGCCACAATAATAATCGCGCCGAAAGCCAGGCCGTTGATGCCAAGGATGGTTTCACTTCCGCTTTCGACCACGGCGAGGATGAGCAGTGCCAGCGGGAATATCCCGCAGGTCACCGCGCCCGCCATGCCCCCGGGCACGCGGAACTCCCGCCGCAGCTTCGGTTCACGTATGCGCAGCACCACCAGGGTGACAAACTCCAGCATCAGCGCCGCGCCATACAGCATGATATCCAGCGTCACCAGTCGCTTGAACCCCAAGCCCAGGCAGAGCGCCCAGCAGGTGGCCAGCACAATAATCGCCACCCAGGGCGTGTGGTTTTTCCGGGTGACCTTCCCAAAAAGATTCGGCATCATGCCGTCTCGCGCCATGGCCAGGGGCAAACGCGAGTAGCTCATGACCAGGGCGTTGAACATGCCAAAGGCGCTCATCATGCCACCGACGGTCACCATAAAGCGCAGCCACTCGAAGCCCAAGATCTTGCCGCCTAACTGCCCGGCGACGGCGGCCCACGAGCCGTCTTCCGTGAACGCCGAGGCGGGCGTCCCGGTAAAGTAGACGGCCACGAATGGCAGAACGTAAGTGAGCGAGACGAGAATCACCGCGGCGATCATCGCCCGCGGGTAAGTGCGCTGCGGGCGCTCCACTTCCTGCGCGATGGTGGAGGCGTTGTCCCAGCCCATGTAGTTCCACATGGCCACCAGGACCGCGCCAAGCAAGCCGATGCTGGCCCCCGCCGAAGCGGCATGCGGCTCGGCCAGCGCGCCCGTCCTGACGGGAGAAAGCAGCACAATCAGCCCGAAAGGCAGCGAAAGCAGGAAGAACAGCCACAGCGAAGTGATGCCGACTACCCGGATGCCCGCCAAATTCAACGCCGCGCAGGTCACCACGACCAACAAGCCCGTGAACACGCCATGATTGCCTTCACCAAACCATGGCGACACCTGCTTCAGGTAGAACACGAAGAGCGTCGGGTAGATCGCCATGTCGAAGATGCTCGCGGCCAGGCTCAGCCACGCTTCCTGGAAGCCCCAGAAGTTGCCCAGACCCCGGCGCACCCAGGCGTAATAGCCGCCTTCGGCAGGCAGAGCGCTCGAGAGTTCACCGATCATGAAAGCGGTCGGCAGGCACCAGAGAACCGGGAGGAACAGCAACACGAGAATTCCATGGCCATAACCCGCACCGGAGATGATCGCTTCGGTCCCGTAGGTGCCCCCAGACACCATAAAGAAGGTGGCGGCAACAAGAGGCCACAGAGTCAACTTGGCGATTGCTTTTCTCGTGGAGGGAAGCGCTTGGGATGGAAGTTGTGCGGGGAGCGCAGTGCTCAATTTTTTTCTCTCTTCCTCCTTGAAGTGACGCTCACTCTCGACGCGCCGGAGCGAGGTCGCATTTGAAGAATACATTCTCTGCACACGCGTGCAACAAAAAAATGCATGTGCCGCAAATTTTTTTCAACAAGCCAACCGTACTTTCGTACTACCGACTGGTGCCGCGTGCCGCCTGTGGGCGGTGCGTACTGGCGATCGCGTGGTACGGCCTCCGCTTCGTTCCCCCCTCACACTGGCGGAGCGCCCAGATGTGTTAAACTCGCCCGTTTGTTCCGTACTCATTCTTTTGCACTGGAGTCCTGAGCATGAAACTTCGTCTGGCGGTTTTGCTTCTGGCGGTCGGGGCGGGAAGTCCTATTACCGGCGCGCAGCAGCCGGCGGCGCCTAGGCCGTTCGGCGTGGACGACCTTTTTGGTTATCGCGAGGCCCACGACCCGCAAATAACTCCCGACGGGCAATACATTGCGTACACGGTGTCGTCCACCTCTCTGAAGGACGATAAATCGGAGAAACGCATCTACATGGTGCCTGCGGCGGGCGGCGAAGCCATCGCGCTTACAGCCGAGGGCGTATCCTCCGAGTCTCCCCGGTGGTCACCCGACGGCAGATTCCTGGCATTCCTCTCCGAGCGGAGCGAAGGGAAGACCCAGGTCTACCTTCTGAACCGGCAGGGCGGCGAAGCGCAGCGCTTGACCGACACCATTCAGAATGTGGAGGCTTTTGAGTGGGCTCCCGACAGCAAGCGACTCGTTCTGGTGCTCCGCGATCCCTCGCCGGAGGAGCTTGAAGCGGCGGCCAACAAAGGAAAGGATGAGGGCGACAGCAAAGCGGCAGGTTCCAGCAAGAAGTCCAAGGCTCAGCCGCCTTGGGTGATTGACCGGCTGTTGTACAAGGCCGACACGGTTGGCTATCTGGACCGCCGTCGCACGCACCTGTATGTGTTCGATGTTGCCTCAAAATCTCTGAGCCAGGTGAGCTCCGGGGACTTTGACGACTCCGATCCGGCATGGTCGCCCGACGGCAAGCTTCTGGCGTTCACCAGCAATCGGAGCAAGCCGGACCCAGACATTACATATAACCGGGATATTTGGGTTGTGGCCGCCGACAACAAGGACAAGGGCGAGCATCTCCTCCAGGTGACCACGCACCTCGGTGAGAAGGACCATCCCTCCTGGTCGCCGGATGGCAGGTGGATCACCTACGTCACCTCCCTCGACCCGAAGCTCTTCTACTACGCCACCAAGCATGTGGGCGTCTCGCCCGCCGGAGGCGGTGAAGCCAAGGTCTTGACCCGCTCCTTTGACCGCTTTGCCACGTTTCCTCGCTTCGCCCCGGACGGCAAATCCATCTATTTCATCGCCGATGACGACGGTACGCAGAACCTTTGCCAGGTGAGTCTGGTCGACGGCAAGATCACCCGGCCCGTGGGCGGGCGGTTCACGGTGGACAGTTATTCCTTCTCCAAAGAGGGTGCGCTCGCGGTGGCGATCTCAGACACCGTGCACCCCTACGAGGTTTTTGCCTTGCCCGGCGGGAATCTCACGAGGCTTTCGCACCTGAACGACGCCTGGGTGGCACAGCTCAAGCTGTCCACGGGCGAGTACGTCAGCTTCAAATCGAAGGATGGCACGGCCGTCCACGGCTACCTTTATAAGCCGATAGACTACGTCCCCGGGAAGAAGTACCCGGCGATCCTGCGGCTGCATGGGGGACCCACCGACGAGTACGAGGCGGAGTTCGAGGGCTTTGCGCAACTCTTTGCGGCAAACGGTTACGTCGTTCTCTATCCCAACCCGCGAGGTTCCTCGGGGTATGGCGAGGACTTCTGCAAGGCTATTTTCGCCGATTGGGGCAACAAGGACTATCAGGATGACATGGCCATTGTGGATTATGCGATCGCGCAAGGCATCGCGGATCCGGACAAGCTGGGCGTGGGTGGCCATTCCTACGGCGGCATCTCCACGGACTTCATCATCGCGCAGACGACGCGCTTTAAAGCCGCCATCTCCAACGCGGGCGCGGCAGAAATGACCAGCCTGTGGGGCCACGACGAGTATGAGAAGGAGTATGTACTGGAGTTGGGCTATCCCTGGGAGAATCGCGCCACTTGGGACCGCGTCGCCCCGTTCTACAAGGTGAAGAACATCACGACGCCAACGCTCTTCATGGGAGGGAACATTGACTGGAACGTGCCCAGCGTGGGCGGGGAGCAGATGTATGAGTCGCTGAGGGCGCTCGGGCGTGAAACCGAGCTGGTGGTCTACCCGGACGAATACCATGAGTTCAAGACGCCCTCGCACATCAAGGACATGAATGAACGCTACCTCGCCTGGTATGCGCACTATGTGAAGGCCGACGGTACGCCTGCGCGGCCGGTGGCGCCGAAACAAGCCCCGGCAGGAAACTAGCGTTGGAGCCAGAGAGTAGCGCCAAGAAACTCAGCGTCCTCAGGGGACTCGAGTCTGAACTCCTCACGCAAGAATGACCGCCACGAACGGCGTGCTATCATTCGGGTACTGAGTTTAGACAGTTTGAGCCTTCGGCGGCCGGCGACGCGGCTCGAAATCCACTTGGGATAGCCATGAGCGAAGCTTCACGATGGAACTCGATTGGGAAACGGCTCCAAGCCGACATTTGCGTTGTGGGCGGAGCGGGCCACGTGGGCTTGCCGCTGTCCATCGTGTTCGCCAGCAAAAACCGGCGAGTGCTCATCTACGACCTGAACCTGGAAGCCATGGATACGATCCGCGGCGGCCACATGCCGTTCATGGAACTCG
>Ga0209415_10016936_pt1 | contig 11647 bp, 12 predicted proteins | sample PeaSoiSIISIP2007_FD_187696 | JGI IMG/M metagenome (GOLD analysis project Ga0209415, IMG submission 187696) | Peat soil microbial communities from Weissenstadt, Germany - SII-SIP-2007 (SPAdes) (version 2) | ecosystem: Environmental > Terrestrial > Soil > Wetlands > Peat | place: Germany... | reverse complement strand
GCTCGCGCGGCGGCGATCAACCTGATCCCCGCATCCACCGGCGCGGCCAAGGCGATCGGCCTGGTGATCCCCGAACTGCAGGGCAAGCTGCACGGGTTCGCCGTACGCGCACCCGTGCCGACCGGATCGGTCGTCGATTTGACCGTCGAGTGCGCGCGCCCCACGAGCGTGGAGGAGGTCAACGGCGCGCTGCGGGCCGCCTCGGAGTCCGGTCCGCTGGCCGGGCTGATGGCCTACACCTCCGATCCGATCGTCTCCAGCGACATCGTCACCTCGCCGTTCTCCTCGATCGTGGATTCTCAGCTCACGGCCGTGATCGATGGCACCATGCTGAAGGTGGTCGCCTGGTACGACAACGAGTGGGGCTACTCCAACCGCCTCGTCGACCTCGTGCAGCGGGTGTTGTGATCCGGTGAGGAGCATCGAGGATCTCGACGTGCGCGGGCGGCGGGTGCTCGTGCGCGTCGACTTCAACGTGCCACTCGGCACCGGTCCCGATGGCGCCCCGATCGTCGCTGACGACACTCGCATCAGGGCTGCCCTACCGACGATCGAAGAGCTCCGCGCGCACGGAGCACGCCTCGTGCTCATCTCACACCTCGGACGTCCTCACGGCAAGGTCGTGCCCGAGCTGTCGCTCGCGCCGGTCGTCTCGCGATTGTGTGAGCTGACCGACGCCCACGTGATGCTCGCTCCGGCGGTTGTGGGCGAGGACGTACGAGCCCTGACCGAGCGGCTGAGCGACGGAGAGATCCTGGTGCTCGAGAACGCCCGCTTCGAGCCCGGCGAGACCGCCAACGACCCCGAGCTCGCGCGGGCGCTTGCGGCCCTCGCGGACGTGTACGTCGACGACGCCTTCGGTGTGGCCCACCGTGCGCACGCGAGCACCGAGGGCGTCGCGCACCTGCTGCCGAGCGCCGCCGGACGACTGCTCGAACGCGAGGTCGTGACCCTCGGCAAGATCTTGGAGGATCCCGCGCACCCGCTCGTGGCCGTGCTCGGGGGCTCGAAGGTGGCCGACAAGATCGCCGCCATCGACCGCTTTCTGGGTCTCGCCGATGCGATCCTGATCGGGGGCGCAATGTGCTTTCCGTTTCTCGCCGCCGAGGGCCACGCGATCGGCGCCTCGCTATGTGACTCAGACGACGTCGAGCACGCCCGCGAGGCGCTCGCCCGGGCCACCGAGTGCCTGCCCAGACCCCAGCGGCCGGCGAGCACTCCGCGTACCGCAGGCGACCGGAACGCGGCTCGCCTGTGCCTGCCGCGCGATCTGGTGATCGGTGAGCGTCTGAGTGCCGATTCGCCCACCAGGGTGCTCGCTGGGGTGGAGGTGCCGGCCGGCTGGATGGGCCTCGACATCGGCCCGGCCACGTCGGCGCTCTACGCCGAGGAGATAGCGGCCGCGGGCGCCGTGTTCTGGAACGGCCCAATGGGCGCTTTCGAGCTGGCGCCGTTCGCTGGCGGCACTCGTGCGGTGGCCGAGGCGGTGGCCGCGGCGCCGGGCACCACCGTCGTCGGGGGCGGCGATTCCGCCGCGGCGCTCGTCCAGTTCGGGCTGGAGCGCTCTGTTGACCATCTCTCCACCGGAGGAGGCGCGACGCTCGAGCTCATCGAGGGCCGTACCCTGCCCGGTCTGCACGTGCTGACCGATCGGAGATCTCCTCGATCTCCGATCGGTGGTGCAGGGGTGGCTTGATGGAGGCCGGACATCGACCCGATCTCGAGGACTTGGAGAGCGCGGCGGACGGCCGGGTGCCGCTGATCGCGGGCAATTGGAAGATGTACAAGACCGAGGCGCAGGCTGAGCAGTACATCCAGGCATTGCTCCCCCGCGTGTCCTCGGTGGACGGTGTCGAGGTGGCAATCTGCGTGCCGTTCACCGATCTACGCGCGATGGTCGACTCCTCACGCGGCTCGCGTGTGCAGGTGTACGCCCAGAACATGCACTCCGAGCCCGAGGGCGCCTATACCGGCGAGATCTCCGCGCCGATGCTCTCCGAGCTCGACGTCCACGGCGTCGTGCTCGGCCACTCCGAGCGCCGCGAGCTGTTCGGCGAGACCGACCGCGCCTTGGCGGCCAAGGTTCCAGCGGCGCTCGCCGCGGGCCTCGCGCCGATCCTGTGTGTGGGCGAGACCGAGTCCGAGCGCGACGCCGGCGACACAGAACGCAAGCTGCGTCAGCAGGTCCGCGACGACCTCGCCTCCGTGCCCGACGAGCGCCTCGCCGACATCGTCATTGCCTATGAGCCCATCTGGGCGATCGGCACCGGCCGCGTCGCCACGGCCGAGCAGGCTCAGGAGGCGATCGGTTTCATCCGCGCGCTCGTGGGCGATCGTGACGTGGCCGCGGCCGCGCGCGTGCGGGTTCTGTATGGGGGGTCGGTCAAGCCCGAGAACGCCGCCGAGTTGCTCGCGCTGCCCGACGTCGACGGCGCGCTCGTCGGTGGCGCCTCGCTGCGGGCCGATTCGTTCGCCGCGATCGTGGACGCTGCCGCGTGAGCGGTGTCTGCCTGCTCGTGCTTGACGGCTGGGGTCTGGCCGAACCCGGCCCCGGCAACGCTGTATCGCTCGCGCACACGCCAGTGTTCGACGAGCTGTGGCGGACCTGCCCGCACACAACCCTGCAGGCGTGCGGCCGTGCGGTCGGTCTCCCCGACGGTCAGATGGGCAACAGCGAGGTAGGCCACCTGAACCTCGGCGCGGGCGCGGTCGTACGCCAGGACCTCGTCCGCATCGATGACGCGATCGTCGACGGCTCGTTCGCGACCAACCCTGTCCTGGGCTCAGCCCTGTCCGATACTGATCGGGTGCACCTGATCGGGCTCGTCTCCGATGGCGGGGTGCACTCCTCGCTGGACCATCTGTTTGCGCTCATCGCCTGCGCGCGGGTGCATGCAGACGTTGGGGGCGTTGGCGCCGGCGAGCAGAAAGACGTGATCGTGCACGCGTTCACCGACGGGCGCGACACTCTGCCCCACGCGGGCGCCGGCTTCCTGGCCGAACTGGACGCGACCGAGGGCGCGCGTGTCGGCTCGGTCGTCGGTCGCTACTGGGCGATGGACCGCGACCGGCGTTGGGATCGCACCCAGCGGGCGTACGACCTGCTCGTCCATGCTCGCGCTCCGTACAGCGCTTCCACTGGCGAGGAGGCGGTGCGGGCCGCGTATGAGCGGGGGGAGGCCGACGAGTTCATCGAGCCCACCGTCGTCGGCGCGGATACCGCGATCGGGCCCGGAGACAGCGTGATCGCGTTCAACTTCAGGCCCGATCGCATGCGTCAGATCACCTGCGCCCTCGCCGAGCCCGGGTTCGCGGAGATCGACCGCGGCGACGCCGAGCCTGTATCGCGCTACGCGACACTGACCGAGTACGAGGAAGGCTGGCCCTACCCGGTGGCGTTCGCGCCCGAGCGCCCGTCGACCACGCTCGCCGCGACGATCGCACACGCCGGCCTGCGCCAGCTGCACGTGGCTGAGACCGAGAAGTATGCGCATGTGACGTACTTCTTCAACGGCGGCGTCGAGGCCCCCCAGCCGGGCGAGCGGCGCGAGCTGGCGCCCTCGCCGCGGGACGTGCCCACGTACGACCATGCCCCGGAGATGAGCGCCGTGCAGGCCGCCGATCTGTTAGTGCGCGCGTGGCGCGAGGATGAGCCTGAGTTCGCGATCATCAACTTCGCCAACGCCGACATGGTCGGTCACACCGGCGTGATCCCCGCGGCCGTGCGTGCCGTAGAGACCGTCGACGGATGCCTAGGCCAGGTCGTCTCTGCGGTGCGCGAGTCCGGTGGCGTGTGCGTGATCACCGCCGACCACGGCAACGCCGACCACATGCTCGAGCCCGACGGCAGCCCCAACACGGCGCACTCGCTCAATCCCGTCCCGTTGATCGTGACGGCGCTCGGCGAGATCTCGCTGCATGCCGACGGTGGCATTCTCGCCGATGTCGCGCCGACCGTGCTCGAGCTGCTCGGCATCGGCCAGCCGGCGGCGATGACCGGACGCTCGCTGATCGAGAATCGGAAGTGATAGACATGGCTCGGATGGGTCGTTCGCATAAGCTGCTCAGCGCGTTTTTCCTCAGCGCCGGCGTCAACCACTTCCTCATGCCCCGCACGTACGAGGCGATCGTGCCGCCGAGCATGCAGGACAATGCCGCGCGCCTGGTGGCGATCAGCGGTGTCGCCGAGATCGTGGGCGGCGTCGGGGTGCTGCCGCCCCGCACACGGCGGCTCTCGGGCCTCGGCCTGATCGCGCTGCTGGCCGCCGTGTTCCCGGCCAACCTGCACATGGCCCGCTATCCCGAGCGCTTTCAGCGCATCCCGCGCTGGGCGCTGTATGCGCGGCTGCCGCTGCAGCTCTTGATGATGCGCTGGGCCTGGCGCGCGACGCGACGATGACCACCCACGTCGCAGACCCGAGACCGGCTCCTGACGCTGCTATGTTCGGTTAAGCAGGGTTTTCGTATCGATTGTCACCATGTCGACCGCAACCGCAGTCAAGATTCCACCAGGGGAGCAGGAGTCTCTCAGCGAAGGCGAGCTCCGTGCGTGGCGCGGGCTGCTGCGAGCCCACGCCTGTCTGGCCAAGCGCCTCGACGCCGAGCTCGAGCGCGAGCACGGCCTGCCGATGACCTCCTACGAGGTGCTCCACCACCTCGACGACGCGGGCGCGGGAAGGATGCGTATGTGCGATCTCGCCGAGCAGGCCCAGCTCTCGCGCAGCGGCCTGACTCGCCTGGTCGATCGCCTGGAGCGCGACGGCCTGCTTGAGCGCTGCTCCTGCGAACACGACGCGCGCGGCTCCTACGCCTGCCTGACCGATCTCGGCCGCGAGCGCTTGGCCCAGGCGCGCACCACGCACCTGGCGGTTGTGCGCGAGCACTTCTTCTCTCGCTTCTCCGAGCCCGAGCTCGGCGCGCTCGCGGACCTGTGGGACCGCATCGCGCCATGTGGCAACGGCAACGGCCACAGCCACGGCAACGGCAACGGCAACGGCAACGGTCACAGCTGCTGAACGCCCGAAGCTACGGGTCGCTTGGCGGGGAGTGCGCCTCGATACCCGAAGTCGCCTCGGCCGGGTGTTTCAGCGTCTCGCGCATTCTGCGCTGGTGGCGGCGATGAGCGACAAACACGCTGCCCGCGGCGATAACCAGCGCGAGGACCCCATACAGACCGAACGTGCTGATCGCGTTGCCCGCCGCGGTGCCGAGGAAGTAGGCAGCCAGCCCGATCCCCGTTGCCCAGCAGATCCCTCCGAGTGCGTTCCACAGCACGAACGAGCGCCAGTGCATTCGCGTGGCGCCCGCCAGCCACGAGGCCCATATGCGCAGGCCGAGCAGGAACCTGCCGAAGAACACCGCCTTCGGACCGTGCTTGTCGAAGAACGGTTCTCCGAGCTCGAGCACCTGCAGCCGCTGACGATGAAAGCGTCCTGGTCGTTCCAGCAGCCAACGTCCTCCCTTGCGGCCGATCAGATAGCCGATGTTGTCCCCCACGATCGCGCCTGCCGCCGCGATCAGGATGACAAGCTCGATCTGTAGTTTCCCCTGCGAAGCGAGGACCGCTGCGGTGATCAGGCCCGTCTCGCCCGGCACCGGCACGCCGCTTGACTCGGCCATCACCGCCAGGAACAACAGTGGGTAGCCGAACGTTTCGACGAGATGGCTGACGTTGACGATCGCGGCAAGCATGATGTTGGTGGGCCTGAGCGGCGGAACGCGGCTGGCTTTAGAGATCCTCTCAGCGGGCTCGCGTATGCGGACGTCTCATGCTCCTAGGATGGCGCACCAGTGCCAGCTTTCACGATTAGCGCCCGCGCGAGCGGGTCTTTCGCCTGCTCAGGGCGGGAGCGCCGTAAGCTATTTCGTGTTTTCGCCCACGAGTTGCTTGAGCGCTTCGGCGGATTCGTGGACATCTTCGTAGACGACGTTGCGCAACGTGATCTTCGTCGGCGCGGGCGCGGTGATCACGACGATCGCGGCGATCACACCCCCCAGCGCAAGTAGCCCCAGTAGGGCGAGCGCTAACCGTCTCGGACCCATGCCTTTGGGCTTCGCCTGAGAAACGGCGGGCTGCCCTACGGCAGCCCCCGAGCTCCTGACCGGTCCCGGCCGGGGCTGGCGGGGGGCGACGGCAGCTTTCGTCCTCGCCCCGGTCGATTCGCGCGCACCGCCGCTCAGTACGCTCGTGGCCTGACCGAGCGGAGATCGGCCAGCCTGCTGAGCTTCATGCCGACTCGCTGAGCTGCCGCCGACCGGCGACTGAAGCGGTGAGATCCCGTCGGCGCCGTCGCTGATCGCCCGGCCCATCTCGCGCGCTGTCTGGTAGCGCTCGCGGGGATCCAGGGCGAGCGCGAGCGCTACCGCCTCGGCCAGCTCGAGGCCGACCGCTGCGACCAGCGTGTCGAGCAACGGCGGCTCCTCGCGCTGCTGCTTGAGCGCCAGCTCCGTCAGCGACGTCGCCTCATACGGCAGCCGTCCGGAGATCAGCTGGTAGGTGACGACCCCCAGCGCATACAGGTCCGCCCGCGGCCCCGCCTCCTCGCCTCGCGCCTGCTCGGGCGCCAGGTACGCGGCGGTGCCCAGCACCGAGCCGACCTGAGTGATGCTCGACTGCTCGGTCGCCTTGGCGATGCCGAAGTCCGCCAGCTTGACCTCGCCCTCGCGCGAGCGCAAAAGGTTGCCGGGCTTGACGTCGCGGTGCACCACACCGTGGCGGTGGGCGTAGTGCAGGCCCTCACACGCCTGTTCGATGATTGCGACCGCCTCGTCTACCTGCACCCAGCCGTCGTCGCGCAGGATTTCCGCGCAGGAGTGGCCCTCGATGTACTCCATCACGATGAAGTGCCTGCCCGAGTGCTCGTCCAAGCCCGAATCGAAGATCTGCACGATGTTTGGATGCACGAGTCGCGCGGCGGCCTGCGCCTCGCGCTGAAACCGCGACACGAACGTCGGATCGTCCGCCAGGTGCTCGGCCAGCAGCTTCACCGCGACGCGCCGTTCCAGGCGCATGTCGAACGCTAGGTGCACCGTCGACATGCCGCCGAAGCCAAGTCTGCCCTCCAGGCGGTAGCGCCCGGCGATGATGTCGCCCTCGCTCATTTCACGCCTTCCTGGTTCCCGGCGCCGCCCGATTCGCCGGCCCCGGTCCCGCCTCCCGGGCCGACGCCGGGCGGGCCTTCGCTCCCGGGGGCGACCGTACCGCCCCCGTTGTTCGGCGGCGTGGTCGGCGTGGTCGGCGTGGTCTGTGTGCTCGTCGTCTGTGTCGTGGGCGCCGGCGGCTGGGTCTCGGTTTTCGTGGTCGTGGTCGTAGTCGTGTGCGGTGCGCTCGTGGTGGTCGTCCGCGCGAGCGGTTGCGCGCACAGCGCCAGCGCGCGTTCGCGCAGGTTGGAGATGCCCTTGCTGAGCGTTTGCCGCAGGCCCGGGTCGGTCGTCGAGGGCAGCGCTGCAAAGTCCTGCTCGGTCTTGTTGATCGCCGAGATCGTCGCCGTGCAGTTGCCGTCCCCGGTCTGAGCGGCCTGGACGACCGCTTCGAAGTCACTCTGCAACGGCCCCGCGTTCGCGAGCGGGATCAGGCCCTTGCCGGAGCTTCCGCACGACACGAGCACGGCGGTGGCGACCCCCAGCAGGCAGGCCACGACGAGCCGGATGAGGCTGGACCAGCGCCGGCCGCTACGACCGTATCGTCCACCGCTGCCGGGCCTCTGACTCCGATCGGACTGTGTGGGTGTTGCGATGTGCTCGTGCATGCTCATTGACCGTACTCCAGCCGCTCGGCGAGCGAGTCCGGCAGGCGCGCCGCGCGGATCGCCGCAGCGGCGCCCGCGACGTCATAGTTGGTGCGCTGAAACGACGCTGTCAGGCCGTCGAGGTCCAGCAGCAGCCACGACGCGCGCGGGTCGCCGTCGCGAGGCTGGCCCACGCTACCGGGGTTCAGCAGCCATTCGCCGGCAGAGATGTCCAGCCGCACACCCTCTCGTCGCGGTTCGCCGCTGGCCAGCTCGCCCTCGTGGCGTACGAACGACAGGGCGACGTGCGAATGGCCGATCAAGCAGACGCGATTCGGCTGTTTGTCCAGGCACAGCTCCGCCAGCAGGGCGGAGAGCACGTACTCCCAGATGGGATCTCGCGGGCTGGCGTGATACAGGCCGATCGAACCCTCCTGGCCCTCTGGCCGCAGCCCCGTGAGGAAGTCGAGGTGCTCGGAGGCGATCACCTCCCTGGTCCACTGCGCCGCGAGGCTCGCGCCGCGGGAGAGCTTCTCGAAAGGGATCTCACCCGTGACGGCGAGGTCGTGGTTGCCGGCGAGGCATACAGCGGCATGCTCGCTGGCGAGCGCCACGCATGCGTCCGGCTCGGCGCCGTAGCCGACCAGGTCGCCCAGGCACCAGAGCTCCGCGGCATCGCTGGCGGCGACAGCGTCGAGCACCGCCTCGAAGGCGTGCCGGTTGCTGTGGATGTCGGAGATGACCGCGACCTTCATCGTCGTCCGCCGCACGCTCGCCGGCGGCGCGCGGCCGCGGCCCCTATCGGGCCGGGTGGGGTCCTATTCCTCCGCGTCCCCCGCCTCGGCGCCGCCGTACTCAGGTAGGTTCTTGATGCCCTCGCGGGTTCGCCACTTCGAGTAGTTGTCCTCCATCGCGTCGATCAGCTCGCGCATGAACCTGGGAGAGAGATTCACCCGTGAGACGACCACGCCGGGCACCTCCTCGGCCTCGACCTCGTGGTCGACGCGCGCAAATGTGACCGTGAACTCGTAGTCGGAGTGGCTTACGTTCGCGAAATTCGCGTATACGCCCCCCATTATCTCGGGGGAAAGATGGATGTTTATGTGGCGCTCGGCGCCTGGGTCTTGGTCGTTCACGTAGTTAGTATCCCAATCTATGAGCCAGATGCATGCGACAGGTGCAAGCACCCCGGTGGACGACCTGCGCGAGGAGGTCCTGAACGCCGCCGCCGAGCTCGTCGGCGCCGACGGCGCGGGTGGCGGCTCACCGCTCGGCAGGCCCGGCGCGATCACGCTCGAACGCCCGCCCAACGCCGATTTCGGCGACTACGCGACCAATGCCGCTCTGCTGCTCGCGCCGTCGCTAGGCGTTCCACCACGAGAGGTGGCCGAGCGTCTAGGCACCGAGCTGGGGCGCCGGCTCGGTGAGCGCCTCGAGCGCTTCGAGGTCGCCGGACCGGGCTTTCTGAACCTGTTTCTGGCCGACTCCTGGCTGTGCGACGGGCTGGCTCGTGCGCTCGCCGCGGACGACGCGTTCGGTGCGGGCGGGGCGCCGCGGCCCGAACGCATTCTCGTGGAGTTCGTCTCTGCCAATCCGACTGGGCCGATGCACGTCGGCCACGCTCGCAACGCCGCCTACGGCGACTCGCTGGCGCGCGTGCTCGCGTTCTGTGGGCATGAGGTCGAACGCGAGTTCTACGTCAACGACGCCGGCTCGCAGGTTCGTGCGCTGGGTGAGTCGATTCGCGCGCTGGCGCGGGGCGAGGAGGTTCCCGAGAACGGGTATCGCGGCGACTACGTCGTGGCGCTCGTCGATGAGGTCGCACCCATGCTCGCGCCGGGAGCAGGTGGGGCCGCCGACGGGGGAGAGGACGTGTCGCGCGCGGATGTCGCCGCGGCCGATCCAGCCCAGCTCGGGCGCGCTGCCGTCGGCGTGATGGTCGAGCGGATCCAGGCCTCGCTGCACGCCTTCGCCGTCCAGGGATTCGACCACTGGCAGTTCGAGAGCGCCCTGCACACTGGCGATCCGAGCCCGGTGGCGCACACGTTGGCGCTCCTGGAACGGCACGGCCACACCTACCGCAGCGAGGGCGCCCTGTGGCTGCGCACCACCGACTACGGCGACGACAAGGACCGCGTGCTCGTGCGCTCCTCCGGTGAGCACACCTACTTCGCCTCAGACGTCGCTTACCACCAGGACAAGCGCGAGCGTGGGTTCGAGCGCCAGATCGATGTTTGGGGCGCCGATCATCATGGCTACCTGGCGCGGATGCGAGCCGCCTACGCCGCCCTCGGCGGTGACCCCGAGCATCTTGAGATGCTCACGATGCAGCTCGTCCATCTCGTGCACCGCGGCGAGCGCGCGCAGATGTCCAAGCGCTCGGGCGAGTTCGTCACGCTCGAGGATCTCGTGTCTGAGGTAGGCGTCGACGCCGCCCGCTGGTTTCTGCTGTCGCGCTCGCACGACACCACTATCGACCTCGACCTCGACCTCGCGCGCGAGCAGTCCAGCGAGAACCCCGTCTACTACGTGCAGTACGCGCACGCACGCATCGTCTCCGTGCTCGCCCTGGCCGGTCCCAAGCGTGTTGGGGCGGCACTGGACGAGGTGGCCGGTGCCCATGGCACAGGCGAGGGCGATGGGGGGGACGACGATGGGGGGGAGGGCGATGTCCTGCATTCGGCTGAGCGCGCGCTGATCAAGCGACTGCTTGCCTTCCCCGGCGAGATTGCCGAGACGGCACAGCGGCGCGCGCCACACCGGATCGCGGCCTACGCGCTCGAGCTGGCCCAGGACTTCACGGCTTTCTATCGCGACTGCCGCGTCGTCGGCGCCGAGCCGGCTGACGTCGAATCCCTGCGACTCGCGCTGTCCGTTTCCGCGCAGCGCACGATCTCACGCTGCCTGGATCTCCTGGGGGTGGGCGCGCCGCGGGAGATGTGAGACTCGGTGCGGCCTGCGGTTCTACGGGTCGAATCGCGCCAGGTCGGCGTCTAGACGCGCCGTGTCGGCGGCGGTGAGCGGCGAGGCAGCCGCCGCCGGGGTGGCTCGGTCGCGGGCGTGGCGGCGCCAGCGAGGCAAGAGGACGGCGAGTGTGACGAGCAGCGCCAGGATCGCCGCGATCGGGACCAGATAGGCGGTCAGGTCGAACCCGTGCGTGCTCGGCAGCCCGAGCGCCGCCGGGCCGTACTGGCTCACCAGCGCGCGTTCGATCTGCGCCTCGCTCTCGCCTTCGCCGATCAGACCCCTGATGAACGCCCGCTCGCGGTCGGCCTGCGGGGACTCCGCGACGATCAGCGGAATTTTGCAGGTCACGCACATCACCCTGCGTTCGATCGCCGGCAGTGACGCACGGGGGGTGGCGGCGGGGGTCGCCGCGGGGAAAGCGCCGAGCGCGCCCACGACGACCACGATTCCCAGCAGCGCCCGCGATCTCACGTTCTCACGAGCTGCTTTCCGCGAGCCCGATCGCTTTGTTCAGGAACGCCTGGTCGATCTCGCCCCTGGATATCGCGACGATGTCACCACTGCGGTCGATCACGAAGCTCTCCGGCACCCGATCCGTGCCGTAGGCGCGCCCGAATTCGCCGGTCGTGTCGCGCAGGTTGGGGTAGGTGATGTGGTAGCGGTGGACGAACGCCTGGGAGTCGGGAGAGGCGTCGAGGTAGGTGACACCGAGCACGGTCCCGTTGTGCGCCGCCAGACGGCCCTGGGCGCGCTCCAGCAATGGCGTCTCGGTCTGGCACGGCACGCACCACGACGCCCAGAAGTTCAGCACGACCACCTTGTCCCGGTAGGCAGCGAGCGAATCGCCGGCGGCACCCGTGCCCGCGCCGCCGGACAGCACAGGAAGCCTGCGTGTGGCCTGCGGTGCCACGGGATCCTGCCCGTGCGCGCGGGCTTCGTCGAGCGTGCGGCTG
>Ga0209415_10016935_pt1 | contig 11648 bp, 8 predicted proteins | sample PeaSoiSIISIP2007_FD_187696 | JGI IMG/M metagenome (GOLD analysis project Ga0209415, IMG submission 187696) | Peat soil microbial communities from Weissenstadt, Germany - SII-SIP-2007 (SPAdes) (version 2) | ecosystem: Environmental > Terrestrial > Soil > Wetlands > Peat | place: Germany... | reverse complement strand
ACGTGCTGCCAAGCCCAAGGACGCTCTCCACTTCCATCCACCCGCCATGCTGCCTGACGATTCCGTGCGCCGAAGCCAGCCCCAACCCCACGCCCCCGCCGATGCCCTTGGTCGTAAAGAATGGCTCGAACAGGCGCCGCTTGACGGATTCGTCCATCCCGCATCCTGAGTCCCGGAAGCTCAGCCGCACGAAAGGCTCCTTGCGAGTCCCGCCGTCCGAAGCAGGCGCCGCGCGGGTTGCTTCGATCCCGACGACCTCGATCGTCAGCGATCCGCCATTGACCATCGCGTCGCGCGCGTTGGCGCACAGATTCATGATCACCTGCTCGATCAACGCGGCGTCCGCCTCGACCCATTCCGGCGACGAGCCGCCGGCAATGCGGAGCTCGATGCCCTCGCCCAGGAGCCGGGCGATTTCGCGCTGCAGCCTGGCAACGGACTCCCTCAGGTTCACCGGCTCCTTCCTAAGCAGCTGCTGCTGGCCGAACAGCACCAGCTTCTTCGTGAGATCAGCCGAGCGCCTCGCCTCCGCGTCAAGTGCCAGGATCTGACTGGCTATCTCCGGGGGCAGCTGCCGATTCTCCCGCAAGAAGCCCAACCGCATCATCGTCGACGTCAGGATGTTGTTGAAGTTGTGCGCAATGCCGCCGACCAGCTGCCCGAGCGCCTCCAGCTTCTGGGACTGCCTAAGCTTGTCTTCAAGCGCCACGCGCTCCGTGACGTCGCGCGAGTTGATCACAAGCCCCTCCACGGCGGATTCGCCCTCGGCGTTGCTGCCCACGGTCTCGAAGTGCCGGTAGGACCCGTCCGCGTGCCGCAGGCGCCATTGGACGGTCCGCAGCGCCCTTGGCGCGCCGAGAAGGCGGTCCAGGAACTCGGCGCCCCTTGCCGCGTCCTCGGGATGAGCGAGGCCGAGAAGCGGCCGCCCCGCGATGGCATCCGCCGACGTGCCGAGCGCGCCCGCAACTGCAGGGCTGGCGAAGCGGATCGTGCGCTGCGCATCCACGACCATTATGACGTCCGATGAATGCCGCACGAGGGACTCGAAACGAGCGCGGCTCTCGCGCTCAATCTCCGCGGCCAGCCAACGAGAGCTGTCCCGGTAGACGTAGATCTCGCGCACAGCGAGGACCACGAAGAGAAGCGCGAGGCTCCAGAAGATGCGAGACAGGACGTCCGGCGCGGGGTGTCCCTGAATTATGAACATCAGCAGCCACGCGCTCACCACGACGATGGTTATGATCGGAAGCGGACTCGAGGCCGCGGGCCGCACGGCCTGCGGCCTCGCCAGTTTGTCGCTTTCCATGCGCCCCGCGGCCAGCAAGTACAGGCCGATCGACAGGGTGTTGAACACGTTGATCCAGTTTATCGGGCTCCTTTGAACGAATCCGTGGATGCTATCCAGGAGAAAGAGAAGATCGGCCAGCCATGAGATGCCGATGGCTATTGCAAGCAGCCTAAACGCGCGCCGGGAAGGCAGGGGCATCCGCGTCAGGAGAACTATGTTGAGCGCCGCGATCCCGCCGAATGTCACGACCGGCCAGGCCACGTCCATCGCCGCATCATATCCGGACGCCGTCGACAGGCCCGGCTCAACGGCGAAGAACCACAGCGGAAGGCCCACGCCCGCGGCAAACACCGCGATGTCGACCAACAGGCGTCCGAGGCCGATGGAGGGCCGATCCACGCGCGGCATGCATAGGAGCCCAGCCAGGACGGCCGGGTAACTTGCGAGGAAGAGCAGGTCCGAGAGATTGAAGATCGCCCTGGTCTCCGGGTGCAGGAGCATGAGCAGCAGCAGGTAAAGCGATCCGAGGCCGCAGAGCGCCAGGCCGCTTGAGATCCAGCGCAACCCCTTCCGGAAACCCGCGGGCAGGTCCGCGCGCCTTGCCGCGCGGATGAAAGCCCATGCCGCGGCGCAATCGAGGGATGTCAGGAAGAAGACGCCCAGGCACCGGTGAACGTGCGTGCGCTCTGGGGCACTCAGGAGCCAAAGCAGCAAGATTCCGCACAACGGGACCCAGACCTGGGACCCGGTGAAGATGCGCCGACGCGTTGAGGCCAACGACGCGGGCATCCCGGAGGAACTGTTCTTGGATTGGGCGATAATGGATTATCGGCGTGCTGAACCCGATTTCCGATAAGAAGAAATGCTTAATCCGACCGGCGCCGGGCCGGAGCCAGGAGCCCGGCGCGCCGCTCGGCGCTCAGAGCTGGGGGAGGAGCCTCGCCCTGGCGTTCTGGAACTCCTCGTCGGTCAGCACACCCTGGTCCCTGAGGGCCCTGAGCGTCTCCAGCTCGGCCGCCAAATTGAACCGGGTCCCCCGGCTTGCGGTCGTCACGGCTGTCGGGGGCGCCAGCACCGACCTTCCCAGATTGAACACCGGTTGCGGAGAATCGGGCCGGCCGGGAAGCGCGGCGGTCACCGGCCGGTTGTAAAGGTCGAGGAGCTCCGCGAACCGGCCGTACGACTCAACCTTGCTGTTGGCCATGCGGATCAAGTACGGCTGGTCGCGAACGTAGGCGTCGACATGATCAGGCAGCTCGAGGTAGTAGGTCATATATTCCACGTTCGCCTGCGCGCTTGTGCTGTCGGGAGCGCCCAGGATCGATTGCACCTGCGCCTTGGTCATGCCGATCCGGATATTTTCGAGCTTCGCGGACGAATTTCCTCCCGAGATGCTGTTGGGCAGCCTGCAGGTATACCCCCCCGGGACATAGCTCGGGTCGGCTGAGGATTGACATCCTCCGAGGAGCGCTGCGGCGAGCGCCGCGAAGATCAGGGCGGCCTCGCGCTTCGTTCCCCGGAGAGGAAAAGGCTTGATGCTCGAGAGGGGCGGCCCTGCGCCGCGGCCAGGAAGGCGGCGCGCGGCGCTGGCGTCAGGGCTGGGAAAGCAGCTTTGCCTTTGCCCGTTGGAATTCATCGTCGGTAAGGACGCCCTGATCCTTGAGCGCCTTCAGCTTCTCCAGCTCGGCGACCAGGTCGACACGGGCCGCCGGGTTGTCGGTCCTGACGACGATCGGGGCCGGAAGCATCGGGTTCCCCAGATTGTACGTCGGCTGCGGAAAATCGGGCTGGCCGGGAGTCGCACTGGTGACTGGCCGGTTGTACAGGTCGAAGAGCTGCGCAAAGCGGCCGAACGACTCGACCTTGCCGTTGACCAATCGGATCATGTACGGCTGGTCGCGGCCGTAACCCGCTTCGGCCTCGAGGTAGTAGGTCATATATTCAACATTCGCCTGCGCGCTCGTGCTGTCGGGCGTGCCGAGGATCGATTGCACCTCCGCCTTGGTCATGCCGATCCGGATACTATTGAGCTTCGCGGAGGATTCACATCCGGCGAGGAAGGCGCCGACGAGCAGGGCGAAGGCAAGGGTGATCTTGGATTTCATTTTTCGGAACAATTCACGTTGCAACACGGACTTCAATTGGTTCCCGGATTCACCGGAAGCGTGTTCATGGGCGCCTCTGCTGGGGCTTCAAAACGGAAGGACGCGCTCCAGCCGGAAAAGATGTGCGGGCGACTTGCACCGGGCCAGATGCCGCCCAATCGGCGACGTGCGCTCCAAGATGGGGGTGGTCACCCTTTGGTTCCCGCTCGGGCCTCGGTGGGTCGCCTCGCCCCGCCTGGGGGCCGGGCCGCGCTGAGCCGCTCTTTCACGGCGGGGGATCCAGACTTGCCCGTGCTGCGCCGGCGGGAGTTGGCCCACCGTTGACGCGTTGGAGGCGGTCCATCGGGCGGAGATTTCCCGCGTGTCTTGCCAGCCTGGCTCGGCGACGGTGTCCCCGGACAGGCGAGGGCGCCGCGTTCTGGAGCGGCTCGGTGTCGTACCCCATTGCCTTCGAGCCGAATTACGGGCGGAGCTTGCCAGCCTGGATGGTCCTGGAAGCGCTGGAGTCCTCGAACAGGAGGGCGGCGATTCCTGCGCGGGGCCGCCGCGCCATTGGGATTGGTCCCACGGCGCGCCATTCACAGTCCACGGAAAGGGCGCCCCGCAATATGCGGTCCAACCTTGCAATGGGCCTCTAGCGGCCATAACGTCCCCTTAACCTCCGGATAAGCTCCCGTACATTATAATTGCCCTAACGTGAACGTGCCGCGCCTGAACTTCACGGTATGCCTGCTTCTCTGCGGGGCGTCAATTTCGTCAGCCCCACCCTGCGCCCGCGCCTCCAGCGACGACGAGATCACGGCCGTTTCCTCGAGAACGAGCGGCGACTACGCCCGCGTCAGGCTGGCAGATGGTTCACTCCAGGCCGAGACCTATGCGTTTGCGGAAGGGGGTCGCTGGACGGCCGCCTCGAGCGACGCCTCGGTCGATAAGCTTCAATTCATGGACGTCGCTCGGACGATCGCTGTCCCGCTTGAGTATCAGCACTACGTTCCGACCAGGGACCCCAAGACGACAAAGCTGCTGATCATGGTGTACTGGGGCAGAACCGGAATGCCCGAGCGCTCCAACGAGTCGGTCGTGAAGGAAAACCTCCAAGACGCCTCCGGCACCCAGGCTGATGCAAAGAGGAGCAATGAAGAGAGGCTTGTCGCGAGCGAGGGCAGATTGAATCCCGGGTCGGGGATGGTATGCGGACACTTTGCCACAAATTCCGCAGTCACCCAGGTGGCCGATCAGATAGACGCCGACAATGCGATGACGGGCGCCATGGCCCTGGTCGCGGCGGAAAACCGCAGCCGCGATCAGGTCAATGCACAGAGCGCCGCAATGCTCGGCTACGGCGCATTGTGGAATTCGAGCGCGGCCTACCAGGGGACGCCCCTCGAGTATCGCAGGCAGGATCTGATCAATGAACTCGAGGAAGGCCGCTATTTTGTGGTCCTGATGGCTTTCGATTTCCAAAAGATGTGGAAGGAAAAGAAGCACAAGCTCCTTTGGGAGACCCGCGTCAGCGTCCGCCAGCGCCGCCACGATTTTGACAGGGAGCTCTTGGCGATGGCGAAATATGCCTCGCAGTATTTCGGCCAGGACAGCCACGGCCTTGTTCGCAGGGCACTTCCGGAGGGCCGCGTGGACATAGGCGAATTGAAGACAATCGCCTCCGAGCAGGTGAAGTAGCTCGCCGGCGCGCGCGACGCCGTCTGCGGCAAAGAGGCGGCCAGCTCAGCCCGCCCCCTGCCACTGGGCGCCGTCCCCTGTTGCTTGACGGCCCTGCGCTTCCTGCCCCGGCCGCCGGCGCGGGCCCGCACGCCGGGCTCGGCTTGGCTCCTGACTTGGGGAAAATGGCGTCCGGCAGCTACCGGTCGCGCACATAGGCGCGCACCGTTTCAAACTGGCTTTCGCCGTCAAGGCCGGCTTCCGCCATCACCAGGGCTCCCGGCCCGCTGCCGAGGTAGTGTCTGTTGCGGAACGGATGGAGCGAGTGGGCGCGCCCATAGTCCGAGCGCACCCAGCGCATCATCGTGGCCAGGGTAAAGTCCGTGATTCCCATCGCCTCGAGCTGGTGGGCCTCGGGAAAGAGGCGCTCGCGCTCGACAGAAGGCAGCAAATCGAACAGCTCGCAGGAACTGACCACATAGACATTAAGGTCTATGCCTTCGCGATCGAGGAGGGGCAGAGCCTTGGTGACGAACGCATAGCTGACGCCGGTGCCCTGCAGGACTATGGTGCCCTGCCCCCGCCCGCGCGCGGCCCGGAGGCGACAGACGCCCCGGACAGCGCTGGCCGCCGGCGGCAGACCCAGGGCGGATCGATCGAGGATGAGCTCCGGAGGGCGCGTCACAAACGGCGCGATGACGGCGGGCCGCCGTGCGAGCGCCGCCTTCACTAGGAACCAGATCTCCTGCGGCTCCCAGGGCGTGAGCGTGACCATGGTTCCGAGAGGGAAATTATCCTGCAGCAGCTGCAGGGACTGCGGGTCGGCATGCGTCGGGCCGTCCTCGCCCGTCTTGAGGCCGGCGTGCGCGCACACAAGGAAGAAGGGACGGTAGGACCCACCCCTGACCGCGACCCGCGCCTGGTTGCCGATGGCGTGGAGCCGCGCGGCGATATGCCCGAGCGGCGCGCTGAAGGCGCCGTAGGATGACCCGACTCCGACGTGGCCTCCAAACGTCGAGGCGCCGGCGAGCATCGCCGTCATCGCGTCCTCGCATATGCCGCCGATCGAAAGCTGCCGCGACGCGGGATTGTCGCGCCGGTGATAGAAGCCGGACGGGAATCCCTCGCCGATCTTGCTGACACTGGTCGAGGCGAGGAGGTCGGCGGACGCCACCACGAAGGCGCCGCCGCTGGCGCGGTTGCAGTAATTCAGCACCCGGCCGAGTTCCTCGCGCAGCGTGGTGGTCGCCCCCGGCCTGAGCGCGAGTTCGGGCGGGACCCCGTCCGGGGCTTGGGCGGCGATCTCATGGACGGCATCGATGCGGGGAGCGCCCGGCCGGAGCCCTAGGCGCCGGCCCTCGAGCCGCTGCTTGGCCGCGCGAAGGCCGGACGCCAACGCCTCGACAGCCGGCCCCCGCGAAGCCAGCGCGTCGCGAATAGTGCAAAGCGTCTGCCAGTAGCAGTGTTCGACTTCTGTTGCGTTGGCGCCGCCGTTGCAGCGTTGGGGCACCCCGTCGCAGCACGGCAGGTGAACGGCGTCCCTGGGCAGCAGCGGCGCAACAGCCGCGAAGAATCCCGCCGAGCAGAGGCCGTGTCCGCCCCCGTGCGACGCGCGCCCCTCGATCCCGTACTGCCAGCCCTTCACCGTGCGGTACACGATCGCCGTGGGCTGGCCGTTGCCGATGGCGAGCGCGGTGCGCTGCGCCATCGCAATCTGCTGCCAATCGAACCCCTCCGGAACCAGGATCACATTCCAATCGTGGAGATAAGCCAGCTCCGCCGGCGTCCATTGCACGTACTCGCCCGGCTTCGCCCCCTCGCGGCAGACGCGGTTCGAGTCAATCGAGGCCTGATTCCAGTCGACATGCAGCACGACGTTGCCGAGCGACGCGGTGCCGGCGGCCGCGAGTGCCTCGGCGGCGCGCCCCGGCGTCAGGCCCCCTTCCCCTTCGATGATATGCACGCGCGGCGCGTCCGGCCCGTAGAGGTCGGCGGCCGCCCAGGCCAGGCCAAGCGACGCAGGCAGGCCCACGCCCGACGCGCCGGTTGAAAGCCGCACAAACGGGGTCGCCGGCGTGGGATGGCCGTCCAGCGCCTTGGCCCGCAGCGTCCCGAAGAGCGGTGTCTCGGTGGCGGGGTTTCGGCGGAAACCGAGCAGGTCCTCGAGGCGCAGCCGGAATTTCTCGTCGCGGGGAAGCAGCTCCGGAGCGGCGACGCGCGCCACCTCGTCTCGAAGCGCCCACAATGCGTAGAGACCGAGCGCCTTGTGGCCCGCCGCGTAGGAGATGATGTCGGCGTCCTGGCGGTCGGGCTGAGCGAGGTCGTAGTCCATCGCGTCGAAGAGCAGCCGCGTCACGAATCGCCCGGAGGAGATCGAGCCGCCCGGGTGGCCCGACAGCGGCACGTAGTTGTACATTACCGCGCACAGGGTCCTGTAGACCAGGTCGAACGCCTCGAGGTGCGCCACCGCCGCCGCGCCGAGGGGCGAACCCTCGACCGCCACCTTCTCCGCGGCGTCGATGAAGACCCCGCGGCGGGGCCCGAAGGAAAACCTTGGCGCGGCCGCGATCGGGTTCGGGTCGGCTACCATGGGTGTTCGCCCTCCTGGATGAACGCCTGGAATCCCCGGTGGTCAGCTGCCGCCGCGCGCAGGCGCTCCAGCCCCGTCCTGAGATCGTCCAAGCCCGTGGCGATCGACAGACGCAGGTAATGCAGGCCATCGGAACCAATGCGCCCAAACGAGCGCCGGTCCATCGTGGCCACCTGGTACCGCCACAGCAGGAACATCTGCACCAGCGTCGAGGGGCTGGTGCGTCCGCGCGCCTTCACCGGCAGCCTCCGGTGCGCCTCGATGGCGCCGAGATTCTCACAGAGGCCGGCGATGTTCGGGAAGAGGTAGAAGGCCCCCCCCGGTCTGCGGCACCGGATGCCGGGGATCGCGTTGAGCCCCGCCACCATCAGGTCGCGCCGCTCGGTGAAAGCCGCGCACATGCGGGCGATGCCGGCCCGGCTCAGGGGTGACTCGAGCGCGACCCGGGCGCCCATCTGGTTGTAGGCCGGCAGGCACGAGAAGTAGTTTATGTTGAGGTTCTTGAAGACGGTCGCCTCCTCGGCGGTCGGGAACACCGCCCAGCCGACCCTTCCGCCCGTCCACGCATAGGATTTCGACACGCCGCTGACGATGACCGTGCGTTGGGCCATTCCCGGAACCGACGCGATCGAATGGTGGCGATTGCCGTCATAGAGGATGTCCTCGTAGATCTCGTCGGAGTAGATGCGCGCGTTGGCCGGGGCCTTGCGCCGGATGACCTCGGCGATGCTCTCGAGCTGCTCGCGGCTGACGACGCTGCCCGTGGGGTTGGACGGGAAGTTGAGGACGATGATCCGTGTGCGATGGTTGATGAGCGGCGCGAGATCGCGCCCGCTGAAGCTGAAGTCGGACTCCTCGAGCAGATGCAGGGGCCGGGGCCGCGCGCCCACGTAGCTCGTGAACGACTCGTATATCGGAAAGCCGGGGCTGGGATAAATCACCTCGTCGCCGGGATCGCAGTAGGTCTGCTGCGCCAGGCCGATCGGCGGCTTGCCGCCCGGGAATACAACGACCCGGTCGGGCGAGACCTCGATGTCGCGGCGCCTCGCCACGGTGCGGGCGATGGCCTCGCGCAGCGGCAGGATTCCCTGGGGATCGCAGTAGTGAGTGAGGCCAAGATCGATCTGGCGCTTAACCTCCTCTGCTATGTGCGCCGCAAGCGGAAAATCGGGCTCGCCCAGGTTGCACTTGATCACCTTGAGCCCCTGGTCCTCAAGGGCCTTGATCTGCGGGCCGATCCGGAAGGCGTTCTCACTGCCGAGCAGGCGGGTTCTCCTTGAGAACAGGCTTGGCCGCGGCCTGGGTTTGGCCGGCTCGGCCCCGAGCGCGTCCTTTCTCACCGGTCGGAGCCCGGGTGCGATCGTGGCTGGGGTGGTCATGCTGACGGTCCCTCCCGGCCGTCCTCCGCGCCGCTCGTGGCGATCGTCGGGTCCGCGGATAGACTGGGCGGAGTCGCGGCTATCGGACGGCGGCGGGAAACGATATGACCTGGCTTTGGCACGGCGGTGGGGAGAATTGAGCGCCGGTCCGGCCGGCACATCCGGTCATTCCAGCGGGGCAACTATGGCGCCGCCGCGCGCCGGGGGCTACGCATCCCTAGGGATTCACTGTGCAAATATTGATGTCCAACCAGGCCGCCCCCTTTGGCTCAAACCCTGTCGGTCAAGCAGAGGCGTTCCCGTTGGCTAGGGTATGGATCGGCCCGCATGCCGCCTACGGCAAGAGGCCGCGGGCCGCGCTTGGCCGACCGTCTCCTAGGAATCCCCCCCCGGTTGATAGGGGCGAAGACCATCGAAGCCCGCAAGAATTTGTATCGGATACCTTCCCGGGAGGCCGATAAGCTTCCCGCCCGTGAACCGACTCAAATCATTCCGCCTCCTGTTTCTCGCGCTGTCCCTTGCTGCGCCGCCCGCCCGCGCCGATGCCGCCTGGCCGCTTCCCCTCACCACACCCGCCGCCGCGGGGTTTTCCGTCGAGCGCCTGGATTTCATGCACCGCAACCTGCGGATGGTCGTCGATGAGGGGAAATATTCCGGGTACGTCACCCTGCTCGCCCGAGACGGCAAGGTCGCCGACTGGCGCGCCTATGGCTGGCAGGACATCGCGGCGAAGACCCCGATGCAAAAAGACTCGATCGTGCGACTCTTCTCGATGTCGAAGCTGATCACATCCACCGCGGTGCTCGTCCTCATGGAGGATGGCCAGCTCAAGCTCAACGACCCGGTCGAGAAATACCTGCCCGCCCTGAAGGACCGGATGGTCTTCACAGGCGGCACGGCCGACGCCCCCGTCCTCGTCCCCGCCGCGCGGTCGATCACCATTTACGACCTGCTCACCCACACGTCGGGCTATTACTACGATGGAGACTGGTCCGCAGACTCCCCCGTTCTGGTCGCGCTGTTCAAACGGGCGAAGCTATGGGAATCGGACAACCTTGACGAGTTTGTCAGCCGCGCCGCGCCGCTGCCGCTGCGCGACCAGCCCGGCACCCGGTTCCGCTACGGCATTAGCACCGACCTTCTCGGCGCCGTCGTCGAAAAGGTCTCCGGCCAGCGGCTCGATGTGTTCTTTCAGCAGCGGATTTTCGGGCCGCTGGGAATGCGAGACACCGGCTTCTGGGTGCCACCGGAAAAGCGCGGCCGGCTCGCCGTGGTCTATTCCCGCGGCGACGACGGCAAACTGAGCCCTGCCGCGGCCAGCAACCGCAACGATGTGGGCCCCGATCACGGGCTGTTTAGGGGCGGCGCGGGGCTTTTCTCCACAGCGGCCGACTATGTGCGCTTTGCCCAGATGCTGCTCAACGGCGGCCGGCTTGACGGTGCGCGCATCCTCGGCCGCAAGACCGTGGAGCTGATGACGCAGAATCATATCGCCCATCTCGCGGATCCGCACCCGACCGGCAAACACGAGCAGGGCTTTGGCCTGGGCGTCCGCGTCATCACCGAACTCGGCGAGAGCCCGACCCCGGGCTCGGTGGGCACATTCGGCTGGGACGGAGCCGCCACGACAAACGTCCAGATCGACCCGAAGGAGCGCACGGTGGCCATTCTGCTCTTCCAGCATATCCCGTTCAACCAGGACGACATCTTCGCCACCTTTACGGCAAGCTACTACTCCACGCTGGAGAACTGAGGGGAAACAGAAGGGTTTGGCCCGCGCATCTTGCCGCGTGAACTTCCGGCACCTGCCGAAAGAGGGTTTTAAGACCCCGGCGCAATCCATGCGCAAGCCATAGGTCAATTTGGGCGTGAGGAAGGTCGACGGCGCTGGTGGAATCACCGCATCGGGCCGGATCTAATTGCCGGATCCGCGTGGGGCCGAGAGGAATCCCGTCTTGGACATGATTCCGTTGACGCCACAGGGTCGGTCGCCAAGCCTATGCATAATGGGGCCAATTGCAGAGACGCCGCCGCATTCCAAAGCCAGGCTTATCGGCGTGTTATATTTGCTCTATTTTCTGATCGCCATTCTGGGCGAGCTCTTGGTGCCCCGCCGGCTGTTAGCCGTTGGCGAAACGGTCAACCTAGTCGCGTTTGCAGACTACACGGCCGTGACGCTTCTCTTCTTCGGCCTCTTTAGGCCGGTGAACATGAAGCTTTCTTTGCTCGCCGCGGTCGTAAGCCTCCTGGGCTGCATGGTTGGCGTTCTCGGCGTCTTTCATCTGGCCCCCTCACAACTTAGCCCGCTGTGGTTTTACGGGCCCTATTGTATCTTGATCGGCTGGCTCATTCTCCGGTCGACATTCCTGCCGCGAATTCTGGGCGCGCTCCTTGTGTTGGCCGGCGCAGCCTGGATCGCCTATTTGTCGCCCGTCGTTGGCAAGGCTTTCTCAAACTGGATCAAGGGCCTTGGCATCCTCGCGGAAGCGTCGCTGATGCTGTGGCTCGTCGCGAAGGGCGTGAACGAACGGCGATGGCAAGAGCAGGCCGCTAGTGTAGTGGGGCTGAAATGGCTAGACATTAGATGATCCTTCGGCTACTCTTCCCCGCATTGTGGGAAGACCGAT
>Ga0209415_10016934_pt1 | contig 11648 bp, 14 predicted proteins | sample PeaSoiSIISIP2007_FD_187696 | JGI IMG/M metagenome (GOLD analysis project Ga0209415, IMG submission 187696) | Peat soil microbial communities from Weissenstadt, Germany - SII-SIP-2007 (SPAdes) (version 2) | ecosystem: Environmental > Terrestrial > Soil > Wetlands > Peat | place: Germany... | reverse complement strand
CTCACCGCCCAGCAGCGCGTCGCGCTTGATCATTTCTTCCAGGACGTACTTGTCGCCCACCGGCGTTCGCACCATTCCGATCCCGTGATGCGCCAGTGCGCGCTCCAGGCCCAGGTTCGACATCACGGTCGACACCACTTCCTTCAAACCGCGCGTGACCTGTAACCGCCGTCCGCACAGCAGCAGCACGCCGTCCCCATCGACGATCTTGCCGGAGTGCGAAACGAACATGGCGCGGTCGGCATCGCCGTCGAAGGCGACCCCCATGGTCGCGCCGGTCTCGAGCACACGTTTCCGCAAGTCTTCCACGTGGAGAGCGCCGCAATTGAGATTGATGTTCTTGCCGTCCGGCGCGCAGTGGATGCAATCAACTTTGGCGCCCAGCCGCTCGAAAACGGCGGGCCCCAAGTGGCTGGCCGCACCGTTCGCTCCATCCACCACGATGGTCATGCCGGAGAGTCCGTCGGGCATGGTGCTGGCAAGGTGCTCGACGTAGGCGCGATCGAGCCCTTCATCCACCGTGAGCCGCTGGGGCACCGGAGGTTTCTTTAAGCTGATCCAGGAAAAGATGTGGCCTTCGAGCGCATGCTCCTGTTGATCGGGCAGCTTGAAACCGGAATGATCGAAGATCTTGATGCCGTTGTCCTGAAACGGATTGTGCGAGGCGGAAATCATGATTCCAGCCGCAAAGGGTCCCGTTTTGGCGACATACGCCAGGCCGGGCGTACTGATCAGGCCGGCGCTCCGAGTGCGGACGCCGCCCTGGGCTAAGCCTCCCGCCACGTGCTCGGCGATCCAAGGTCCGGACTCACGCGTATCCATCCCGATGACCACTTCCGGGTTCAGGTGGTTTGTTCCGATCCACTGCGCCAGCGCCACGCCCACGGCAAACGTCGTCGGGCGGTCGAGAGGATACTCCCCGGCGGTGCCGCGGATGCCGTCGGTTCCAAATAACTGTCTCATTGTTTCGGTGCGGAATTTCCTTTAGATTCCAATGCTCTATCGGCAGGAGCCAGATCCAGGTGCAGCTTGAGCTCGGACGGATCCGAGCGCACGAAGTTCACGCCTGCCGGCAGGGTAACATTGGCGCGCGAGATGGGGAATGTTTTTTCGCCGGGCTCGGTTTGGCCGGCCAAGTCCAAAAGCACGGCAACGCTGGACAGATTGTCGCGGCCCAGAACGTCAGAGGGCCCGCGCAACTCCAGCCGGACCGAATTGGGAGGGCTCGATACCAGGGCTAACGTCGGTTCCACGTTGCGATAGAAGACGGGAACAGTCTGCACGGTAACCAACTCGGGTTCGCCTTCCACGGCGATCCAGAGCAGCACGGCCAGGAACACCGAAAGCAGTTTCCAACCCAGGTTATCGGTTAGTGCGCGCCAGGCTTTTGTCATGATCGGGGCGTCATGGCTGGGGTTTCAAGGTTGAGCCCGCCTCCATTCCGGCTCGGGCGTGCGGTCCGCTCGGGCGGGCTGGCCAGTGGCATGGTGAATCAGGCGCTCGCGTAACCGCTCGATACTGACATCTTGCTCCAGGTCTTCGCGCCAGGCGATCGAAATTTGGCCACGCTCCTCGGAGAGCACCACCGCCAGTGCGTCCGTGCCTTCGGTGACGCCAATGGCCGCCCGATGACGCGTGCCGATCTTGCGGATGGTGACGGGGTGCGTGTGCAGCGGGAGGAAGCACGCCGCCGCCGCGATTCGGTCGCCCTGAATAATCACCGCGCCATCATGCAATTGGCCCCCGGGATGAAAAATCGAGCACAAAAGATCCCGGGATACCACGGCATCCAGCGCCACGCCGCTTTCGACAAAGGTCCGCAGGCCGACCTCGCGCTCCACGACGATCAGCGCTCCGGTTTTGTCTTCGATCATCTGTTGCACCGCCAGAACGATTTCGTCCACTACCTCGCGGCGCTCCAACTGGCCTCCGATGCCCAGCCAGCGAACCCGTCCGATGCGGGTCAGGAGGCCGCGAATCTCGGCCTGAAACATCACGATCAGGGCAATGGCGGTATAGGGGGCCAGGGCTGCCAGCACCGTACGGAGCAAGTTCAGGTGCAGGGACAGCGCGATCAGATACAGCGCCAGCAACGCGAGCAAGCCCGTGAACACATGCATGGCGCGGCGGCCCCGCAGCATCAGGATGAAGTGGTACACCAGCACCGCCACGGCTAGGATGTCGAGCACCGCGATGAGCGTAAGCTTCGGGATGACCGGCAACAAAATCTGCGGCATGGAGACGCTGGCTTTAGTGTATCGCGGCGGGGCGTGAAAACCAGCCTGTCGATCGGCCTATTCCGCCAATTACTTCAAGTAAAGGCGCTGGGAGCCGGCGGGGTTTTCTTGACTCTATGTTCGCGTTGTGCGAGCATAGTCTGTGAACGTGATCGGCGCGACGACCATCAAAAGGTACGCGGCTCTTCACGCGGATGCGGCCGAAGAACTATTGCGCTGGAACAAGGCAGCCAGCCACGCTGTTTGGCGGGATGTTCATGAGGTCCGTCTGCACTTTCCGGATGCCGACCAATACAGGTCGCTGTTGATTTTCAACATTCGGCATAACTACTACCGCTTGATAGTGAAAGTCGACTATCGGGCCAAGCTTTTGATGGTCAAGGAATTCCTCACTCACAGGGAATACACGCGAGGAGGTTGGAAAAAATGGGCACGCTAGTCATCGACAACAAGAAATACGCTCGGGTCTTGGCGAAAGTCCTGCCGCGAGTGATCACAACGGGCAAAGACCATGAACGCATGTTGGGGGAAGCCGAGAAGCTGATGGACAAGGGTGACCACCGTACGGCGGAAGAGGACGCCGCCCTTGACCTGATGGTTCGTCTTATCAAGGACTACGAAGAGGAGCATCATCCTCTGCCCGATCCAAGTCCTCACGAGATGTTGGTGTATCTGATGGAACAACGGAATTTGAAGCAAGCCGACCTGCTTCCGATTTTCAAGTCCAGGGGCTACGTATCCGACGTCATCAACGCGAAACGCGCGATCAGCAAAGGACATGCCAAACAGCTTGCCGAGTTTTTCAAGGTCTCGGCGAGCCTATTCATCTAAGTTTTGATTTCGGTCCACAAGCGGTCCCGCAGACGCTGCCCGGCGGCGGATTGCGGGGCGAACCATTCTCCGCGCGCCAGGATTTCAGCGGGCGGATAGAGCACCGGGTCGGAGCGTAGGGCGTCGGGTAAGAACCGCTGAGCCGCGCCATTGCAGGCAGCCGTGTGGGTCGTCTCGACGATGGCCGCGGCGACTTGCGGACGGAGCAAATAATCGATAAACCGGTGGGCGGCTTCGATTCGGGTGCTTTCGCGAAGGATGGCCACGTTATCGGCATAGCGCGGGAAGCCTTCGGACGGGAACGAGAAGGCGAGCTTCGACACACTTACACCGTCGCTCCGCTCGGAGGCCGCGGCGATGGCCTGCGCGGCGGTGACAGCCCAGGCTTGAGCGGCCGCCACGTCGCCTGCAACCAATTGATCCCGCACTTCGGCATTCAGATAGGCGCGGACCAAAGGTTTCTGCGCAATGGCCCGCTGCTGGGCGGCTTTGAGCTGGACCGGATCGGCCGAATTGAGCGAATATCCCAGCGTCTTCAGGCATGCCGCGAACACTTCCGGCGGGTCGTCGAGCATGGTGAGCTTGCCTGCCAGACGCGCATCCCACAAATCCGACCACGCGTTGGGCGACCATCCCAGACTCTTTTGATAAACGATCCCCGTTGCGCCGTGCATGTAGGGCACCGACCATTCGAGCCTCGGATCCCAGGGCGGCTGCTGGAACTGCCGATCGAGGTTGCTCAGGTTGGGCAGCCAGTCGTGATTGAGCCGCGCAAGGAGTCCCATATCGCGCATCGGCTGGATGTATTCGGCCGAGGGGAAGATGACGTCCCATCCCGAGTTGCCGCTCATGACTTTGGCGAGCATCTCCGGAATGCTTTCGTAGGTGCCATAGCGGACTCGGAGACCGAATTCACGTTCGAAGTTGGAGATGGTGTCGGGCGCGACGTAGTCGGACCAGTTGAAGATGTTCAGCCGCGGCCCACGCGAGCACGCGACAGCTGTAGCCGTGGCTCCGAGCAGAAATGTTCGGCGATTCATGTTCTCCGCAGCCTTTCCGACAGCATGATCAGCATGCCCAAGCCGAACACCACCAGCGTCGAGACGGCGTTGAGAGCGGGATTCACGCCGCGGCGCGCCATCGCGTAGATCACCATGGGAAGCGTTTGCGAATCGACACCGGCCACCAGGCTGGTGATCACGTAGTCGTCGATCGAGACCGTCAAGGCGAGCATGGCCGCCGCAGCGATCGCCGGGGCCAGGTACGGCAACGTCACGCGCCAGAACGCCCCGAACTCCGTCGCGCCGAGATCGAGCGCGGCTTCTTCCAGCACGGGATCGAACGTTCGCAGGCGGGCCAGCACGACGACCACAACGTAGGCCAGCGAGAAACCCACGTGCGCCAGGATCACGGTATGCATCCCCAGGCGGAGATGCGCGAAACGGAAGATCCATTGAAACAGCGCGAGTAGGGAGGCTCCGGTCACGATCTCCGGTGTTACCAAAGAAAGATACAGCGATCCGGAAAGCCATGCCGAGCCGCGTTTCCAGAGACCATAAGCCGCGAGCGTGCCGATGATGGTCGCGGCGGCGGTGGCGACGATGGCGATGATCAGGCTGTTGAGCGAAGACTCGATCAGGTTCTCGTCGGTAGCGACCGCGCGATACCACTGAAGTGAGAAGCCTTGCCAAACCGAGAATCGAGACGCGTTGAAGCTGAACACCGCGAGGATCAGCAAAGGCACGTGCAGGAATGCATAGGCAAAGACGGCGTAGATGGCAAGGCCGCGCTTCATAGCAACTCTTCTCCGCGGCGGCGTGCCGCGAACAGGAGCACCATCGCGATGGCCATCAGCGCCAGGGACAACGACGCGCCGAAGGGCCAATCGCGCGAGGCGGTGAACTGATTCTGGACGAGGTTACCGATGAGCACGGTCTTGCTGCCGCCCAGCAGGTCCGAGGTCAGGTAGGTGCCGAGGCACGGCACGAATACCAGGATCGCTCCGGCGCGGATTCCGGGCGCGCACAGTGGCAAAGTCACGCGCACCAGCGTGTCCCAGGGTCGCGCACCAAGATCGGCAGCGGCTTCGAGGAGGCTGGGATCCAGGCGCTCGAGCGTCGCGTATAGCGGCAGGACCATGAACGGCAGGAATCCGTACACCAGGCCCAGGATCACCGCGCCGTCGTTATACAGCAGCGGAAGCGGCTCGCGGATGATTCGCAGCGCTTGCAGGATCGAATTCACGATCCCGGTGTCGCGCAGGAGGAACATCCAGGCGTAAGTGCGGATCAGGAAGCTGGTCCAGAACGGCAGAATCACCAGGCTCAGGTACAAGTTCTTGCGCGGTCCCGAGCGAGCGATGAACATCGCCAGCGGGAAACCCAAGACCAGGCACAGCGCGGTGGCAACGGCGGCGATCCAGAAGGAACGCACGAAGATGACGCCGTAAACCGGATCCCAAAGACGCGTGAAGTTTTCGATGGTCCAGGGGAGTTCGACACCGCCATAAGCTCCGCGTGTCAGAAGGCTGTACACGACGATGATGGCGAGCGGCGCGAGCATGGTGATCGCCATGAGGATCGCGGTGGGCGCGAGGAATGGGTTGCGCAGTTTCACAGGCGGACCTCGTCTTCCCGATTCCACGTGAAACACACCGTCTGGCCGGCCGTATATGCGAGACCCGGAGCTACCTGAGCATGGATTGTTTCTCCGCTCTCCAGCGCCATCGCGATATGACAAAACGAACCCAAATATGTCACGCCCGTGACAACAGCTTTTCTGCCTTCGGGAGTGATATATACCGCTTCGGGTCGCACGCCGACGCCGTCAATCCAGTTCATCGCGCCCAGGAAGTCGGCGACGAAGCGGGTCCTCGGACGCGCGTAAATCTCGCGCGGTGTACCGACTTGCTCCAGCGCTCCCGCGTTCATCACCGCGATCTGATCGGACATCGACAGGGCTTCTTCCTGATCGTGCGTGACGAACAGGAACGTGACTCCGACGCGGCGCTGGAGGTCGCGCAATTCTCCGCGGACTTGTTTGCGCAACTGCGGGTCGAGCGCGGACAGCGGTTCGTCGAGCAGCAGGACGTCGGGCCGGAGGATGATGGCGCGGGCGAGGGCGACTCTTTGACGTTCGCCGCCGGAAAGTTCGGAGGGTCGGCGGGAGGCTTTCGCCTCTAACCTCACTTGTTTCAACACGTCGGCCACTCGGTTAAAGTCGTCTGACCCCTTTGCAAAGTCGTCTGACCCCTTTACGGGGCGATGGCGGAGGCCGAATTCGATATTTCCCTGGACGGTCAGGTGAGGGAAGAGCGCGTAGCTCTGGAAAACCGTGTTTACATTGCGCTGGTAGGGTGGCAGAGCATCAATGCGCTGGCCGTTCAGCCAGATTTCGCCGGAGGTAGGTGTTTCAAAGCCGGCGACCATCCGGAGGATGGTGGTCTTACCGCAGCCGGAGGGTCCCAGCAGCGAAAAGAACGCTCCGCGCGGGATCTCCAGGGATACATTCGCCACGGCGCGCTGTGTCGCAAAGTCTTTTGACACGCGGCGCAGCTGTAGCACCATTTCCGGGGGCATGAACCCCCAGTTTAGGTTAAGCTGCGATAGCCAGTTGTGCGCGGATACCCTGGCGGATCCGCAACATGCGCACGCGAATGCCGGTTGAGCTGATGCCCTCATCGCGCGCCAACTCTTCCGCGGAGTAGCCTTCGAGGCTTTTCTCCAGAAGCGCCCGGTCGCGCTTCGAGCAGAGGTCCAGCATCCGGCGCACCTCGATCTGCTCCTCCAGACTCATGCTGTAGGACGGATCGACGCCGTCCAGCGAAAGCACCGGTGGAGTCCGGAATCGCGCACGATACAGATTGCGCGCGATGGAGTTGACCCAGAAGGCGACCATGGATGAATCGCGCAACTGGTCGCGGTATTCCCAACCGCGAGCCCAGGCTGCCTGTGCGATTTCTTCGGCTTCGTCGAGCGCGGCGCCGCGGGACAACAGAAAGCGGCGAGTGGCACTGTATCCGTTCTGGAACGCATCAGCGTACTCGGTTCGTTTCATGTGTTCCCCTTAGTGCAATCGTTCTACCAAGGAAGTAACTCTTGTATTTGCAACAACGGCCTAGTCAGCGTGAGGTAAATCTTACCGGGTTAAACCCCTAGATCGGATCTTCCGATGAAGGATCTATGACATCGCGGCTGATTATGGTCACAAGCGGACTGCTTTTCAGCATAGCTGCGGCATCCGCGGAATCTCATCCGGCCTGGTGGCGCTATGCTTCGCCGGAGGCGACGGCCCTGGTGGGGATCCAGTGGGAGCATCTGCGATCGTCGCCCTTCGCGGAGGCGATCTCGGGCGAACTCAGCGGCGATGATGGCTTCGGCTTTCCGGATCTGGATTGCCTGAAGGACGCACGCCAGATCGTGATTTCCTCGCCGGCGCTTCTGGCGATGGCGGCTGGAAATTTTTCCTCCGCAACGTTACGCGACCAGGCGACGCGGAAGGGGCTGAAGCGTGCGCTGTACCGCGAAGTCGAGATCTGGGTGACTCCCGGCAAGGGCACGCTCAGCATCGCGCGCATGAATGACCAGCTGGTTCTGCTGGGCCTTTTGAAGAACCTGCAGGACGCCATCGACCGAACCCTGCGGGATGATGCGAATCGCAACTTTTCGCCGCTGTTGGCCCGCGCCGCCCGCTATTCCCGGGACGACCTATGGGTGGTGGCCGCGCGCTTGCCGGATGATCTCGCCGGACGCTTCTTGCCCCTCGATGCGGACGCGGAGGGTTTCGAAGGCGGCGTATCGCTCGACAACGGGTTGAAGTTGAAGGCCGTATTCAATTCCTCGTCCGAGGACGCGGCTGACAAGCTGGTGGAAACCCTGAAGGGTATGCTCATTTCGATGCCATTGGGGACGCGAGGGATCGAGGTCCGTATCGATCAGAATGACGTGACTCTATCGATGGCTGTCACTGCGGAACAGTTGCGAGCGGGACTCAAGACGACGCCGGTTGTCGCTAAGGCCGAGCCTAAACCCACGCCTAAATCCGAGCCTAAGCCAGAGCCCGCGGCGCCCAAGCCGCCGCCCGCCCCGCAGGTCATCCGTATTTACGGTTTGGACGAGGGTACCCGCGAAATCGTGATGCGCTAGCAGGCGTCTTAGTACGCCCAGCGCCAGAGATTGGCGCCCACGGTAAAGCCCGCGCCCACCGCGGTGAACAGCACGATATCGCCCTTCTTGAGCTTTCCGCTTTCGATGGCATCGCGCGTTGCCAGGGGGATGGTGGCGCCGGTGGTGTTGCCGTACTTGTCGATATTGATAATGACGCGCTCGCAATCGATGCCCAGGCGCTCGGCGATGGCGGTGATAATCCGGCGATTGGCCTGATGCGGGATCAACAACTTTACGTCTTTGATCGTGAGGCCGTGGCGGTCCAGCAGTTGGGTGCAGACTTCGTACATTTTGCGCACGGCATATTTGAAGACCTGCTGTCCATCCTGCTTCACGTAGTGGAGATGGTCGCGAACGGTTTCGGCGCTGGCCGGCATGCGGCTCCCGCCGGCCGGCATTTTGAGATAGTCGCCGCCCGACCCGTCGATCTCATTGAGGAATCCGATAAAGCCGTCTTCCTCGGATGGCTCGAGCAACATGGCGCCGGCGCCGTCGCCAAACAGCACGCAGGTGTTGCGGTCGGTGTAATCGATGATGCGAGACATGGTGTCGGCGCCGATCACCAGGACCTTCTTGTGGGTTCCCGCCCGAATGAAATGCGCGGCGGTGGTGAGTCCGTAGACGAAGCCGGAGCAGGCGGCGACCAGATCGAATCCCCAAGCGTGTTTGGCGCCGAGCCGGTCCTGAACCAGGCACGCGGTGGAAGGAAACAGCATGTCGGGCGTGACGGTGCAGACCAGGATCGCGTCAAGTTCACTGCCATCGATGCCGCGCTGGGCTAACGCTATGCGAGCCGCTTCGACGGCCATATCGGACGTAGCCACGTTCGCGGCGGCGATGTGGCGCTCGGAGATCCCCACGCGCTGCAGGATCCACTCATCGCTGGTCTCGACCATCTTTTCGAGGTCGTGGTTCGTGAGCAGCCCGGGCGGCACGTAGCACCCCAGCGCACTGATCTTTACTCCTGATATCACTCCCGGCAATTCTTTCTCCTTAGACGCAACGCTCCATGTTACCTTTTGGAGGAAATGCAAGTCGAGAGCGTATTGTGGGAGCCGACCAAGCCGGCCACTCCGGAACAGATTTATGCACGAGTGTTCCGGCAGATGAAACCGCGCACTCCCCTGCCCGCGATCGAAGTGCAGGTCAAGCGCTACGCGAATGCCAACGCGCAGATCCGGCTGGAGGAAGGAACGCTGCGGGTGCGGATCGCCGACACGCTGGCCGGCGCGCCGGAGAGCGTCCACGAGGCCCTGGCAGAGATCCTGCTTTCGAAGCTTTTCCGCCGGCCCGTCCCGGCCGCCAGCAACGACCGGTACCGTCGATATCTCAATCGCCGCGACGTTCGCCGCAGCATCGAGCTGGTTCGGGAGATCCGCGGGCGGAAGCTGGTGGAGCCTCCTCAGGGCCAGCAGTTCGACCTGCTGGAGGTTTTCGAGGAACTGAACCTGCGGTATTTCTTCGGGCTGATGGCGCGGCCGTCTCTGGGCTGGAGCAAGCAGGCATCTCGAACGATGTTGGGGCATTATGATCCGCCGCACAATGCCATCGTGATCAGCAGGATTCTGGACCGCCCGGGCACGCCGCGGCTGGCGGTGGAGTACGTGATGTTTCATGAGATGCTGCATTTGCGTCATCCAGCGGAGCACCAAGGCGCGCGGCGATGCGTCCATACACGGGCTTTTAAGGATGCAGAGAAGCAGTTCGAGCGCTTGAAGGAGGCGAAGGCTCTGCTAAGGAAGTTGCTGTAAGTGGTAAAGAAAATGGGGACAGGCAGCTCTGTCCACTCCCACGCTGACGTGCAAAGTCAGGAGCTTGCTGGAGGGGACAGAGTAGCCTGTCCCCATTTTCAGCGGTTCGGAAGCAAGACCTCGACGCCGGATGCCGATCCCACATGGACTTCGGTTGCCATGCCGACGAATAATCCGTGCTGAACGACTCCCGCGATGTGGTCGAGAGCTTCCGCCACGGTCTCGGGAGACTCCATGTAGCCGAAGGAGCAGTCCAGAATATAGTTTCCGTTATCGGTTACGAAGTCACGCCGCACGGGTTTCGCGCCGAGATTTTCGATGCGGCGAGCCGTCGCCTGCCAGCCGAACTGGGTCACTTCAATCGGCACCGGCGCTGCGCCCAAGCGGCTGACGATCTTGGTCTGGTCGACGACCACCAGGAATCGCGCGCTGGCTTGCGCGACGATCTTTTCGCGCAAGAGGGCTCCGCCGTGGCCTTTGATCAAGCTCAACGTGTTGCGCTCGACTTCGTCAGAGCCGTCGAGGGCCATGTCTATCGGCCCGGTCAGCTCGGTCAAAGGAATTTCCAGGTCGCGGGCGCGCGCGGCGGTCTGTTCGGAGGTGGGGACGCCGGTGATCCGCAGACCTTCCCGAATCCGCCGCGCCAGAGCCAGCAGCACGAACTCAGCCGTCGAGCCGGTCCCGAGGCCGACGATCATGCCGGTCTCAACCTGAGTCACCGCGGACTCGGCGGCCATCCGCTTCAAATCATCTAAGTCGTCAGCCATTCCCCTATTTTGTTAGATTCGGTGTGTGGCAAACCAATCCGTTCGCCTGGTGGTGGGAATCACCGGCGCCAGCGGCTCCATCTACGGATGGCGGCTGCTCGAAAAACTGCGCGCGGCAGGCGACGCCGAGATCCATCTGATCATGACGCGTTCCGGCGAGCGCACGGCGTTTTTGGAGCTGGGGAAAGCGGCGGCCGACTTCAAGGCGCTGGCGGATTGCTCCTACGCGGTGGAAGATATCGGCTGCCGCCTGGCGAGCGGGTCTTATGGCACGAACGGAATGGTGATCGCGCCGTGTTCGGTCCACACTATGTCGGCGATTGCCGCGGGGATCAGCTCGAACCTGGTGATTCGCGCGGCGGACGTGACGCTGAAGGAGCGGCGGAAGCTGGTGCTCATGGTGCGCGAATCGCCGCTGCACCTGGGGCATCTGCGCTCGATGACGGCGCTGGCGGAAATGGGAGCGATCCTGGCGCCGCCGATGCCCGCGTTTTATCACAAGCCGCAAAGCGTGGAGGAAATCGTGGATCAGAGCGTGGATCGTGTGCTGGATTTAATCGGACTGCCTTCGCCAGAAGCTCGGAGATGGAACGGGTCACATGGGAAGCCATAAAGGAAAAATGAAAGTTGCATTTCAAGGAGAACTAGGCGCGTTCAGCCAGCAGGCGATTCAGCAGTTGCTGGGGGCCAAGGCGCGTCCGGTACCGCATGCGCGGTTCGATCAGGTGTTCGCCGCACTCGACAAAGGCTCGGTGGACGCGGCTGCGATTCCCATCGAGAACACGCTGCACGGGTCGATCTATGCGAACTATGACCTGCTGTTGAAATATGATTTCGCGATCACCGCGGAAACCAACGTGCGGATCGTGCATAATCTGATCGCCCCGCCGGGCTTGA
>Ga0209415_10016933_pt1 | contig 11649 bp, 7 predicted proteins | sample PeaSoiSIISIP2007_FD_187696 | JGI IMG/M metagenome (GOLD analysis project Ga0209415, IMG submission 187696) | Peat soil microbial communities from Weissenstadt, Germany - SII-SIP-2007 (SPAdes) (version 2) | ecosystem: Environmental > Terrestrial > Soil > Wetlands > Peat | place: Germany... | reverse complement strand
ATTGTCTATACCCGCCAGCAAGCCAACAAGATCGAGGACCGCTGGGATTCTTCGCTCTGGATCATGAATGCCGATGGCAGCCAGCATCGCTTCCTCACGAAAGGTTCAGGTCCCCGCTGGTCGTCCGACGGGAAACGCATCCTCTATATCGCCGATGGAGAGCCGCGCGGTCCACAGATCTTTGTCCGCTGGATCGATGCCGATGGCCCCGCTACGCAGGTCACTCACGCCACCGACAAGGTGGCCGACGCTCGTTGGTCGCCGGACGGCAAATCCATCGCGTTCTCCATGTTTGTGCCGGCTAAGGACACTTGGAAGATTGACCTGCCCTCGTCGCCCGAAGGCGCCAAATGGACGGCCGCACCGCGCGTGGTGGAAACCCTGCACTACCGCCAGGATCAGGTTGGTTTCCTCGAAGACGGGCACACGCATCTGTTTGTCGTCTCCGCCGATGGCGGCGCGCCTCGACAGATCACCACGGGCCCCTGGATCGCGGGCTCCGGCGAATTGCGCGAAGCCGTGCCCTTGGACTGGACGCCCGATAGCAAAGCGATCGTGTTCGAAGCAGCGCGCACCACGGAAGCCGACATGCAATATCAAACCTCGCAGCTGCTGGTGGCCGACCTGGCGTCCGGCGCTATCCGCGAACTCGTCGCCAAACACGGCTCCTGGACTGGACCCCTCGTTTCGCCCGACGGCAAGGCCGTCGCCTTCACCGGCTACCCGGAATCGAAGCGCACGCACACGGTGTCGGACCTGTATGTAATTCCATTCGCCGGCGGAGAAATGCGCAAAATCAGTGGCGACTATGACCGCGATCCGCTGCATCTGCGCTGGTCGCCGGATTCCGCCTCCATTTACTTCGACGCCGACGATCACGGCTCCCGCAACGTCCAGGTCGCGACCGTCGCGGGTGGCGGCGTCAGGCCAGTGACCACGGGCCCACATGTGCTGACCATGGATTCAGCCTCCAGCGACCTGATAGCGGTGGGTACCGAGTCCGATCCGGAGAATCCGCCCGACGTTGTGCGCTATAACCTGCGCCGGCCCGCCGAGATGACCAAGCTCACGAGCGTGAACGCGGGACTGCTGACCGGTAAGCACTTGGCGAAAACGGAGGAAATCAACTTTACGTCCAGCGACAACGCCAAGGTGCAAGGCTGGGTTGTGAAGCCGCCCGATTTCGACGCCGCGAAAAAGTATCCGCTCATCCTCGAAATCCACGGCGGACCGTTTGCCATGTACAGCGTGGCATTCAACTACATGTTTCAGAATTTCGCCGCCAACGATTTCGTGGTTCTGTACCTCAACCCGCGCGGCAGCACCGGATATGGCACGGCCTTCTCCGGCGGCATCGACCACAATTATCCAGGGCCCGATTACGACGACCTGATGGCGGGCGTGGACGCCACGGTCGCCAAGGGCTTCATCGACACCACGCATATGTACGTATCCGGCTGCAGCGGCGGCGGTGTACTCTCGAGCTGGGTGATCGGCCACACCGACCGGTTCGCGGCAGCCGCCGTGCGCTGTCCGGTGATCGATTGGCTGAGCATGAGCGGGAACACCGACATTCCGCTCTTTACCTATAGCTTCTTCCAGAAGCCGTTCTGGGAAGACCCGAGCGACTGGCTTGCCCACTCTTCGGTCATGACCGTCGGCAAAGTGACGACGCCGACGCTGCTGATGACGGGAGTGCTCGACCGCCGCACGCCGATGCCGCAAACGGAGGAATATTACGCGGCGCTGAAGGTTCGCGGAGTGCCCGTAAAGCTGCTGCAATTCGAGGGCGAATACCACGGGACCGGTTCGAAGCCGTCAAATTTCATCCGCACGCAACTCTACATGATGAGCTGGTTCAAGAAGTACGCGCGCACGGCCGATGGCAAGTCAACGCCAGGATCGGTCGCCGCCGGCAGTCCAGACCAATCCTCACGGCCAGCTAACGCCGCCCTGCGCTAAGAAGCGCGCGCGAATCTGTGGGATTCTAACCTACATGCGATTCGTCGCCGTGTTCTCCTTCTTGGCCGTCGCCCTGCTCTCCGCGAGCGATGCCTACCCGCCACCGCGCTTCACCGATCCCGAAAGAGTTCGCAAGCTCGAATCCGCGTTTCCGGAAGTCGACCAGATCTTCCGCAGCTATGCCGCCGAAAAGAAAATTCCCGGCATGGTGTGGGGCGTCGTCATTGACGGCCGGCTCGCGCATGTCGAATCGGCCGGCGTGCGGGATCGCTCCTCGAACGCTCCCATCACCGCCGGCACAGAGTTTCGCATTGCTTCGATGACGAAGAGTTTCACCACTCTTGCGATTCTGAAGCTGCGCGATGAGGGCAAACTGTCGCTCGAAGACCCCGTATCGAAGTGGCTTCCCGAATTCGCGCACATGGAGCTGCCGACGCGTGATACGGCGCCTCTTCGAATTCGGCAACTCCTCAGCCACAGCGCCGGATTACCGGAGGACAATCCTTGGGGCGATCAGCAACTAGCCGCCAGCGACGCCGATCTTACGCAATGGCTCCGCCGCGGTATTCCTTTTTCCACGCCGCCCGGCACGCGCTACGAATATTCCAACTACGCCTTCGGCCTCCTGGGCCGCATTGTCACCAAGGCGTCGGGAGTGCCCTACGAGAAGTACGTCCGCGCCGAGATTCTGGCGAAGCTGCACATGGATGCGTCCACCTTTGAATTCTCCCAAGTGCCCGCCGATAAGCGCGCCGTGGGTTATCGCCTGCAGCCGGATGGAACCTACGCTGTGGAACCGCCCCTACCGCAAGGAGCCTTCGGGTCCGCGGGTGGTCTGCTCACTACGGCCACGGATCTTGGGCAGTACGTCGCGTTCCACCTTTCGGCGTGGCCGCCGCGCGACGACGAGGAAAGCGGCCCGGTGCGCCGCGCTTCGGTGCGCGAGATGAGCCATATGTGGACGCCTTCGAACCTGACCGCGGGTCGCTCGGGTGGAACGCTGCAGGCGGCGGAAAGCGGCTACGGATACGGCCTGCGCATTTCCACCGATTGTCGCTTCGAGCACATCGTAGGCCACGGCGGCGGACTTCCCGGATTTGGTTCCTACATGGCGTGGCTCCCCGACTACGGCGTCGGAATGTTCGCCATGGCCGACTTGACGTACGTTGGCCCAGCCGAGCCCATCAGCCAGGCGTGGGATGTTCTGCTGAAAACCGGCGGGCTGCAGAAGCGCGAGTGGCAGGCTTCGCCGATCCTTTCCGAGATGCGCGGCCATATCGTGAATCTCTGGAAGTCCTGGGACGACGCGGAGGCGAAGCAGATCGCGTCCATGAACTTGTTCCTCGACGCTCCGGTGGCACAGCGACGCGCCGAGATCCAGAAGCTGAAGGAGGAAGTCGGCGAATGCAATGCGGCCGGCCCGGTGATCCCGGAGAACTGGCTGCGGGGGCAGTTCAACATGACGTGCGGGAAGGGGACTGTCGGTGTCTTCTTCACGCTTTCGCCGACGCAGCCACCTGCCGTGCAGCATCTCGCGTTCCGCAAGATCGATTCAGAAAGCACCCGACTAAGTGCTCCCACCGGCGCCCCAGCCGGTGTCGCCTGCTCCGAGTAGACATGTTCGTGAGGAAGTGTCGGGGCGCCTCCCGGAAGTTTCGTGACTCCGGCGCGCTCGCGCGTTCGTCCACACAACCCGCTCTTTCGTCGAACGGGCAGGTGATCCAGCCTACTATTTTCCCAGGTGGGCGCGGTCCTTCTCGTTTTCGCAGAACATTTCAAAGATGTCGGCGTCGGCCAGCAGATCGTAGGGGACCTTGATGGTGAAGGGTTTGCTGTAAATCTTGGGATCGTCAAAGGTCATTTCCCAATCCAGATGTCCGAAGTCGCGGCGGTGGAACCGTTCCGTGAGGCGCAGCGCTTCGCTGTGCGGATGGCCCATTCCATCGAGAGCGGTTTTATCGTTGAAGCCGGCGGTCTCCACCACGAAGGTATCGCCCTCCCAATGCCCCACTGAGTAGCCCAGGAAGGCCGGAAGGTCAAATTCCTTCGGCAGCGTACGGCCGTCGGCGAAGACCTGGCGATGCATGTCGCCGACTTCATATAAGATCATGGTCTCCCGGGGCGCCTGAACGATCTTGATCGGTTCGGAAAGCAGACCTGCCACGGGAATGCCGGTGACGTGCATACAAATGTCCGCGGGGTCGACGTTGCGCGGGCGCAGAAGCTTCACTCCCGGCCGCAAAGGCGATTCTCCAGGTTTGAAATCCACCAGGATGTCAAAGTCGTACTTGTGTTGGGTGCCGATCTCCATTCCGAGCGAGTTCGCCCTAATGGCCGCTTCGAAGCGATCACCGAACAGGCGCCTCACCTCCGCGATGGTGGTGATCTCGTGCATCCAGGTGCCCGTCAGGTCCGGCTTGCCGTCGGGGGTGCGCGGCGCGGGAGCGGCAAGGTTGGGTTTGCCGTCGGCCGTACGGGGCGTTCCTGGCGTGGGAAAGTTCAACCATTGCGCGTTCGCGACGGCGGAGAGGAACGCGAATAAGACCACTATCCCCTTATGCGGCATTGCCAAACCTCCAGGACTTCAATGCTACTTTAGCCGGCGAGGTGAAGCAAGGCGTCTGTGAACAGTTTTGAGACGTATTGGGTCGGCGGCTCCTGCTCCGAGTAGCGGCAGCAATCCGCGAAGTCAGAAGCCGGGCGGGCGCTCGGCAGCTACATTCAATGTGCGCTCCAGAGCCAGCCCAACACGCCCGATCATGCCTTCATCGAACAGCCGTCCGATAAGCGTAATGCCGTGGGGCACGCGCCGAGGCGGCGAGAATTTGGGAAGCGGGTGCGCCGGGTCCGGAGCCCAATCGCTGCGCGCCTCCGATACTTCGACGAAACCCGCGCGCAGAGTCAGAGACGGATGCCCTGTGAAGTTTGTGATGGTGAGCATTTCATCGCGCAGTGATGGGACCAGAAGCAGATCCACCTCAGAAAAGATTCGCGCCATCTCCTGTGCCACGCTGCGTCGGAAACGGTCAGCCTGGACGAAATCCACCGCGGATAGGAAGCGAGCCTGCCGAAAGAGGTTGGGCCATGCGTCGGGAACTTGCGCCTTGAGTTCCTTAAGGCCACCGGCCAGTGTGAGTTCCTCGAAAGCGGCCGCGCCCTCCGCAAATAGAATCAGGCTGAGCGAGTCATAAGGCCAATTGGGAAGAGACACCTCGGTGGGAACCATACCGAGTTTCCGGATCGATTCCAGTGCGGCGCGATCGACATCGGTGGCCGGCGCTTCCTTCATCCAACTGGCGATGTAGCCGACACGCAGGCCACTCACCGGCGCGGACGCGTCGAAATCGAGGTGGGACGGGACGCTCGCGATATCCGTGGCGTCTGGGCCGGAGATCGCTTGCAACACGAGCAATCCGTCCTCCACGCCACGAGTCATCGGGCCCAGTTTGTCGAGCGACCAGCAGAGCGTCATCGCGCCCGTGCGTGGCACTCTTCCATAGGTTGGGCGCAGCCCCGTGATGCCGCAGCGCATGGAGGGACTGACGATGCTGCCGCCCGTCTCGCTGCCGATAGAAAAGCCGACCAATCCGGCAGCAGTGGCGGCGCCTGGACCGGCGCTCGATCCGGACGCTCCTTCTTCCAGCAGCCATGGATTGACGGTCTGGCCGCCGAACCAGATGTCGTTCAGCGCCAGCGCGCCCAGGCTCAGCTTGGCGACAAGTACGGCTCCGGCATCGCGCAGACGCTTCACGACGACGGCATCTTGCGCAGGCACGCGATTGCGATACGGTTCAGCCCCGTAGGTGGTAGGAATGCCGGCCGTGTCCAGAAGATCTTTCGCGCCCCACGGTATGCCATGCAGCGGGCCGCGATAGTGCCCGGAGGCAATCTCGCGATCGGCCTGTTGAGCTTGCGACAGGGCCAAGTCCCGTGTGAGCGTGATCACGCAGTGCAGCTTGGAATCGAACTGCTGCAAGCGATCCAGATACAGGCGCGTGAGGCGCTCCGACGTGAGCTGTCGCATTTCGATCCATCGCGATAGTTGCGATAACGGAGCGAAGGCGATGTCCTGGTCGTTGGTCGGAAGGGGATGCGCCGCGTTAGTGGTGCGAATGAAGCGATCACGCCCGGGGCCCGCCGGTTGGGCCAGCGATGTAGGGTCCCATCGCGTAGCGGGCGCCACTGTTGACGGCGGAAAGAATTTGCGCGGCCCAACCCGGCGCTCGTACAGAGGAGCCATGGAACTGCGCCAATTGCTCGCGGCAGTTTCGCGCTCCGATGCGCTGAGCGGAAACTGCACCAGCTTTTCGGCTTCGGTGAAGGTGGAAGTCGAGACCGCCGGTCCTACCTCCGGCGCAGTGCCAAAGGCAGGCGGTGCGCCCGGCGTGGCGGTCGAAGAAGCACCCACCGAGTTCGGCGGCGGTTTGCGGCATGCGGCCAGCGCCGCCGTCAGAGCGCCCATCACAACACTTACCGCACGGCTCAAAAATCCTCGGCGCGTATTTGGCATATTCACCCTATCAGGGAGCGGGCGGATAAAGACTCACCGCATTGTCGTGCAAGTAGCCGCGCGCGATCTCCAACGCCTTGTCTTCTGTCACTTCATTCGATGCCACCATCTCAGCAAGAGCGGCTGCAAGAGCGTCGCGCGCCGAGTAGACCCCCAACCAGTACGTCTCCTCGGAACCCAGAGCCGCGCTGTATGGGTACGCGTCCGAGCCGAAGGTAATCTTGTCCGGGTAGGTCTCCAGCCAGAACTTCAAGACATTCTTCAGCTCCGAAGGGTAGACCAGCGTTTCGATTTCCGATGTATCGATGTAAACATTCTTCATCGACGCCAGCCAGATCACCTCCCGGAAATATGGATAGCCGCCGTGGATGAGGACGAAGGTTGTGTTGAGGTAGCGCGGGTCTTTGACGATGTTCTCCAGATTGAGCACATCGCCTTTCCGCAGGCTGAAATAGTCGCCTTCGCCCACCGCCGTGTGAATATGCACGGGCAAATGAAGCCGGCCACCCTCCGTCACCAGGTAGCGAAAAACGTAATCCTGAAAGGTCTTGTATTCCTGTGGCGTCGGGACCCCACCCGCATGGTATTTCGCGTAGACGCTCGCAGCGGTCTGGCGCGGCGGATCGGCAAAATACAGCGAGCGGAAATAGCCGGCCTCAAATTTCTCGGCAATACCGCCGTTCTTCTGGTTCTCTTCGAGGATTCGCGAAACGAAAGTGAGATACGCATCGAAGGTTTTGGGCAAGCCGCTGAGGCCGGCTTGCTGCATGTAGCGGTGCAGAACTTTTTCCTGCAGCGGGATGTACACGCCTTCGTCGGGATTCTCAGCGGTCACGATCTTGTTATCGAAGGGAAAAAGGAACGAGTCCGCGAAGAATACCCAACGGAACCTTTTCGGGTTCAGGTAACTCGCCATCGCCACGCGATTCGCCACAGTGGACTCGATGCCGCACTGGTCGAGGATGCGGTCCCAATAAGTGGTGCCCCCCGCTTTCTCAGCCGCGCTGGACCGTTCCTGCAACCAGTGCATGTGCTCCTCGGACAGGTCCGCGTACGGGTAGTCGAACAAGGCCTTCACTGCCGATACCAGCTCCGGATTTGTCTCACGCTCGCGGAAGGGCAGGTGTTGCGGCGGAGTGGCTTGAGCGTCGACGTCGGAATCGTCCCCATATCCCGGGTGCGCGTGGTGGTCGAAGATCTTGATCGTTTTGATTCTCTCCAACAGGCGCTGATAAATTGCCGGGACATCTCCGGATGGCAATGCGCGCGATTGCGCCCACGCAGGAAGCGCCCCTGCGGCGGCGAAAATTGCAACGAGAACCCACTGAACTTGCTTTCGCTTCATCATCGACCCCTCCTGTCAGGCCGGTGCGGCAGTTACAATTACCCAAGCAAGCCAACGTGGCACAAAAGCTACCGGTTGGTATTGGAATAATGTACCACCGCGCGCGGTCAACGAGAATACTCTCGGCCATCACCATCGGCGAAGCCGGGTGTGGCCCTGGCGTATAATTGGACTCCATGAGAACCTTCGCCGTGTTTTTCTCACGCGCGCTCTGCTTGGCGGTTGCCGCCGGTGTCATGCTCACACCGCTTGCGCCCTTGCTGCACGCCCAGCAGACCCGCACGGCGAACGATCGCGTTTACAGCGATGCCCAGGCCGGGCGCGGACGCACGCTCTATCAAGAAAAGTGCGCAACCTGCCATGGCGATGCGCTGGAAGGGGAAGTCGCGCCGCCGCTGACCGGGAGCGCGTTTCTCGCCGTCTGGGGAGCCCAGCCGCTATCGGAGTTGTCGGGCAAGATCCGGAACACGATGCCGGCGAAGGATCCCGGGAAACTCACACCTTCCGAGACGGCCGAACTCGTCGCTTACATCCTGCAAGCCGGCAAGTTTCCGTCAGGACAAAACGAACTCGGCGCCGACGATGCTGGGCTGAAGTCCATCATGCTCGCCGCGGCCAAGCCGCAAGCCGTCGCGCCGGCTACGTCGCAGGCGCTCGTATTTCCGCCGGCGGGCAATCTGGCTCAGGTGATGCGCGGCATTCTGTTTCCCAGTTCCAACATCATTTTCAACGTCCAACTCAACGACCCAGGCGCGGTGACCAAGCCCAGCAAATCGGGCGTGGCAGGTGCCCCGAACTTCTCCTTGGTTGAGTGGGGCGCCGGCATTTACACCGGCTGGCAGATCGTCGACTATGCGGCAGTTGCGGTCGCCGAATCGGCTCCGCTGATGTTGACGCCCGGGCGCCGCTGCGAGAACGGCAAGCCCGTGCCGGTCGATCGGCCCGATTGGATCAAATTCTCGCTGGAGCTTGCCGAAGCAGGGCGCGCAGCGTACCGAGCCTCGCAGATGAGGAGCCAGGAAGCCGTGAGCGACGCCAGCAACCAGCTCTCCGACTCCTGCATGCACTGCCATCAAGTCTATCGCGATAAGCGCGGTTCGCGGCCCGGAGACCCGGCGGCCGCCGCGGCCCGCTGCACCCCCTGATCTTGAGGCCGCCCGCCTTTCGCGCGTAACCGCGCCTAAGGAGCTGAGTGCGAAATTCCGGCCCGATGCTATACTCGACTTCACACAAACAAGGAGGCTCCGGATGCGTCTCGTTTGCGCAATTTTCTCTTTTGCATTGGCGGCGACGGCACAGGTGGAACCTTTTGATCGCGAATACGTGATCCCCAAGGAGAATCCGCACACCACGCCCTCCGATTTGAAAAACGGCCAGCAGTTGTTCATGGGACAATGCGCGCGGTGCCACGGCTCGAAAGGCGAAGGCGGCCGGGGCGCGGTTCTCGCGCAACCCCGATTGCGCCACGCGCCCGATGACGAAGCACTGTTCCTCGTGATCCGGGATGGCATCAAAGGAACCGAGATGCCTGCGGGCTACGCAGTCGATACCCGTGAGACCTGGCAGCTTGCGGCGTACGTCCGCAGTCTTGGGCGCATGGCTCCTGAGACGGTGCCGGGAGATCCGAAGCGCGGGCAGGAGTTGTACCAAGCCAAGGGACATTGCTCGCAATGCCACATCGTCAGCGGCCAAGGCGGAAGTCTCGGACCCGAACTTACCGAGATCGGCTCGCGCCGCAGCGCCGCGCACTTGCGTGCCGCGGTTCTCGATCCGGCATCCACACTGCCCGAAGGGTTCTTACAGGTGAGGCTGGTAACCAAGGAGGACCGCCACATCACTGGCGTACGGCTCAACGAAGACACCTTCACCATCCAGATCCTCGATCTGAACGGAGGTCTTCACTCCTTCTTAAAAGATGACCTGAAGGAGTTGCAGAGAGATGTTGGCAAGTCTCCGATGCCGAGTTTTCGTTCCGCGCTTTCGGCGTCCGAAGTAGATGACTTAGTCGCCTATTTGGTGTCCCTGCGAGGGAATCAATGAGAGGTAAAATGACACGCATCGTTTGTTTGCTGGCTCTTGTCCTGCCCCTCGCCGCGCAGGTTTCCTACGACCGCCTCCGCCAGGCCGATTCGGATTCCGCCAACTGGCTCACTTATTCGGGCAATTACAGCGCGCAACGTTACTCGGGTTTGAATCAGATCACGGCCGCGAATGTCCGGCAGCTGCGGCCCGTATGGGTTTATCAGATGCAGACCACTGAGAGAGTGGAAACGTCGCCCGTGGTGGCCGATGGCGTCATGTATGTGAGTGAACCGGGCGGCAGCGTGACGGCGCTGGATACTCTCACTGGTCGTTCGCTATGGAAGTACGTGCGAACGCTGGCCCAAGGCGCTCGCGGCTGTTGCGGCCAAGTGAACCGCGGCGTGGCGATTTTGAACGACATGGTTTACGTCGGCACGTTCGACTCTCATCTGGTGGCGCTGGATATCAAGTCTGGAATTGTACGTTGGGATGTCGAGGTGGCCGACCCGAAGCTGGGGCACTCCATCACCGGGGCGCCGCTTGCACTCAACGACAAAATCGTAGTCGGCATCGCAGGCGGCGAGTACGGCGTCCGCGGTTTCTTGGATGCTTATGATGCCAAGACAGGCCTGCGGGCGTGGCGTTTCTGGACGGTGCCGGCGGCGGGCGAGCCCGGCAGCGAAACATGGTCCGGCGACTCGGCGAAAATCGGCGCTGCCCCCACTTGGGTTACCGGCGCATACGATCCTGAGCAGAACACCGTATTCTGGGGCACTGGCAACCCGGGGCCGGATTGGAACGGCGAGGCCCGCCTGGGAGACAATCTCTACTCCGATTGTTTACTCGCCCTGGATGCCGACACCGGCAAACTGAAGTGGTATTTCCAATTCACTCCGCATGACACCCACGATTGGGACTCCACTGAAGTCCCGGTGCTGGCGGACACCGTGGTGCGCGGAGAAAAACACAAAGCGGTTCTGTTCGGCAATCGCAACGCCTTCTACTATGTTCTGGACCGCGGCACTGGCAAGTTCCTGGCCGGCAGGCCGTTCGCCAAGCAAACTTGGGCCAAGGGACTGGACGACGACGGCAAACCGGTCGTCCTTCCGAATTCAGAGCCCACGGTGGATGGAGCCAAGGTATATCCCGATCTGGTCGGCGGAACGAACTGGTTCAGCCCCTCCTATAGTCCTCAAGCCAACCTGTTCTATCTGGCAGCTCGGGATGTGGGCGGCGTGTACCTCAAAGGTAACGCGGAGTACAAGCCGGGCGCGCAATTCAACGGCGGCGGGCAAAGCCCCATCGTTGGCGAGGATCTCATCGGCGCCATTCGTGCGCTGACTCCGGACACGGGTGAAGTGAAATGGGAATTCAAGCTGCATTCCGATGCCGGCGCCGGCCTTCTCTCCACGGCGGGCAATTTGGTGTTCGCGGGCGACAATGAGGGCGACTTCTTCGCGCTCGACGCCCGAACGGGGCGCGCGCTTTGGCATTTCCAGACTGGCGGGGTGATTAACGCAAACCCGGTCAGCTATCTGAGCGGAGGCAAGCAGCACGTCGCGATCGCTGCGGGCAATTCGATCTTCACGTTCGCGCTCGAGGAGTAACAGTGGCGGAGCCGCGCGCCAGCAGCACACCCGGAGACGACCGGGAGTCGTGGCCGGCAGGACGTTCCAAGACGCCAGGGGAGTCGTGCACCGGAGAACATCGACTCGCGGACTCCCGCAGGGGTGGCACTGGAGCCAGCAGGCGGGTCGAAGACGACCGGGAGTCGTGCCCTGGGACAACATCCGGTGGAATGCAACCGGAC
>Ga0209415_10016932_pt1 | contig 11649 bp, 10 predicted proteins | sample PeaSoiSIISIP2007_FD_187696 | JGI IMG/M metagenome (GOLD analysis project Ga0209415, IMG submission 187696) | Peat soil microbial communities from Weissenstadt, Germany - SII-SIP-2007 (SPAdes) (version 2) | ecosystem: Environmental > Terrestrial > Soil > Wetlands > Peat | place: Germany... | reverse complement strand
TCGAGCAAGGCGGACAAGGCGATGGCCGCGGGCCGCAGCTTGAATTTAGGCGCTTCGCCGGAAATCGCGAGCTTTCCGAGCAACGATTCCAGGATCGACCTGTATTTGCCGTAGGTTCGATCGTGCACGGCGCGGATTTCGGGTGAATGCGCCACCATGCTCCAGAAGACCAGCCAAACGTTGAACAACTCAGGATCGAGGATTTCCGGGGCGAAAGAGGCGCGGAAAAACCCGCTCAACCGGGCGCGCGGCGACGCGGCCCTGTTTTCCGCTTGCGCCCGGATCGAGTCCTGCAATGAGAGAGCGAGGGTCTCATAGGCCACCGCCACCAAGCCTGACTTGCTTGGAAAATGGTGATTGATCAATCCGATGGATACGCCGGCCGCCGCACTGATGCGGCGCACCGATACGCCCGCGTGACCATAGCGTTTCAGGCAGCGCAGCGTCGCGTCGATGAGCGCCTCGCGGCGCACTTCCGGGGTGGCACGACGAAATTTGGGGACACGCCGTTTGTTTGCCATGAAAATCCCTTTTTGATTGCCAAACTGCAAGGCGAGCCCGCAGCGAGCGGCGGCCGCAAACGAAGGCGCAAAGCGGCGAGCGTAATTGATCGACCGTACAGTAGCAACATGAGCCGACGGCGCGCACCGCAATGGCGAGCGCAACGGCCGGCCGCTTGTCGGAGCCGGCGCAAGCGTCCGGGCAGGAGGGCTCAGGCCGGACGGTACGCCCGGAACTCGAGTCCGAGGGCGCTTGCCACGGCTTCGTGGGTCAAATGCCCGGCATGCACATTCAAACCGCGTGCTAGCCCCGCATCGTTGGCGATGGCCTGCTTCCAGCCATGATCGGCGAGCGCTTTCACGTACGGTAAGGTGGCGTTCGTCAACGCGAACGTTGACGTGCGCGGCACCGCTCCGGGCATATTGGTCACGCAGTAGTGCACTACGCCGTCCTGCACATAGGTCGGTTCGGCGTGGGTGGTCGGCCGGCTGGTTTCAAAGCAACCGCCTTGATCGATGGCGATGTCGACCAGCACCGCTCCGGGCTTCATGGTCTTGACCATGGCGCGGGTGACGAGCTTGGGCGCGGCGGCGCCGGCAATGAGCACTGCGCCGATGACGAGGTCCGCGTCGCGAACCAGCTCTTCAATCGCGTGCGCCGTGGAATACACCGTATTCAGCTGGCTGGCAAATATCGAGGAGAGCTCGCGCAGTCTCTTCACCGAGCGGTCCACGACGGTCACGTCGGCGCGCAGACCCACGGCCATTTCGGCCGCATGGGTGCCCGATACGCCGCCGCCCAGAATCACCACTTTGGCGGGCGGCACGCCGGGTACTCCGCCCAGCAATACCCCGAATCCGCCGTTGGCCTTCTGCAGGCAATTCGCACCCACCTGCACCGACATGCGGCCGGCTACCTCACTCATGGGTGTCAGCAGCGGCAGCGATCCGTCCGGCGCCGTCACGGTTTCATAGGCGATGGCCGTGGCTCCGGAGGCCTTGAGCGCCTCGGCTTGCTCGCGATCGGCGGCCAAGTGCAGGTAGGTGAACAGCGTTTGTCCGGAACGCAGCTGCTTGCATTCGGCGAGCTGCGGCTCCTTCACCTTCACGATGAGATCGGCTGCCGCGAAGACATCGGCCGCCCGCGGCGCGATGCTTGCGCCCGCCGCCTGGTAGTGCGAGTCGTCGAATCCGATGCCGCCGCCGGCGCCGCTTTGCACCAGCACTTGGTGCCCGGCATCGACGAGTTCGCGCACTCCCGCTGGGACCAGCCCGACTCGATACTCATGAATCTTGATCTCTTTGGGGACTCCGATTTTCATGACGTCGCTCCGGGCGTGGCGTAGAGGCTTGTCAGCGTACGCGCTCGGTGGGCCAGAAAATTGCAAATGCTCCTTCAAAAAGGATTCTCTATGGCAGAATATTGTTAATAATGTGCTCAATGCGCAATAAAAAGGCGCCTCGGCGATGGACATCGCGACCCTCGCGAGGCGATGGGAGGTGCCTGTGATCAAGCTGGACCGATACGATCGAGCCATCGTGCGTGCCTTGCAGCAGGACGGCAGGATGACCAACAGTCAGTTGTCGGAAACCGTGAATCTGTCCGAATCAGCTTGCCTGCGGCGCGTGCGTGCACTCGAGGAAGCGGGCTTCATCGAGGGTTACACCGCGCTGATCAATCAGCAAAAGGCCGGCTGTCCGGTGAACGTCTTCGTCAACATCACGCTGGAACGGCAAGAGCAGGCGCATCTGCACGCGTTCGAAGAGGCCGCCCGCAAGGTGCCCGAGGTCATGGAGTGCTATCTCATGTCGGGCGAATACGATTATTTGCTGCGGGTGGTGCTCGCCGATACGGCGGATTTCGAGCGCCTGCACAGCCAGCATCTCACGCGCCTGCCCAATGTGGCCCGGGTGCAGTCCAGCTTCGCCTTGCGTACCGTGCAAAAATCGCGGGAATTGCCGGTTCGCTGAGGCCCGACTCCGGCGGCGGCGTGGGCGGCAACGCGGCGCAGACGCTAGGTTGCCGGCTTCGGTTTCAAAACGAGCGCGAACGCCACATTGACCTCATCCGCCACCGATTTGGTGCTCTTCCAATCCCCTTGGCCGACGCCGAAATCCAGGCGCTTGAGCCTGGCGGTGCCCGAGAGTTTGGCGCCGCCGGCGTTCGCCGCGAATTGGAAATCAACGGGAACGTCCTTGGTGACTCCGCGCAGGGTGAGCGCGCCGACGGTGGTATAGCCCGACGCGGTCTTGGTGAAGCTGCGGGTCACGTAATGGGCGGTCGGAAAGTGCGCGACATCGAAGATGTCGGCGCCGCGCATGGTGCTGTCGCGATCGTCGTCCATCGTATCCAGCGAATTCAGGTCGATCTCGACATCGAAGCGCGCATCGGCCAACGTGTCCGGCGCAAAAACGACAACGGCAGTGAATTTATGGAAAACGCCCTTGAATTCGGCACCCCCCTGCACCCCCGAGAACTCCAGGCGGCTCGGGCCGGGATCCGCCACATAGCGGATCGCGGGGCCCGCGGCCCGTGGAGTAGTTCCGAGCAAGGCCGCGCACAGGCAGGCGGCCGCCAGCGCAGCGCGCCGCATCACGATTCGATTCATCACGAGCGCCTGGCCGATTTGACGAATGGCAACATGCGCAGCAACACGTCGTCCTTGTCCCAGAAATGGTGTTTGAGCGCGGCCAGTATATGCAACACGGCGATCGCGAGCAGCACGTCGCTCAACGCATGATGCGTCGTCTGCAGTAATTTGAACGCGCTTTGACTCCTGCCGATGAGATTCGGCCACGTGAACAGTCCAAACCAGCTGACCGAGTAATTCTTGGCGGATGACATCATCCACCCGGTGAGCGGCATCGCGGACAAGAGTACATAGAACGCAATATGAGTGCTGCGCGCCGCCAGCCGCTCGCGCGACGTCATGGCGGGCGGCAACGCCGGCGGCGGATTATTGAGGCGCCACAGCAGCCGCAAAATCGTGAGCATCAACACGGTCATGCCGAAGCTCTTGTGCCGCGTGAGCAGATCCAGCTTGCGCGCGCCCACCGGCAAGTCGACCGCAAGGTGGGCGAGCGCGAATTGTGTGACGATCAGCGCGGCAATTACCCAGTGAAAGGCCTGGGCCACGGCGCCGTAGCGTGCCGGGATTTCCTGATTTGGCATCGAGCGGCTCCGAGTGCACACTGGCACGGGGCTCAAGTTTAGCAAGAGAGCGAGAGAACGAGGCGCGGAACGTGTTGAGAACCTACGCCGCGGTGCTTTTCGCGTTGCTGTGCGCGGGATGCGGGGCGCCGGCATCCCGGCAATCCGCGCCGCACGGCGCGATCAACCCCGCGAGTCCGAAAGGGATCGCCGCTTCGACATATCGGATCGATGCCTCGCAGTCGGAGCTTCGTATCTTGGTCTATCGCGCCGGACCGATGGCGATGCTCGGCCACGATCACGTCATCATCAATCGCTCGCTCAGCGGATGGGTACGGTATGCCGGGACGGTCCCCGAAGCATCATTTGCGTTGACCGTCCCCGATGCCGGATTCGTCGTGGATGATGACGCCGCGCGCCGCGAGGAAGGCGCGGATTTTGCGGAAGAGACTCCGGAGGAGGCGAAATCAGGAACTATGCGCAACATGCAGAGTCCCGCGGTGCTCGACTCCGCGGAATTTCCCGAGATCACGGTCAGGAGTGTGACGGTTACGGGCGCTCCGGGCGCGTTCATGGCCACCGTTACGGTCAGCGTGGCCGGGCACGAATCGACGCTGGAAGTGCCGTTCACCTTGCAAATGTCTGCGGGCCGGCTCACCGCCAGCGGGGCACTGTGGGTGCGCCAATCCGCTCTCGGTTTGACTCCGCTCAGCGTGATGTTGGGCGCGCTGCGCGTACGGGACGACATGCGCATCAAATTCCGATTCGTCGCGGCGGCGCTTTGACCGCGGCCGCGACGCGATCCGGGGGCGGAGATTCAGGCGGCCGATTCCGTCAAGAGCAGGATGGTTGTTCCTTCGGGCGCCGTGATCATGGCGGCGGGCAGCTGCCGCAACGGCGGGGGCACTTGACCGGCCGGCAGGATGCCGGCCTTCGCCAGCCGGGCCAAGGTGCCACCGACATCGCCGGCGTCGAACAGCAGAGTGGGCCTCGGCATATGCGCGGGCTCATACAGGCCGATAGTGACCGAGTCGCTGGTGCAGGATACATGCGGAAGCCGCCCATCGAGCTCATCGATGCCGACAAACCCGAGTTTCTCCCAGAAGTCCTTGGCGAGAGCGCGCTGCGGCGCGGGTAGTCCAATCTCGAGGAAGTAGCCGCACAGGGAGGTGTCGGTCCCCAGGCGCTTGACCGGACTGAAGGTGCGAGCCTCGATCAGCCGCAGCAGATGGCCGGAAGGGTCGAGCCAGCCGAGCTCATTGAATACGTCATTGCCGAGGCGGCGAAACTCGAAATTCAGGTCGAGATTCTCGAGAGCGCTCAAATGCCTGAGCAGCTCCGGTTTGACGAAGGTAAGGGAGGGTACGCTGCCGAATGCCTGATGCAACCCCAGGCAGATTCTGCCGTCGGTAACGACCGCATACGGATGCGGCCATGCCTCGCCCACTTGCGCCTGAGAAAATCCGAGCTCGGCATAGAATTCCAAGGACGCGCGAATATCCGGCGTGGCAATCGAATATTCGAGGAACCGCCCGAGCACAGATCAGCTTCCTAGCTCACGGCGCCCACGCATACGTATTTAATTTCGGTGTAGTCGAGTATTCCGTACTTCGAGCCCTCTCGTCCGGTTCCGGACTCCTTCACTCCACCGAATGGCGCGACCTCGGTGGAAATGATGCCGGTATTCAGACCCACGATGCCGTATTCGAGAGCCTCCGCAACGCGCCAGCTGCGCGCGAGATCGCGAGTGTAGAAATAGGCCGCCAGGCCGAATTCCGTGTCATTGGCCATGGCAATCGCTTCCCTCTCCGATCGGAACTTGAACAGAGGCGCCACCGGGCCGAAGGTTTCCTCGCGGGCGACCAGCATGTTGGTGGTCACGCCGGTGAGTATGGTGGGTTCGAAGAAAGTGCCCCCGAGCGCATGGCGCTTGCCGCCCAGCGCGACGCGCGCTCCCTTCGACACGGCGTCCGCGACATGCTCTTCGACTTTGGCTACGGCCTTCGCATCGATAAGCGGACCTTGATCGGTCACGCCCTTGAGCCCGTCGCCGACGCGCAATTTCCCGACCGCCGCACACAGCTTCTTGGCGAATTCGTCGTACACGCCTTCCTGTACCAGCAAGCGATTGGCGCAGACACAGGTCTGTCCGGTGTTGCGGTACTTGCTGGCGATGGCTCCCTCCACCGCCGCATCCAAATCGGCGTCGTCGAACACGATGAACGGCGCATTACCGCCCAATTCCAGCGATAGCTTCTTGATCGTGCCGGCGCATTGCGCCATCAATTTCTTGCCGACTTCGGTCGATCCGGTAAACGTCACCTTGCGCACGGTCGGGTTGGCGGTCATCTCGCCGCCGATCGCCGTTGCCGATCCGGTGATCACGTTGAAGGCGCCCGGCGGGATGCCGGCCCTGCTAGCCAATTCGGCGAGCGCAAGAGCCGAATAGGGCGTCTGGGTCGCGGGCTTTAATACCATGGTGCAACCGGCGGCGAGCGCCGGGCCCGCCTTGCGCGTGATCATCGCCGACGGAAAATTCCACGGCGTGATGGCCGCTACCACCCCGATCGGTTGGCGCAGAACCATGATGCGTTTGTCGCTCTGGTGTCCGGGAATGATGTCGCCGTACAGCCGCTTGCCTTCCTCGGCGAACCATTCGATGAAGGAGGCCGCATAGCTGATTTCCCCCTTCGATTCCGCCAGCGGCTTGCCTTGTTCCGCGGTCATCAGCATCGCAAGATCTTCCTGATGCTGAAGCATCAGATCGAACCAACGGCGCAGGACGATTGAACGGTCTTTTGCGGTTCGCGCCGCCCAGGACGGCAGTGCCCGGGCAGCCGCGGCGATCGCGCTCCGCGTTTCCTCCGTACCCATGTTCGGAATGTGGCCCAACGCAGCCGCGGTTGCCGGATTGTGGACCGCGAGCGTCGCGCCATTGGCGGCGGACGCCCAGCGGCCGTCGATGAAACACTGTTCTCGAAACAGCAGCGGGTCTTTTAGTTTCATAGGAGCGGAATTTAACCTAAGTGTTTGCCAAGAAAATCGAGACTGCGCGCAAGCGCGAGCTTGGCGCTCTGCGCAGGGTATGGATGATAAACGCCTTGGCGAGGGGTCGCCTCTAGTTTCGGAACCGCCTTCGTCAACGCTCCAAAATGGCGGTTACGCCCATACCGCCGGCGGTGCATATGGAGATCAAGCCGCGCCGCGCCTTGTGATCGTCGAGAATCTTCGCAAGCGTGGCGACGATGCGCGTGCCGGTGGCGGCGAACGGGTGGCCGATCGCGAGACTACCGCCCTTCACGTTGAGCTTGGCGCGATCGATTGTGCCGAGAGCATCCGCGGCGCCGAGCTTGTCCCGGCAAAACGACGCATCGCTCCATGCCTTGAGTGTGCACAGTACCTGTCCGGCGAATGCTTCGTGAATCTCGTAGAAATCAAAGTCCTGAAGCGTCAATTTCGCATCGTCGAGCATCCGCGGCACCGCATAGGCCGGAGCCATCAGCAGCCCCTCCTTCTTATCGATGTAGTCTACGGCGGCGACCTTGCCGTAGGCCAGGAAGGCGAGCACCGGCAAATTGCGCTGGCGCGCCCACGTTTCGGAGCTCAGCAACACGGCCGAGGCGCCATCGGTCATCGGTGTGGAATTCCCGGCTGTCAAGCTGCCCGCGCCGGAAGTGTCGAAGACCGGCTTGAGCTTCGCGAGCTTCTCCAGGGTGCTGTCGTCGCGGATGTTGTCGTCGCGAGTGAGACCGAGGTACTCGCGCACCAGGTCCCGGTAGAAACCGCCCGTATAGGCGGCGGCGGCCTTTTGATGGCTTTCCCACGCCAACTGGTCCTGCTCGGCGCGGGTAATCCCCCAGGTTTTGACCATGAGTTCGGTGCTCTCGCCCATCGACAATCCGGTGCGCGGCTCGGCAATGCCGGGCAGCACCGGCCGCAGATGCTTCAATCGCAACCCCAACCAAGGCCCGATTCGCGCACCCGCGCTCTTGCCGCGATAACTCTTGAGCAGGAGCTGTTGAAAGAGCCTGGGAAAGACCACGGGAGGGTCGCTGACCGTGTCTACCCCGGCGGCAATGGCGCAATCGATCTGTCCGAGCGCGATCTTGTTGCCGAGAAGGATGGTGCTCTCGAGACCGGTCCCGCAGGCGCGCTGCAGATCCAGCCCCGGCGTCTCGGCAGCGAGACCGCTGCCGAGCACGGATTCGCGTGTCAGATTCCACTGGCTCGAGTGCTTCATGACGGCGCCGGCAGCAACCTCGTCGATGCGCTGCCGCTGCAGGCCGTATCGATCAACGACACCGCGCAGGGCTGCGGTGAGCATCTCCTGGTTTCCCACCTGCGCATAGGCGCCACCGCCCCGTGCAAATGGGATGCGAACGCCGCCGATAATTGCGACACGTCGCGATGCTGCTCCCACCAACATTGGCTACCTCCGTAATTGCTCGGCGACCCCGATTACCCGGCAACGAGAATACCGCAGCCCGGGATTATGAACCGATGCCGACGGCATATAATCGATTCATGATGCATTTTTTGCATTCGGCGCCGCTCGGACTGGTCATGCTTGCCCTCGCGGCGTGCGGCGCCGCGCCCGCGCCACCGCCATCCAGGGCGGTGAAGCCGGCGGCTCCCGGCGATCAGTTGAACCTGCTGGTCGAGCATTATTGGGATGACTACCGGTTGCTCAATCCGCAGCGGCTGCCGCAGGGCGCCGTCACGCGCTTCGACGCGGCCGGCGGATATGAAATTTCTGCGCAGTTCCTCGCCGATTCACTGGCGCTCGAGCGGCGCTATCTCGCCGCAGCGCTGGCGATGCCGCGCCCGAACCTGGACGCCGAATCGCGCGTGACCTACGACATATTCACGCGGGAACGCGAGTTGTCGGTCGCGAGCTTCACCTTCCCCTCCGAACTGTTGCCGATCAACCCCGCAAGGTCGATGCCGCTGTTGTTCGCGCAGACCGGGACGGGAGTGGGACAGTACGCCGTTCTGAGCGCGAAGGATTTCGACAATTGGCAGGCCAGAGCCGACGCCTATGTGCAATGGACCAATGAGGCCATCGGCAATATGCGAGAAGGCTTGCGGCGCGGTTACACGCTGCCGCGCGTGTTGGTCGAGGAGATGCTGCCGATATTGGCGGCTCTGGGCGCGGACACGCCCGCCAATGTGTTCTATCAGCCGCTCGCCGCCATCCCGGCGACTGCCGCGGACGCCGAGCGGTCCCGGCTCACCAAGGGTATCAGCGCCGGGGTCAGGGACAAAATACTCCCGTCGTATCGCGCGTTGCACGATTTTTTGCGCAGCGAGTACTTGCCTCGGGCGAGGGCGAGCGCAGGGCTCTCGGTGCTGCCGCTCGGGCAGTCCTGGTATGCGTACTTGGTCAAGAGAGAAACCGGCACTGCACTGGCTCCCGCCGAAATTCACGCGTTGGGCAAAGCAGAAGTCGAGCGCATTCACGGGCGATTGCAGGCGCTGCTCTCCGGTACCGCCTCCGCGGGCGATGCGCGGGGTTTTTTGGCGGCTATACGCCGCGATCCGCATTCGTCTTATAAAACGCCTGCTGAATTGCTGGGTTTCTACAACGAACTCAAGGTTCAGACCACGGCGGCCCTTCCGACGGCGTTTGCACAAGTGCCGCGCGCGGATTTCGCGATCCGCCTCGTGGAGAATTACCGGGAGGCGTGGGCGCCGCCGTTGTTCTACCAACGCGCCACGCCGAATGGAACAACCGCCGCCGTGCTGTATGTCGATGCGGGCGGGATCGATGCGCAACCGATTACGGCGCCGGCCGCAGGGTTTCTTCGCGAGGCCCTTCCCGGGCACCATTATCAACTCGCGCTACAGCAGGAGCGCGCGGAATTGCCGCGATTCCGCAGATACGGCGGCGATCCCGCGTATGTCGAAGGTTGGGGCCTGTACGCCGCCTCGCTCGGCGAGGAGCTGGGGCTTTACCGCGATCCGGAATCGAAGTTCGCGGCGTTGATCGCCGAATTCGAGTGCGCAGCCGGGTTGGTCATCGACACCGGACTGCACTCGCAAGGCTGGACCCGTGCGCAGGCGATCGAATACCTGCAATCGAGGTCACCGATCGATGAGACAACCGTGCGCCGGATCGTCGACCGGGCCATCGCTTTGCCCGGCGAGGCATTGGCTTGCGGTCTGGGAGCGCGCAAAATTCAGGGCCTGCGCGCTCGGGCCGCGCAAACGCTGGGCCCGGCCTTCGATATTCGCGCCTTTCATTTCCAAATTCTCGACAGCGGCGCGATGCCGCTGGATATCCTCGAATCCAAAATTAATCGCTGGCTGGACGGCGCTCACTAAGATGCGCCTGTCGATCCTATGCGCCTTGTTGCTGCTGGCGGCCGGTTCCTCGGTCCGCGCAGACACCGCCCATCCGTACACCGCGACCGAGGCGCAGCAGCAAGGCGAATTCGAAGTACGAGTGGAGCTCGATTCCGCGGGGCAGCGCGGCCTCGCCAGCGCGACGGTGAGAATTCACGCGCCCCGCGAAGTCGTGTGGTCGCTGATCAAGAGCTGCGCCGAGTCGGTTAAACTGGTGCCGGGGCTGGTCGCGTGCAATGTGCTCCAGACTGCGCCCGACCGGTCTTGGCAATTAATTCGCCATGTGATCGATTATTCCTGGTACCTGCCGATACTGACCTATGAAATACGAGCCACCTACGATTATCCGGCGCGAATCTCGATCGAGCGGGTATCGGGGGATTTGAGCGTACTCAAGGGTTCGTGGAACTTGCAAAGCGACGGCGATTACACCGTTGCCCGCTACGAGGTGGAATTGGCACCGGGATTTTGGGTCCCGCAGTGGCTGGTCAGAGCGGCCCTGCGGCGCGATTTGCCGAAACTGTTGAGCGCATTGCGCGCTCGGGCTGAATTGGTGCAGCGGCAGGGGTCCGCCTCCCAGGGATCAAGCTGAGGGGTGATGCGTAATATGGTCGACAAGAAATTCGAGCGCCGGCTTGCGGGCCTCATAAATTCCGGTGCACGAGGGGTGCTGCGCGGCGGCCGAAAAGGCGTCGAGAAGGAGTCTTTGCGCGTGTCGCCGGCGGGCGATATTCAGCACACCCCCCACCCGGCCTCATTGGGTTCGCCGCTCACGAACGAGCACATTACGACCGACTTTTCCGAATCGCTGATCGAGCTGGTTACCCCACCGTTCCGCGAGACGTGGGAATTGCTGCAGTATTTGTGCGACATCCACCAATTCGTTTATCGACACCTGGACGATGAGCTGCTGTGGGCGACCAGCATGCCGTGCGCCGTCGACGACGACGAAAGCATTCCGCTCGCGCAATTCGGCACATCGAACGTGGGTCGGATGAAGACGATATACCGCCGCGGTCTCGGCATGCGCTACGGACGCATCATGCAGGCTATTTCCGGAGTGCATTTCAATTATTCGTTCTCGCCCGACCTGTGGGATGCGCTCGAGTCCGTCAATCAATCCAGTCAACAGCGTCAGAACTTCGTTTCCGAGCAGTACTTCGGCGTGTTGAGAAACTATCGGCGCTATGGTTGGCTGGTGCTGTACCTGTTCGGCACCTCGCCGGCGGTGTCGAAGAACTTTTTTGCGGGGCGCGAAATCAATTTGCCGTCGCTCGACGGCGATACCGTCTACGAGCCCTATGGGACCTCGCTGCGGATGAGCGATGCCGGTTATCGCAACAAAACCCAGGCGACGGTGAGCGTTTCAGTCAACAGTTTGGACGAATACGTTCGGGATCTTTCCAGAGCCATCAGCACGCCTTATCCGCCCTACGAGAAAATCGGCGTGAAGGTGGACGGTGAATATCTGCAGCTCAATGCCAATATTTTGCAGATAGAAAACGAATACTACAGCTTCATCAGGCCGAAGCGCATCGCAAGGTCCGGCGAGAGGCCGACCAAGGCGCTTCGGCGCGCCGGCGTGGAATACGTGGAGGTGCGCGCACTCGACGTGAGCGCGTTCGATCCGGTCGGGGTCAACCAACACAAGCT
>Ga0209415_10016931_pt1 | contig 11649 bp, 12 predicted proteins | sample PeaSoiSIISIP2007_FD_187696 | JGI IMG/M metagenome (GOLD analysis project Ga0209415, IMG submission 187696) | Peat soil microbial communities from Weissenstadt, Germany - SII-SIP-2007 (SPAdes) (version 2) | ecosystem: Environmental > Terrestrial > Soil > Wetlands > Peat | place: Germany... | reverse complement strand
ACAGCAGACAGCCACGTCGATGGCGGCTCACAGACTGCGGAGCTTCCTGACGATGTTCGGAATCATCTGGGGCATCACGTCCGTCATTTTGCTGGTCGGCCTCGGAAAAGGATTCAGCCGCGACCAGAAAGAACGCCTGAAGACGATCGGCGTCGATCTAGCCATTGTCTGGGGTGGACGAACCAGTGAACAAGCGGGAGGATACGCCGCCGGGCGCCCAGTTCGCCTCTCGATCAGCGATGCTTACCTGATCAAGCAGGAAGCCTATTTAATCAAGACTGTTAGCCCGGAACTGAGGAGAAACGTTGCTGAAGTGAGCCGCTACAATGCGGCTTCGCGTCCCGTACGGGGCGTATGGTCTGAATACCAACGCTTCCGCTCGCTTAAGGTGCAGGAAGGCAGACTGATGAGTGACGATGACGATAAGGAAGGCCGGCGGGTAGTCGTTCTCGGGGTGGAATCCCGCGACCAACTGTTTCCCGGTAAGCCCGCCATCGGAGAGATTCTGATGATGAACGGCTCGCCCTACAGCGTCATCGGCGTACTCGAGAAGAAGAAGCAGAATGGCAGTTACGGAAGCGGACCCGACAATACGCAACTCTTTGTTCCCTATGCAGCCATGGCGCGTGATTTTCCGCCCCCGGAGCGGCCCGGTATCTCCAAGGGATGGATTAACAACCTAGTGGTTGAAGTCGCTGATCCGGATCATCATGAAGACGCGATGCGACAGCTCTATCAAATTCTGGGGCGTGAGCACCACTTCGATGCCGCCGACAAAGACGCGCTCTTTATCTGGGATACTTTGGAGGGGTCGAAGCTGGTGGAGAGAATTTTCGACATCATGACCATCTTCTTCGGAGCGGTGGCTCTGATGACGCTCATGCTCGGCGGCATCGGGGTCATGAACATCATGCTGGTTGTGGTCACGGAGCGGACTCGCGAAATTGGTATCCGCAAATCTTTGGGGGCCACAGCGGGAGACATCCGCAACCAGTTTTTCGCCGAATCAGCCGCGCTTATGATGGCCAGCGGAGCCATCGGTCTCGGCATAGGGGTTGGGAGCTGCATGGCGATGAACCAATTGCCGCTGCCTGATTTTGTTCCGCATCCTGTGATCTCTCCGCTGGCGATTGTCGCCTCGCTGTTGACCCTGGGATTGATCACGGTGGGCGCGGGAATGTATCCGGCACAGCGCGCCGCAGCGCTCAGTCCGATCGAGTGTCTGCGCCAGGAGTAGCCAAATGCAGATAAAAGAACTGATCCTGCAAAGCTGGGATGCCCTGACCCGCAACCGTCTGCGGTCGATTCTGACCATGATGGGGATTGTGTGGGGTCTGACGACGGTGGTGCTCCTGCTCGGTTACGGCGAAAGCGTAAGCGAGGGCGTGCTCAATGCCTTTCTCGGCATCGGAAACAGCGTCATCCTGGTTTGGGAGGGTCAGACCAGTATGCAGGCCGGCGGCCAACGTGCCGGCAAGCGCATCCACTTCAAATACGAAGACATTCAGGCTATCCGCGACGAAGCTCCGCTGGTTCGTGCAGTGAGTGCGGAATGGGATGATCCTTTCGCGTACAAGTACGGCGACAAAGTGATCTCCGTCTCGACCAAAGCAGTGCAGTATCCCTATCGCGAAATGCGCAAGCTGAATATCGCGGAGGGCCGTTACTTCGAGGAGAGCGACTTCAGCGAACACCGCCATGTTCTTATCTTTGGACCCAATGCAGCGAAGAAAGTGTTCGGCGGCCGTGATCCTGTAGGGGACCACGTGACCATCAATGGGGAAACCTGGGATGTGATCGGACTGTTGCAGCTCAAGATCCAGGACTCGTCCAACAACGGTCCTGACAACGAGAACGCCTTCATGCCTTTCGAAAGCATGAGTGATGTGAATGACAAGCGCGATCCCGAACTGATTGTGTTTCAGCCGGTCACGCCGCTGCTGCACAAGGCGGCGCTGGCGCAGGTGCGGGAAGTGCTCGCCCGACGCCACAACTTCGATCCCAAGGATGACAAGTCGACTCCCGAGTGGGATACGGTGGATGACACCAAGGACATTGAACAATTCGGAATCGCGCTTCGGCTGATCCTGGGTTTCGTGGGGGCGTTGACGCTGGGAGTCGGCGGCGTGGGCGTGATGAATATCATGCTGGTTAGCGTAACCGAACGCACGAAAGAGGTGGGTTTGCGGAAGGCGCTCGGTGCTCGCAATCGCGATATCGCGTTGCAGTTCCTGGTGGAGGCGCTGGTGCTCACCTTCGTTGCCGGCGCGGTGGGAATGCTGGTTTCTGTGGTGTTGGCGCATTCAATCCCGCCCATGCCGCTCTATTCCGATATGTATATGACGGCCAATCACGAGGGTGACATCTTCCTGAGGACGAATTTTAGCGTGATGCTGACGGCATTCCTGATTCTTACGTTTGTCGGCATAGTAGCGGGCATGTGGCCCGCGTTGAAGGCTGCTGGCATGGAGCCTGTGGAGGCACTCCGGTACGAGTAGGTTGGAGACCGTCTTTGGAGAAATACTTGCCGGCGACGATTGAGTTGTATCATTCAGCTATCGTTATGCGGTCTCATTCGCCAGCTTCTAAAGTTTGGGTCAAAGATCTTTGGCTCAAAGATCAAGGGCTGATTCAGATCGTGGACTCCGCGCTGGCCGAGGCGGTGCGTCGCAGCGGCGAGTGGCTGATCTGTCGCCCTGGGTGTACGCAGTGCTGCATCGGAGCCTTTCCCATCAATCAGCTCGATGCTCTACGGTTGCGGCGAGGGCTCGCCGATCTGGAATTGAGCGGGCCCGAGCGTGCTGAAGCCGTTCGCAGACGCGCTCGCGAGTCGGTTGCCCGCTTATCGGGAGATTTTCCCGGCGATCCGGTGAGCGGCATATTGGACGAGGGAGACGACGCCGCTGACCGCTTTTCTGATTTTGCAAACGACGAGCCTTGCCCGGCGCTCGACCCTGAAACGGGGAATTGCGAGCTCTACGAATCGCGTCCCATGACCTGCCGCGCTTTTGGACCACCGGTCCGCTCCGAGGATGGTTTGGGGGTCTGCGAGCTCTGCTATCACGGGGCTTCCGACGAGGAGATTGCAGCGTGTGAAATGGAGCCGGACCCCGACGACTTGGAGTCTGCCCTGCTCAAAACGGTTGAAGACAGCGCGGGAACTCGCGGAAATACGATCATCGCCTTTTGTCTGGCATCCTGAACGATCTAGAGATGAGCGGATCCAGAGTGGGAGAGGTTTAGCTCTTCTTTTTTTCCAGCTCAGCCCAGCGTGCGTAAAGCGTATCCACCTTCTCCTGAGCCGCTTCCATCTCTGCGTGAACAGTCACCAGGCGCGGAGCGTCGCTGACAATCCCGGGATCTTCCAGCTGGTCGCGTTTCGACTGCAGTACCAGCTCGGCGTCAGCAACGCGCTGCTCGATGGTTTCATATTCGCGCGCTTCCAAGTACGACAGCTTCTTCTTCCCCGAAGACTGCCTGCCGTTCTCCGCGATAGCGTGCGCAGTAGGGCGCGCATCGTTCCTCGCCGTCTGCTCGCTCTCTTCGAGCCACGACTCCCACTGGGAATAGTCAGCGAAAAGCCCTGCCCTTCCCTGCCCGTCCAGCCCGAGAACCACTGTGGATACGCGGTCCAACATATAGCGGTCATGGGTAACCAGGACGAGCGAGCCGCGAAACTCTAAAAGGCTTTCTTCGAGTATGTCGAGCGTCGGGATGTCGAGATCGTTGGTCGGCTCATCGAGCAGGAGGACGTCGGCGGGCTGCAGCATGAGCTGTGCGATCAAGACTCGTGCCCGTTCGCCGCCGGAAAGCCGCCCCACCGGCTGATTCAACTGCTCCCCGGCGAACAAGAATTTGGCCGCCCATGACGCCACGTGGATGAGGCGGTCTTGATACACCACGGAATCGCCTTCCGGAGCGAGAGCGCGGCGCAGCGTTATATCCGGGTCGAGTGCGCGGCTCTGGTCGAAATAAACAATGCGCAGCCAGTCGGCGCGGTGGATCTCGCCGCTGGTCGGGTCTGATTCTCCTCGCAATATTCGAAGCAGACTTGTTTTTCCGCTGCCGTTCGGCCCCACCAATCCAACCCGCATTCCGGCGGCGATCACGCAGTTGAGACCGGCAAACAGAGCGCGGCCACCAATCTTGCAGGAGACATCATCGAGCTCGATCAGGCGCTTGGTCTTTCGATCGGTGGCGGAGAAGTCAATTTGCGCGGATGCGCTGCGGCTTCGGGCATTCAAGTCCGCCAGTTCACCCATGAGCTCGCCTGCCTTGTCGATGCGCGCCTTGGATTTTCTTGTCCTTGCCTTGGCCCCTCGGCGAAGCCACTCAATCTCCCGATGAACCAGATTTTCGAGCGCTTCCTGGCGTTTCGACTGCGCGTGCAGGAATTCTTCTTTTTTCTCCAGGAACCGGGTGTAGCTTCCGGAGACCCGCAGCAAGCCATCGGGATAAGTGCGGTTCAGTTCCGCCATTTCAGTGGCAACGTTCTCAAGAAAGTAGCGATCGTGACTGACCACCACGCAGGCGAAAGATGCGGCCTCCAGCAAGGCCTCCAGCCACTCGATTCCCGCCAGGTCCAGATGATTCGTAGGTTCATCGAGCAGCAGGATATCCGGTCGCTGAACGAGGGCCTCGACAATCGCAAGCCGTTTCTGCCAGCCACCTGACAGAGCGGACGCTTCCGCTTCGAGGTCTTCGAAGCCAGCGCGTCCCAGAATCTCAGCGAAGCGCCGAGTACCGCGTTCCGACTCCGGCACCGTGGCTCGCTCCATCGCGCTCTGGGCAACCGAGCGGACGGTCGCTCCGGGCTTGAATTTCGAGTCCTGCTCGACGTAGCTGAGGCGGATGCGTTTTCGAACCGCGATGTCGCCGCTGTCGGGGCTCACGTCGCCTACGAGAATCCGCAGCAGCGTGGATTTGCCTGAGCCGTTCGGACCGATCAGCCCGATGCGATCACCCTCTGAAACCGTAAAGCATATGTTCTGGAAAAGAGGATTGGCGCCAAAGGCCTTCGAAATATCCTGCGCATTGATGATCGGCGGCAACGACTTAGGCTCTCCTGGGACCTGAATTGAGGTTATCAGGAAAGGCGGACCCGCACGGCGTGCCCTGAACTGCTACGTCCATTGGAGATGCTGCGTGCTCTTGCCCGTCATGGCTAAAATAGAGTGCAAAGTCTACGCAGGGGCGCCAGCAATGGAGGATAGCGACCGGGATCGCTCTTTTCGCCAAGAGCAGAAGCCGGAACAAAGAGTGTACCCACGCGTCAAAGTGAAGGTCCCGGTTGAATTGTTTGCCCCGGGCAGCGATGTCCCCCAGCGCGGCGCAACCTCCGACATCAGCGAAGCCGGGTGCTATATCGAAACTATGTTTCCCTTTCCCGTCGGGACCATTCTCGAAATGAGTCTCCAGCTTCAAGGGACCCTGCTGGCGGTTGGCACCGTAGTCACCTGCGACCCGCAAGTTGGGAATGGGATCGAGTTCGCGAGAATGCTGCCCGAAGATATGGAAGAACTGCGGGCCTTCGTAAAGGCCGCCCAGACGGCCGAGTGACTTGGCTTAGGCCAGGCGTCGCTTCCCACCGGCGACAAACTTCCAGCGACCGTTCATAATATTCGCATGTCTCTGGATAAAACCATCCGCCGCCTGAAGACCTACGACGGCACTCAGGGATACGTCTATCAGTATTACTTTGTGGGACAGCGCGCCGCGCTCGCCAGCGATCCTGAGACACCGGCTACAGAATTCGTTTTCGATGTCACCTCCGATCGCAAGCTGACCTACGCCGTCAGTATCTTTCTTCCCAAAAAGGCGGTGACCGCGTGGGCCACAGCCCACGGCCGACCGCTCACCGATGCGGAACAGTACGGCGCCGCTAAGCTCCGCCTGTTTCGCGCCTTCGACGAACTGGACGACGTAAAGGCCCATGGCCGCCGGCTCATCATAGACGCGGCTTTACTCGAGGAAGCACTGGCCAGTTTGGGCGTGGAATAGTCGGTGTGATCCAGATCACACCCGCAGGTGACGCTTGCCGTTTCCGCCTGCCCGTTCTCGGTGCAGAATATAATGCGTGGAAGGGATGGGTTCCCTGGGGTTCTAACCTGTACTTGCATTAAACTCAGCGGACTCTGATACTTACCTAGCCTATGGCATTACTTTGGTTGCGTTTCGCGCTGGCGTGCTACTTCATCGGGCTGATTTACGCCTTCTTTGCCCTCAGCCGCACCAGCGATCTTTTCAGCCGCATCGCGCTGCACGCCGCCAGCCTAGGGATGGTTTTCCACTTCGTTTCGCTGGTCGAGCTGTTTCTCTCCGGCCACGTGGTCTGGGCGTCGGTGCACAACGGGGAGTCGCTGCTGGCCTTCTTTTCGATGACTTTTTTCATGATCATCTATGCCATCTATCACACCACTTCGCCGGGCGTAGTCGTGTTCCCCATCGTGTTCTTTCTGACCTTTGTGGCGGCCATCGACGAGCAGCCCGTTCTGCTGACGGCCTTCGTCCAGCACAAGGGATGGCTGATCGCGCATATTATCCTCATCTTCACCGGATACGCTGCTCTGGTGCTCAGCTTCGGCGCCAGCCTGCTCTACCTGCTGCAGGAGCGCCGCTTGAAAGCCAAGAAGCCAAGCAGCCTGATTTCCTTTTTGCCCGCTCTCGAAGTGATCGACCAGATCGGCTACCGATCGTTGCTGCTCGGCTTTCCCTTCATGACGCTCGGGCTGATTACCGGATCAGTTGTGGCCATGTCCGCTTATGGGCACATCGATTTTGAGGATCCGAAAATCCTGTTGTCGATTTTGATGTGGGCCGTGTACATGGTAATGGTCCTCACCCGCTGGAACTCGGGGTGGCGTGGCCGCCGTGCCGCCGTGTTAGCAACGTTCGCCTTCGTGGCCGCGATCGTGGCATGGGCGGCGAATTACTTCTCGACGATCCACAGGTTTGCCGCCTCATGAGATATCAGCTCATTGGCGTGAATCACCGGAGCGCGCCGCTCGAGGTTCGGGAGCGGCTCGCGATCCCGGAGTCCCGCCTGGCCGACGCCTGCCGCGATCTCGCCGCCCATCCCGGAATCGAAGAAGGCATGATCATCTCCACCTGCAACCGCGTGGAACTGGTCACTCACACCACCAACGGTTCGGCCGACCTGCGCGGCTTCCTGCACGAACATTTCCATCTCAAGGCGGAGGATCTCGATCCCCACCTCTACGAGTTCCGCGAGAAAGATGCGGTGCGGCATGTCTTTCGCGTGGCTTCCAGCCTGGATTCCATGGTGGTCGGCGAAGCCCAGATTCTGGGCCAGGTGAAAGAGGCTTATGCCACCGCTCGCGCCGTAGGCTGCGTTCGCGGACAGCTCGATCAGCTCTTCACCCGCGCCTTTGCTGTAGCGAAGCGGGTGCGCAGCGAGACCGCCGTGGGATCGTCTTCGGTTTCCGTCGCCTCGGTTGCCGTGGAACTGGCCCAGAAGATTTTCGGGTCTCTGCAGGGCAAGAACGTTTTCATCGTTGGCGCCGGCAAGATGAGCGAACTCGCCGCCCGCCACCTGATGGCTCACGGCTGCGCCTCCATCTTCGTGGCCAACCGGACCTACGACCGCGCCATCGGGCTGGCGCAGAAGTTCAACGGCCAGGCCATCAAGTTCGAGGATCTCTACGACTCCTGTGACCGGGCCGACATCGTTATTACTTCGACCGGGGCGCCTCATGCCATTTTCCGGCGCGAGCACGGCGAACAGTTCCTGGCACGCCGCAAGAACCGGCCCATGTTTTTCATCGACATTGCCGTGCCTCGCGACGTCTCGCCCGAAATGGCCAAGCTAGATGGCATCTTCGCCTACGACATCGACGATTTGCAGCAGGCCGTGAGCAGCCACGTCGCCGACCGCCGCAAGGAAGCCGATCTGGCCGAATCTATCATCACCAGCGAAATCGAACGCTTCGAAGCCCGCCTGCACACGCTCGACGTGGTTCCGACCATCGTCTCGTTGCAGGATCATCTGGAAACCATCCGGCAAGCTGAAATCGACCGCGTGCGCAGCCGCATGGGCCTGTTGACCCCCGAACAAGAAATGGCCGTCGAGTCCCTGACCCGCGGCATCATCAACAAAGTCATGCACACTCCCATCACCACGCTGAAGACTGCGGCCCGCGAAGCAGAAGCAACAACAGTGATCGATGTTGTGCGGCGGTTGTTCAATTTGCACGACAAAGAAAAAGGCCTGGCGTCGCAAGCTAAGAACGGAGAAGCATCGGGCAAGAATGCGGAGGACACAGGAGTGGGATCGCGCAGTGATGCCTAACCTCCGCATCGGCTCCCGCGGCTCGCAGCTCGCCCTATGGCAGGCCAATCACATATCGGCCCTGCTCCGCGCGCGCGGACACACAGTCGAGATCGAAATTATCCACACCACCGGTGACAAGATCACTGATGTCGCCCTCGCAATGGTTGGCACTAAGGGCATGTTCACAAAAGAGATTGAAGAAGCCCTCGCCGCTGGACGCGTCGATCTCGCCGTACATTCGTTGAAAGACCTGCCCACCGAGCTTCCGCCGGGGTTCGAAATTGCCGCGATCACCGAACGCCAGGATCCGCGAGATGCCTTCTGTTCGCGACTTTATTCGAACGTTGAAAGTCTGCCGCGAGACGCGCGGGTGGGCACCTCCAGCCTGCGCCGACAGGCGCAACTGAAAGCCATTCGCCCCGATCTCGACATACATCCTCTGCGCGGCAACGTCGATACGCGCCTGCGCAAACTCGAACAAGGAGAATACGACGCTATCATTCTCGCGTCTGCCGGCCTGAAACGTCTGGGCAAAACGGAGTTGATCAAGCAAATCATCCCCGCCGAAATCATGTGCCCGGCTGCCGGGCAGGGAGCGCTCGGCATCGAAATCCGCTACGGTGATTCGGCTACCGGCCAGCAACTCGCATTTCTTGACGATGCCGCCGCCCGCGCCGCCACCACCTGCGAGCGCGCGCTGCTCAACCGACTCGGCGGAGGCTGTCAGGTTCCCATCGGCGCTTTTGCCGAAACCCGAAACGGCGGACTGCATCTCGATGCGATCGTCGCCGATCCCGATGGATCGAGGCTCTTGCGCGAATCGCGCGCCGGCGACCTCAACCATCCCGAACAACTGGGCAACGACGTGGGCGAAATCCTGCTTCGCCGTGGCGCAGACGAGATTCTCGAAGCCGTTTACGGCCGGGGCCTGGCCGTCCCGCCGCAACCATGATTGCGGATCAAGACCACGAATGAAGAGCGGCAGCGTTCTTCTGCAACTTCTCGGCGGCACCAAGCGTTCACATGCTCTTCGGCGCTGGATCAACCTCTGGCCGCCGTTTCTGGGCGCGGGCATTCGCGTCAGGAACATTGCGGCTGACATGAAGGCCGTCGACGTCGAAATGAAGCTGCACTTCTGGAACGCGAACTACGTGGGCATGCACTTTGGCGGATCGCTCTTTGCCATGACCGACGCGTTCTATATGCTGATGATGATGGCGAACTTGGGCCGCGATTACATCGTTTGGGACAAGGCTGCGACCATCCGCTACAAAAAGCCCGGGAGAGGAACTGTACGCGCAGAGTTTCGTCTTTCCGATAGCCAGATCGACGACATTCGCGAGAAACTGAAGACGTTGCCGAAGTATGAGCCTGTCTTTAGGGTGGAAGTGAAGGACGAGGCAGGCGTTGTGATTGCCGAGGTCGAGAAGATGCTGCACATCCGAAAGAAACCAACAGCCGAACCGTCCGGACAATAGGAAGAGAATCGATCGTGTACATTCCTGAATACTTCCGTGTGCGCGACCATGAAGACGCCGTACAGTTCATGCGCGCGAATCCCTTTGCCATCCTGATCTCGTCCACGGACGCGGGGCCTTTCGCCACGCACCTTCCTATTTTCGTACGCGCCGAAAAGGGCGCCGAGAAGGTCATCCTCCGCGGCCATGTAGCGAAGGCCAATCCGCACTGGCGCTATTTGGAACAGCAGCCCCAGTGTTTGACCATTTTTCACGGACCCCACTCCTACATCTCGCCCACCAACTACACGGTGCGCGAGAGCGTTCCCACCTGGAACTACGGCGCAGTGCATCTCTACGGAAACGCGCATCTGTTTTCGTCGCCGGAAACGTTGCATGGCGTCCTCCATGAGTTGATCCACACCTTTGAGCCCGCGTACGCCGCGCAGTGGGCCAGCCTGGACCAGGCCTACCGCGAGCGCATGCTCAGACAGATTGTGGGTTTTGAGATCGAGGTCACGAAGATGGAGGCCAAGTTCAAGCTCGGCCAGAACCGTACACGGCAGGATCAGGAGAACGTGATCGCATCTTTGGAGAAGGCCGACGACACCGCCGTTTCTGGTGTCGCTCGTCTAATGAAGGAGCAGCAACTTGGCCCGATCGTGACCGATAAGGACAATAAATGATGTCGTGGCCCGTTCCCCAGTCCCGGGTGTCGCGCCCGCTCTCCGGCGTGCGAGTGCTCGTAGGCCGGGCGCGGCACCAAGCGAGCGCTCTTTCGAGTGAATTACGCAGGCTGGGTGCCACCGTACTTGAAATTCCATTCATCGAAATTCGCAAGCCGCGCAGCTTCAAGCCTCTCGATTCCGCGTTGAAGAATCTTGATGGCTACGACTGGCTCATCCTCACCAGCGTGAACGGAGTCGAAGCCATGTGGGAGCGTCTGACCAGGCTGCGCCTGGCGAAGACAAATCTGAGGGGTTTGCACATCGCGGCCATTGGCCCGGCGACGAAGAAGGCGATCGAACAGCGCGGCGTCGAAGTGGATGTCGTTCCCAAGCAATACGTGGCAGAGTCTGTGGTGCGCAGCCTGCGGCGGCGGGTGAAGGGGAAGCGGGTGCTGCTGGTGCGCGCCAAAGTTGCCCGCGACGTGATTCCGCGCGAACTGCGCCGGGCTGGAGCGCATGTGGATGTGGCGGAGGCTTACGAAACCATTGTGCCGAACTCTTCGCGTCCGCGCTTGCGCAGCTTGCTCGCGAATCCGCGGAGCACTCCGCATGTGGTTACGTTTACGAGTTCGTCGACCGTGCGCAACTTTGTGGCTTTGCTCGGCCCGCGTAACGCGAAGCTTGACGGGATACAACTCGCCTCCATCGGGCCGGTCACTTCCTCGACCTTGAGAGAGCTTGGCTTGTGCGTAAACATCGAAGCCAAAGAGTTCACGATCCCCGGACTAGCCGAGGCCATCCTGCATGCATTATCGGGAACGTAATCGGCTTATTCCGTCAGCGAACAACTGCAATCGGCCGGCACGACGTGGGCCAGCAGGAAGTCAGCGACGCGTTGGTAGGCATCAATCTGATTCTCCACGCGGGCGAAGCCGTGGCCTTCGTTCTCATAAATCTTGTAGTCCACCGTGCCGCCGCGCTTCTTGATGGCATCCACGACCTGCTGCGTCTCCGACTTGGGGCAGCGTGGATCGTGTCCCCCGGCAAGCAACAGCAACGGTACTTTGATTTGATCGATGAAGTTAATGGGCGAGCGATCCTCGTACAGCGCCTTGTTCTTCACCACATCGCCCATGGTCGCCAGATCAGACTGTTGCAACACCGGGTCTTCGTTCTCGATTTCGGTGAACCAGTTCACGAAGGGCACAATCGGAACGCCCGCCGCCCAGACGCC
>Ga0209415_10016929_pt1 | contig 11650 bp, 13 predicted proteins | sample PeaSoiSIISIP2007_FD_187696 | JGI IMG/M metagenome (GOLD analysis project Ga0209415, IMG submission 187696) | Peat soil microbial communities from Weissenstadt, Germany - SII-SIP-2007 (SPAdes) (version 2) | ecosystem: Environmental > Terrestrial > Soil > Wetlands > Peat | place: Germany... | reverse complement strand
GGCTCGGTTCCAGAGTGCCATGAGCCGTGACCGGAGGGAGCGGTTAATCCCGAACGACGAGAGAACCGCGATATTCTAAAGGGTCTATGGTGCACATCCCCATTTTGCGCAAAGGCGTGCCGTATCGCAGTCTCGACGTGATCCGGACGCCGCATTACCGGACGCGCGAAGACTTCGTCGAGATCAGCCAGGCGAACGTCGGGTTGATTCGCCGCGATCTTCTCGACCAGCAGTCGCCTAGAGAAGCGCTGGCTGGATTTTCGACCAAAGAGCTGATCGCAATCAGCCGGCGCGCGGCCGATATTTTCCTGAACGACTCGCTGCCGCTAGGCGATACCGAGCAGGCGCCAGACGATTATGTGCGGCAGCTCGCTTCGACCACCGGTATGCCGCATGTGCTGGCTCGGCGGAACATGAAGAAAATCCACGCGGCGCTCAGTGAGATGGAAAAAGTCCTGAAAGGCTTGACGCGCGGCGTGCCGTTCGAGGTTCTGGATCGCGGCTTCGGCGACGGGTTGAGTTTCTTCGCGCGAACCGATTCGATGGGCGTCGTCCTGCCGTCGAACTCGCCCGGAGTGCATTCGCTATGGACGCCCGCGTTCGCTCTGAAAATTCCGCTGGTGCTGAAACCCGGCAGCGCGGAGCCGTGGACTCCCTACCGCATCATTCAAGCTTTGATTCGCGCGGGCGCTCCACCGGCGGCGTTCAGCTACTATCCCGCCGATCACGCGGGCGGCGGCGAAATTCTGCGCCAGTGCGGGCGGGGCATGGTGTTCGGCGACGTTTCCTCGACGCGCGTGTGGGCCGGCGATCCGCGCGTCGAAGTCCACGGTCCGGGATACAGCAAAATCCTGATCGGCGAGGATTGCGTGGACGATTGGGAAAAATATCTGGACCCGATGATTGCCTCGATCGCGGAAAACTCGGGCCGTTCCTGCGTGAATGCGTCGGGAGTGTGGACGCCGCGGCACGGCGCGAAGATCGCCGAAGCGCTGGCGGAACGGCTGGCGAAAATCGTGCCTCGCGCGGAGGACGATCCGGCGGCGCAACTGGCTCCGTTCGCCGATCCCAACGTGGCGCGGCGCATGTCGCAGATGATCGATGCGGAGATGGAAGGGGCTCGCGACATGAGCGTGAAGTATCGGGGCCCGGATCGATTCGTCACGTGGGAAGGCTGCGGGTATTTGCTGCCGACGATCGTCGAGTGCGATGTGGATCATCCGCTGGCGAATCGCGAATATTTATTCCCGTTCGCGAGCGTAGTGGAAGTCCCGGAGAGCCGCCTGCCGGAGGCGATGGGTCCGTCGCTGGCGGTGATGGCGCTGACGAACGACGAACACTTCAGGCGGCGTCTATTAGCGTCGCCACTCGTGGGACGTCTGAATTTCGGCCCGATCCCGACGATGCAGATTACCTGGGACCAGCCGCATGAGGGGAATTTGTTCGATCATTTGTATGCTCGAAGAGCGTTCCAGGCGGCTTAGCGGAGCTTGAAAAATGGGGACAGACCGCTCTGTCCACGCGGGACGCCTCGCCGAAGATCAACGTCGCGGACTTGGGGACAGAGTGGTCAGTCCCCATTTTTCAAGAACTTTTCTTAGGGCGTAGGTTGGTATGGGACTCGACGCGCATGTCTGCTGCAACTGTATAAAGGACGGCGTCGGCCCGCCTCACCCTTTCCCTGAGCTTCTTCGCTTCGACGAAACCGGCGAGCCCACGCTGGAGGAAAAGTGTCAACCATCGCTTGAACAATGGCTTCAGCACGACCGCTGGCTGAAGCCGGCTTGTCCGCATGGTGGACACCTCCTCTCAAGGAGGCTTGGCAACATTGCGCTCATTGGCTATGTGCGAGATCGACTGGGCGGCGACTTTCCGATGATTCGGGAGCGCGTCGTCTACTCTGGCGAACATAGTGGGGACTGGATTAGCGCAGTGGATTCCGCACGGATGCTTGAGGAGGCGCAAGCCTTGAGCGCGGAAGCCACGGATCCGATTGTCGGGCATCTCGCCAACGATCTGGTGGAGTTGGCGGAAGCGAGTGTCGCGACGGGAAATCCGATCGTGTTTTGAATTCGTCCGCGCTGATCGTTCTTAGCTTCCCTCGCGCTCGCCGCTAGCTTAATTAACTGTTCGGCTTGGGCACCGGGCCTCCGGAGCGGTCCAGGCGGCTTAGAGGAGCTTGAAAAATGGGGACAGACCGCTCTGTCCACACGGGACGCTTAGCTGAAGATCAACGCTGCGGACATGGGGATAGAGTGGTCAGTCCCCATTTCTCAAGAACATTTTTCTAATTGCCGGCCAGCTTGATCAACTGTTCCGCGTGCCGCAGGGCTTCGGGAGTCACGCGCTCGCCCGAAAGCATGCGGCCGATTTCGCGGGTGCGGGCTGAGGGAGATAGTTCCTCAATGCTCGCAATCGTTCGGCCTTTTTCGGTGTGCTTTTCGACGTAATAATGATGATCGGCGAAACCGGCGATTTGAGGCAGGTGCGTCACACATAGCACCTGGCTCGACCCAGCGAGCTTTTTCAGCCGCCGGCCCACCGCTTCGGCCGCGCTGCCTCCCACGCCCGCGTCTACTTCGTCAAAGACCAGAGTGGACGGAATTGCGGCAGGTTTCGCAGGCGCAGTGCAGGTTTTCAGCGCCAGCGCGACGCGCGACAGTTCCCCGCCCGAGGCGATCTTGTCGAGCGGCTTGGGCTCCTCGCCCGGATTCGGCGAGATGAGAATCTGCACGGAATCGATGCCATGTTCAAACCATGGCGCGGGCTCGATTTGAATCACGACCCGGGTTTTTTCCATGGCGAGTGAGCCGAGTTCGATCTCGACTCGTTTGCCCAATTGGCGAGCCGCGGTCTGGCGCGCGGCGCTCAGCTTTTGCGCGGCCGATTCGTAGGCGGAGGAGAGCGCGGCGGTTTGTTTTCTTAAAGCATCGCGACGTTCGCTCGAATGTTCGACGGCAGTCAGCTCAGAGCGGACATTTGCCAGGAACGCGAGCACGTCTTCGACGGTCGCTCCGTACTTGCGCTCCAGTTTTTCTAAAGTCGCCAGGCGCGTTTCCACTTCTTCCAGTCGCCCTGGGTCGGCTTCGAGCTTGGCAATGTAATGGCGCAGAACATGCGCGGCTTCATCGACCGCGATGGCCGCCGGCTGCAAGGTCGCCAGCACGTCGGCGATGGCGGGATCGATGCGGGCCAACTCCTCCACGCGGCGTACCACCAAACGCAACTGCGCGGTGACGCTTTCAGGAGCGTCATAGAGGGCTGAATAGGCCGCGTTCGCGGTTTCTTCGACGTGCACGAAGTTGCGGAGGATGCGTCGCTCGCTTTCAAGCGCGGCGTCTTCGGCGGGCTGAGGCGCGACGGCCTCGATTTCCTTCAACTGAAACGACCACAAATCGGCCAGCCGGAGCTTTTCCTGAGCGGAGCGGTCGAGGTCGGCCAGCTCATCCGCGGATTGCTTCCATTCTCGGTAAAGCGAGCCCACGCGGTCGACGGGAGCGTTGGCGAAATCGTCCAGCATTTCGCGCTGCGCGTCCGCGGAGAAGAGCTGCTGCTGATCGTGCTGGCCGTGGATGTCGCCCAAATATGGCGCCAGGTCGCGTAGGAGTGCGACGGTGACCGGGCGGTTGGCGACGAAGGCTCGGGACTTGCCGTTCGACAGGATTTCGCGCTCTACCAGAACCTCATGGTCGTCCATTTCGATTCCGGCGTCTTGCAGAACGGCGGGCAGGCCGGCGATTTCGAAGATGCCGGAGACGCGGGCTCGCTCCGTGCCGCTGCGGACCATTTCGGCCGAAGTGCGGGCGCCGAGCAGCAGGCCCAGCGCGTCCACCACGATGGATTTTCCACTGCCGGTTTCGCCGGAAAGAAGATTCAAGCCGCGATGGAACCGGACGCGAAGCTTTTCGATCACGGCGTAATTTTCGATCGACAGCTCCACCAGCATTCGAGACGATTATAGCGGCAATCGAAAAAACATTTCATTTCTGTTCTGTTTTGAACGCGGTTTTGATTTACAATGGGGGAAGCGTGACGGCACTTTTGAACGGCTTCTTGCTGGACGTAAACATATGGGAGCTGGTGAAGCCATCCGAGCCGCTGCAGCTCGCCGTATTGGGGCTCCTGGCGTTGTTTTCCCTGGTTTCCTGGACCATCATTTTTTCGAAGCTGGCGCTGTTCCGGCGCGCGCGCAATGGAAATCTGAGATTTCTGCGCGCCTTCCGCAAGGCGACGCGGCTGGACGCGGTCGCTGCGGCGACGGAGCAGTTCCGGTCGGCTCCACTGGCCACGGTTTTCGATTTCGGATATAGCGAAGTGGCGCGGCAGATGACCGCGCGGCAGAAGATCACGAATATGACCGCGCTGGAGCGGACGCTACAGCTCGGCATGAGCGAGGAAATCACGCGCATGGAGCGCAGCATGAACTGGCTGGCGACCACGGCATCGGTCTCGCCATTCATCGGGCTGTTCGGAACGGTGTGGGGAATCATCAACGCGTTCGAGCAGCTATCGCTAGCCGGGTCGACCAGCATGCGCGCGGTGGGGCCGGGCATCGCGGAGGCGCTGGTGGCGACGGCCATGGGGTTGCTGGCGGCCATTCCGGCGGCCATCTTTTACAATTACTTCGGCCATGTAATCAAGGAGATCGGGGCGAGAATGGAAGATTTCTCGCTGGAATTCCTGAATCTGACCGAAAGGAACTTTGAAGGCTAGAGATCTATCTTATAGATATGGCGATCTCGGTTGGATCCAGCGGGGCGGGTGGACGGCGCATAGGGGCGATGCGGCGCACCTCCATGGGGACCATGAGCGAGATCAATATCGTTCCTCTGGTGGACGTGGTGCTGGTGCTGCTGATCATTTTCATGCTGACCGCGCACGTGATGGAGTTCGGCCTGGAGATCAGCGTTCCCGAAGTGAAGCAGGTGAGCAATACCTTGCAGGAACTGCCGGTGGTGAGCATCACGCGCGACGCGAAGATTTACCTCAATGAAAGGCCCGTGAATATCCACCAGCTTCCTGCTGAAATCGCGCGCCGCTTCAAAGGCGCGAAGGCGGTCTATGTGAGTGCCGACCGCCGCGTGGTGTTCGATCCCGTCGCGCAGGTGCTCGCGGAGCTGGGCGAGGCGAAGTTCGACGTCAACATAGTGGCGAAGCCCATCGAAACGCAACGATGAATCTGACGCTCACCGAACACATCGACATTCTGGATTCGCGGGAATCGGTGCGAAAGCCGTTTCTGTGGGCGATCGCGCTGCATGCGGGCGTGATCCTCACTTTTGTGGTGTCGAACTGGGTGGGGCGTACCGTGACTTTCGGCGCGAGCGATGTGGCCAGCGGCGCGGTCGCGGTGCACGCCGTCAATTCGATCCCGCTCCAGCATCATGGTCCGGAGAATCCGCTGGCGAACGACAGCAAGTCGGAAGTGCCGCAGACGCCGGCGAAGCCTGTGGAGCGCGCGAAAGAGGAAAAGCCCAAGAAAGATGCAATCGCGCTCAAGATGAAAGAGGCGAAGAAGAAGCCGGCTCCGGTAGCGAGCGAACGGCAGATCTTCCGGCCCTACAAATCGCTCGAAGACAACCAGGTGACCAGCAAAGCGGCGCCCCAGATTTCAAGCCCCATGTATTCGGCACAGCAGGGGTCGGGAAATGTGGGCGTGGGGACGCATACCACGCTCGGCAGCCAGTTCGCCGCCTACGCTTCTCAAGTGCAGTCGATTGTCGCCAGTAACTGGCATACCACCGATGTGGATGCAAAATATCAGACTGCGCCCGTGGTGATCGCCACGTTCGACCTGATGCGGGACGGCAGTATCCGGAACCTGGCGGTTCTTCAAACCAGCGGAATCCAGAGCTTGGATTTTTCGGTGCGGCGCGCGATTCTGGATTCGAGATTCCCACCGATTCCTCAAGGATTCGATAAAGACCACGCTTCAGTAGAATTTTGGTTCGAGTTGAAACGATGAAAACCAGACTAATCTTCACGTGCACAGCAATCGCGGCCTCGGCTTTTGTGCTTAGCGGGCAGCAGCCCCGGAGCGAGATCAGCGGCCATATCGTTAACGGTGAAAAACCCAAGATCGCCGTGATCGATTTCCGCGGCTCAGGCGACGCGCAGAAGTTCATGGACCCGTTCAACAAAACGCTGTGGGACGAGCTGCAAGGGTCCGGTGCGCTAAACATGATCGCCAAGAGCCTGTATCCGCTGACCGTGCCGCAGGTGCCGGGCGATTTCAAGGCTCCCACCACCATCGCGCCACTGCGACGCGGCGAAGCTCCGCGGGCTCAAAACAACGGGCCATGGCTGACGGATTGGTCGGGTCCTCCGGTAACCGCGAATTATCTGGCGTTCGGATACACCGGCGCGCAGGGCGGGCAACTGGTGCTATATGGATGGTTGTACAACCTGGCGCAGCCCGATCCCGCGACGGCGCAGTTGATCGGGAAGCTGTATTACGGATCTCTCGACGCCGACGGCGCGAAGAAAGTGGCGCGCGAGTTTGCAGCCGATATCCTGCAACAATTCGGGGCCAAGAGCCTGGATGGAACCAAGATTTATTTCGTCTCGGACCGCACTGGCGCGAAAGAAATCTGGTCGATGGACTACGACGGGTCGAATCAGCGCGCGATCACGCAATACCACTCGGTTTCGAGCATGCCCGCGGTATCAGCGGACGGGAAACTGGTGGCTTTCACCACGTATGCGCTGGGAAATCCGAAGATCATGATCTATTCGACGGAAACCATGAAGCGGGTTCCGTTCTATAATCCGGTTTCGTCCGCGGTAGAGACGCCCGAATTCACGCCGGACGGGCAGCGCCTGATGTTCGCGACTTCGCTAGAAGGCTGGGTGCAGATCTGCATCGCCGACGTGAACGGCGGGAATATGCGGCGCATTTCGCACGTGCGCGCGATTGAAGTTTCACCCAAGGTGAATCCGAAGAATCCGTCGCAGGTGGTGTTCATCTCCGGCCGCGGCGGATCGGAACAACTGTGGAGAATGAATATCGACGGCGGGGATCTGGCGCAGTTGACCGACGGCGATGGATACGTCGCTAATCCGGCGTGGAGCCCCAATGGCCAGTTTGTGGCGTTCGCGTGGACGAAAGGCTACGAGCCGGGAAATTACAATATCTTCATCATGGACGTCTCCAAACCGCACGAACCGAACCAGTTGACCAAAGGCTCGGGCCGCAACGAGAATCCCTGGTTCGCGCCGGACGGCGTGCACATGGTCTTCTCCAGAAAGACGGGAACCAAGACTCAGCTCTTCACCATGACCGCGGACGGTCAAAATGTTCAGCAGCTCACCACCCAGGGAAATAATATTCAACCGGTGTGGGCGAAAGGGCTAAACTAAGATTGAGTCGCGTTGTGAGTGGGTTAGCGGCGCGACTTCCCGTTGAGGAGGGGAAAACAATCCGATGAGACTCAATCAGAGAACGCTGGGTGCAGCAGTGTTCACGATGGCGCTGCTGGTTTCGGCGGCTGGATGTGGTCACAAGAAACCTCCAGTCGCGCCGCCACCACCACCGGCTCCGGCTCCAGAGTCGGCTCCGACGACGCCTGCGGCCAAACCGTCCGCCCCGCGGATCAACACTTTCACAGCGGAGCCGCGCAGCATTGAGCGCGGTCAATCGGCGACGCTGCGCTGGAGCGTAGCGAACGCCACGGACATCTCCATCGATCAGAACCTGGGAGCAGTACAAGCGAACGGCAATCGCCAGGTGTTCCCGAGCAACACCACCAGCTACACACTGACGGCGCGCAGCGCGGGCGGATCGGATACCCGGTCGGTCACAGTGGAAGTGAGCTCGCCTCCAGCGCCTCCTCCTCCAGCGCCTCCGCCGCCGACGGTCAGCGGATCGGACATGCTGAATCGCGAGGCGCAGGACGCCTACTTCGATTACGACAAGAGCGAGGTTCGCGACGACGGCCGCACCGCCTTGACGCACGACGCGGATTTGCTGAAGCGCATCTTCGCCGCGGATCCGAACTTCTCGGTAGTGATCGAAGGGCATTGCGACGAGCGCGGATCGGCTGAGTACAACCTGGGCCTGGGCGACCGGCGCGCGACCTCCGCGAAGGAGTTCCTGGTGCAACTCGGGGTTCCGGCGGCCAGGATTTCGACCATCAGTTACGGGAAAGACCGCCCGGTGTGCACGGACGCGAATGAAGAGTGCTATCAGCGCAACCGCCGCGCCCATCTGGCCGCGGCCAAATAGGATAAAACGGGGGACGGCGCGCACGAAAACCGCCGTCCCTTCTTGAGGAGAAATCGCATGAAGCGGCTGCTCTTTTTTACGCTCGCGGTGACCCCGATGATTTTGTCGGGCCAGAAGAGGGAGGATATTCTCTCGCTCCAGCGGGACATCGCGAACCTGCAAGACAGTGTCAGGCAGCTCCAGAAATCGCAGGACGATAAAATGGCGGCGCTGCAAAGCCTGGTCCAGCAGAGCGCCGACGCCGCAAACCACCTGGCGGCCGGCTTGACCGCATTACAGCGCGACGTCGACGTGAAACTGAATGACCAGCAGGGGAAGCTGGTGGGGCCGATGGCGACCATGGGATCGAAGGTCGACCAGATGTCGGATAATTTTGGAGCCATCGCCACCAATGTTCAGGAGCTGATCCGGCGCATGGGCGCGATGGATGCGAAGCTCACGGACATTTCGAATGCGATCCGGACGCTGCAAACTCCGGTGGCGCCTCCGACCCCGGTTCAGGCGCAGGTTCCTGCGATGTCGGCGGAAACCAGTTATAGCACCGCGTATGGGGATTATCAGAAGGGTCACTACGACCTGGCGCTACAGGAATTCGTCGATTACGTAAAGAATTTCCACGACACGGCCGACGCCCCCAACGCGCAGTATTATATCGGCTACATTTACTTCAACAATGAACAGTGGGCGGATGCCATTAAGGCGTTCGACGACGCCTTGAAGTTCCCGGAAAATCCGAAATCCGCGGATGCGCTGTACTACAAAGCGGTCTCGCTGCAAAAGAATCACGAGCCGACCGAAGCCGCGAAGCTCTACAAAGATTTCATCGCCCGCTATCCGACCAACGTCCATGTAGCCGATGCACACCGGAATCTGCGTGCGTTGGGCATGGACTCATCCGCGGGCGCGAAGAAACGCAGCAAGTAACCATGGCTTCGCCGGCTGAGCCAGGCGAGCAGCCACAGCTCGATTACCCGGACATCGCGAAAATGATGGAACACTCCGTGCTGCGGCCGGAGCTGTCCGAAGAAGACGTTCGCGCCGGGTGCGATCTGGCGCGGCAGTACGGAATCGCCGCGATCTGTGTGCGGCCGTGCGATGCAGATCTAGCGGTCCGCTGGATGGAAGGAAGCGGCGTCGCGGTCGGAAGCGTGGCGGGCTATCCCTTCGGCTCCTCCACCACTTCGGTGAAGCTGTATGAAACGCGCGACCTGCTGCGGCGCGGCGTGAAGGAGATCGACACCGTTCTGAACATCGGCAAGATGATCTCGCGCCAGTTCCAGTACATCGAAACCGAGCTCGATCAGATGGCGCAGGCGTGCCACGAACAGGGCGCGATCCTGAAGGTCGCGTTTGAAAACGGCTATTTGACCGAGGATCTGAAGACCATCGCCTGCCGCATCGTCAAACGCACTGGAGTAGATTATGCGCGCACGTCCACGCCGTATGGTCCGTCGGGATACTCGCTGGACGATTTGCGTTTGATGCGCCGCCTGTGCGGCGAAAGAGTCAAGCTGAAAGCCAGCGGCGGCGTGCGGACGCTCAACGAAGTTTTGGCGATCCGGGATGCGGGCGGCACGCGAGTAGGCACGGTCGCGACAGTGGAGATTTTGGAAGAGTGGAAAGCGCTGCTCGCCGCGCGCGCTCCATCGCCGGATGCCATGCCGCCGGATGCCGCAGCGCCCGCCGGTTGACTCTGCTATATTCCTACACATGTCCAAAACACTGCTGGTACGTCTGGCCGCCGGGGCGGTGGCGACCATCGGCGCGTGGGTGGCTTATACGCAGAATCCATCCGCACCGCCTTCGCTGACCATCGAAAAGATCAAGGACGATCTGTACGCGATCATCGGCGACGGAGGCAACGTCGCGGTGTACATCACCAACGAAGGCGTGATCCTGATCGACGATAAGTTTGAGCGCGACTATACCGACATCCTGGCCAAGGTGAAGAGCGTCACGGATCAGCCGGTGAAATACGTCCTGAATACGCATCAGCACGGCGACCACACCGGAGGCAATGCAAAGATGCTGGCGGCGTCGGTGGAGATTCTGGCGCATAAGAACGCCCGCGCCAACATGGTGGCGGGCAATATGCCCGGCGTCCCGCGCATCAGCTTCAGCGACGAAACGCAGGTGTTCCTGGGCGGGAAGGAAGTGCGCGCGCATTATTTCGGTCGCGGCCACACCAATGGCGACGCGGTGATTTACTTCCCCGCGGCGCATGTGGTCCATACGGGTGACCTGTTCACGGTGGCCACGTCCACCGCGCCGGTCACGGTTTCTCCGTTCATCGATTATTCAGCCAACGGCAGTGTGGTGGATTGGACCAAGACACTCGACGGAGTTTTGAATTCGGGCTGGGATTTCGACACCGTCATTCCGGGTCACGGACCGGTTTCGAAGCGCACCGACCTGGCTGCGTACCGGCAGAATTTCGAGAAGATGCGGACTCGCGTATCGAGCATGGTACGCTCCAAGAAGAGCAAAGACGACGTGGCCAAAATGCTGACGGCGGAGTTCGGATGGTCGGCGAATCCGCAGGCGTTGGGGACTCGTTCTATCGAGCCGATGATGGCGGAGCTGCGCGGGCCCCGAAAGAAGTAGTTTAAGTCGCGGCGGCGGCGGTTCCCGCCAGACCCAGCTCTTCGGCGCGATCCTGCATCGCACGGATGCAGAAATCGATGTGCTGATCGAGATCCACGCCCATTTCGGCCGCGCCATTCACGATATCGTCGCGATTTACGGCGCGGGCGAAGGCTTTGTCCTTCATCTTCTTCCGCACGCTCTTTACGTCCACTTCGTGAATGCTGCGGCCGGGCTTCACGTAGGAACACGCGGTGAGAAATCCGGCGAGCTCGTCGCAGGCGAACAGAGTTTTCTCGAGCTGCGAAACGCGCGGCACGCCGCTATAGCTGGCATGCGAGAGAATCGCCCGGCGAATTTCGTCATTGACGCCGCGGGCGGCCAGGATCGGCTCGCCTTTCATGGGATGGTCCGGCGCCTCGGGGTGAATTTCCCAATCGAAGTCGTGGAGCAGAGCCGTGACGGCCCAGGTTTGCTCGTCCGCACCGAACTGGCGCGCATAAGCGGCGACACAGGTTTCCACGGCAAGCATGTGTTTGCGCAGGCTCTCCGATTTGACGAACTCGCACACGGTTTCCCACGCCTGATTTCGATCCATGTGTCCATTTTATGTCATCGCGTTCGTCGGCCTGCTGTTATTCTTGGAGATTGACGACGCGCACGGTAATCTGGCGGATTGTAATGGCGATCGTCGCGATCTGGCTGGTGATTTACATGTTGAGATTATCGGGGATCAACATTCTTTGACGTGGTAAACTGCGTTAAGGGGCCTGTGGCGCAGTTGGGAGCGCGCTTCCATGGCATGGAAGAGGTCGTCGGTTCGAACCCGACCAGGTCCACCAA
>Ga0209415_10016928_pt1 | contig 11651 bp, 10 predicted proteins | sample PeaSoiSIISIP2007_FD_187696 | JGI IMG/M metagenome (GOLD analysis project Ga0209415, IMG submission 187696) | Peat soil microbial communities from Weissenstadt, Germany - SII-SIP-2007 (SPAdes) (version 2) | ecosystem: Environmental > Terrestrial > Soil > Wetlands > Peat | place: Germany... | reverse complement strand
AGACCCCTACAAGCAGGGGAAGTTGGATCAATCCTGGACTCTTGCGGCCGCTGGCTCACAAATCGCCGGCCTCGGGCCCTTCCGTCTAAAGGAGTATGTCGCCGGTCAAAGGCTGGTGCTGGAACGAAATCCATATTATTGGAAAGCGGACAGCAAGGGGACCAGGCTTCCGTACCTTAATGAACTTGTCTTTTTGTTTGTTCCCAACGCCGACGCGGAGGTTATCCGTTTTCAATCCGGCGAAACAGATGTCATCGGCATCAGCAAAGTAAGCGCGGACAACTTCTCGGCGCTTGCGCGGCAGCCGCGAGGTTACATTATGGCCGATGCGGGACCCGGCCTTGAATACAACTTCCTGGTCTTCAATCTGAATGACCTTGGTGGAAAGGCTTCGCCGGAGCTTGCACGGAAACAGAAGTGGTTTGGGAACGTGACTTTTCGCAAGGCGGTTTCACTCGCGGTTGATCGTGCAGCGATTGTCCGGCTTGTCTACCAGGGCCGTGGCGCGCCGCTCTGGGGACCGGTCACACCCGGGAATCATCGATGGCTGAATGAAGCGTTGCCTCATCAGCCGAGATCGCTTGACAGCGCCCGCGACCTGCTGCGATCCGCGGGGTTCGACTGGAAGAAGGGGCCGGACGGTGATCCCGTGCTGGTGGATTCATCGGGCGCCCCGGTCGAATTCTCCATTGTGGTTAGTTCCTCGAACGCTGAACGGGCAAAAATGGCCACGCTTATCCAAGATGACCTGAAACAGCTCGGCATGCGCGTCCAGGTGGTGCCTCTTGAATTCCGCTCTCTCCTTGACCGGGTGATGCAGTCCAAGGAATACGACGCTTGCGTCCTTGGCCTGGTGAGTTTTGACGCCGATCCAAACTCGGACATAAATGTCTGGCTTTCGAGCGGCACCTCTCATTTCTGGAATCTTGGTCAGGCAAAGCCTTCCACACCCTGGGAAGCGGAAATTGACCGGCTCATGGAACAGCAACTGGATTCGCGCACATTCGACCTAAGGAAGCATATCTATGACCGCATCCAGGTAATCATCAATGACAATCAGCCCTTCATATTCCTCGCCAGCCCAGACATCCTGACGGGCGCGAAGAATTCGGTCGGGAATTTCCATCCCGCTGTCCTCGAACCCTACGTTTTGTGGAACGCCGAACAGCTCTTTCTGCGCACTACCTCCGAAAGCACACCAAGATGAGTCCGCTGGCATTGCGCCCAGCGAGAAAACCTGTGACCGAGTGGGCTGATGCCCGCCTGGTTAGAGAATGCATTCGAGGCAATGAAGAGGCCTGGTCCGCGCTCATTGATAAATATAAGGCGCTTATCTATTCGATCCCGGTCAAATATCAGTTGCAACCTCAAGAAGCGGCGGACGTCTTTCAATCTGTGTGCATGGAGCTGCTTGCACGGCTACCGGACCTCCGCGATGCCGGCGCGCTGCCCAAATGGCTGATGCAGGTGGCGCATCATGAGTGCTTTCGCCTGAAACGCCAGCAGCAGCGCGTCACGAGCAGAGATTCCGAAACGGATTTACCTGAACCGGAGGTCCCTGCGCTGGCAGAATCCCTCGTCGTCCAGACCCAGCAAGAGCAGTTCCTACGCGAGGCCATCGCCGCGCTCTCCCCCCAGTGCCAGCGTTTGGTCGAGTCGCTTTTTTTTGAGTCTCCGGCCCGTCCTTACGCCGAGATTGCTTCTGAGCTTGGTCTTGCGGTTGGCTCCATTGGATTTACACGGCAGAAGTGTATGGAAAGGTTAAAGAGCAGCCTGCAGAAAATGGGTTTCCATTGACGGCCACGAACGAAGAACAAATTCCTCAGGAAGAACTCTTTGCCGAACTGGCCCACCTGAATGACCAGTCCGATCGAAAGGATTTTGTCGCCCGCCACCCGGATTTGGTGCGGCCGGATGTTGTAACTCGACTAGCGGAAGTGGTTGTGCGGCGGATTCGTGTGGACGCCTCCCAATCTCTCCGCCTGGCGGAGGTCGCGGTCGAAATCGCACAGTTATTGAAGAGCAATGAATCGCTCGCGTTCGGTTTGCGAGCTAAGGGGAACGCAGTTTACGCGCTTGGCGGATACATCCAGGCGGTGGAGCTTCACGAGCGAGCGATTGAAATTTTCGAAGAACTCGAACTATGGAACGAAGCCGGCAGGACTCTAAGCGCTTCCATCCAGCCATTAATTCTTCTGGGCGAATATGACCGTGCCTTCTCCGCCTCCGAACGCGCCCGGGAGATTTTCACGAGGCTGAATCTTCCCTGGCGGCTCGCGCGCCTCGAGATCAACGTCGGGAACATCTTTCACCGGCAGGACAGATTCGAAGAAGCCCTCGCGCACTACGAGCGCGCCTACGAAGGGCTCACATCCCATCAAGATGCTGAAGGAGCTGCCGTCCTCTTCGGCAACATGGCCGTCTGCCTCATCAGCTTGAATGATTTTCCCCGTGCGCTAGCTTTCTATGAAAAAGCGCGCAAGGTCAGCGCGGAAAATGGAATGCCACTTCTCGTGGCGCAGGCGGATTACAACATCGCCTGGCTCTATTTCTTGCGCGGCGAACACAGCCGCGCGATAGAGATGCTCTATGCTACACGTCAGGCGTGCGAGACGAGCGGCGACGGCTATCACAATGCCCTCTGTTACCTGGACCTTTCCGAAATTTACCTCGAATTGAATCTGAGCGAGGAGGCGCGCGAAACAGCCAACGAAGGATTCCAGCGATTCCAGAAACTGGGAATGGGATATGAAGCCGCCAAAGCTTTGGCTAACGAGGCCATCGCGCTTGGCCAGCAGGACAAGACCCTCCCGGCACTGGAGACCTTTACAACTGCTCGTCAAATGTTTCAGAAAGAGAAGAATCTGGTGTGGCCCTGGCTTCTGGATTTGTACCAGGCTTTTCTCCTGTTTCGCGAAGGACGCCATTTTGAGGCCCGGCGCCTCTGCATCGGTGCGGCCGATTTCTTTGATCAATCTGTACTCGCGGGCAAGGCGGTTTTGGCGCATCTGCTCATGGCACGCATCGCTTTGCAGATGGGCGAATTCGAAACTGCAAAACGGGAGACCGATTGCGCGTTCGAGATGCAGATTGCGCTTCAATCACCCACGTTGAGGCACCAGGCATGCTTCCTGTTGGGCCAGATTGCGCAAGCGCGACGGGATCCGCCCGCTGCTTACGCTGCTTTTCTCCAATCACGGGATGCCCTGGAAATGCTGAGGAGCAGACTGCAGGGCGCGGAACTAAAGATTTCGTTCGTAAAAGACCGGCTTCAAGTCTATGAGGCATTAGTCGACCTCTGCCTCAAGAATCAAGCTGGAGAAGACGCTTCCAGGGAAGCTTTGGGTTACATCGAATCGGCAAAATCGCGCAGTATGATCGAAATGATTTTCCCCGGAACCCAGGCCGCGCCAGTGGAAGAGTCCGGCAAGAGCGGCCTTGTCCGGCGAATCCGGGATCTCCGCGAGGAGCTGAATTGGTATTACCACAGGATTGAACTTGAACAACTAAGGCCTGAAGAACGGTCGCGTGACAGGATCGATCAACTCCAGAAACAAGCGCAAGCCCATGAAGGCGAATTGCTTCGCACCCTGCGTGAGCTTCCGACCAGCCACCGAAAGTCCGAAGCGATGGAATCGCCATCGGTTATTTCCATTGAAGAAGTTCAAGCAAGCCTCGGCGAGGGAGTAACGCTGGTCGAATACTACACGGTGGGTGAACGTGTTGTGGCTGCCGTCGTCACGAGAGAGGACATTCAGATTGTCCCCACTACAGTTGTTGCGCGCGTGGCCGGCTTCCTCGACCTGCTCCGTTTTCAATTGGCAAAATTTCGTTTGGGAGGAGATTATCCGCAGCGCTTTGCGGAGCCGTTGCTGCGCGCAACTCATGGACACCTGGAATCCTTGTATGACGAACTGATTGCTCCTTTACGCCCGTTGCTGAATGGGCGCCACCTCGTTATCGTCCCCCACGGCCCGCTCCACTTTCTCCCCTTTCATTCGTTGCGGCACGGTGAAGAATTCCTCGTCGATGCCTTCACAATTTCTTACGCACCAAGTGCCAGCGTCTATGCAATCTGCCAGGGCAAGCCAGATACTTCGAAGCAACGGACTCTGATTCTCGGCGTTCCTGATCATCGTGCCCCGCAAATTCTTTCTGAAGTCCAATCGGTCGCCGGCATCCTGCCGGCCCCGGAATTGTTTATCGGGGAGAAAGCGACTGCTGCGGTTCTGCGCGATAAGGGTTCCGATTGTGGCCTGTTGCACATCGCAACGCACGGTGTCTATCGCCAGGACAACCCGGTGTTCTCCGGAATTCGCCTAGGGGATGGATACCTGAATCTGTACGACCTCTACCAACTTAAGCTGGGCGCAAGGCTCGTAACGCTCAGTGGATGTGCGACGGGAATGAATGTGGTCGCCGCAGGTGATGAGCTGATCGGCCTCCAACGCGGCCTGTTCAGTGCCGGCGCCAGTTCATTGATGCTTTCACTGTGGGACGTGCATGACCGCAGCACGGCGGAATTAATGCGCCTTTTTTATTCCGAGTACATTCGCACGAACAACGCAGCCGTCGCGCTTCAATCCGCGATGCAGGAACTTCGCAAGCAGTATCCCCACCCATATTTCTGGGCCCCCTTCGTTCTCGTCGGGAAACTGACTGATTCTAAAGTACTTAAATAATTCAAAATCCACTATATTTTCCTACCTGCAGATTCCCCCTTATATCCGAATGGCTGGCGAACTAGCTAATCTGCGGAGGAACTGGCCGGGAGTTCAATTGGATGCGAGGGGGTGGCTTTGAAACATATTTCATTGGAAGAAGGGATTGATTTTGTGAATAGCGTGGCGACATCTGACCGACGAGCAGAGATCCAGAAGCACTTGGATTCCGGCTGCAAGCGCTGCGCGGACATGATTGCGACTTGGCGGAAAGTCCACGAGGCCGCCGCATCCGAGCCGGACTACCAACCGCCAGCGGGCGTAGTCAGAATCGCAAAGGCCGCATTTGCCGCATCTGGAGCGGAGAAAACCAGCGGGGGCTTGGAACTCCTTTTTGACAGCCTGATGCAGCCTGCACTGGCAGGAACTCGCTCTGCGGCGAGTGACACGAGGCAGTTGCTCTACGCTTCCGGTCCATATTTAGTTGACCTCTACATCTCGCAGATACCACAACGGAGAATCATCGCGCTCACCGGGCAATTGATGAATTCAAAGTTCCCTGAAAAGCTGCTCAGCGAAGTGCCCGTTGTAGTCACCGATCGAAAGGAAAAAACAGTTCTGGTCAAAACGAATACCTTCGGTGAATTTCGCGTGGAAATTAAGAACAGTGGAGACCTCGAATTGCGGCTGCCGGACCCCATTGGAAGGGACATCGTTATTTCATTGGGATGTCTCTTGAACGGCTTAGCAGATGGCGACGAAGTTTCCGGGACAAGAGGTGGAAATTGATTGCAGCCAACAATTTAGTACGGAAGTACCGTCCCGAAATGGGACTTTCGGCCGGTCAAGAAGATTCACTCGTACCATTGGCTGAATCGTGCGCCTTTACGAAACTGTATCGGTGAACGGTGATGTCTGTGGGCGAGTAATTTACAGGGAGCTCGACAAAACCATATGAAACGCAGACTCTGGATTCTTACGACAGCACTCATCGTTGTGACATTATTTCAAGCCGGACCAGCTGCCGCACAGCAGCAGTTGATTGTCCGGACCACGCAGCTTCCCCTATTGAAGGAAGCCTGCCTATTGAACTCCTGCCAGGTGTTGGGAGCGCTGGATGGGACGCTAAACCAGCTCTTTCTGGTTAGTGTTCCCAACCTTATTCCCATCAAGCTCGTGGAAGACGTCCTGAAACTCGTTCCCGGTGTATTGGACGTGGAAGTGAATTCGCTTCTCAAGATCGGGTCAAATGTCCCGCTCCAAAATATCCCCGCGGGTCTCTACCAGAGGACACCGGTCAACTATTTCGGCTCAACCGTTTGGATGGGCTATGCCCAGCAACCTGCGGCGGGCATCATCGAATTGCCCGAAGCGCAGGCCCAGTTCACAGCGAAGGGCTCTGTCATTGTCGCCGACATCGATACCGGCGTTGATTTTTCACATCCAGCCCTGAGGGCTGTCTTGTTGCAAGGTTACGACTTCACTAGAAACCGTGTCGGCGGGAATGAAATGGCCGATGTTTCCAACCCGGTCAACCAGACCTGCTCCAATTGTCAGACCGCGGGCGTTGATCAATCCACCGCCGCGGTACTCGATCAATCCACTGCCGCGGTGCTTGACCAGTCCACGGCCGCCGTATTGGATTCGCCGCAGTATTCCGATTTTGGCCACGGCACGATGGTATTGGGCATGGTCCACCTGGTTGCGCCTTCCGCGAAGCTAATGCCTCTGAAATCATTCGGCTCCGACGGATCGGGCAGCCTCTCGAATATCCTGGCGGCAATTTATTACGCCGTTCAGAACAAGGCCAACGTAATCAACATGAGCTTCGATTTTGGCTCCAGCTATTCTTCCGATTTGGCGCAAGCCATTGCCTACGCGGAAAAGAATGGCGTAACGTGCGTGGCATCGGCTGGAAATGAAGGCGAATCAGTAGCGGTTTATCCCGCCGCACTTGCCGGCGTCATGGGCGTTGGCTCAATAAACGACGAAAACCAGCGGTCGAGTTTCTCAAACTATGGGTCGCAGGACGTTTGGGTAGCGGCCCCCGGTGAGAACGTCATCTCGACCTACCCGTACAGCACCTATGCTTCCGCATCCGGCACCTCTTTCACTTCGCCGATGGTTGCCGGTGCTGCAGCGCTCGTCTACCAAATGAATGGAAGCGCCAGCTCCCAAGAGGTTTCGACGGCGGTTGCCAAGACCTCGCCGCTCGACCCTTCTCTAGGACATGGTTTGCTGAATGTCTATAAGGCGCTGGCGTATGTGCAGGCGATGTTGTCAAACCAGAACAGTCAGTAACCAGGAGAGCAGGCCGTGATAAACGAGGGACCATCTGCGGGATCGATGCCGGAAATGTGGCAGGCATCGGTCAGGATCAAGGAGCTGGAAGAGAATTTACTGGCGCAGCGCAGTTCCCTCATCTGCGCATTCAATCAGCTCCTTGATCTGAAAGATTTGAACACCGGCGTCCACAGCACTCGTCTAGCTGAATGGGGCATGCGAATCGGTCAGGAATTGGGTCTGGAAGAGGAAGCCTTGAAAGACCTTGAAGTCGCCGCACTCCTCCACGATATTGGCAAAATCGGGATTCCGGATTCTATTCTGAAGAAGCCGGCCAAGTTGGAAAATGACGAATATGCGCTGATGAAGAAGCACCCGGAGTATGGTTGGGCTGTTCTCCGGACCCTTCCGGGATTCAACCGCGCGGCGCTGTATATTCTTCACCACCACGAATCTTATGACGGAAAGGGCTACCCCGCCGGTCTCAAGAGCTCCGAAATTCCCATCGCCTCGCGAATCGTCTCTGTCACTGACGCGTTCGACGCCATGGTCTCCTCCCGTCCCTATCGTCAAGGCCTTCCATTTGAGGAAGCCATTCGCCGCCTCATCCTCGCCAGCGGCACGCAATTTGATCCGCTCGTGGTCCAGTCTTTTCTTCCCTTGGCCCAAGCCGAAATGGCGACTGTATTCGCTGCTGCCGGCACAGAAGTTTCCGCTGCGATTTGAGTCAGACTCGGCGCGCGAGGGACAGATACACACCAAGAGGTCGGCTCCCTCTCCCTCAAAAGGACGTAAATCTTTTGCCATGCACGGCCAGAAGAACCTCTTCAATCGTAAGCGGCAATTGATGAATCAGGATCAACCATGAAGCACACGGCTTGATCCCCACCCGTCGGATCAGTTCGACATGCGTAATTCCCGCTTCCGCCTGCTTCAAAACCGCAACGATCTGTTCGACGTTGAATCGTTTCTGGTTCACGGCAAATCCTCCCTTCCCGAGGTACTAGATTTTGCCGGAAACTAACCCTTGAAGTGGATCAAGAATACCGGGGCCACTTACCATTGCACTGGCTCGCCAGTATGCCCTCAGTTTGTATTTAGTCTTTCTTTTCAATGCTGCTATGTATGCGTTGGTCGGTACGGTGGTGGAAACCATGCGACCCCAGCACAATCCCCGTTTGATTTCAAACTTACCCACTCCCCTCACCTGAGGGACTTGGCTTTTGATTTCGTTTGGGGTTATAAATGGGATGTCCGGGCAGCCAACAAGAGGCAGTCAGCCGGACTCTCGGAATTTGGCATGCTTCGAAAATCTAACCGCGCCGTTGCGGATTGGTCTCGCAGAATCCTGACTTTTCGCAAAGCTCTGAAGTTGACCCAGGGCGAACTTGGGAAAAAGCTGAGGACTTCTGCTATGGCGGTTTCCCGATGGGAGCGCGGAGACGCTGTACCTCCCGCAGACGCATATATAAGGCTAGGGAATATCGCTGATGATCCGGTCTGCTGGTATTTTTGGGGGCGCGCCGGTCTTAGCACTGCGGACCTCATGCGGGTCTTGCCAAAAGCAAGCCGACGTTTACGTCAAGGCAGAATTGCAAGTGTGCAAGTCGTCCACGCTGGCGCAGTGGGTTCGCTGAAACCAACAAGATTCGTCGCCATCCCAATTCTCCCCGTTCGGGCAGCAACGCCTGGCGCCGATGGAGACGAGGTTTCCGATCTTGACCAGTTGAAGCCCGAAGCGCTCTGGGCAGCGCCCAGGGAGTGGTGTCCAAATCCAGAGCGGACAATCAGTCTGCGGGTGGTGGGAAATTCCATGTCACCACTCATCCTGGATGGTTACATCATCGCAGTAGATACTTCCAGCACCTCTCGCGACGACCTAATCGGGCAGATTGTTGTGGCACAGAATACCGAGGAGAAGCGTCTGATGGTCTCGCGGTTGATACGATTCGATCACACAGAGGCGTTGGTGTCCGATCAACGCGAGCGCGAGTCCATTTCTTTGGCCAATGCATCTTCCTGGCGCATCATTGGCAGGGTCTTATGGTGGGCCGGACAATCTAGATAACCCGTGCGAGCAAGGAGATGCCAAATAACCGAATCTGAATCGTCTTCAGTTTCGATGAAGCCGTTTCGGACCTGCTAAAAAGGTCCTGCCCATGCTAAAGCAAAAAGCTAAATCCAGGCAAAGCAAAGACTTGATGAATCTGTTCCACCTTAAAGCCATTGAGTCTTATCCGCATAAGTAACTGATCGATCTGCTGCTTACGCCTGCCATATTGCGCGACTTCTTGTGGCGTCAGTTTGCCCTTAAGACTTTCCATCTGTTCATCAATCAGCATATGGATTTCCGCGAGGATCGAGTCTTTTTGGTTGGGCATATGCGTAGTATTGCGGTTGCGCTGCCCAACCGGATGTGTCCGGCATTACCAGACTTTGTCATACGGGTCACATGAGGTCCGGCTACTCGCGAGGTCCTTGACTTTTAGATTGTGGCAACGTAACGTCCTTCATTAACCGTAGCGATAGTCTTGAAAGTTAGCTGAATTCCTAAGGGTTTAGGCCATGCGAAATACGGGGCCCGCATTTCGATACGCCATCGCGATATTTGTGGCCGCGGCCGCACTTTACCTTCGGTACCTGCTCACTCCTCTGCTCGGAAGTAGGAATCCATATCACACTGTATGGGTGGCTGTAGTTTTTTCCGCGTGGTATTGCGGATTCGGCCCTTCCATAGTCGCCACCGTGTTGGAGACATTGGGGGTCTGGTATTGGTTTCTGCCACCGCAGCATTCGTTCGCTATTCAGAACCGGAGTGACGCGTATGGACTGGTTGGGTTCATGGTCTTTTCAGGCGCGATTATTGCTCTTGGGGAGTCGAACCGACGTGGATTTGCCGCCCGGTCCGGGCTGGCAGCCATCGTTGATTCTTCCAACGACGCCATCATCGGCATAAGTCTCAAGGGCGTTATCACCAGTTGGAATAAGGGTGCAGAGCGACTGTTCGGATATTCCGCAGAAGAAGCAGTCGGGCAACACATTAGAGTGATCGTTCCGCCGGAGCTCCAGAGTGAAGATGCGATGATTATTGAGCGGCTCCGGCGAGGGGAGTCGATCGGTCATTTTGAAACTGTCCGAGTACGCAAAGACGGTACAAAGCTTGATGTGTCGTTGGCGATTTCGCCGACGAAAGACTCTATTGGTCGTGTGGTTGGCGCATCGAAAGTCATGCGCGACATTACCGATCAAAAACAGGCCGAAGAGGCTGTAAAGGAAAAGGAGCTCTCCGCGCGTCTACGGAAACTACAGGATGAAGAAAGAAGACGCATGGCGCGCGAGTTGCACGACGGAGTAGGCCAACTGCTGGCTGCCATGAGTATGAATGCTTCGAAGATAAAGAGCGAGGAGGCTAACCTTAGTCCAGAAGGGGCACGGTGCGCAACGGAGAACTACAGGCTGGTTGAACAAGTTTCCAGGGATATTCGCACGATGTCCTATTTGATGCATCCAGCCCTGCTGGACGAAATGGGGTTGGATTTCGCCCTGAAGTGGTATATCGACGGATTCTCCGAGCGCAGCAAGATCGCCACGAATCTAGAAGTGCCAGAGGATTGGGTGCGGCTGCCTCAGGATCATGAGTTGTGTCTGTTCCGGTTTGTGCAAGAGTGTCTGACGAATATCCATCGACATTCAGGAAGTACGACGGCACGGGTGAAACTGCTGCGCTCCCCCGGAGAAATTAGATTGGAAGTGAACGATGAAGGTAAGGGGCTGACTCCTGAAACACAGGCGAAGATTACCTCCGGCGAAACTGTGGGGGTCGGCTTACGGGGGATGCGGGGGCGAGTAAAAGAGTTGGGAGGCAGCATGGAAATCCGGTCGAACGGCCATGGAGTCACTGTGATTGCGATGGTGCCCGTTGCAGAATCCGGAGAGGCTGAACGCGAATCAGTCGGCTCGCCTATGCAAAGGACGGCTTCTCAAATGCCGTGAATCTTCCTCTGCGAACGGGTTGATGAAGTCAGTGTCGATCTTCGATTAATCCTGTCTGATGGCTGTGGTGCGCAAGAACCTCATCATGGCTCACATCTCTCCCGGAACTCAGCCCTTAAGTGAATGCGGAATTTCGGGGATTTCCACATCGCTCGAATTCGCACCTGAGCAGAATTAAACGTAAAATCCCGCTCCCATGACCCACAAACTATCCTTAATTATTCATCCGTCTCCTTTCGATCATCGTTGTCCTCCTAGATGAGGGATTCACAAAGCGCAGCGGAATAGATGTGAGTATGGACGTTCGGCCGCACGATTTTACGCGGCTGGCGCCGGAGACAGAAATGGCGGCATTCCGTAACGTTCAGAAAGCCATGACCAATGTATTCAGGCATTCGGGAACTGCCAAAGGCTGGGTAGATCTGGTGAAGGAAAAATCCCCGGTGACAGTCAAGGTTCGCGATGATGGCAAAGGGATCACCGACCGGATCGCGGATCTTCGGCCTGACAGCATTGGAATTGGCATTAGCGGGATAAAGCAGCGAGGCAAAGAACTGGGTGAAGAACTGCAACTGCGAGATACCCCTCCAGGGGCTCTTGTCGATGTCACAATTCCAATTTAATCACTGGCGCTTGAGTGCCAACCAGTTCCGAATTCCAATGTGTAGTATCGAGCCCACAGAACTCATCTGCCCAACCTCTGAATGGTTTCAA
>Ga0209415_10016927_pt1 | contig 11651 bp, 12 predicted proteins | sample PeaSoiSIISIP2007_FD_187696 | JGI IMG/M metagenome (GOLD analysis project Ga0209415, IMG submission 187696) | Peat soil microbial communities from Weissenstadt, Germany - SII-SIP-2007 (SPAdes) (version 2) | ecosystem: Environmental > Terrestrial > Soil > Wetlands > Peat | place: Germany... | reverse complement strand
CAGCCCGGCAGGGATTCGAACCCCGATACGCAGCTCCAGAGGCTGCAGTCCTACCGTTGAACGACCGGGCTGTACCAAGAATTCTAAATCATTTTCCAGGGACTGCAAAACGACGCGCTCTCCGCCCGCGCGAATCTACGGCACTCGCGCTAGAATCAGTGCCAGATGTAGAGACGGGGCTTGCCCCGTCTCCGCGGAGAGTGTTCAAGGAGTCGCCATGACCAGCAGCGGAACTTTCCCAGGAACGTTTTCAGAAACGATGCCGGTTGAGACCGGTTACGCCGAGGTGGCACGCCGCCCCCTCGAGGCCGAACAGTGCGCTCTCATCGTCGTCGATATCCAAGAGAAACTGCTGCCGCCCATCTGGGAAAAAGAGCGGTTCGTCCGCAACGCGCAGCTGCTGATTCGCCTCGCCGGGATCCTGAAGATCCCGGCGCTGGTAACGGTTCAATACGCCAAGGGCTTGGGCAACACCGTGCCTGAGGTCGCGTCCCTGCTGCCCGACACTCCGCCCATCGACAAGCTGACGTTCTCCTGTTTCGGCAGCGACGTGTTCTGCTCCCTGCTGAAGCGCTTACCCGGCCAGCGTACGACCGTGCTGCTGTGCGGTATGGAAACCCATATCTGCGTGATGCAGACTGCGCTGGGAGCGCTGCGGGAGGGTTATCTGGTGCACGTGGCTTCGGACGCCGTCAGCTCGCGCACGGAATTGAACTGGAGGATCGGCCTGGACCGCATGCGCGCCGCCGGAGCCATTCTCTCCTCGACCGAAATGATCATCTACGAACTCCTGCGCTCGTCGGGCGCGCCCGCGTTTCGAGAACTACTGCCTTATCTGAAGGGTTGAGAATCAGTCGTTGGTCGTTAGTCGTTGGTCGAACGCAGGGTTGCCAACGACTAACGACCACCGACCAACGACTCACTCGGCCGACCCTATCCGGCCGACGTCTCTTTCTGCTTCACCCGCACCACCGTGATCTTCGAAAATCCCTCCTCAAACGTCGGAGGCTTCAATTTGCCCGCCATCTTGCGCATGATATCTTCCGGAACCACCCGCCCACGCCGTTGGTGGCGTTCCAGGCAAACTTCCAGCGGAACGTCGAAAAACACTCCCTGCACATCGTAACCGTAATCTTTGGCCAACTTGATCCAGCTATTGCGGTCGTGCGGCGTAAGGTTGGTCGCATCCACGTAATTCATCGGACGCCGCGCAATCAGCCTGGCCTTCAGCATTGATCGCAGGTTCGAGAACACCAGATCCTGAAAGCGCTGTTCCTGCGCGTCATCGAAAAGCAGTTCACGAAGCAGATCGCTCGAAAGCGGATGAATGTTGTGCCGCTTGAACCACGAACTCTTGCCTGATCCCGGCAACCCGATCGCCAACACCACCGTTCCCTTGCTGGCGCGCGCGGGAGCAGGCGTAACTGCAGCCGGCGGCTTCGCGGCAAGCGCTGGTTCCGGGGCGGATGCTTCCGCGACAGAAGCTTCCGTGGCGGATGATTCCGCCGCAACTGCAGGCACGGGCGTGGCCGCCACCGGCTGCGGACGAGACCCGCGGCGACCGCCACGACCCCGACGGCGGCGGGAAATCCTTGGTTTCGCTTCACCCGCCGCAGGTGCCGCTTCGGCTGCCGCAACGGGCTCGGGGACGGGTTCCGGCATCGGCTCCGCTCTCGCCGGACGCGACTCGGCTACAGGAGCCTCGGCTGGAGCTTCGACCGGCGCGGCCGGCTCATTATCATAGAACCTCGGCTGCAACGGCTCGGGTGCCTTGGTTGCTTCCTTGCCGGAGTCTCCGGGCTTCTTGCGACGCTTTAAACGCTGGCTCATCCATTTACGCATATAGCAGCTTGTAGCACACCCGCGCGTGTCGGAGCAATCTGCGCCCGTGGCGGCCGGGATACCCCGAGGTGAGGTATTGAGTCATTGAATCATTGGAACCCAAAAGCCTTTGACCTTCAATGATTCAACGTCTCAATGATTCAAACCATGTTTACAATAGCCCACAAGGCCAATCCATGAATCCAACTCATCCCACAGATCTCCCGGTTGCCGCCGGACAACTTCCCGCCGTGCCGCTGACGCTCGAAGGCTACGCCACGCTGCACCAAATGATGCGCTTCCGTTGGACCGCATGGCGCTCCCTCGCCGAGAACACCCGTCGCGAGATCGCCGCCGAGGCCGCCAGCCTGCTGGCCGGGATGGAAGCAAAAGCCGATGGCCAGTCTGCCCTGTTCTCGCTGCTCGGCCACAAAGGCGACCTCATGCTCGTCCACTTCCGCGAGACCTTCGACCAGCTTAATCAGGCAGAACTCGATCTGGCGCGGCTCCGGCTCAACGACTTCCTGGAGCCTGCAACTTCCTACCTGTCGGTGATTGAGCTGGGGCTGTATGAATCGTCGCTGAAGACCTACAAAGCGCTCGCCGATCGCGGCGTGGAACCCCACTCCGAGGAATGGAAAAAGTCGATCCAGGAAACCATCGCCCGCCAGAAAGAAGCCATGAAGCCCCGCCTCTTTCCCACGATGCCGCCGAATCGCTACATCTGTTTTTATCCCATGGATCGTCTCCGCGGCGAAGACAAGAACTGGTACATGCTGCCCATGGAAGAGCGCCAGCGCCAGATGAATGAACACGGCCTGGTCGGCCGCCGCTATGCCGGAGAAGTAAAACAGATCATCACCGGCTCCATTGGGTTTGACGATTGGGAATGGGGCGTCGACCTCTTCGCCGACGATCCCCTGGTCTTCAAGAAGCTGATCTACGAGATGCGCTTCGACCACGTCAGCGCCGTCTACGCGCTGTTTGGAACTTTCTACGTCGGATTGCGCTGTCCGGCCAACCGCCTGCAAGATTTGCTGGAAGGAACCTTGCCCGAGCACGTGTAGAGCAGGCTCGTGTTGGGGACGGGCGCCCTCGCCCGTCCAAGCCGAGCGAAGCTCGGCAACTGCCGACAGCCACATCAACTCTGGATGTCCTAGCTGTGAGCTCGCTTAGGCTTCGGTGGGTTCTTTTTCTGCGGCTTCCTCTGCGGAAAGCGGAACTCATGTTTTGTCATATCCACCCGCATCCCGCGGAAAGTCACGCCTTCCATACGCAGACGGAACCTTTGTTCCGCGCCGTTTTCACCGGTCAGCTTGATGGCCCCGCCCGAGCCGACCACGCGATGCCACGGCAATCCCGGAACCTGCCGCAAGATGCGCACTACTTGACGCGCGGCTCCGGACCAGCCCGCAGCCTTGGCAATCGCTCCGTAACTCGACACCGTGCCCGCCGGCAAGGCCCGAATGGAACGCACCACGCGCACAGGCCTGTCGTCCACTATGCCCACGCCGCGCTCCTTCCTTGCCTTGGATTGCGCTTTCCGATTCACAGATCGACCATCAGCAAACAGCGTTCTTCGCCAACGACTAACGAACACCGGCGAACGACCACCACCCGCTACTCATGCTAAAGTAGATGCAACAATACAAAAATTTACATGCACCCGTAAAACCTGGGATTACGATAAACGCATCCCATGTTGTTGCTCACCACCAAAACTGCCTTTTGGAGAAAAACATGTTTCGCCTGTTGAAAGCCCTGCCCCTGACGTTGGCCATCGCGGCCTTGAGCCTCTTTACCAGTTGCGGTTCAGGCAACAATGCGCAGATTCGCATAATCAATGCCATCCCCGATGCTCAGGGGGCCTTGGATGTATATGTCAACGGAACCGGAAACAAGATCACCGGCTCCACCCCCATCGCCTTTGGCTCTATTTTCCCGGCGACCAATCCCCCCGCCACCTACGCCAGCGAACCATCCGGTAGCGACACCATCACCGCTTATGTGAGCGGCACCACCGTGAATCCCGTCAACAACGGCAGCGCCACCTTCAATGCTTCGACGGAGTACACGGTGGTATTGCAGGGTAATGCGGCCGCCGTTAACACCCCATCGGTTCTGACCGACAACAACACCGCCCCGACGACGAACACTTTGGAATACCGTGTCATCTATTCATCACCCTGGTTGTCCCGTAATGTCGGCTCGGTGGATGTCTATATCTTCCCGACTGGTAACAACCTGCCTACCAGCCCTAATATTCCTGGCCTAATCTTCGGGCAGGCCGTCTACGTGCAGTCCCTTCCGTATACGGCGGGAAATACTTACACCGTGGTCGTCACGCCGCACCTAAGCACCAACGCCACATATGTTGACCAGACCTACCCTTCGGCAAACGGGTCGATCACTACACTGGTGCTTGTCGACGAGCCGGGCGGCGGTTCATTTGATACGGTTCCGCTGGCGTTTAGTGACCTCGATTAATCGCTGGCAAATTGCGCCAACCGGCAGTTGACAAAGCTTCCCGCTCGCCGCCAAACTGCCTTGGGAGAAAAATAATAAAAAGATGTCTCGCTGGTTGAAGCCCTTGTCTCTTCCGTTGGCGCTCGCCGCTCTGATCCTTTTGACCGCGGGTTGTGGCACCAGCGGCCAATCGCAGGTTCGCTTGATCAATGCCATCCCCGACGGTCAGCCCGCGGATATCTATATCAACGGAAGCAGGGTCATTGAAAACTTTTCCTTCGGCCAGGTTTACCCGCGTCCCGCCACTCCGGCGGCGTACCTGCCGGTTGCAACGGGCACGGCCTCGATCCAGGCGTTCCCGCCCGCCCAAACCACCAACCCTGTCTCCCCCACCGGCCCACTAAACTTTGTTGGTGCGACCGAGTACACGGTGCTTGCGGCGGGACTGGAACTGAGTGACTACCCACCCGTGCTGATCACCGACGACAACACGCCCCCGTCGGCGGGCGCCGTGGAAATCCGCGTCATTAACGCCTCGGTCAACTCACCCCCCCAGGGCGTCGATGTTTATATCGTTCCCCCCGGCGCGGACATCACAAATTACGAGGCGCAGATTTTCGCCCTCAACTACACCCAAGCAAGCACCTACCAACCCATCACCTTTGCCGCCGGAGGTTATGCGGTGATCTTTACTGCCAACAAAAGCAAGCAGGTGATCTTCAGCTGGCCCTTCACCCCCAACGCCGGCTCGATTACCACCATGGTGCTGATGGACAACCCGGGCGGCACCAGTGGAATGTCGGACACTCCCCTGGTGTTGAACGACCTCAATTAATCGCGGCCCGTTAAGCCGCATCCCTCTTGAACGACCGCGCCGCCGCTTCTTCATCGTCAAACACTTCAAAAACGGTAAGCAGCTTCGTGATCCGGAGCAGGTCGCCCACATGCTGGCTTAGACTCGCCAGTTTCATTGCGCCACCCGCGCTGCGCGCCGTCGTGTAAACCCACATTTCCTTTTTGAACTCCGACTAAGGTGGTTGTATGATCGGCTCAACGCCAGTATTCATGCGGCTTTGAGAGCAAAACGAACTCTACGGGAGGCTCGACCCAGTGGGTGAGAAACAAAATCAGCCCTTTCAGCTCTCGTTTAATCCGTCTTTGAAAGTTGATTTCCAAGGTTCTCGCGTCACTTCCGATAGTGGTCTGCTTTTGGTGCGCGAGTTGGATGAACGTTTGGGATTGAGTGCGCTCATCACCGAAAACATCATGGAGGACCGGCGCGGCAAGAACACTCAGTTGCCGCTCCCCGATCTGCTGCGACAGTCCATCTACAGTCGCTTGGCGGGGTACGAAGATCTGAACGATGCGGAGCGGCTGTCGCAAGACCCGACCTTTCGCTTGATCGGCTCGGAGAAGATCTGGGAGCGCGGGGCAGCGTTGCCTTCGCGGCTGCATTGGTTCGAGACCGAGGTGCTGAGCCAAGAGAAGAACCTGGACGGTCTGAGCCGAATCAATCGAGAACTGCTGGCGAAGGCAGAGGCCATGGATTCACCCCAGCGGGTGGTGCTGGACATGGACAGCACGGAAATCCCGGTCTACGGAGAACAGGAACAGAGCGCCTACAACGGGCATTTTGAGTCCACCTGCTATCACCCGCTGTTGCTGTTCAATGGGGAGGGCGACTGTCTCGCTGCGAAGCTGCGACCGGGCAACGTGCATAGCGCCGAGAACTGGGAGGAAGTGCTTCTGCCGGAAATCGAGCGCCAGCAGGAACGGGGCAAGGAAGTGGTGTTTCGGGCCGATGCCGCATTCGCCAAACCCGAGATCTACGAAGCGATGGAAGAGCGGGGAGTGAAATATGCGATTCGCCTTCCGGCGAACGACAACCTGCTGCGCGACATTGCAGAACTGCTGACGCGCCCGATAGGACGGCCCAGTTACAAGCCCATCGTGTGGTACAAGGGCTTTCTCTATCAGGCTGCCAGTTGGAAGACCGCAAGACGAGTGGTGGCGAAGGTAGAGTTTCATGCCGGGGAATTATTCCCGCGTGTGGGGTTCATCGCGACCAATCTGGAAACGCCGAGCCGGACAGTGGTGCGCTTCTACAACAAGCGGGGAACGGCGGAGCAGTGGATAAAAGAAGGCAAGCAGGCGGTGAAGATGACGCGGCTCTCTTGCCATCGGTTCCGCTCGAACCAAGTGCGGCTGGCGCTGAGCCTGCTGGCCTACAACTTGGGGAATTTGTGGCGGCGTTTGGGTTTGCCGAGAGGGATTGAGAACTGGTCCCTGACCAGCTTGCAGCAACGGCTAGTGAAGACGGGAGGACGGCTGGTCAAACATGCACGTTACTACTGGCTATTGCTGGCAGAAGGGCATCTGAACCGGCGGCGCTTCGGGGCGATGCTAGGCCGGATCGCTCTGCTCCCGGCACCGACGGGATAGACAAGGGTGGTCAGGTTAGCAGCGAAATCCGTTTTACAGTGGGTTGGGGTAAGGAGAGGTGTCGCAAAAGTGGCGGAATGTCGGGCAATTTTCGGTGGGCTTGGTGCGGATCTCGGACTGTTGGGGGCGATCCGGATGAAAATTGTTTCACACTGGCGGCGAACAGGGGGACGGGTGTATGATCAGTGCCGTTTTTGAACCAAAAAGGAGATTCCGGCTAAAGCGAAACCAGGGTTCCCAGCCCGCCGCTATCCATGTAACTTACCTCGCGCAGATTCAGCACCACCTTCGGACTCTGGGCCACCAGTTCCTTTACCTTGCTGCGCAGGCTGGCTGATTCCTCGCCAAACACAAGCCGGCCGCTGCAATCCACCACCAGCACGCCCTGCGTCGATCGTGTGCTCATCTTCAGTTGCATAGGCGCTTCCTTTCCCACCACAAGTTGGAACTTATCGCATGAGCCTACCCCGCTTGCCCGGGGCCATGCAAGCGTCGCGCAAACTGCTCCCGCGCCAGCCTGTATAATCGAACATTCCGATGAGCTATCAGGTCCTGGCGCGCAAATACCGGCCGCAGAAATTTTCCGACGTCATCGGCCAGGAACATGTCACCCGTACCCTGCAAAACGCCATCGCGCAGGAGCGCATCGCCCACGGCTATATCTTCAGCGGACATCGCGGCATCGGCAAAACGACCGTCGCCCGCATCCTGGCCATGGCGCTGAACTGCCGTTCGTCAGAAAAGCCGGTGGCCGAGCCCTGCGGCGTTTGCGATTCCTGCACCGAGATTCGCAACGGCAACGCGGTCGACGTCATCGAAATTGACGCCGCCACGAATCGCGGCATTGACGAGATCCGCGAATTGCGCGAGGCCGCGCGCTACCGTCCGGCGCGTGATCGCTTCAAAATCTATATTCTCGACGAGGCCCACCAGATCACCGACGCCGCCTTCAATGCCCTGCTCAAGACGCTGGAAGAGCCCCCCAGCCACGTCATCTTCATGATGGCCACCACCCAGCCCGAGGATATTCCCCAGACCATTCGCTCGCGCTGCCAGCACTTCAGTTATCGCGACATGAAGTTCGACGACATCATGGGTCAACTCCGCGACATCGTGGCGAAAGAAAAGATCCCCGCCGACGAGGACGCCCTGGCCCTACTGGCCGAAGCGGGCGACGGATCGATGCGCGATGCGCTTTCCATCCTCGACCAGGCCATCGCCTCCACCGCCGACCACCTGACCGCCGATTCCGTTCGCAGCCTCATCGGCTCCGCCCCGGCAGCCGCGCTCGAAACCGTAATGCAAGCCGTCGCGGAAAGTTCGACCGAGAAAATCCTGGTGCTGGTTGACGAACTGATTGGCGAAGGCCACAGTCCCACCCATTTCGCGCGCCAACTGGTGCGCTTCCTGCGCAACGTCACCGTGGCCAGGATCGCCGGCAAAGATTCGCCCCTGCTGCAGATTTCCTCCGATGAGCGTGCCCGCGTCAGCCGTATCGCCGATCTGTTCACCGAAGAGGACCTGGCCCGCCATCTGCAGATCATGCTGCGCACCCATGGAGAACTAGGCTACCGCCAGGAACAGCGCTTCCACCTCGAACTGGGATTGCTGAAAATGGCGCACGCCCAGCGTCTGCTGCCCATCGAGCAGCTGTTAAGCGATGCCGCGCCTGTGCCTACAACTGCAGCGCGGCCAGCCACCATTTCGCGCTTGCCGGCTGCTGTGGAAGCCCGCCGCACCGAACCTTTTACCCCGGCCCGATCCAGTTCGGTGTCGCCGTTCGCAGCTGACTCCGCGCGCAAAGGTACGCCCAAAGCGGAATCCGCAGCAGGAATCAGCGGCTCAACCGCCAACGTAGTAATCATGGGATCGGCCGCACCCGCCGTCGAAGAGATCTCTCCGGACCCGCGTCCTGAAACGCCTATCACAGTAGAGACGGGGCTTGCCCCGTCTCAAGCCACCACCGAGTCTCTGCGCGATGCTGTTCTCAACGCGTTAAGCAATCAGCCCATGCTCGTTTCCATCTTGGAAAACGCGGAGTGGACACTGGCAGGAAGTTCGCTGACCGCAAAGGTTACGGCTTCGGCCACGATGATCGAAATGTCATTCACCGCCGAAGCGCGCCGCGTAGCCAGCGCCGCCGCCAGCGGTCTGGCCGGAAGGCCGATCAAAATGCAAGTCGAGCCCGGCCGCGCAACGCAGGGCGCTCCCACGGAGCGCAAGTCTTCACCCAACGGAAGTGCCCGCAGCCGCGCAGAGAAGGATCCAATCGTGCAGCGAATGCAGGAGAGATTCGGAGCGGCAATCCGCACCGTGATCGATTATCGGGAGAAAGGGTGAGACCAATTTGTAATTTGGCAATTTGTAATTTGTAATTGAAAAACCCACTGCGCGTGGTTTGGTTTGAAATTACCAATTACAAATCGCCAATTACCAATTCTTATGTCTGGATTCAATTTGCAGGAACTGATGTCGCAAGCCAAGCAGCAGTACGAAACGCTGCAAAAGAAGATGGAGCAGACCGTGGTCGAAGCTTCGGCCGGCGGCGGCACCGTCACCGTCAAAATGGATGGCCGCAAGCAGGTGCTGGCCATCGCGATTGATCCCGAAGCAGTCAAAGCTGGTGACGTAGAAATGTTGCAGGATCTGGTGATGGCCGCACTCAACGAAGCCGGACGCAAAGTGGATCAGGCAATGCAATCCAGCCTGGGTGGAATGCTCGGCGGACTGGGAGGTTTGGCCGGACTCTAAGCCGCGGTCGATCATTGCGGGCCGCCGGTTCTTAACTGAGAACTGACAACTGAGAACTGTTTCCCTATGTCCAAATTTGCCGAACCGATGACCCGCCTCATCGACGAACTCAAGAAGTTGCCGGGAATCGGCAGCAAGAACGCACAGCGGCTGGCCTTTCATATTCTGCGTTCGAGCGAGGATGACGCCGAAGCTCTCGCCTCCGCCGTTCGGGACGTGAAAGCCAAGCTGCGGCTGTGCTCCGTCTGCAACAACATTACCGACGTCGATCCCTGCGTCTACTGCGCCAGTCCGACGCGCAATCAGAAGCTCGTCTGCGTGGTCGAGGAACCGACCAACATTGCCGCCGTCGAGAAGACGCGGCATTTTAACGGCGTTTACCACGTGCTCCACGGTTCGATTTCGCCATTGCACGGTGTCGGTCCCGAACAGTTGCGCATTGCCAACTTAATGACTCGCGTCGGCCGCGGCGAAATCGAAGAAGTCATCCTCGCCACCAATCCCACCGTCGAGGGAGAAGCCACCGCCACCTATCTCGCACAGCAACTGAAGCGGCAAGGACAAAGCCTGCGCATAACCCGTATCGCCATGGGCATTCCGGTAGGCAGCGACATCGAATACACCGACGAAGTCACCATGCTGAAGGCCATGGAAGGCCGGCGGGAAATGTAGAGTGTGCCCCCGGCCCTGGCAAACGAGGTTCCATACTCTGGCCGTACCCTTCCAAGCGGTTACCAAAGGGCACTACCTGAAGGACGTGCCTCCTCGTTATAATGGTCGCAACTCCAACATTTCCTTCGAGGGATCGACCTATGGGCCGTGTCTTCGGGTTTGCGCAACGAGTCGTTTTCTGTGCCGCCACGGTGCTGATGGTGACGGGCACGTGTGTGCGCGATATGTCCGCGCAAGATACGCTCCCAATTCCCGCTTCGTCCACGCCGCGTTTTGGCGGCCCGCAGGATTGGAGCAACCGGCACGTCATCTACACCCGCAACGGCTCGTTTGAGGACATGCTGAAACTCCGCGACGATCCTCGCTTCATGCATAGCATTTTTCTCCATTACATGAGGGAGCACGGCAACGGCAGCGGACTGTCCGCCAATTCCGGGTTGAACGAAGCTGGGTTGGACGAAAATAGTTTGGGTGCAGACACTTACGGTGCCGACACGCAAGCGTTGGAGAGACTGGATCCGTGGAAACCGATCAGATTCCGCCCCATTCGACCCTCCAGAAACAAAAACTCGAAGGTCGACTGGTCCGTCTCCCTCGGACCAACCGCTGGCATGGCGATTGGCGAAAGCCCGGCAGTCTACACCTATAACTATGCGACGCCCAGTTGCAGTACCCTCGCCGCCGCGCCCCCCGTCGTTGGCGACTTTATCGTGTACACGATTAACGCGGCTCCGTCGACGGTCGCGCCGGGGCAGGCCAATCTGGTCGGCTTGACGAATCTCTACACCGCCGGCGACGGTACCGGATATTGCTCTGGCACCGGTCCCTCGTTTTTATTTTCTTACGCGATCGGGTCGGGCGCCTCGCCACTGTCGCCCGTGCTTTCGCTCGATGGGACCAGGATTGCCTGGATCGAAAACCGGACTGCCACCGCATCTTACTTGCACACTACCATATGGGTCGCCAACGATGGCACCAGTGCCACGGACCCAATTGCCCCGACCGGTACGTTCTCCAATGGAGCGTGCGCTACTGCCGGCACTTCCTGCGACTATGCCATCGAATACACCAACGCGACGTATCCCGGGTGCCCCACCACATATACCGCCGGAAACGGCCATTCCGACCTTTACGTTGACTATTCCAGCGATACCGGCTTCATCAGCGCCAACAACGGACTTCTTTACCACATTAAGAACATCTTCAGCACTACAACCACCCCCAGCATCGATTTCTGCATCCCCGTAAACGCGACTTTCGAAACTGCACCCAGTACGGCCATGAGTGGCCCGGTCTATGATCCTCTGCTCAAAGAGGTCTTCATCACCGACTCCGAAAATATCTATGGCTATACCGTGAATGCGGCATCCTTCTCGACTCCTCCCGCGTCCTACACCTACGGAAATGCCGCGAGCAACCACAATTACCAGACCGGTCCGGGACCGCTGCTGGACGCGTTTAACAATTATCTCTACGTGTTCTCCACCTACGACGCGGCT
>Ga0209415_10016925_pt1 | contig 11651 bp, 12 predicted proteins | sample PeaSoiSIISIP2007_FD_187696 | JGI IMG/M metagenome (GOLD analysis project Ga0209415, IMG submission 187696) | Peat soil microbial communities from Weissenstadt, Germany - SII-SIP-2007 (SPAdes) (version 2) | ecosystem: Environmental > Terrestrial > Soil > Wetlands > Peat | place: Germany... | reverse complement strand
TTCTTCCCCACCAACTCCCGGTAGTGCTCGACCGCCTCTTGGATCGATGGCAGCGCCTCGGCACGCTGCCCCATTTCGCTCTGGCGATTGGCCTGGTTGTTCAGCGCGGCTGCCAGATCGGGCAGGAACGCTTCGCGATTCTTCCCCACCAACTCCCGGCAGTTCTCGACGGCTCTTAGGATTGCCGCCAGCGCCGCCGTCCGGTTTCCCGCCCTGCTCTCGTAAGTTGCATAGGAAACCAGCGCCGCGAGACCGGCTGGACTTGTGGACTGCTTAACCCGGCAAACCGACCGGTAGAAGTTCCGCGCCGGGCCTATCATCGCGACGGTATCGAGCGGGAGCGCCCCGTGGATTTGCCAGAAGACGTCGTCGGTGATGGCTTCGGCATGCCGGGTCAAGAGGGCCGTGAGCTGGATGAGCGCCCATTTCTGACACTGCTCGTCATGGGAGCTCGGGCGGGCCGGATCGGGCGCATAATCCTGCACCGTACGCACCAGGAACCGCGTCACGGCACCCGGCCGCGACGACGCCGCGCGCATCACGGCCGCCGGGCCATGCTGCGCCTGTTCGCGCAACACATCGTGGACGAAGGCCTCTGCGATGATATCCAGCGGAATCGGGCCGGCCATTCCGCGCGGCGCCAGTATGGTGGCCACCTCGCCCGGCTTCCAGAGGGTTTCCAAGTCACTCTTTTCGGTCGTGGCTGCCTGTTCCAGCTCGTCGAAGGTCATGCTTCCGCTGAGGTTCACATAGGCCGCCATGTGAACCAGAAAATCGGTATCGCCATTTGCCGCGAGCTTTTCGAGGCGCCTTCGCTCATGCACGGCAATGCCGCGTGCGAGATCGGTGCGATGCAGATGCATTGCCCGGAGGCTTTGCTCGCCGTGGGCGACAATGGCCGCCATACCGAGGACCAGCGGGTCGGCGAACTCAGGGTCGCGCAGGCGGGCATCCAGCACGGGGTCGCTTCCCTCCGGTGGCAGGAAAAGCCGCGCCTTGGGTTCGTCTTTGGCTCGTGTGGCAGCCCCAAGCATGCCGGCCACCAGATGCCTTCGCTGGCCGGCGTTGAGCTCGGAGAGCTCCAATGGCTGTTTCGGGAAGAGGTCGTCCTCGCGGCTCCCCGCTGCGCGGCGCAGCGTCTTGTACCAGCCCTGTGTGGCGTCGGCAGTGCGCGCAAGGAGCAGCAATCGGACAGGGGGGTCGTTCTCGCCCAGCCGGTTGCGCGCCAACTCCGGGATGATGAACTTCCCCAAGAGCGGCGCGGAAGCGTCGGCGTAGTCGATCACGATGAGGGTGGGCTTGCGCAAGCGCCAGCGGCGGAACTTTTCGTTCCTCAATTCGTCCTCAAAACGCTCATGCGGCAACAGGCCGGCGTGCCAGCGGAAGGGCTGGCGCTCTTCGATTTCCTCCAGCAACCGGAAGGCGAGCCGCGTCTTGCCGTTACCGCCCCGGCCCACCACCACCTGGCAGGAAACGGGAGCCGGATCTTCGAGCCATCGCCAAAGGGCGTCCAGATCGTCGCGCCTACCGACATACGGCACGGCGCGGTATTCGGCGTCCAATAGCTTGAGCGCGGTGTTGGCCTCCCCGGGCTCGGGAAACTCGCGGATGTGACGAAGGGGATCGAGCGGCCGCAGCTCTTCGCCGAGACCATCGAGAATGCGCAGCAGGGACTGGTTGAAGGCGTCCCGGTGGTGACCGTCTACAAGCTCCGGTTGGAAGCGGCGAAACAACTCTCGCGGCAGGTTGGCGGCCAGAGAGCGCTCGAATGCGGGGGAAAGAATCAGGGGTTGGCGTGGCAGGTCGAAACCCTGCGGCGCGCTCCCGGCGGTGCGCCTGTAGCGGAACCAGTTGGTCCACTGTTCGAGCTGGGAGCGGAGGATTGGCCAGCACTTCGACGGGTCGCTGAGGTCGGCACTGAGCATCCGTGCGGGAAGATTGTCTTCCAGGATGGCCTGCCATAGAGGATCGCCCTTCACGGGGATCTTCAGGCCCTCTTCCCAAAGCTCGGCAACGGCGCGGTCCTCCTCCGTCAGGTCGTGATGGTTCGCGGTGCAGGTCTCGATGGCATGCAGCAGGGACTCGCGGTACAACTCGGCCAGCTCTTCGGGCTTTTGGCGGTTCTCGAAAAAATCCTCGGCGAGTCTGATGAGCGGCGCGGCCAGAAGCACGGCAGGGTAGACCCAACTGCCGGCTTCGAGGGCGGCTGCGGCGCCCACGGCCACGGGTGCGGCAGCAATGGCTCCTTCGACCAACTTGTGCAGCGCCAGGTGGTCCATGAGACCGAAAAGATAAGAGACAAGACCGCTCTTGAATCGCATGTCAGTGGCCTGGATGCCTTCGAATCAGGATACCGCGCTGGAATCGCTACCGGAAGTTCACCGCCGCTGCGCCCTCGAAGACAATGCCGGCTCCGCGCCTCCACGAACGCATTCACCGGGGCGGGCGGGCCGTACAGGGGGTCTTGCGGTTGTTCCAATACCGCCGGGCGGCTGCCACGTCACCCCTCCTTATAACTGACCGTGGTAAGCCAACTTGATAGAGTTTCCAAACCGGAAGGACGTATGCAATTCCAACGGGCTGTCCTGATGGAACGGGAGAAGCAATACCGCAAGCAGGTAGACGCCAACCCAAATCGGCCTGGACCCAAACGGAAGGCAGAGATTCAAGCGCAGCAGGAAGCTCTCGCCAAGCTCGAAGCCGAAAAACAAGCCGTGGACGATGCGCTCGTGGATGCTCAACAGGAAAAGCTAAAGAGGAGGTGAGGTTGGGACGACGGAAGCGCAGAAGCAGCGTTTACGAGTGAATCGGCTTTAAGGCTGCGATGGCGTCTTCCGTGTATTCAATGTCGCCGTCCCAGTACTTGATGAGTACGTCCTTATTCACTTCAGCCCACTTCTCGAGAAGAGCCAAATCCTGCGCGCTGATCTTCCCACTGCCAACTACATGAACATTGGGCCTGATCGCCACCGATATTAATTCCGCAGGATGCACTTTCGGCCCCTTGGAGACCTTCACACGAACATCGTGCGGAGCACCAGCCTTCGGAGAGATCCAGACCACGAACGGAAGTCCGGTACGCTTGGGTGGGAGATTTGCCATTTCAAAGAGACCTTCGCCTTCGGGTGTTGCTACGAATTCACTCAACGTTTTCATTGCTGCTTTCCGATTGCTGTTCATCATGCACCTACGATTGGACTTGTGGCTTCAAATGCCGAAACAAAAGCAGATTTAATATGTCGTCCAGGTCTTTATGCTCACCATTGTAACTCATGTACAACTGACCATCCGGCGCAAGCCGACCCTCTATGGATTAGTCAAATATGTTTTTGCCAAAATCTTCCGCTGCCGCGCAGGGTTAGCGCGGCGGCCCAGTACATGCTGTGGTAAGGCGTGTACACGGAAGCACTATGGTACCGGAATGCCGCGTCCCACGGATTTGCTCCGTCAAGCGGCGGGATCGATCTCGACCACCCCCGCGAAGCTCGCGGGTGGGGGGATGGCCATTCCTTCCTCGCGCATGCCCTCGATATGAAACTCGATGGCTTCCTGGATCAGGCGCTCCACTTCGGCTCGCGAGTCGCCGACGGAGATCACGCCGGGAAGGTCGGGCACATACGCCCCCCAAGAGGCCGGCCCTTTCTCATAAATGACCGTGTACGTCATCAATCCTCCTCCTTCCTTTCCAGTCCGGCACTGCGTAGAATCGCCTTCAGGGTTCCCACCGGCACGTCCTTACCGGGCTGACCCGCCAGTGTGGCGACCATCCCTGTTTGGGGATGCAGGAACTGACGGTGGCTGCCTTTGGTCCTCTTCAGCCGCCAGCCGGCAGACTCCAGCAGGTGGATCAGATCTCTGACCTTCACCCTTCACATGATACCGCCAGTTCCGCGATGTTCGCCGATGGGCCGTGGAATCCACGGGTTCGGGGGCAGGCTCACCAACGCGCGAGTGGACCGGGAACCGCGGGGGGTCGGGATGGGGGAGCGAGCAGGTGGTGGGGGAGGTTTGGAAGCGGCCGAGGACGCTGGAGATGGTCTTCCAGCCAGTGGAAACGATTTCGACATACTCGCCACGGGAATTGGCGAGGTCGAGGATGATGCGCCTGAGGATGCAGTGCTCGGCGAAGTTTGCGGTATCCGCCGAGCTTTCTACATTCCGGTAAGGCCGAAATAAGCCACTGGCATTGCAGTCGAGATGTGTGTAACCTTTGCCTGTCGACCGCGGTATATATACGCAAGGAGGAGACTGCCACCAAGAACGCGATTGGCGGGCTGAGCGATGGAGGATTCGCCGCCGCCTACCTCGCGCTTCACCGTTCCGAGATCTTCGGCAACGCGATCTCTCAGTCGGGCGCATTTTGGTGGGCGCCCAAGCGCGATGAGGGGGAAGAACCCAACTGGCTTGCGCGTGAGTACGCCTTCAGCGCCCGCCAGCCGGTTAAGTTCTATCTGGAGGCTGGAATGTTTGAGAACGACATCAAAGGCAGCGGCGGCCAAATCCTGGAGACCAGCCGGCATCTACGCGACGTTCTTCGAGCCAAGGGTTACGAGGTCGTATATCGCGAATTTCCGGGCGGGCATGACTACCTCACTTGGCGAGGTTCCTTTGCCGACGGGCTCCTTGCGCTGGTGGGCGCTCGACAGTAGTTCTCCGGCCGCGGCGACGGGCACACCATCCGGGAAGAGGCGAATATGGCTCCCGCCAGATTGCCGGCAATCCGGAAAAGAATTCACTTGGCCAAGAAGTCATCTTGTCGATTCGATCATCTGGCCGACTGCTGCGTGCGTATCAGGCGCCACTCGTCCGACAAGGCATCTTTCATCACCGGCGCGTCCCTGGCCGTCGATGGCGGCAAGTTGGCTGCGTAAGAGGTTACCCAACAGACACCCGTCGATGGATCGCAAGGGACATGTTGGATGGATGACGCTGCAATGGCAGCTTGGCGGGCTCCGGGTTGGGAACGATCGGTACAGACGCCGCAACTCTCCGGATCCAAGCCATAGCGCGAGCAGGCCCAAGTCACAACTACCACGTTGAGTTGTCGTACCAACGCAGAACCCGGAGAGCGCGCAGTGTGTTCCAGCGGCTTGCCCTGCCGACACCGGTCTCCATCTCCAATGGAATATGTTCGGGATGAAGGAGGTTGAGCGGCCAGCGCCCGTTCTGGTGGCGGCGCTCAATCACGGTTTCGATGGCGTCACTGACGCGGCTGCCGGGTTTGATTCCTGCATTCCGGAGATAATCGAGTCCGCGCAAGACGTCGTAGTGCCAAAACGCCGGGAACGAGAAGCGGAGCCAGCGTTTGTCGACGACTTCGCCGGTTCGGAGCGAGCGGAACATGCGGCGTTCGAGCAGATAGTTTTCGGCCCTCTTGCGGGCCTTAGTGACGGCCACCGATTTGCGCCCTGCTCGTTCGTATTCGAGGAGTCCTTCGAGCACGCAGATGGTGGTATGGAACGAAGAGCGCCGGCTTTGGGGTGCTTCGCAGTTCCAGCCGCCATCTTCGAGCTGCTCGCCCAGGAGTTGATTGGCCAGTGCGTCGTTGGGTTCTTTGAAATACGATCCGATGGCGAGAATTCTGCCGTTGATGCAGGGCTCCGTTTCGCCGTGAAGGAAAGGCCGGTTGTTGAGCGGCTTAAACACGAGCCGCTGGCCGACGCGGCCGATCATTTTGCGAGCTTGCTTGCTGGCGGGGTCGAGACCGAGGTCCTTCAAGACGACGAGAGTGTAGAGGGTAATGAGCAAGCCCCGGTCCTCCTTCGGCAAATCGTCTCTCCACCCGCGGGGGCTCCCGCCCCAGTTGCCAGCAGGAGATTGGAGGGCGAGAAGGTGGGCTCCCCAGCCTTCGGTTGCGACGCGAGACCGCTCGGCTGCAATCGCGCCGGGGGATTCACCGGTAAGGTCCCTCATGACCTGCCAACGGATGGCCGGGTCAGAATCGAGGAGCCATTTGAGGTGCGCGGGCCGGGGTGCGTAATTATGCAGGCGCATTGGTCTGTTATAGCAAGAGTGGTGGGTAAGTTCTGGCCCGTGCGCTAAACGGCGCTCGCTTTGGCGCCTGCGTGTGGCGGAGGGGGGCAAAATCGAGCGAGGAGGGGCGGATGCGGACAGGTGTGCGAGGGATCACCTGAACAAAGGGGCCGTTGGGTGGTCTTGGGCTTACCAGCGCGGGCGGCGGGCTTGGCAATGTTAAACTCTCTGGGCCGGAGCGACTGGTATGGATGTACAATTTCTAGAGAACATCGTGACCAACCAGACGATGCGGAACCTGAATCCCGGCCGAAAACCGCTCTTGGTGTTCGCCGGGATGCTCACCGTGACGGTCCCGGCGATGCTCGGCCCGATGAATGTTGCTCTGCTCCGGTCTCAAACGCCGGCCGCCGATCGGGCGGCGTTTGAAGTGGCCTCCGTGAGACTCTACCAGGACGATGGCGTGGGCCCTCGCAACGCACACTCCAGGTACAGCCCTCAAGGAGTCGATTTTGGAGCGCGTACCGTAGGCTTCCTCATCGGAGAGGCATATGGTGTACCAGTTGGGCGGATCGTGCCGGCGCAGACAAAGGCTCAGGACGAAGTGTTGGGATACCTCAGGCAAGGTTACGATATTGTTGCCAGGGCGGACCACACGGCATCGAAGGACGAGCTTCGTCTGATGCTCCAGTCCCTCCTGACGGATCGCTTCCAGTTGAAGTTGCACCGGGAAACGATGACGCGGCCGGTCTACAAACTGGTGGTTGCGAGGGGTGGGTCGAAACTCCAGGCGCCGGAAGAGGGAGGGGAGCTTGTCATGTCAGGCAGCCCGGAGGGTTTTGTATTCCGGAACGCGGAAGTATATCGACTCACCGGGTATCTTTCCAGCTACTTAGATCGAATGGTCGTGGATGAGACTGGGCTTAAGGGACTCTACAACTACGCGGTGAAGCTGCCGGAAGACCTGCGGCAGAGTCAGTCCGGAAAGCCCGACGGAAGATCACCCGACTCACCGGCGGCAGGGAGGTTTGCGGACGTATTGAAGCCGCTGGGTCTGCAATTGATTGGCGGGATGGCTCCGGTAGAGTATTTGGTCGTCGACCATGTCGAGCGGCCCTCGGAGAATTAAGAGGGTGCGACGGAGACCTCAGCGACAAACTCGCCTGGGTCAGCTTTGAAGAGCTGTCCCCACGCCTGGTTGCGCACCAGTACAGACAGAACCGCCAATGAATCGCCCATCACTTGTGCGGCGGCCCGCAACACCAGCGCCTGGGCTCATAGTTTCCGCTTGAAGAAGTCCGCCGTCGCGTGGTACGCCTTCAGCCACGACGCGTGCCGCAGGAAGCCGTGAATCTCATCCGGGATGATCATCTGCTCGAAGTACACGCCCTGGCGCCGCAGCGCGCCCACGAGCGTGACCGTCTCGCTGAAGTTCACGTTACGATCGTCGTCCCCGTGAATCAGCAGTACCGGCGATTTCCATTGGTTCACCGACGACATGGGCGACGACCAATAGGCCACCCGCGCCGCCTCCACGCGCGCGGCCTCGGCCGTAGGCTCCGCGGAGGGCGTAGTGCCCGTGCCGGCATTCGCCGCGTTGCGCACCGTCCAGTCGTGTACTCCGTGGAAGTCCACCCCCGCGGCGAACAGATTCGAAGCGCGCGCCAGGCCCAGCGCGGTGAGGTATCCGCCATACGATCCGCCCCACAGCCCGATGTGCGCCGGGTCCACGTCCCCGCGCATCTTCAGATACAGTCCCGCGCCCTCCACGTCGTTGAACTCGCTCGCGCCGCGGGCGCCGTAATTGGCCGGCTCACGGAAGGCCTGCCCGTAGCCGATGCCGCTGCGATAGTTGATCGAGAGCACCACGTAGCCCTGGCTCGCCAGGTACTGGTTCATTCCGTAAGCGTTATTGTAGTAGTCCATGTAGTGCCAGCCGAGCAGCATCTGGCGGCGCGATCCGCCGTGCATGAACACCAGCGCGGGATGCTTCTGGCCCGGCGTGCCGTTGGGCGGGAGGAAGAGCTGTCCGTGAATCTGCATGCCGTCCGATGCCGTGTAGATCACCTGCTGCGGAGTCACCAGCGAATCGGCGGGGAAGTCCGCGGGCACCGCATCCGGGGCCAGGTCCCTGATCGTGGAGGAAGCGCCCGTTCCGCCCAGTTGGATGGCCGCGCGCGCGGGCCGCTTGCCATCGGCGCGGATGTACGCCACCGCGTTCGAGAGGAGCGCCGGAGTCCACTCCAGGCCCTCGCCCGACGTCACTGAGCGCGGTGGACCACTCGCCGTGCCGACGCGCCAGATGTGCCTCCGGTCGATATCGTCCTGGTTCGACCCGTAGACGATCTCCTTGCCGTCCGCCGAATGCGAGACGAACTCGACTTCGAAGTTGCCGGGGGTCAGCAGCACCGGCGCGCCGCCCTCGACGGCCACCGAGTAGAGATGCAGCCAGCCGTCCTTCTCCCACGGGAAGACCACGCGGTCTCCGGCGCTCCACGAAAGCTGCCGGTCGGCCACCATCGGATGGAAGGCGCTGCCCGTGCCGCGGTCGGCCATCCAGATCTGGCGTCCTACCCCGTTGTCCACCGTGGCCACCCGGATCGACCACGCGTCGCCGGCACCGCCCCCGCCTCGCCCGCCGCGTCCGCCGCCGCCGGAGGGCTGGCGCATGAAGGCAATCTGCTTGCCGTCGGGCGACCAAACGGGATTGCTGTCGCGATCCACCGTGGGGTCGAGGTAGCTCAGGCTCTTGGCCGTCAAGTCGTACACCGCGATGAAGCTGTGGGTCGTGCGGTCGCTGACGAACGCCAGCTTGGAGCCGTCGGGCGACCACTCCGGCTCCGCCGCGGTCACTCCGCTGCGCGGATGGAAGACGAGCGTTGCCTTATCCGGGGCCTTGTCTGGGGCGGCCTTATCGGAGCCGCCGCCTTTATCTGAGCCTATTACCGGCGCCCACCAGAGCTGGCCGGCGCGGAGAAACGCGACGCGGTCGCCCTTGGGCGAAATAGCGGGTGTGTGGCCGTCGGCGATCTTGCGCGGCTTCTCGCCGGGCGACACGATCCAGATGGCCTGCTCGGTGCCGTCCGGGTTGGCGACCGGGTTGGGGTCGGGCCGCCCGAGAAACTCCAGGTCGCCGCCGCGTACATAGACGACTGACTTGCCATCCGGAGTCCATTGCAGTTGGCCGATGTCGGCGCCATCGTCCTGGCTGTACGAGGTGAGGCGCACGCCCTTGTAATCGGGCGCCGCGGCCATCCACACATTGCGCGCGCCGCGCTCGTTCAGCAGCCAGGCGACTCTGCCGCCTCCCGGGGCCGCAATCAACTCGGAGGGAAACGGCGCCGAGAGAACCTGCTCCAGTGTGAAGGTGCTCGCGGCCACCGTGGAAACCAGAATAAAGGTCGCCAGTAGAAAACGTCTCATGTGGATCTAGTCTATTACAAGTGGGGCGGGACAGACGAATCGAATCGATTCCCTCGATCTCTTCCTCCACCAATTCGAAGATCGACGACCGGAAGTATCCCGCGATGCGCCGGTACGTTTTTGCGCCCACCAGCCGGTCCTTCAGGAAGACATGGCTTAGACACCCCGTGCGCGAGCTGAAGCGCTCAATGGAACTAGCGGAATGAGTCAAAGGGCTCCGTGGGCTTATCCCGCCCTTCGCCTGTCGCGCTTTCGAGCGGAGGCCAGATCTGCTTCGGGGCGCCGCAGCGCTGGCGTCTTCTTGGACGCCGCGATCCGCTCGTGCAGTTTCTCCTTCGTCAACACCTGCGCTTCACCGGTCTTCACTGCGGCCGGAAGGTGTTTGCCGTGGATGTTGCGGTTCTTATACCACCATTCCGCTTCTTCCGCCTCAGTGGTGAACGCCGGTACGACGCGTTTGGCTCGCCTCATAAAACCCGTTCCATCAGATGAATAGTTCCACTGAAACTCCAAAGAATTCGGCCAACTTCCTAGCCTGGGCCTTGCTGATGCCCCGCTTGCCATTCACCAGATCGGACACTTGAGCGCGCGATCCGAGCACTGGAACAAGATCCGCCTGCTTCAGGTCGCGCTGTTCCATCAGGAATTTGACCATCTCGTGTGGCTTAGCGTCCGGGATCGCATAATACCGGTCGTCGTAGTCAACCACCAGTTTCTCGATCAGGTTGGCGAGTGCGTCTTCCTCCGGCGTCAACTCACGCTCAGGAATAGTCAGTTCCTCCAGCAGAGCGGCCATCCGGTCGAACTCCTCATCCGTTTCGATGATCTTTGGCAGTGTCTTGGCGAGGAGCTTACCGTACTTCTCTTGGTCGATATCGGCTGTCGCGGTTAAGCCCATTTCATCCACTCCTTGCGTTCGTATTCGCGGTGCGTTAGCAGCGCCTTGACGTGCATCAACTGGCGCGAGTAGGTGACAGTCATGATGAGCCGGTAGTTTCCACCCAGGACGTTGAAGATGAGCACGCCGCCCACCTGGTCGGCGGAAGGAAATCTCTCCCGGACTTCGTGCAGGCCGTTCCACCTGGACTTCCGCGCGACGCGATAGATATTCTCCAGCGCGTCGATCGTCTCGGGATGCTTCGCCGCCAGGTTCATCAACCCGCGTTTGCTAATCACGTTCAAGAATTAATGTTAGCATACTGCTTACACTAGGGTCATCCTTACCCCAGCCGCTCGTTCTTGATTCGCGTGAAGAGAGTGCGTGCCGCCCGCGCCTCTTCTGGCCCCTTCACTTCCCGCTTCGCAGCAATCGCCGTCGCCAGTGCCATCAGGTCCTCGCGCCGGCTGAGATTCGAGTAATCGAGAGCCATGGGGTGCAGTTCGCAAGCGTCCTTTACGGTGAGCAACATCGTTAAGCCTCAGGGTACAGGAAACCACCCCAAAACCGGTCCCCCTTGGGATGAAACCCCGGCCAGACGCGGGGCAATGGGGTTTCCTCCGCTCACGCCCGGAGCGGCATTTGCCAGCCTGTCGAAGGCGCATGTAATGGAGCCAGATTGCCGCGGTCGCAACGCATGGCCGAACTGATCAAAGCCCCGGAAACGCCGCTCCCGGCGGGCTTCTATGCGCTCCTGCGGGGGAAGCTGGGAGTGTCCGGCATTCGCACCGGAGACGAGCTCGCCTGCCTGGTCGAGAAGCGGCTTCCCGTCTCCGCGATCAAGTCGATGGTCCGCGGCGGGTTGTCCCACGCCGAGGTGTACCGGTTGATCGTGCCGCGCAGAACACTGGCGCACCGCATCGCCAGGCGTCAGCCGCTCTCCCAAGCGGAGTCCGACAAGGCCGTGCGCGTGGCCCGGATCGCCGCCATGGCGGAACAGGTGTTCGGCGAACCGGACCGCGCCTGGCGCTGGCTGCGGAAACCGCAGCGCCGCTTCGACGGCAAGGCGCCCATCGAGATGCTGGCCACCGAAGCCGGCGCCCGCCTGGTGGAAGAGATGATCGTGCAAATCGATCATGGCATCTTCGCGTGATCCTGTGGCGCATTAGCAACTATTCCACGCCGGATGGCGCTGGCGGCTTGAGCGCTCCCGGCCGATGGCATCTGCGCGGACGCCGCATCGTCCATTGCGCTCCGAATCCCGCGACGGCGCTCCTCGAAGTGCTGGTTCACACCAGGGTCGACGTCGACGACGTACCCGCGAACTTCCGTTATTTGGAGATCGACGCTCCGACACGGTGGCTGTCGAGGATGTGGA
>Ga0209415_10016923_pt1 | contig 11653 bp, 13 predicted proteins | sample PeaSoiSIISIP2007_FD_187696 | JGI IMG/M metagenome (GOLD analysis project Ga0209415, IMG submission 187696) | Peat soil microbial communities from Weissenstadt, Germany - SII-SIP-2007 (SPAdes) (version 2) | ecosystem: Environmental > Terrestrial > Soil > Wetlands > Peat | place: Germany... | reverse complement strand
CGGACGTATCACCGGCTTCCATTTGACCGAACGCGTTCTTGCCAGGCATTCGGTGCAACTCTCTCTTCCCCTCGGGGGTCCCACCGCGATCCCGGTCGGTGACTGCGCGGGGGAGAGGGGAAACCACTTGCGATAGTTCCCGACCCCGTCACCCCATCCCTCTCCCTTTCGCGGCCGTTTCGGGGCGGGGGACGCCGGATGCCTGCATCGAGTCATGACGGTTTCTCCTGCGCCTCGGAGGAGCGCTCTCCTCCTCGATGGGCCTCGGGAAGCGTACGCTTCAGTCGAATGAGCGCGGCGGAGGTTGCGATCTCCGGCGCGCGGGAGCGGGGGGAATCGACCGCCTGCTCGAACATCACCGTACCAGGAGGTGCGGCCATCACTGGACCGCGGTTGCCGAGGAAGATCGCCCTGAGATCCCGTCGGGCGGTCACCGATCCGAGCGACTCGGTGATTCCTTCCAACCGGAACGTGGCCGTCCCAGAGCTCGCTGGTGGCGTGCGTTGCGTCGCGACCGCCGGTGCGGCGGGCATCGCGGCGGCGCTCGGAGTGAGGTTCACAATGCACATGCGCAAGCCTTCATGACGTCAAACAAAGTAACTCATGTGCCATGGAGCGGGCAGGCACATCCTGGACTGATGGTCATCGCCCCCCCGTCCGGCAGGTGTCGGAGGCCGGGCGCAGCCCGGTGCCCGGACAGGAGCTCGATCCTACATCCCTCCCATGCAGACGAGAAGCCGATAGATGGCAAGAGGGGCAGCGCAGGGACATGATGCGGCCGCCGCACCAGGGTCGGGAACATCGAGCCGACCGGTGGGGCGGCGTCCTCGGCCCTCTCATGGCTGCGCAACTCCACTTCCGGAGCACGTCGCGATCAGACCTGATCGTGACGCGCTCCGGGAATCGCGGCAACTCCGGCCATGTGCTGATCGATGAGACCGGCCACTGGCTCGGCATGACTGTCGAGCATGCCGTGCCTCGCACGCGGGATCGCGTGCACTTGCGCGTTCGGCAGCAGCCGGGCGAGCGCAGCGGCGATGGACTGCGCGACCGGCGGGCTCGCGGCGCCGCAGGCCACCATGACGGGCCGGTCGAATGCGGCGAGTTGCGCGCTCGTGACGGTTTCCGAAAAAGACGCGGTCACGTCCTCGGCATTTTTGGCCGCCGCCGACAGGAAGAAGCCTTGCACCGGCGCAGCCAGTCTGGCGAACGCGCCCGGGCCGAACCAGAAGTCGACCATCGTGCTGACAGCCTCGGAATCTCCACCGGCGACCCGCTCCGTGTAGGCGCCGAAGAACGCCCGCGCTTCGTCGAGCGCGTCGAGCTCGCCGGAGAGCTCGAGGGCTCGCATGAACACGGGTTCGAGCAGGATCAGGCCCTTGACACGCTCGCGTTGCGAAAGCGCGGCGTGCAGCGCGACATTGCCGCCGTACGAGTGTCCGCACAGCCACGCCGGGGCCGCACAGGCCTCGATCAAGCGGCCGATGGCCGTCGCCGTGGTCCGCGTGCGATGCGCCGTCCCGGCCGGCAGCGGATCCGAGCCGCCATGGCCGGGCAGATCCGGTGTCAGCACGCGACGGTCCGGCCGCAGATGACGGATGACCCGCGCCCAGGAGCGGCCGTCGCCCGGAGACCCGTGCACCATGACCAGGACGGCGCCGGAGCCGGCTTCCGCATACGCGAGACGCCTGCCGTCGCCGACATCTATCGTCGGCATGTCAGCGTCTGCGAGATCAAGGCCTGCGGCAGGTGGCCGTCGATGACGGCCTGAAGGACCTCCCTGCCGGTCCGGTGCAACATGTCGCCGGGCGTCGCCAGGCCGTAGCTCCGGGTTGCGGCTGCAGTCATCCATCGACCCCTTTGCATGCAATACCAAAATATGCATATACATAGAATGATGACGAGGAAAGCGCAATATCCCGGGAAGACCCTGGTCGCCGATGCGAGGGCAGCCGTCGAAGCGTGCGCCGGCTGGAACAGCCGGCTCGCGGCGCGGCGCATCACGCAGTTTCTCGACGCCCGGATGGCAGCCTGCGGACTGAGCATCGCCCAGTTCGGCCTGATGGCTCAGGTCGCGGCCGCCCGCGACGACACGCTCGGAGCATTGGCGGAACGGACCGGCCTCGATCAATCGACGCTGTCGCGCAACCTGCGAAGCCTCGAGACCGCCGGTCTGGTCGAGATCGCGATGGTCGACGGCGACTTGCGCCGCCGCGCCGTCTGGCTCACCGAGCAGGGCGCGCGACGTCTCGAAACGGCGCTTCCGGTCTGGCGCGAGGCGCATGCGGCGCTCGCCGCGTCGCTCGATCACAGACTGGCGCGGCGCCTCGCCGACGCGACGCGAAAGCTTGCGCGGGCCTGACGGGCCCGACCGGAATCAGCCGATCGGATCGAGGCGATAGACGCGCGCCGCGGTTCCGGCGAACAGGTCGGCCTTTTCGCTGACGCTCGCCCCCTTCGCCAGGAGCTTGCAGGCATTCCAGAACACCGGATAGCTGTACGAGCCCTTGTCGACCGGGAAGTTGCTCTCGAACATGCAGCGCGACGGCCCGAAGGCCGCGATGCAGGTGTCGACATAGGGGCGCCATGCGGCGGCCAGCGTCGCGGAGGCGGGCGGTTCGGCCTGTTCGTGAAAGCCGAAGCCCCCCATGCGCATGCCGAGCCCACCGAGCTTGACGATGACGTTTTGCGCCGCGGCGAGCGCCTTGATCGATGCCGACCAGCCGGCGAAGACCTCGTCGCGCCTCGACCCATAGACGCCGATTCCGATCGGCCCGCCGACGTGATCGAGGACGATCCTCGTCTGCGGGAACGCGTGCGCGAGCTCGGCGAGCTCATCGATCTGCGGGTGGTACAGCCAGGCATCGAAGGAGAGGCCGAGACGGCCGAGCACGGCGAATCCCCGGCGGAATGCCTTGTCGCCGAGGAGGAGGGGCGGCGGGCTGTACGCCGGATTGCGGATGGACGTGTCGGCGTCCCATGCGGTGATGTGGCGGATGCCGCGGAAGCGGTCGCCACCGGATCGAAGATGGGCGCTGAGCACCGCCTCGACCCGATCGCCCAATGTGAGATCCGCGTGGCCGACGATGCCGGCGCACGCTCTGGTCTTGCCGTAGATGCCGCTCGCGCTCATGGCGGCGACGCCATTGACGAACTCGGTCTCGCCGACCGGCTGCATCTCCACCGGGCCGGTCGCGCGGTGCATCGCCCGGGCTTGCACGAACACGGTGGCGACCACGTTGTGGCCGCTGCCGGTGTCGGCGAGCAGCTCATCCAGCAGATAGCGCCATCCGGGCCGGTCCCAGAGGTGATGATGCGGATCGATGATCGGCAGATCGGGTTCGAGGATCGGCTCTTTGCGCCGATCGAGCCAATCCTGGCGGACCGGAAGATAGGTCGGGGAGGAGCCTTGTGTCGTCGTGGCGGACATTCGCGGGACCCTCGCGTCGGAAAACGCAGCGTTTGTGCCGTTCTTTTGCCCGCATCGCAAGGCGGTCATGCACGTCCTGCGCCACGCGGCGTTCACTCTGCGCGACTGCGGCGAGGAAAGCCGTCGGAGCGTGCGCACGCCAGCAAGCGGTCATCGACACGTTCAATCGGAACGATGCCTGCGGCAGCTTGACGCCAGTCGGTCACAAATCGGCACGGTTGGGAACATCTGAAAGACATCGGGGCCGGCAAGTCTCCGCGCGCCCGTGAGCGACGGAGCGGAGAACCGATGATGATTGCGGCGACCGGCTGCGGCGAGGCCACGGTTGCCTCGACCTGCGGGTATCGACCAACAATTCGGCAACCTGCGGGCTCGCCGCCTCCTCAGTTGACATGACGTCGATGACTGGTGCGCGTCGCATCATCGCGTCGTTCATCATCACGGCGGCGATGCCGGCCGCCGCATCGGCGCAATCCACCTTCACGCTGCCGCCGCCGCCCTTCACGGTGCCGTTCCTGCCGTCGCCGTCGGGCCTGTGGACCGTCACGGTCGGCGTCGACGGCGAACTCATGCCGGATTTCGAGGGCGCCAAGGCCTACATGCTCAGTCCGGTCCCGATCTTCTCGGTACGCCGCGCCGGCACGCCCGATCGGTTCCGCAGCCCGCGCGACGGCGCCAGCCTGACGCTCGTCGAGTTCGACGGGTTTCACGCCGGCCCGGTCGGCAGGCTCCGGCCGGCACGCAACGCGGCCGACAATGCCGCGCTCACCGGCCTCGGCGACGTCAACATGGCACTCGAGCTCGGCGGCTTCGCCGAATACTTTCCGGTCGATTGGCTCCGCGCGCGCGTCGAGGTCCGCCAGGGGTTCGGGGGGCACCACGGCGTCGTCGCCGACCTCTCGGCGGACGTCATCGTGCCGGTGATGCAGCGCCTCATGTGGTCGGCCGGACCGCGCTTCACGCTGGAGGACACCAGGGCGACCGCGCCGTACTTCGGTATCAACGCCGCGCAGGCGATGGCCTCGGGACTGGCGATGTTCGACGCCAAGGGCGGCGCGCATTCGGTCGGCGCCGGCACGCAGGTGCGTTATCAGATCAATCCGCAATGGGAGGCCCATTCCTACGTCGAATACGACCGTCTGCTCGGCGCCGCCGCCGCCAGCCCACTGGTGACGCAACGCGGCTCGCCCAACCAGGTCACGGTCGGCCTCGGGGCGTCCTATTCGTTCGATGTCCGGGTGCCGTAGCATGTCTTTCTCCCGCGCGATACCGATGCTGGCGGCAGCGCTCCTGCTGGCGGCGGCCGGCGCCTGCGCGACCGTCGGGGCGCCGCCACCGAGCAGCCTGCGGGCATTCAGGACCGTCGGCGTCATCTCGGCGGTCGGCGACGAGCTGACGTTCACCAAGGCGGGCCTGACCGGGCTCGACAATCCGACCAGGAGCTACTCGATCGAGCCGTGGGGAATCGATGATCTGATCGTCGGGCGAATCGGCGCGCTGTTGAGCAGGCACTTCCAGGTGCAGCCGGTGACCTATCGGCGCACCTCGTTTGCCGGGCGCGAACGGGCCTCTCCCGTCGCCATCGTCAACCTGCTGCGCGATGACCCGATCAAGGAGCTGGTCCGCACCGAAGTCTCGCCGCAGGGCCTCGATGCCTACGTGGTGATCACCAAGGCGACATCGGCATACGGCAGCCGGGGCCGCACCGTCGCGGGTGTCGGCATCATCAGCCATGACGCGGTCCTCTCATCGTACACCCAGCTCCACGCGCTCTATGCGATCAGGGTGATCGACGGGCACGACTTCAAGGTGATCGACAAGCGGTCGGCTGCACCACCCGACAACAGCGACATGGTGAGGCTGGAGGGGCCGAGCCGCCTGCTCGATGCCTCCCTGGTGCCGGCGACCGGAGACGCGGCGCAGAACCAGATGCTGAAGGCCGCGGTCACCGACCTCATCGAGCACAGCCTCGAGCCGACCTTGCAGGACCTGCGGCTGGTCGATCGCTCCTGACAGGGCGTGTTCCTGGACCACGGTGGACACCGTGATTCGACGGAACGGTCACGCTTTCGCCGCCATTGCCATCTTCATTCGATGCGCTGCGGATCGGCGCGCCGGCCGATCCAACCGCGAGCCGAATTCGATCGGGGAGCCACGCGATCAGTTTCACGTTGCGCAGTGCAACTTGGCGCCGCACCGCTCGCCACCATTTGACTTTCAACCATGTCCTCAACCGCTTCCTGTTCGACGAGGCTTCCGTGCTGACATCCTGGTGCCGCATCCTGTCCCTCGCCGTCATTGCTGCGACCATCGGCCCCGCCTGGGCGGAGGAGTCCCCTCAGCCGGCGGCACCGCCACCCGCGGCACAGCCGAAGGCGGAGGAGGCCGCACCACCGGCGGTGCCGCCCGGCGCCCACTCGTATATCGTGAACGTTCATGACGGGCAGACGCTCATCAGCCCGTTCCGGGTCGTCTTCGGATTGACGCCGAACATGGGTGTGGCGCCCGCCGGCGTCGACAAGCCCAATGTCGGCCACCACCACCTGCTGATCGACACCAAGCTGACGGCGGAACAGATGAAGGAGCCGATCCCGGCCGACGCGCAGCACCTCCACTTCGGCAAGGGCCAGACCGAGACCACGGTCACGCTGCCGCCCGGAAAGCACACGCTGCAGCTCGTGCTCGGCAACTGGAGCCATGTCCCGTTCGATCCGTCGGTGCAATCCGAGGTCATCACGGTCCACGTGGTGGCGCCCGAGACCGCCAAGGCGAAGACCCCGGCACGCCGGAAGGCCGCGTCGAGCCGGCGGCACCACCGCTAGAGCTGGGCTAGCGCTGGGCTAGCGCTGGGCTAGCGCTATCCCTCGAGCGCCTCGGTCGACTGGATCTCGATGCCGAAGCCGGCGAGCCCCACATAGGTCCATTTGGTCGACGCCAGCAGGCGGATCGACGAGATGCCGAGATCCTTGAGGATCTGCGCGCCGAGACCGACCTCGCGCCACTGGCGGGTGCGTGCCGCCTCGGCGCCGGCGTCGCCCTGGGGAATCGAGGTGGTGGGCACGCCGGCGGTGCCGTCGCGCAGGTAGATGATGACGCCGCCGCCCTCCTGCTTGAACCGATGGAGCGCCGCGTGGATCGTCTTGGCGCCGCCGAATACGTCGCCGATCACGTCGGCGCGGTGCAGCCGCGCCAGCACGCCGCGGCCGTCGCCGATGCGGCCGTGCACGAAGGCCATGTGGTGTACCTTGTCGAACGGCGTCAGGTACGCATAGCCGTGCAGCATCCCGATCTGCGACGAGACCGGGAACTCGCCCACCCGCTCCACCAGCTTTTCGCGCACCTGGCGGTAGGCGATCAGGTCGGCGACCGAGATGCGCTGGAGCCCGTGGCGCTCGGCGAAACTTGCGACCTCGGGGCCGCGCATGACGGTGCCCTCGTCGTTGACGAGCTCGCAGATCACCCCCACGGTCTCCAGACCGGCGAGCCGGCAAAGATCGACGGCGGCTTCCGTGTGCCCCGAGCGCATCAGCACGCCGCCCTCCTTGGCGATCAGCGGGAAGACGTGGCCGGGGCGGACGAAGTCGGCAGCGCCCGCGTTGCCGTTGGCGAGATTGCGCACCGTGGCGGTGCGATCGTCGGCCGAGATGCCGGTGGAGGTGCCGTGGCGGTAGTCGACCGAAACCGTGAACGCGGTGCCGTGTGGGGCGTCGTTGTCGGCCACCATGGGGGCGAGATGCAGCCGCCGCGCGGTCTCGGCGGTGAGTGGCGCGCAGACGATGCCGGCGGTGTGGCGGACGATGAAGGCCATCTTTTCCGGCGTCGCATGCACGGCCGCCATCACCAGGTCGCCCTCGTTCTCCCGGTCGTCGTCGTCGGTGACCACGACGAGCTCGCCGCGGGCGAAGGCCTCGATGACGGCACCGACGCGTTCCTGGATGTGGTTCAAGCGGAGTCTCCGGGCAGTGCGAAGGGCCACGCCGGCGGCGCGCCGACCTGGCCGCGGTGACGCAGATAATGGTCCGCCATGACGCACGCCACCATGGCCTCCCCGATCGGCACAGCCCTGATCCCGACGCACGGATCGTGGCGGCCCTTGGTGACGATCTCGGCCTCGCCGCCGTAGCGGTCGACGGTGCGGCGCGGGGTGAGGATCGAGGAGGTCGGCTTGACGGCGAAGCGCGCCACGATCGGCTGGCCGGTGGAGATGCCGCCGAGAATGCCGCCGGCATGATTGGAGAGGAAGCGCGGGCGGCCGTCGTTGCCCATCCGGATCTCGTCGGCGTTGTCCTCGCCGGACAGCTCCGCCGTCGCAAAGCCGTCGCCGATCTCCACGCCCTTCACGGCGTTGATGCTCATCAGGCCGGCAGCGAGATCGGCGTCGAGCTTGCCGTAGATCGGTGCGCCGAGGCCGGCCGGAACGTTGTCGACCACGACTTCGATCACGGCGCCGACCGAGGACCCCGCCTTGCGCACCCCGTCGAGATAGGTTTCGAGACCTTCGACCGCCGCCGGATCGGGCCAGAACAGCGGATTGCGATCCACCTCGGCCCAGTCCCAACGTCCGCGGTCGACCTTGTGCGGGCCGATCTGGACGAGCGCACCGCGCACGGTCAGGCCGGGCACGACTTTCCGCGCCACCGCCCCGGCGGCGACCCGGCACGCGGTCTCCCGCGCCGAGGAGCGGCCGCCGCCGCGAAAGTCGCGCAGCCCGTATTTGATGTCGTAGGTGAGGTCGGCGTGGCCCGGCCGGTACAGGTTCCTGATCTCCGCGTAGTCCTTGGAGCGCTGGTCGATGTTCTCGATCAGCAGCGCGATCGGCGTTCCGGTCGTCACCTCGCGCCCGCTCGCCTCGTCGACGAAGACGCCGGACAGGATCTTCACCTCGTCGGTCTCGCGCCGCTGCGTGGTGAAGCGCGACTGGCCGGGCCGGCGCTTGTCCAGGTAGGGCTGGATGTCGGAGGCGGCGAGCGGGATGCGCGGTGGGCAGCCGTCGACCACGCAGCCGATCGCCGGCCCATGGCTTTCGCCGAAGGTGGTGACCCGGAACAGATGGCCGAACGTGTTGAACGACATGGAGGCTCGAGCGATGAGGACCACGGTCTATCGGCCGATGGGCCGGCCGGCAAGCGGACGCACCGGTCGCCCGGACCGATCCGGGTTCGCCTTGAAGGCGTGCCGAACGCCCCCGCGCAAGCATAGGCCCCTTACACGTAGCAGGCCACGCTGCCGCGGGCGAAGCGATAGACCGCGCCCTGGGTGACCCACTCGGACGGCGCGGTCTGCGACGTCGCCAGGCCGGTGATCACCAGGAGGACCCGAAAGGTTCCGCCGTGGGCGACCGCGATGGTGTCGCGATCGAGCGCGCGATACCAGTCGCGCACGCGCTCGCACAGTTGCTCGTAGCTTTCACCGCCCGGCGGCACGAAACGCCATTTGTCGCGTTCGCGCGCCGCCAGCAGATCGGGCTGACGCGCCGCGATCTCGGCGAGGGTGAAGCCCTCCCATGCGCCGAATGTCAGCTCCTCGAGCCGCGCGTCGGTGCGGTAGCGGCGCTCCTCGTGGGCCTCGGCCGATCGCATGGTCCGCGAAACGCCGGCCTCGACCTGTTCGCCAGGCGCTCCGAGCGGCCCGAGCGCCAGCTCCATGGTCTCCCGCGCCCGGGTCAGCGGGCTCGACACCAAGTCGTACTGCGACAATGGCTTGCCGTCCCGGGCGATCAGGCCGCGGAGAATGTCTCCGCAGGCCATCCCCTGGCGGCGGCCGGTGGCATTCAGCGGCGTGTCGGTCCGCCCCTGCAGGCGGCCTGCGACGTTCCAGTCGGTTTCGCCATGACGGATGAAATAGAGCATGGTTTCGGCGGGCACGTTCGGGTCGGCGAACCTCGATCACGTCGAGGGCAAGCCGTCGCCGGAACATGCTAGTGCGGTGCACTAGTCCTTGACGACGGTGATATCGGGTGCATCCGGGTTCTTCATGCCGACGATGTGGTAGCCGGCATCGACGTGATGGATTTCGCCGGTCACCCCGCGCGACAGATCGGACAGCAGATAGACCGCCGCGTCGCCGACCTCGTCGGTGGTGACGCTGCGGCGCAGCGGCGCGTTGTACTCGTTCCATTTGAGGATGTAGCGGAAGTCGCCGATGCCGGAGGCCGCCAGCGTCTTGATCGGGCCGGCCGAGATCGCGTTCACCCGGATGTTCTTCACGCCGAGATCGGCCGCCAGGTAGCGCACCGAGGCTTCCAGCGCCGCCTTGGCGACGCCCATCACGTTGTAATGCGGCATCCACTTCTCGGCGCCGTAGTAGGTCAGCGTGAGCATCGAGCCGCCATTGGCCATCAGCTTCTCGGCGCGCTGGGCGAGCGCCGTGAACGAGTAGCAGCTGATCTGCAGCGTCTTGGTGAAATTGTCGGGCGTGGTCTCGATATAGCGGCCGTCGAGCTGGTCCTTGTCGGAGAACGCGATGGCGTGGACCAGGAAATCGATCGAGCCCCAGGCGGACTGCACGGCCGCGAAGGCGGCGTCGATGGTCGGCCCGTCGTTGACGTCGCAATGGCCGACGACCAGCCCGCCAATCTCCGCGGCGAGCGGCTCCACCCGCTTCTTGAAGGCTTCGCCCTGGTAGGTGAGGGCGATCTCCGCCCCATGGGCCCGCGCCGTCTTGGCGATGCCCCAGGCGATCGACCGGTTGTTGGCGACCCCCATGACGAGACCGCGCTTGCCGCGCAAGAGACCGCCGGCTTCAGCCATGATGCTCCTCGCCGGTCCCCCGGTTCCAAGGTCGGATCGACCTGACCCGGGAACTGGCCACGGCAACCCCGTATTTCAATTGCAGATTTTACTTCCGCTGCCGCGCCGCCCACGCGTGTGACGGTCGACAATCTGCCTGCGGGCTGCCTCCTATGGCATAGCGCTTGCGCGCCTTCAAGCTTCGGGGGTGACGGCTTCGGGGGGCGCGTCGCCGAAACGGGACCGTTACGGCCACCTCGCCGGAGACCACGTATTGAAAGTCTTCGCCGGCGTCCTCAATGCGACTTTTCGGCGGACCGATCCGCATGGCCGTCTCGGCGGCGAGGAATTCGCCGCGGTGCTGTCGAACGTGACGGACGAGGAGGCCGTTGCGGCGGCCGAACAGGTGCGTCTTGCACTTGCAGGCTGCAACATCCCGGATCGAGATGCCGCCGCGGCTCATCAAACAATGTCGTGCACGTAGGCACGGCGGGATCTTCCTCCGCAGGGACGGCGCCAGAATGTTTCTCGATTTCATAACGATATTCGTCGTGCTGCATGTGCTTGCAATTGTTCTGGCATTCTTCCTGTTTCCATCGAGCGTCACGGCGCGACCGGCCTGGACCGGATGCTGGCGGCCGCCGACGCGGCGCTCTACCGCGCGAAAGCCGGCGGCCGCCATCGCACCGAGCTGGTCGTGCCGGCCGTCGGCCACCGGGGTACGGAGCACATCCCGAGCCCTCGTCGGAAGGGTGCGACAGACCATGCCGCGACCCTGCCGGCCGTCTGACGGCGTCGGTCAGAACGCCACCCACACGTAGGCGTAGAGCGTATTGTTGTCGCGGGCATTGGTGCCCATGTTGTCGAAGTTGAAGCTCGCTCCGTTGAACTTGTCGTACCAGACATATTCCAGCCCGATCTTGGCATTGACCCATGGCCAGACCACCGGCGGGGGGTTGCTCTTGCCGAACGGCACGAATGCGACCTCGGCAGTAAATCCGTCGCTGTTGGGGCTGAATGTCCGGTTGTTGGCGTAGAGCAGGACGTCGGAGCTCCCCCAGGTATTGAAATATCCGCCGGTGAGGATGACCTTGGGGCCCTCGCCCAGGGCCAATTCGGCCTGGGTCCTGAAGGTGTTGAGCGTATTGGTCGGGTTGGCGGCGAAGCCGTTGCTGACGCTCGCGGTGAGCACCTGGTCCTCGTGCAGGTAGGTGTTCCTCACAGTGACCACATAGCCGGCGCCCATGTATTGGTACTGCGAGTCGAATCCGACGTCGCGGAACTGGTTGAGGCCGGTGCCCGGCATGGCACAGCATGGCGTCACGTTCGCGGACAGGCCGAAAGCGCCGACCTCCAGGTAGTGATCGCCCCAGTGCGGCTCGAAGGCGACGCGGAAATAGGGGATCGCGCCGGTCGTCGCCGGGCCGTTTGCCGCGACGACCCCCAGGGCACTCTGAGTGTTGTTGGACAGCGTCCCGTAGGCGCCGCCCTCGAT
>Ga0209415_10016920_pt1 | contig 11655 bp, 15 predicted proteins | sample PeaSoiSIISIP2007_FD_187696 | JGI IMG/M metagenome (GOLD analysis project Ga0209415, IMG submission 187696) | Peat soil microbial communities from Weissenstadt, Germany - SII-SIP-2007 (SPAdes) (version 2) | ecosystem: Environmental > Terrestrial > Soil > Wetlands > Peat | place: Germany... | reverse complement strand
TGGGCGACGTGTTCTTCAACGCCACCGGCGACCACCTCATCGGCACCCGCACCGGCACCTCACAGATCGACAGCTTCGTGGTCCTGCCCGGCGGCCACCTGCTGGCCGCCAAGGGGTCCCCGTTCACCGGGCAGGGCCTGGGCCAACTCGGGGCGGAGTTCTCGCCGGCCCGTCCCTGGCAGCTGTTCGTCAGCAACGCGCACAACGGCGCGGGCCTGGGCACCGTCTCCGCCTACCGCGACAGCTTCTCCGGCGGCCTCACCCCGATCGGAGCCTCGCCGTACGCCGACGGGCAGACCGCGCCGTGCTGGGTGGAGATCAGCCACGACGGCAGATACCTGTTCACGGTCAATACCGGGTCAGGGAACATCTCCAGCTACTCAATCAACCCAGACGGCTCACTCGCCCTGATCGGCAGCACGCCCATCCGCGGCGGCGGGGCGGACATCGACGCCCGGCTGTCCCCGGACGGCAAGACGCTGTCTGTTGACGGCAGCGGCAACCACATCCTGTCGGTGTTCGCCGTCCACGGCGGCACCCTCACCGAGCTGCCCAGCTCACCGACACCCCTGCCCGCCGGGGGCGCCCCCGCCGGGATCGCCAGCATCTAGACACGACCAGCCAGCCGTCCCTGGCCCGCCCGACCAGGCGGGCCAGGGACATTCTCGTCTCAGCTCTTCGCCCATCAGACAGGCAAGGCCCCCGGCAGCTACCCCGCGCTGCCCGCGGCAGGCGACGTCCCCATCGGCTCAGACAGCGGCTGCCTGTACACCGCCGGAGACTGGCCAGCTGCCTGCCGGTTAGCTGGCGGGCAGGATGCCGGCCAGTTCGGAGAGGCTCCTGATCACGTATTCTGGCCGCGGTCCCCACGGGTCGAAAAGCGCGTCTGGCTGCCGCTTGCACCACGCCGTGCGCATCCCGGTGGCACCGGCTCCGGCGATGTCGAAGGGGTTGGAGGACACCAGCAGCGCCGCCGACGGCTCCGTGCCCGCCTGGCCGAGCAGGTGCCGGTAGATGCCGGGGTGGGGCTTGTACACGCCGGCCTCCTCGGCGCTGACGAAGCCGTCGACGAAGTCACGGTAACTCGCGGCCAGTTCCTCAAGCCACGCCCGCGGGCCCACGCTGAACACCACGACCGGATGCCCCCGCCCGCGCAGGGCGGCGAGCGCCGGACGGGCATCGTCAAAGGGCCGCAGCCGCCGGTAAGCGCCAGCCACAGCGTCCTGCTGGGCCGGGGCCAGCGTGATCCCGTATTCGGCCAGAGCGCGCGCGAGGCTCCACCGGGTCAGCTCGGCAAACGGGGGGAACTGGCCCATCGCGGTGACCCGGAACATGTACTCGAGCTGCCTGTCCCGCCAGGTCCGGGCCACGTCGCCGGCCATGTCCCCGCAGGAGGGCGCCAGCTCGCGGACCACGCTGGCGGTATCGGCCAGCGTCCCGAACATGTCCAACGCAACGAGCACGACGAACCCCCCTGACCGGCGGGTAACCGCCGCAGCAGCGCTTTGCCCATTATCAGCGCATGGGCTCCCGCCGGACCGGACCCCACGCGAAGCCGGGCACATGAACCCGGTGCAGGCCGGTTCAGGCGGCGTGCTCCCGGAGGTAGCTGATGAGGCCGATGACATCCTCGGGCACCAGCCGCCCGATGGCGCCGCTGGAGTAGACGCTGACGACGACCTGGCCACCAGGGTTGAGGATGAACCCGGTGGACTGGACGTACAGCGGGTTGCCGTTGATGAAAGCGCCGGTCACCTCGGCAAGAGCGTGGGCATCCGCGCTGTGGCCGACGGGGAACTCCAGGCCCTGCCTGGCGATCAGGTCCGCGGTGGTGGCCTCGTCATCGACCGACAGTGCGACGATCTCAGCCCCCGCGTCGGCCAGCCGGTCCTTGGCCCGCTGGAAGGCCCGTAGCTGAGCGTTGCAGTAGGGGCACCACGAACCGCGGTAGAACAGGACCACGCCGAAGTGGCCGTTCAGGGCGTCCGGCAGCTGGAGGCTGCCCCCGCCGGGGAGGGCTACTGTGAGGGCCGGGAACTTATCGCCGCGGTGCAGCAGTGCCATGTGAATTCTCCCTTTTCAGTTGATGAACCAGATGAGGGCGGTGAAAGTTCAAGCCGGGCCGGATACATCCCAGATCTGGCCGGTGGCGTCGCTCTGCAGGTGAGCCAGCAGCGAGCGCGCAGATTGTTCCGGTGCGATAAGGATGCCCGCCTCGTAGGACCGGCCGAACCGGCCGTGCAGGGCCGCCCCGATCCTGGCCGGGTCCTGACGGCGGATCCACGCTTGCATCGAGGTACCGGCTGGCCCGGGCCGGAACGCGTTGATGGTGACGCCGCTGCCCGCCAGTTCCGCCGCGAGGTTAAGAGTGCGTGCCTCCAGCGCCGCCTTGCCCGTGGCGTAGGCTTCCCGCCGGTCATCGACGCCGGGCTGGCAGCGATGCCGCTGGAGACGTTGACGATGCGCCCCCACTTCTGGTCGAGCATCGCGGGCACGCCACCAGGCCGATCGTGGTCCCGGCACTGGCGAGCCCCATCGCGATGGCCCGGCCGATGCCACGTCCCGCGCCGGTCACCAGCGCCGTTCTGCCATCTAGTGGAGTACTCATGCACCGTTAGCGGCGGGGCATCGCCCTGGTCTTACCTAGGACTTCCCGCTTCCGCGGCGAGGGGCACGGCTGCGGCTTTCGTAGGATCGTGGCATGGCGCCAGCTGATCCCACCGTCGGCGGGACCTTCCCGCTACCCCGGTTCGATCCCGGCTCTGATAAGTGGGTCCAGACGCTCAGCGGCGCTGGGCCTCAGCAGGAGGCGGCCCTGGCGCGCCTGCACGACCTGCTGCTGCGGATCGCGCGCAGCGAGTTGCAGCGGCGCGGCAGGCAGCTCCGGATCACCGGCCCCGAACTCGATGACCTCGCGTATCAAGCCACAGCCGATGCCCTCCTGGCCATCGTCGGCAAACTTGGCCAGTTCCGGGGCGAGAGCAGGTTCACGACCTGGGCCTACAAGTTCGTTGTCTTCGAGGTATCAGCCAAAATCGGACGGCACTTCTGGAGCAAGCCCGCTGTGCCGCTGGACGCCGAGGACTGGGAAAGGCTGCCCGACCGGTTGGGGCTCGACCCCGCACGGGAGACAGAGCGGCGGGATCTGGCCGGCGCCGTGCACCGCGTCGTCGATGAGCATCTCACCCCGCGGCAACGGCAGGTCTTCATCGCAATCGTGCTCAATGACGTGCCCATGGACGCCCTGGTCGCCGAGCTCGGCTCAACCCGGAACACGATCTATAAGACAATGTTCGACGCGAGACGTAAGTTGCGGGCCGCTCTTGCCGCTAACGGGTATCTGGACGATGAAACTTCGAGGCACTCATGAACGGCTGGCCAGCGCTGGACCGCTTCCTGCGGACCGACCCCCGGGATGTGGGGTGCGCTGAGGCGATGGAGCTGCTGCATGTTTACGTCGAACTGGTAGACAAGGACGCCTCGGCAGCGGAACGCTACCCCGGCATCGCCGCTCACCTGCGCGCGTGCGGACCGTGTGGCGAGGACTTCGACGGGCTGCTCGCGGCGATACGCGGCCCAGGGGAAATAACAGGCCAGGCGGGCTGACAGGACCGGCATTCCGTGGGCGCGTCGGCCGAGTAACGGGAGATCTCGTGGATGACTACCCGAAGATGATCGTGCCGCCCGGTCACATCGAGCGGGTACCTCGCCGGATCCGCGCCGTACTGGGCGGCGAGGTCGTGCTTGACACCACGAAGGCTCTGTACGTGTGGGAATGGCCGAACTACCCCCAGTACTACATTCCAGTCGCTGACGTGAAACCTGCTGTGCTGGTAGACGAGCAGCACATCCAGAAGCTCCACCTCGGAACGGCCCGGCGGCACGCACTGCGGGCCGGCGAAGTCTCCCGGCCGCGCGCAGCGCGGGTCTACGCTGACGACGCCCTCGACGGGCTCGCTGGGACCGTGCGGTTCGAGTGGGACGCCCTCGACGCCTGGTTCGAGGAGGATGAGCAAGTCTTCGTCCACCCCCGCAACCCCTACACCCGCGTTGACGCACTCCGCTCAACGCGCGTCGTGCGGGTTGAGCTCGACGGGGCCGTCCTGGCCGAGTCAGCCGCGCCGGTGCTGGTCTTCGAGACCGGCCTGCCGACCCGCTACTACGTCAACCGCACGGAAGTGAACTTCGACTACCTGCTGCCGACGGACACCGTCACATCCTGTCCCTACAAAGGCAGGACCAGCGGCTACTGGTCTGTGCGCGTGGGGGAGACAGTCCACCCAGACCTGGCGTGGTCCTACGACTTTCCCACCCGCCAGCTCCTGCCGATCGCTGGCATGATTGCCTTCTACAACGAGAAGGTTGACGTAACCATCGACGGGCGGCATCTCGAACAGCCGGTTACGCATTTCTTCCGGTGAACCGGTGAAGCGGCTCCGCCGGTGCGGCGCAGATGAGCTGGCCGCCCACGGACCGAGGCCAGGCCGGAGAGGCCAGTTAACCTTTGCGCAGTAACACAGTCCACAAATCCTGCCCGTACGCGCAGGCAAACTAGCGCGATCTGGGGCGTGCCATTCCAGCCAGCCCAAGCCTGGAGTTCCAGATCCTCGCGCCGGCCGGGTCGGTCATCCTCTTCAACGCCGCTGACCTGTGGCATTCCGGATCCTGAACGACAATGCCCGAGCGCGCCTGGCCGTCACTGCCCCGGCGCCGGATCAGCCGCTGGCGCCCGCCGGATGCGGGGCGCGTCCGTCCTCACGGCGCCGGTGGCGGGCCGGCGCCGATGATGAGGATCTCGTTGCACAGCCCGATGCATTCGGCGCAGATATGCACCTCCGCCACCAGCCGCAGGCCCGCGGTGCGCGGCTTGCCGCAGAACGAGCAGGCCGGGCCGACTGTCTTGCCGCGCCTGCGGCGCCGCGACCTGTCCGGGCTGATGTAGCACTCGAGCTCTTTCTTGATGGCCGGGATGCTCACGACGCGCCGGGCCAGCGATCCCGGATCGAGGGCCAGCGCGCCGAGCAGGTGCTCGGTTCCCACATAGCCGCAGCCACCCGCGCCGGGCCAGTGCCACGGCGCCGTGGACTGCGCCGCGGGCCCCGGCGGATTCCGGCGGCGGCTCCGGTGACGGCGGGCCCGCGGCGGGGAACAGCTCGCTGGCGGCGGCGCGCACCGCCTCTGCCCGGACTCCCAGCTTCTCCAGGATCCCCGCCGCGACCCCTTCCTCGAACAGCCCCGAGCAGCTGGTGATGCGTGCCGATCTCGGCGGCGCCGTCCGCTGCGGCCTCCCGGCCGGCGGCGTCCAGGCAGGCCAGCAGCCGCGGCCGCGCGCTCCAGCCCGGCCGGGCGGACCGGGGTCGGCTGGCGCGCGAAGCGCTGCCTCGCCGCCTGCTTGGACACCCCCATCCGCTGCCCGATCTCCGTCCGCGAGCATCCAGCGCGGCGGGCCTCGGCCACGAACTGGCCGATCAGCTCATCAGCGCCCGACGCCAGTTCCGCGCCTACCACCAGCGCCGCCTCCACCTGGTCCAGCGGCCCGCAGGGCGCCCGCTGGCGGACCGCCGCCGCAGCACACCAGCATTCACGGCCTCCACATAGACAACCTGGGGTTGTCGATAGTCGATCCGTCAAGCCTAGGTTGTCGGCTGCCAGCCGGGCACCGGCCCGCTGCGCCGGGCGCGGAGAGCATCCCCGCGCGCGCCCGGACTGTGCGGTCACGCGGTATCCGCCCGTGCTGGGGCGGGCGCTGTTCCGGCTCTGCGCGGGCACCTGCCCGGGCGGGGCGCTTGACATTGCCTGCGTGCGAGAACTAAAATGACTGGGTAGTCAGTCAGTATAGATTTCTGCCACGGGAGGGAGCATCCGGTGAGCTGGCAGCACGACCGGGTCCTGGCCGTGACGGCGGGCGGGGAACCTGGCACGCTGGCTTCTGATGCCGAGCGTGACGCGGCGGCCGGGGTGCTGAACGAGGCGTTCGCGCAGGGCAGGCTGACCGCGGATGAGCATGGCCAGCGGGTCCGGGCCGCGTACGCGGCGCGGACCTGGCGGGAGCTGGCCGGGCTCACCGCCGACCTGCCCGGCCCGGCTGACGCCGCCGGCGGGCGCCCGGTGGCAGGCCTGCCTGACGGCCTGGGCCGGTGCCTGCTGTGCGCGCTGCTGATCGTGTGCCCGCCAGCCGGGATCTGCTGGCTGCTGGCTGCCCGGCGCCGCGCGCGGGCCGGGCAGCGCCAGGCTCTCGCCGCGCCGGGCGGCCCCTCCTCTGCCGGCCATGCTGGCGCTGCGGTCTCAGCTGCGGATCGGTGGCGTGCCGAGGATCGCTGAGGCGGCGCGGGCGGCCCGGCGGGAGCAGATCATCGCCGCCGGGCTGGCCTGCTTCGCCCGGGCCGGTTATCACGCCACCACGATGGCTGATGTCGCAGCGCAGGCCGGGGTGTCCAAAGGCACCCCGTACCTGTACTTCGCCAGCAAGGAAGCGCTGTTCCTGGCGCTGCACGAGGAGTGGGACTGCGGACTCGGCGACCGCATCAACGCGGCGGCCGCCGCGCTGCCCGAGGCCGGGCGCCGCTCGCCGCGGCGGGTTCTGCAGGTTATCGCTGACGCGGTCGCGGCGCATGTCCAGGCTGAGCCGCAGACCTGCCGGGTGCTGATGGAGGCCCGGGCGCTGGCCGCGCACGAGCCAGCCATCGCCGCCGTAGTCCGGGCCGCTGACACCCGAAGTCACGGACAGCTGGAGGAGCTGATCGCGGCCGGGGTGGCGGCCGGGGAGTGGCCGAACGGCACCGACCCGGCGCTGGCGGCCCGGCTGTTCACCGCCGGCCTGTACGGGCTGATGGCCCAGTGGCACCTGGCACCCGGCTCGTTCTGCTGGGATGCCGCCGCAGCCGCGCTGGCCAGCGGCCCGGCACCGGTTACTGCCCACGGCGCCGCCCGCCGGGAACGCGGCGGCCACCGGCCGTCCGCGGCTGCTGGGTAGGAGTGCCCCGATGACCCAGGCAACCGGCCCGGCGCCGGGCAAGTGCCGCGCCGCCGGCGGGCTCACCGGCCCGGCCCGGCAGGTGCACCTGGCGGTGCTGGCCGCGTTCACTGCGGCCGGGCGGCCGCCCGCCCGCAGCGATCTGGTGCGGCTCGCCCGCGCCGCCGGCGCTGATCCAGGCGCGGTGCTGGCCGAGCTCGCCGCGGCGGACGTGATCGCCTTCGCCGCCAGCGGCGAGATCTGCGCCGCCTACCCGTTCTCCCCGTCGCCCACGCCGATCCGGGTGAGCTGGGCGGGCGGCCCGGCCGCCTACGCGATGTGCGCGATCGACGCGCTCGGCATGTCGGCCATGCTCGGCCGCCCGGTCACGATCACCGCAGCCGAGCCGGGCACCGGCCGCATCATCACCGTCGGCGCTGACGGCGCCCGGGCGCGGTGGGCGCCGCGGCGCGCGGTAGTGTTCGCCGGCTCGGCCGGTGAGCCCGGCTGCCCGTCCGCGGACTCCAGCTGCGGGCACATCAATTTCTTCACCAGCGCCCGGGCCGCGCGGGCCTGGGCCCGCCGCCACACCGAGGTCACCGGCACGGTCATGAGCCGGCCGGGCGCGCTGCGCTGCGGCATCGCCGAGTTCGGCACCCTGCTGCAAGCCCAGCAGCGGCCTGCAGCATCCGCGGCCGGGGAAGACCCGGGTGACGTGGTGACCGGGTAATGCGGTTGTCCGCACCGGCGGCCGGCGCGCATGCTGGACTGGAGTGGATGGGAGGGGCTGGTGACCGGGCAGCGCGATGCCACGCAGCGCCTTGCGGGCCGGGTCAGGCAGGCGCTGGAGGCGGCCGACCTGACCGCCTACGCTGACCTCCTGGACCCCGCTGTGCGCTGGGGGCCGCCCGGCGACCCGTCACCGCCGTGCCAGAACCGGGACCAGGTCCTTGCCTGGTGCCGACGCGGCCGGGGCACCGGCACCCGGGCCCGCGTCACCGAGACCCTCGTGTCGGGGGACCGGATCCTGGTCGGCCTGAAGGTCACCGGCAGCCAGGCAGCGGCCGCGGGCGAGAAGGACCGGTGGCAGATCCTGACCGTGCGCCGCGGCCGGATCACCGGCATCACCGGGTTCGGCGACCGGGATGAGGCAGCCGCCTGCGCCGGGCTCGCAGCCACCCCGGCCGGGCCGTCCGGGGCCGCCAGATGGGCCGCTCCCGGTCACCGGCTGGCCGATGACCAGATCGAGCTGCGGCTGCCCGAGCCGCCCGACGCCGCTGTCCTGCACGCGTACGCTGCCCAGCCGGGCGGACTGGCCGGCGCCTGGGTCCCGCTCTCCGGAGGTGCCAGCTTCGCCGACTGCCAGGCACTGGCCGGCGACTGGCTGGCCGGCTGGCGCAACCAGCGCAGCTTCCACGGCCCCGCGCTCGTCATCGTCGCCGCGGGCGAGCCAGCGCTGACCGGCCAGATCGGCCTCGGCGACCGCGGCGACCGGGTCGTCGAGCTCGCCTACGGGGTCGCCCCCGCTCACCGTGGCCGCGGCTACGCTACCCGCGCCGTGCGGCTGACCGCGCGATGGCTGCTGGACGAAGGGCACGCCGGCCTGGTCGAGCTCCGCATCGGCCAGGCCAACTCAGCCAGCCAGCGTGTCGCCGCGGCGGCCGGCTTCACCGCAGCCGGGACAGTGCAATCGCAGGTGCCCGCGACCTGTGCGTGCCGAGAATCCCGTCTACGGCTCTGACCAGCAGGGTTGCCTTCCCAGCCGCCTGACCGTCACGATCACCGGTCATGTGCCTGCGGTTCGCCTTCCTTCTCATCACGCGGGTGACCACGTGGCTGCGGTTGTCCCGGCGTGAGGAGGCATGGCAGACCGCAGAGATCTTGATCCTGCCCCACCAGCTCGCCGTACTGCAACGGCGGCAGCCGCGCCGCCCGCACCTGACCTGGGCGGACCGGGCACTGCTCGCGGCCCTGCTCAGCGTGATACCGAAAGCGCGGCGCCAGGGACTGCGGCTGCTGGTCACCCCGGACACGATCCTGCGCTGGCACCGCGACATCGTCCGGCGCCGCTGGGCCGCCAGATCCAAGCGGGGCAGGACCTGTGCCGCTCGACAATTCGATTCAGTTCGGTGACCTGCGGATTCTGGTTGGCCAGGCGGCGTGGGTGTATTCGTTGATCAGGCCGCCCAGGACGGGTCTTCGATGGATGCGTGCGCTGTCAAGGTCGGTCACGGTGAAGCGGGTGGTGTCACGTTCTGCGCCGGGGACATGCTGCGCGATGCCCTGGTGCGGCCTGGCCGTGTTGTAGTGCTGCTGGTACCCCGTGAGGACGGCACGGAGGTGCGCCTCGCCGAGGATCAGCGTCCGGTCGAGAGCCTCGCGGCGCAGGGTGCCGATGAGGCGCTCGCAGATCGCGTTCATCCGGGGTGCCTGGACGGCGCTGACCAGGATTCTGGTGCCGGTGGCCTGGAACACGGTGTCGAACGAGGCGGTGAAGTTCGAGCCGCGGTCGCGGATCAGGAACGCGAACTGGTCGAACCGCCGGTCGAGGCTGAAGGCGAGGTTGCGGGCCTGTTGCACGGTCCACTCGCCGTAGGGGTTGGCGGTGACGCCGCCGAGGTGCATCCGTCGGGTGCCGTGCTCGATGAACACCAGGACGTACAGTCTGTTCAGCAGCACGGTGTCCACGTGAAGGAAATCGACGGCGAGGATCCCGGCGGCCTGGGCGTGCAGGAACTGCCGCCAGGTGGGGCCCGAGCGGCGGGGTGCCGGATCGATGCCAGCGGCGTGCAGAATCTCCCAGACGGTGGACGGCGCCACGGCGATGCCGAGCTTGAGCAGTTCGCCCTGGATCCGGCGGTGGCCCCACTGTGGATTCTCTCGTGCCAGGCGCAGCACCAGTCGCTTGATCCCCGGGGTTTTGGGAGGACGGCCGGGCCTGCGCCGCCCGCTCGTGTCGTATTTCTTCGTGGCCAGCGTGCGGTGCCAGGTCAGGAACGTCGCGGGCGTGACAGGGAACACCTCGGACCAGCGCCGGTGTGCCACGATCCGTGCCAGCGCGGCGAACCAGGCCCGGTCCGCCGGCTCGTACTGCACCCGGCGAACCTGTCGGCGCAGCACCGCGTTCTCATGCCGGAGCACCAGTACTTCGGCCACTGTCGCCCGGTCGCTGCGGAACAGCACGACGACCAGGCCGAGTGTCCGCCATGTCAGCACGTAGACGATCTTGAGCACCCGCCTAGCCAATCATCACCGCCATCCAGCCTGTCGGGAATAGTGCAGGTCAACCAGTCAATCGAGTATTCGAGCGGTACACGTAACTTCGGTCTACAACGCGCTCGGCTATGCCGTCGAGCAAGGGCTGCTGGGCGCCAACCCGGTGGAACGGATCCAGTGGAAAGCCCCCGAGGTCGCCGAGACCGTCGACCGCCGCGTCGTCGCCAGCCCTGCTCAGGCCTAGGCGCTGCTCGCCGTGGTCCGGGCATAAGGCCCGCGCGGTCAGCACCTGGAGGCGTTCTTCGGGTGCCTCTACTACGCCGCCTTGCGCCCATCCGAGGTGGTGTCGCTGCGGGAAACCGACTGCCACCTGCCCGCCTGCGGATGGGGCCGCATCGACCTGGCCGCCTCCGAACTCCGCGCCGGGCGCGGCTGGACCGACGACGGCGCCGCCCGCGAAGCCCGCGGGCTCAAGCACCGCGCCGAGCACGAGATGCGGTCGGTCCCGATCCCGCCCGAGCTGGTCGTGCTGCTGCGCGCCCACCTCCAGCGGTACGGCGGCCAGCACGATCTGCGCCCGCAGCCAGTCCCGGTAGGCCGTCTTGGCCCCACAGACACGTTTCTTCAAGGTCTTGCGCCCGGCAGCGGTCAGCGTGACCAGGACCGCGCGACACTGCGGCATGCCGCCTCCAACGGGCACGTCACACAAACGCGATCCGCTCCCCGGGCCGGTGATCATAACCGGCCGTGGCGATGCCACGAGGCACAATGAGGCCCATGGCCGCCACCCCGGAATCAACCCGTAGCTCGATCACCTTGCGGCTGCTCGACCACGCCGGAGCCCGCTGGCCCCAGCTCAAGAAGGTCCAGGTCACCTACCGCAGTGCCTTCGGCTATGTCACCGGCACCCTCCGCGACGGCGAGCAGATCCCCTCTGCCGCCTGCGCTACGGCGGCTCAGCTCATTCCTTCGGCTTCGCGATCTACTCCGCCGCCCGCGACCGCTACCAAGACGCGCCCCTGCGCACCGGGCTCCCCACCGGCACCCCGCAAGACGCCCTCAACACCGCCTGCACCATCCACCTCGCCGGACCCGGTCACGAGCCAGACCTGGGACACAGCGTCTACCCCTGGACGAACTTACGGGGTCACCCACTAAGGGCTCAGCTTGAATCAAGGTCTTCGGTTGGCGCGTCATGATCATCGGGTGTGGTAGGCGGGTGGAGGCTGTAGTTCCATTCGCCGTGCCAGGGGTCGCGGGCAAGGCGGGTCTTCTCCAGTTCCCGCATCTGCCGGTCGGGGATCTTCACGCCCTTGGGGTAGGTGCCCTCGTCGAGCCGGGCCCTGACCTTCAGGCCGGTTCGGGTGGTGGTCGCCCCGATGGTGTTGATGATGACCTCGTGGCTGGTCAGGGGGCGTCCGCGCCAGTTCATCGAGATGAAGCTGAACAGCTTGTGCTCGATCCGGTTCCATTTGGAGGTGCCCGGC
>Ga0209415_10016919_pt1 | contig 11655 bp, 11 predicted proteins | sample PeaSoiSIISIP2007_FD_187696 | JGI IMG/M metagenome (GOLD analysis project Ga0209415, IMG submission 187696) | Peat soil microbial communities from Weissenstadt, Germany - SII-SIP-2007 (SPAdes) (version 2) | ecosystem: Environmental > Terrestrial > Soil > Wetlands > Peat | place: Germany... | reverse complement strand
AGCTTACGGCGCGCCTGCTCGCCTTCGCCCGCAGGCAGCCGTTGCGCCCGAAGGAGACCGACATCAACGCCCTACTGGTCAAATCCGCGCGGCTGCTGCGCCCGACCCTGGGGGCGCACATCGAGATCGAATCGAAACTAGAGGAGAACGCTTGGCCGGCGCTGATCGATGCGACCCAGCTGACCACCGCGCTGGTGAATCTCGGGGTCAACGCGCGGGACGCCATGCCGAACGGCGGCAAGCTGACGCTCGAAACCGGCAATGTTGTCCTCGATGAAAGCTACGCCAGGACCAACGACGACGTCAGGGCCGGGCAATACGTGATGATCGCCGTCAGCGACACCGGCGCCGGCATACCGGAATCGATCGGTGACAAGATTTTTGAGCCGTTCTTTTCCACCAAGGAGGTCGGCAAAGGCACCGGCCTCGGCCTCAGCATGGTGTACGGCTTCGTCAAGCAATCGGGGGGCCATATCAAGGTCTACAGCGAAGAGGGTCACGGCACGACCATCAAGCTGTATTTGCCGCGTGTGGAGAAGTCAGAGGATCGAGCGCTCGATCCGGCACGCAGCAACCCGATCGCCGGCGGAAGCGAAACCATCTTGATCGTCGAAGACGACGAGATGGTGCGCAACTTCGTCACCGGGCAAATCCAGAGCCTCGGCTATGCGACGCTTCGGCGCCGCGCTCGGCGCCGAAGCGCTGGCGTTGATCGACGCCGGGGCGGGGTTCGATCTGCTGTTCACTGACATGATGATGCCCGGCCTCATGAATGGGCGGCAGCTCGCCGAGGAGGCCGTCAGGCGGCGCCCGCGACTGCGCGTTCTCTTCACGTCAGGCTACACGGAAAATGCCGTCATTCATCACGGGCGGCTCGATCCCGGCGTGCTGCTGCTCGCCAAGCCCTATCGAAAATCCGATCTGGCGGAAATGATTCGCAAGGCCCTCGACACCGCATTGCCCGAACAGCCGCCGGAATTAAAAGCAGGCTAGCGGACGTCCGACCTCCCGGAGGCCGATCTTCACAAGATGCAGACCGAGCCGGTACCGTGCAAGCCGATGGCTTGGGCGGCGCCCAGGCTGAGATCGAGGCTGACGCCCGACACGAAGGGACCGCGGTCGTTGATCACGACGGTGACGGACTGACCATTACGGGGGTTCGTCACGGTCAAGTGCGTGCCGAACGGCAGCGTGCGATGGGCGGCAGTCATGCCGCGAGGATTGAACGGCTGTCCGCTGGCGGTGTGGCGGCCTTCCCAGTAATAGGCCGAGATGATCCGCTGGCCGCCATTACAACCGGAGGATCTTGCATGGGGCTCACGAACGCGCGCGGACTCGGCGGCGCCGGGGCGCGGTAACGATCCGACCACTGGCTCGGGAATCGAGGGGGCGGGTGTGGCAGGCTGCGGGGCGAGTGGAGCGGCTTCGACCATCGGGGTGGGGACCGCCGGGGCGGGAGGAGCGGCAATCCGTTCAGCGGGATTCAGCGGGACAGGGACCTTGGTCGAACGCGCACGCTGCGGTGGCTCCGCCGGGGTAGGGCGCGGCAGGGAACCGACCGTCGGTTCGGAAGCCACGGGAGGAGGAGCAGGCGGTGGGGAAGCAGGCGCCACTTGCGGCGCTGCCCCTATCGGGGCGGGGGCCGCTTGGGCGGCGACCGGCGGCGCTGCAATTTGCGGCGCGGGGCCTTCCGGGGAGTTGGGCGGCGCGGCCGTCTTGGTCGACCGCAGGCGCTCATGATGCGCCGGCTCATGATGCACAGGGTCACGGCGCACTGATTCGCGATGCACCTGCGGGGCGGTCGGCGTTAAATTTGGTGTGAGCACCGAAAGCAGCCGCTTCCAAAGCGGGACCTCCGGCGATCGTGTCGAGGCGGCCGCGATGTCCGGATATTGGACCATCGCGAGGCTCAGGATGATAAGCCATCGTTGCATGATTTATCCCCCATCCGTGCCGGTTTCTGGCACAAACCTGCCCGAATCACAATCACGAGGGTCGCAAAACGCCGATCGCATCCCTAGTCGTAAGACGAAAACTGTTTGTTCTCAAACGTTTGCTATGGTCATGGCTGGAGCGGACCGATAGCTTGTGAACAAGAAATGACCGTGTCTGGAGAGGAAAGCATGACTATCCGCCTGCATCGGGGCGACTTGCCTGACGTGTCCCGGTATCGAACGGCTGTGGCCATCGACACCGAGACGATGGGGCTCGATCACCACCGGGACCGGCTCTGCGTGGTCCAGCTGTCGCCGGGCGACGGCACCGCCGATGTCGTCCAAATTCCACGCGGCAACGTTGCGGCGGCCAACCTCAAGACCCTGCTGACGGACCCCAACATTTTGAAAATATTTCATTTTGCCAGGTTCGACCTGGGGATCTTGCAGCAGACCTTCGGCGTCATGCCAAGCCCGGTCTACTGCACCAAGATCGCGTCGAGGCTGGTGCGCACCTACACCGACAAGCACGGACTGAAGGATCTGACCCGTGATCTGCTTGGGATCGAGGTTTCGAAGCAACAGCAACTGACCGATTGGGGTGCCGAGGACCTCACGGAAGCCCAGCTCGCTTATGCGGCTTCCGATGTGCTGCACCTGCACGCCCTCAAGAAGAAGCTGGATTCATTGCTTGCGCGCGAGGCCCGGGGGGAACTCGCGGCCGCCTGTTTCGGCTTCCTGCCGGACCGGGTTCGCCTCGATTTGGCCGGGTGGGCGGCAGAAGACATCTTCTCCCATAGCTGACCGCCGCCCCGCAGTAGCCATATTCGGGCGTCAGCGTGCCCGATGGGGGCGGCGGAGTGCGCGAGGGTCCGGGGCGCGCATTTGGACGCACGGTCGGGTTCGCCTTTGGCGAATTCACCCGGTGACGTGCTATAGTAAGCGGTGCAGCGAATCCGCGCTGAACAAGCTTCAGGGGTGGCTGTCTGAGCTACACGTCGACAATTCCCCAACCGATCCCGCGCGCGGCGCGACAGATCGGCCGGAGCGATGGCGACCGCGTGTTTCGTGCCGCGGCGCGGCATAGCCGCTTTGTCCGTTTCCTGCGCTTGGCAATTCCGGCCGGCATTCTCATAGTGGCGGCCATCATCGTGGCCGCCACGTTCTTCAATCCGTTCCGCTTGATCGCCGCGTTCCCGATCGATCCCGGCAAGGTCTCGCTGTCCGGCACCAAGATCGTCATGGAATTGCCCCGACTCAACGGATTCACCAGCGACTCGCGCCCCTATGAGCTCACCGCCCGCGCGGCGGCCCAGGACATCACCAAGCCCGACATCCTGGAACTCAAGGACATCAACGCCCTCGTGGAGCTCAAGGACGGCCAGCATGTCACCGTCAAGTCGATCAACGGAATTTACGACACCAAAGGCGAGCTCTTGAAGCTCAATGACCATATCGTGCTGACGACGAGCAGTGGCTATGAGGGCTACTTGTCGGAGGCGACCGTCAATGTCACCACCGGCCACATCGTCTCGGAACACCCTGTGGAGGTGAAGCTCCTCAATGGCTGGTTGAATTCCAATCGGCTCGAGGTGATGGAGAATGGCGACTTGATCCGTTTCGGCGGCGGCGTCGAGCTGAACCTCACGCCGGACAAATCGGGATCGTTGGCTCCGAGCGCTCCCTCTCAGCCGCCGGTTCAAGCATCAGTACGAGGATCGGTGGCGCCATGACGATCATGATCGCGCCCCGCAGAGGAATGCTGGCCGCGACGCTTGTCGCGGCTGCGCTCGCCTTCGCCCCCACTCTTCATGCGCAACCCAACGGCCCACCGAGCGCGTCTCCCCGTGCGCAGCAGTCCGGCGGACCAGCTAACGCTTCCACGCATGCGCAACAACCAAGCGGACCGCCCAACGCCCTGCAGGGATTCTCGCAGAACCAGGGCAAGCCGATCAAGATCAACTCGGCGACGCTCGAAGTGCGCGACAAGGACAAGGTGGCGACGTTTGCCGGTGACGTTCATCTGGTCCAGGGCGACACCACCCTACGCAGCAACAGGCTGGTGGTCTTCTACGATGACGACCCGGCGTCGAAACCCGCACCCGCCAAACCGCCGGCTGGGACCGCCCAGGGGGGCGCCCAGCAGAGCCAGCAGATCAAGCGCGTCGAGGCCAAGGGCGACGTCATCGTGACGCAAAAGGACCAGACCGCCACCGGCGAGAATGGTGTCTTCGACATGAAAACCAACACCGTGACCCTGCTGGGCAATGTCGTCATTTCCCAGGGACAGAGCACGGTGAAGGGAGACCGCCTGGTCGTGGACATGACGACGGGTGTCTCGCGCGTCGAATGCAACAACAAGGAAACATGTCGGGTGTCGGCGCTGATAAATCGCGGTGGTGAGACGGCTCCCGCGCGCGAGACTGCTCCGGCTCGCGAGGCGCCGCGGGCGCGTTCGCCGCAGCCGACGTGCGATGATAACGCCGGTACGAACCCTTGCATTCGACGCGAGGCGCCGCGCGCGCGTTCATCGCAACCAACGGGCCTCTATTGACGTTTGCGCGCTCCGGCAAAGTGGCGGTTGATGGGCGCGGTTGAAAGCCGCGGAACGAGGGACTATCACCCTCGAAAGCCTCCGGCATCACTGGTTTCGAGGCCCTTGTGGTCGATCTGATCGGTCTCATCAAACGCCTCGATTTGCGTCGGCGCAAAGCGCCCGCATACCCGCGGCAGGTTGCCGCCCGGCCCAAAACCAACGGGGCGGGCGCGCCAGCGAGAGCTGCATCCACGCAGACAGCCCGTACGCGCGATGCCGAGGAATATCGCCAACAGCCACGCGATTATCTGGCGGTTCACGGTGTCGAAAAGAGCTTTGCGACCCGCAAGGTGGTGCGCGGGGTGAGCCTCTATGTGCGGCGCGGCGAAGCGGTCGGTTTGCTGGGCCCCAACGGGGCGGGCAAGACCACGGTGTTCTACATGATCACTGGCCTCATCAAGGCCGACCGCGGCCGCATTCATCTGGACGGCTACGACGTGACCGCCCTGCCCATGTATCAGCGGGCCCGGCTCGGCATCGGCTACCTGCCGCAGGAGGCCTCGATTTTTCGCGGCCTCAATGTGGAGGAGAATATCCGCGCCGTGCTCGAAATGATCGAGCCGAACCGGCGCCGGCGCGAGGCCGAGCTCGACAGCCTGCTCGAAGAATTCAACATCGCCCGCCTGCGCAAGACGCCGACCATCGCGCTGTCAGGCGGCGAACGGCGGCGTGTCGAGATTGCCCGCGCGCTGGCGACGCGCCCGAATTACATGCTGCTGGACGAGCCTTTCGCCGGCATCGATCCCATTGCGGTAGGCGACATCCAGGCGCTGGTCCGTCACCTGACCCAGCGCGGTATTGGGGTATTGATTACGGACCATAACGTGCGCGAGACGCTCGGCCTGACCGACCGCGCCTACATCATCTATTCGGGCGAAGTCCTGATGGAGGGCGATCCCGAGGACATCGTCAACAATCCCGACGTCCGCCGCCTCTATCTGGGCGAAGAATTCCGCATGTAAACGGAGCAAATAGCGGGAAAATTTCTTTTTTAACTGCCGGTCCCATAGTCGTGTATACAGGCGTCGGAAAACCCGATAAGCAAGAACCGGACCAATTTCACAACAATCCACGATGGCGCTTACCCAAAAACTTCTGATCCGTCAGAGCCAGGCGCTGGTGATGACGCCGCAGCTGATGCAGGCCATCAAGCTGCTGCAGCTGTCCCATCTCGACCTTGCCACCTATGTGGACGGCGAATTGGAGCGAAATCCGCTGCTGGAACGGCCGGCCGAGGAGGAACCCGTCCGCGGTGAGAGCGAGCCGGCCGCCGAGGCCACGCCGGCTGGCAACGACGAAACGGGTAGCACCGATTGGATGGAAGATCGGCTGGAGAGCCGCCAGTCGATCGAGGAGCGCCTCGACACCGACCTCAACAACGTGTTTCCCGACGACAGTGCGGTCGGGCCGGTGCGGGCCCAGGAGGCCCAGCCCGGGGCCTATTCGGAATGGGCAGCGGTTGGTCCGGGCGGTCGTAGCGACGGCGAATACAATCTCGAAGCCTTTGTGACGGCGGAGACTACGCTCGCCGGGCACCTTGCCGAGCAGGTATCGCTGACCTTCACGGATCCGGTCGAGCGGATGATCGCCCAGTACCTGGTCGATCTCGTGGATGAGGCGGGCTACGTCACGGGCGAGCTCGCAGACGCTGCCGAGAAGCTCGGTGCCACTCTGCCGCGGGTCGAAGCGGTGCTGGCGCAGTTGCAGACCTTCGATCCGTCCGGGGTGTGCGCCCGCAACCTGACAGAATGCCTGGCCATTCAGTTGCGCGAGCAGGATCGGCTGGACCCCGCCATGGAGGCCCTGATCGGTCATCTGGAGCTGCTCGCCAAGCGCGACTTTTCGGCCTTGCGGAAAATCTGCGGGGTCGATGAGGACGACCTCGTGGACATGATCGGCGAGATCAAACGGCTCAATCCCAAGCCCGGGCTCGCCTTCAGCTCGGCCCTGGTGCAGCCGATCGTGCCGGACGTGTTCGTGCGGCAGGGCTCCGACGGCGCCTGGCTGGTCGAGCTCAACCATGACACCCTGCCGAAGGTACTGGTCAATCAGACCTACTATTCGAAGGTGTCGAAGACCGCCAAGAAGGACACCGACAAGTCCTACCTGGCCGAGTGCCTGCAGACCGCCACATGGCTGGTACGCGCGCTCGATCAGCGCGCCAAGACCATCCTCAAGGTAGCGAGCGAGATCGTGCGCCAGCAGGATGCCTTTTTCGCGAATGGCGTGCAGCATCTGCGGCCGCTCAATCTAAAGACCATCGCGGACGCGATCGAAATGCACGAGTCGACCGTGTCGCGGGTCACCGCCAACAAATACATGGCGACCAGCCGCGGCACGTTCGAGATGAAGTTCTTCTTCACTTCGGCCATCGCCTCCGCGGACGGCGGCGAGGCTCATTCGGCCGAGGCCGTGCGTCATCGAATCAAGCAACTCATCGACGCGGAGTCCGCCCAGGACATCCTGTCGGACGACACTATCGTGGAGCAGCTGCGCAAGGCCGGGATCGATATTGCCCGCCGCACGGTCGCCAAATATCGCGAAGCGATGCGGATTCCCTCATCGGTCCAGCGCCGCCGCGACAAGCAGGCCGCCGTCAGGGTGATGGGCTGATCCGACCGGCGCCGCGATCAAACGATCGCATGCGGTAGAAATCGCGACGTGTTCCGGGTGATCGGCCCGCGATCTTCGCGTACCGAAAGCCCGGCCGGCGCGCCGGCCGCCAGCCAGGAACCCAGCACCGCATAATTCCCATCGAACTGCGGTAACGGCGCGACGGCCTGCAAGACCTTGGGTTCGGAGGCATATGGTCCGTCGTCGGCGTCGACCACGTTGCCGCCGATCACGATCTCCACATTGGCGCCCTCGCGCGAATAGAGCGGCTTTCTCACATAGGAGGAGCCAAGCTCCGCGCGCTTCGGATCATCCTCGAAAAAGGCCGGAAGCAGGTTGGGGTGCCGCGGAAACATCTCCCAAAGCAAGGGCAGGATACCCTTGTTGGACAGGATCGCCTTCCACGGCGGCTCGATCCACCGTGTCGAGGCGCCCGGCAGCGACGCGCCGAAGGTCTCGCGGAACATCCATTCCCACGGATAGAGCTTGAACGCGAAGTCGATCGGCGCATTGGCCTCGTCGACGAAAATGCCCTTGGGGTTGCGGCCGATCCGGTCCATCGCGATCATCTTGGTGGTCGCTCCGGCCTGGCTTGCGGTGTCGGCCAGGTAGGCGAGCGTTCCGGCGTCCTCCGGATTGTCGAGCATTCCGGCAAAGTGAATTGTTCCCCCGCGCGCGAGCTGTTTCCAGCCTTCGATCAAGCGCTCATGCAGCGAGTTGAACTGATCGGCATCGCGCGGAATGATCTGCCGCGCCATCGCGTCGTTCAGCCAATTCCACTGAAACACCGCCGTCTCGAACACCGAGGTCGGCGTGTCGGCATTGTATTCCAGCAGTTTCGCCGGGCTGTTGCCATCGTAGCGCAGGTCGAAGCGGCCATAGAGGCTGCCATCGTGGCGCTTCCAGCTTGCCGCAATGAAGGTCCAGAACCGCTCCGGAATGGCGAGCCGCTTGAGGATGCGCTCGTCCGCGATCGCGCGCGACACGAGCTCGCGGCACATGCCGTCGAGCGCTGCGGTCGGGGCTTCTAGATCGTCCTCGATCTCCTTCAGGCTGAACGCGTAGTAGGCGGTTTCGTCCCAATAAGGTTCGCCGTCGAGGGTGTGGAACAGAAATCCGCACTCCTCGGCGAGCTGACGCCAATCCGAACGTTCATCGACCGGAATGCGCTGCATCGGGGCGCGGTCAGCTGCCGCCAAACGACGCGAATGCCCGCCCGATCGACCCGAAGCCGCCGCGGCTGCTACTGGTGGAGGTCGCGCTCGATGTCGACGTAGAAGTCGTGCTGTTGCCGGACGAGCTGTTGCCCGAATAAAAATGCGACGACGAGCCGCCGTGAGACGACGACCGGCAATTTTGCGGCGTGTCGTTTGCGGCGGCGCTCGGCGGCGGTTGGCGGCAAACGTCGCCCGACAGCGCGTAGGCGACACCGCCAACGCCGACGGCGGTCATCAGAACCAGCGATACCTGGGTGGATCGCTTCATAGTCAACTCCAGCTCCGTTCTCGCTCAATAAGAAATGGACGCGGCGCTGAGCGCGCCGGCCGCAAGCGAAGCCAATCCGAGCCAGATCGCCGGCGCGAGTTCGCCTGCGGCAATGCGCTTCGGCAGGTTTGGGATCGGGATACGCACGACGAAATACACAATGACCTGCACGATCAGGGCGATCACGCTCCAGATCGCGCAATCAACGAGGTTTTCGGTATGCGCGATCGCGCTCGCCACCGGCAGCGCAAAGCCGAGCAGGCTCAGCCCCAACGCAACGGCCGCGCCGGGCACGTTGTTGCGGATCAACTCGAACTCGTCGTGCGGCGTGATACGAGTGTAAACGAAGAGGTACGCGATGGTCATCACGAACGCGGTGCAGAAATACGCCAGGAACGCTGGTAGCCCCGTCAACGATTGCAAGATCATTGTTCATCCGCCTGTGTGGTGATGCGCGGCCGCGCCTCGGCGCCACTCTGCCATTAGTCGCGCGAGAAAATAACCGGTTCGAGTAGTACGCCAAGATAGCGGGCCGTGCCGCCGAGCCTTCCGGCGGAAATTGTTGACAGTGAGGTTTAGCGACCGTGAATCCGCAACGGCGGCAGTTCGGGTACCGCTCATATGATGGGATCGATCCCGAGTTCGCGCGCCAATTCATCGATGTTTTTGTGCAGGGTCGGAGGTATCGGAATGCCCAGCACAAGGCGCTCGACCCGTTTGGCGTGGCTCTGCTCTCCCGGTAGCCAGATTCGATCGAATCGTGGCAAACGCTGCGATTCCCGGATCGTGCGGACCGCCACATCGACATTGCGCTTGAACACCTCCACTAAACAGAACGCATCCACCCTGAAGGCCAGGATCGACTGCCCGGTATTAGTGGGGACGTCCGGATGCTTGAGAAAATCCACGTCGAGCTCAATGCCGGCCCGGAAACCCTGCCGGTGCAGGGTTGGCACGGTGCCGCACCGCGGACCAACCTTCTGCGGCTGGGCCTGGGCTGCCTTGACCCTGAAGAACTCCGTATGGTCTATGCCGCTGCGGCAGAGCTGCCGAAGGCGATGGCCGTAGACAATCATTTCGACATTGGGGAATGTCGACGGCCCGCCCCGGCGGGTCAAGAACACGTTCGGGAGAGTACCTGATGCCGTTTCCGCGGGCTTCGAAGGCCCTTTCACGTTTCACCGTGCTGGATTTGACCCGGGTCCGCTCGGGCCCGACCTGCGTGCGCCAGCTCGCCGACTGGGGCGCCAATGTCATCAAGATCGAGACCCCGGCCCATCTGGACACTGGCGAGCCGCTCGGCGGCCCGCGCGAGGGTCCCGATTTCATGAATTTGCACCGCAACAAGCGCAGCATGACGCTCAACCTCAAGGCGCCGGAGGGTGTCGCGGCGTTCAAGAAGATGGTCAAGAAGGCCGACGTCGTGGTGGAGAATTTCCGCCCCGACGTGAAGGCGCGGCTCGGGATCGATTTCAAGACGCTCGCCAAGATCAACCCACGCCTCGTCTACGCGAGCATTTCGGGCTTCGGCCAGGATGGCCCCTACGCGGACCGCCCCGGGTTCGACCAGATCGCCCAGGGCATGGGCGGCCTGATGTCGATCACCGGCCTGCCCGGTCAGGGCCCGGTGCGTGTCGGCATCCCGGTTGCCGACCTCACCGCCGGCATCTTCGCCGCCATGGGCATCCTGATCGCCTTGCTCGAGCGCGAGCAATCCGGCGAGGGCCAATGGGTCACCAGTTCCTTGCTCGGCGCCCAGATCGCCATGCTGGACTTCCAGGCCGCGCGCTGGACCATCGGCCATGAGGTGCCCGGCCAGGCCGGCAACAACCACCCGACCAGCATCCCCACCGGCGTGTTCGCTACCGCCGATGGCCACATCAACATCGCCGCCGCCGGCGACGACATCTATCGCCGCTGCTGCAAGGCACTGGACGCGCCGCAGCTCGCGTCGGACCCGGACTTCGCCACCGGCGCCGTGCGCTCGAGGAACCGCGACCGGCTGAACGAGGCGATCGAGGCGATCACCCGCTCGCGCACCTCTGCCGACTGGATCGAGCGCCTGAACGCCGCCGGTGTCCCATGCGGGCCGATCTACAAGATGAACGAGGTGTTCGCCGACCCGCAGGTGCAGCACCTGGGCATCGCCCGCAGCGTGCCGCACAAGGTGCTGGGCGCGGTCGAGGTGATCGGCCAGGCCGTGGAACTCAGCCGCACCCCCTGGAGCATTCGCTCCGCCACGCCGGAAGCCGGCGAGCACACCGACGCCATCCTGGCCGAGTTGGGCTACGCCGCGTCGGACATCGAAAAGCTGCGCGCCGCAAAGGTAGTGTAGCCGAGTGCGGTTGGGGAGTCGGGTCACGGCCGGCGGGTTCGCGAGCCGGAGTGCCGCGTCTCGCGTGCGTCTCGTTTCGTCGTGTGGGAGACGTCGACGCATGCAATGAGACAACGGCCAGCGCCGCTGCGTGGCAGGCCAGAAAGCCAGGGCAGCGTGGATTGGCCACAGTGCCGTCTCGCGTTCGTCTCGTTTCGCCACACAGGAGACACCAGCGCCCGTGATGTGATGGTCGCCGGCGCGGGCGCGGGTTTGGTGCGAGGGGTTCTGCGCACCGTCACGAAAACCGGCCTGACCGGAGCAGCCAGCGCAGGCACGTTCTGGTGCATGGGGTTTTCCCGGGCGACACGCCAGACGCTGCGGCCGCTGATCCGGGACCAAGGCGCAGCCACGAATTGGTGCATGGGGTTCTGCCATCCCGCACGCTGCTTCCGGCGCTCGGCGGGTGGTGGCGAGGCCGGACGGCCCGTGTGTGCGAGTGCTGTCCGACGGCGGTGGGACCACCGGCACCGCCCGGTCGCGGCCAGCGGCGTCGGCGCGAATTGGTGCATGGGGTTCTGCCATCGCCTGAAACTGCGGTCGTTGGACGTGGTGCGCGGTCCTGCTGCATGGGCGTCTGCCTTGCGCGTTGTGCTCGGGGACCCTCGTCGCACAGGGTGCGGCACCCGACACAGCAAGCAAGACATTTGGAA